>Ga0070706_100003668_pt1 | contig 15035 bp, 11 predicted proteins | sample KBSK5501metaG_FD_65476 | JGI IMG/M metagenome (GOLD analysis project Ga0070706, IMG submission 65476) | Corn, switchgrass and miscanthus rhizosphere microbial communities from Kellogg Biological Station, Michigan, USA - KBS K5-50-1 metaG | ecosystem: Host-associated > Plants > Roots >...
TAAACCAGACGTGACGCTGGCTGAAGCGATCGAGAATATCGACATCGGCGGGCCAAGCATGATCCGGAGCGCCGCCAAAAATTATGAGTCGGTTACGGTGGTGGTCGATCCAGCCGATTACGACACCGTGCTCGAAAACGTGCGCGATAACGATGGCGCAACCACTTTGAAATTGCGCGAGCACCTTGCCATTAAGGCTTTCATCAAATGCTCCGATTACGACCGGGCCATCGGAAATTTCCTTAACAAAGAACAAACAACCGAGGCCTCATTCTCGCTCTCGCTTCCGCTCGTCACGCGCCTGCGCTATGGCGAAAATCCGCATCAAACCGCCGCGCTTTATGGCGATTTTGATCGACATTTCGAAAAACTTCACGGCAAAGAACTTTCGTTTAATAACATTCTCGACATCAACGCGGCGACGAATCTGATCGCGGATTTCGAAGAACCGACGGTCGCGATTTTGAAACACACTAGCCCCTGCGGCGTCGGTTCCGATGTCGCTCTTCGCGAGGCTTGGGAGAAGGCGTTCGCGACCGACAAGCAAGCGCCGTTTGGCGGAATCATCGTGTGCAACCGGTCGATCGATGAGCCGCTCGCAAAAACAATCAGCGAAATCTTTTCCGAAGTGATTATCGCGCCAGATTTCGACGCGGAAGCACGCACAGTTTTGCAGAAGAAAAAAAACCTCCGGCTTATTCGGCTGATGACTTCAGCAGCCGAAGCAAGATCGACAATCGATATTCGCTCGGTTTGTGGCGGGCTGCTTGTGCAGGACCCGGACGTCGCCAGCCAGATTCCGCAAAATATCGTGACAAGACGACAACCGACGAAAACTGAACTGGACGCGATGCTGTTCGGGTGGCGGGTCGTTAAGCACGTAAAATCGAACGCGATTGTGTTTGCCGGCCCGGATCGGACACTCGGGATCGGCGCCGGCCAAATGTCGCGTATCGATGCGTCGCGCATCGCGATTTGGAAAGCGGAGGAAGCCGGACTTTCGCTCAAGGGCTGCGCGGTCGCGAGCGACGCGTTTTTCCCATTTCCAGATGGTTTGATTGCGGCTGCTAACGCCGGCGCGACTTGCGCGATTCAGCCTGGCGGTTCAGTTCGTGATGAAGAAGTGATTGCTGCCGCCAACGAGCGCAAAATGTCGATGATCTTCACTGGCATCCGCCATTTCCGGCATTAGGATCGACAAATCGAGCGCTGTCGTGTCCGCCGTTTCAGCGGATTGACACCGATTCGAGCGGAACTCGGATACTGCCGCTGAGGACTCCGAAAGGATTCGCGAGCAAGCGCAGCTTCTACAGATCACGGCTGGAACGTAATTGGGACGAGAATGCGCCACTCGCGGCCCGGCTCAGATTTCCATTGCCGCAGCGCGCTCAGTGCCGCTTGGTCGAGAATGTCATTGCCGGTTGATTCCACCGTCTTCACATCTTGCGCCTCGCCGTTCGCGCTGAAAATGACGCGAAAACGGCCCGATCCCTTGACTGGCCCAAAGTGCGAGAAACGCGCTTCCACTGGATATTTGGGCGATGGATTGTATACCAGCTTAGATTTGCGATTATTTAGTGCCACAGTCTTTACGGGCGGCTGGAGAGACGGCGAGGGCTGGGGTGATGCAGGCTCAATTGCGGCGGCGGCCCAACGACCCGTCGCGCCGGGTTTAACCTCCGACAACAGCGAGCCCAGCGCGTTCACAGATCTCAGCACGTTAGTAGTTGCACCTTGTTCGCGCGTCGATGTCACCACGCCCACGATTTCGCCGTTTACATCGACAATTGGCGCGCCCGCGGCATCATTTGAAATCGAACCCGAAACCTCGAGGTGATCTCCGCTTTGGTCAGGTCGTCTCGCGGAAATTGTTGCTGCGGCGAGCGGTTGCTCATGACGCGCGAGCGAACTTCCGATTACCGCGACCGGTGTGCCGGTCTGCACGCTGGAAGCTTTGCGGAGTGGAAGAAATGGTACCCCTGTTTTCGTTTCGGCTTTGAGCAGGGCGAGATCGAGCTGTGCGGAGGAGGTAAGGACGCCGGTCACATTGCGGATTTTGCCGTCCGCCGATTTTGCTACGGCATGTGCACCGCCCTCCACCACATGCCAGTTCGTAATGAATCGACCGTCCTCAGAGATGAAGAAGCCGGTTCCGCTACGGAGCAGCTTACCCGACGAATCAAAAACGCTGATCAAAATCACGGCAGGTCCCACTTTGCTTGCCACTTTTTGAAGCTCGGGTGACGGAGTTTGGGGCGTGGCAGAGGCCAGCGCTAACTGTGGTGACGCGCTCGGCGATGGAGTCGGCGTCAGGGAGGCGAGCGGTGATCGACTTTGAGCCGGAGCCGGGGCGCCGGTGAATTCAGGTTTCGGTGCTCGCCCGCACCATGAAATCGCGAGAATAACGACCAGGAGAAATCCGCAAATCAACGCGAGATAAGAATGTTTCATTCGCGACCTGCCACCACGAGGATACCGGGCGCCGCCGCCTCAAGAGTTTTTCACGTGCTACGGGAAGCGAGTCGCCACATCCAAATGCAGAGTCCGGCAGCGATGATGAGCGCTACCCAGCTCACCTCCATCGGTATCTGATGAGTTGCAGCGACCACTTTGGTGTGATTGTAAAGCCGCGCCGCATGGCCAAGGGCAAAAATTGCAAAAACTATGCTCGCGACGCGTAATCCAGTCGTTTTTGAGTTCATGCCTGTATTTTCTATGTCGATCTTCGGTTTGTCAGCAAAAATGCCGCTCAAAAAACGTCTCCACCAAACGTGGGCTTAATTGGAGGGACGGCCGCTGTGCCGTCTAAACCGCATGCCGACGAGACGGAACTCGTCCCTCGAATCTCCGAAATCAATCAGCTAAGAAATCTTGCCACTTCCTCGCATGGCTGCCGTCTGCACGATCATGCCGATGGCGGCGAGGCTGATAAATAGAATTGTCGATCCTGATTGCGGCAGTACGATCGTCCGTTGAATCAGATGCGCGCCGACAATCGACGACAGAACAATCAGCGCCCAATCGAACAAAGTCAGTAAGAGCAGCGCGCCAATAATTCCGCCAACCAAAAAGGTGATGACCGAATAACTCGCGTGCTGCACGAAAAATGCGGTTGCAATTGCCAGAGCGAGTTTTCCGCCGGCCAGAAATCCGACGACCGCAATGGCAATCTTCTGCAGGAAAATTGCGAACAACGCGCCGATCAATCCGAGGACGAGCGCAACCGTTAACGCCAGCAGCGTGGACGGCTCATGAACCAGTCGTGGTGCAATTTCCACACCCGCGGCAAAACCCACCGCCGCCACGCACAGCCAAAACAATTTGCGCCCAAATAACAAAACTACCACGCCAATGAGCGCGCTAAGGATCGGAATAGGCAGATTCACTGGTGGAAAGAAGTTGTAGCGGCGGTTGTGTCAACTCGCGAAAGCTTTCGGAGTCAACCGCCGAACTAAAAAACCAAGCGCTTGGCACCAGCGCCTCTACAACGATTGCGTCCTTTTGTCGTACCAGCTAGATAAGTCCCGCTTCAAAAGACGCTCCAGTTCTTTGATGTCGAAATAGAACATGTCGATCAAACACGAATACAAATCTGGCTCGATGCGTTTATCGTAATCGTGTTCAAAGACGTTGGCCTCCGCCGGGATAGCCGAACTGTCGACGTTCAAAAACTCAAACACGCCGCGAAGCGTGCTCTCGTGATTTGTCCTGAGTTCATCAGTCAAAAGAAACAGGCAATTGCCTGCGCGAAAAATGTTGAACAACCGCCGCACCTGATGCACGTAGAAACCTCTGTCGATATACGAAAATACTCGATGTTGCAGCGGCAAAGCTTCGCGGCATCGCTCGGCTTCTCGTTCCACTGCATCCCGAAAGGATAAATTTTCCGCTCCGCGCTTGGTTTCCATGTTCCAGGCGGAAAAGGCGCGCTCCACCGGATTCCGCAGCACCAGAATCCATTTCATCTGCGGGTTGTAGCTCCAAATGCGATACGGCGCGGCGTTCCAATACATGTAGATCGGACTGGCCTCGCCGATCGTGCGATGCTTTGGCTCTGGCCGAAAATGCGCATGATAACGTTTGTAATCAGGCGGCCCGCGAAATTCCTTTTCGTTGTCGAAGAAATGCAGCTCCTTCTTTGTCTCTGGCATGCAAATCTCCGGATGCTGCCGCAGAAAAGAATCCAGCGCCGAAGTTCCCCCTTTCTGTGTCCCGCCAATGACGAAATTTATTCGCACGATGGAAAGGTGTAGCGGCGCGTGTCTCCACGCGCAAGGTCAGTCGGTGAATTACGGCTGAGGGCAGCCGCCTCTACACCTGCAGCCGCAGATTGACACAGATCTTCACAGATTTGTAGACGAAGTTGTAGCGGCGGTAGTGTCAACTCGCGAAAGCTTTCGGAGTCAACCGCCGAACTAAAAAGACAGGCGCTTGTCACAAGCGCCTCTACAACGTGCATAGCAACAAGGAGCCGTTGGATGCATTACGTCTCGGCGGTAAAGCCGAGCACGATGTCGAACTTCGCCGCAAGCTCGCCGATGCGTGAATCTTTGATCGGAGCAAAGTCGACGGTCACGGACTCCTGAGCTTCCGCGTTACCGATTCCGCGATAAATGCCGTCCCGCTGATTGCCAGGATAACCCTTGATATAGAGCTGCGTGGTCCAAGGATCACGTCCCGGTGTTTTGATTTTGAAATGAATATGGGGCGCGAGTCGGCCAGGATAAGGAACCGGTTTGATGGTGCGAAAGCGATACGCGCCGCTCCATCCGGTTTGGAAGCGGCCGAAGCCCTGGAAATTTGGGTCGAAGCCGGTGCGCTTTGAGTCGCGTTCCGCCAGGTAAATGGCGTTGTGATCCACCTGCCAGATTTCGACCATGGCGTTCTTGATCGGGTCGCCCCTGGCGTCGAGTAGGCGTCCTCCCACGTGCGTAATCTCGCCCACCGCGGGCGTGACCGAATCATTGACAATGATGAGGTCATTGTCCGAGTCCAGCGGCAGCTTGTCGGGATAGAACGGCCCTTCCGTGACCCAAGCTGTGCGGTTCAACGTCGCGCGCATCAGTTCTTCAGCGAACGCGCCTGGAACAACAAAGAACCCGGCGGCGACGCTTGCACTGCGCAGGAAATCACGGCGCGTGATTGTGCGGTCTGTATTTTGCGTCATGGCGAAGACTTTCAGAGCTGCACCGCGTGACTACGCCCGTTGGTAGATTCGACTGTAACTCATCGCGTGGAAAGGCAATCTTTAACCGCCAATGCATCAGTGAATGATGTATGAACCGCTTTTTCAACATCGTTGGCGACGTTTCCCTGCAGCTCGCGCCGTGGGAACTGGAAGCTCAGGGCAAACGCGCGAGCACGGCATTATTCGTCCTAAAAGTGCCACTGCGATTTCGCAGCGACATTGCAGGCGGCGTGATCGTGGTTCCGAAAGATTACGTTTCAGATCTCGCGTCGATCCCGCAATTTGCCTGGTCGATTTTCATGGCAAGTGACGATCCGCGCATCGAGTTGGGAGGATGGGTGCACGACGTGCTTTATCAAAACCGTGGGATCATGACCTTGGAAGATGGTCGCAAGACTGCGCTGTCTCGTAAGGATGCTGACACGATCCTCGCCTACGAAGCGATGCCCGATCTTTGTGCAACGAGGTTTCAGTGCGCGGCGGTCTATCAATCTCTGCGCCGATTTGGTGACGGCTGGCCGGGCGATTCTTTTTGGGAACGATTCAAATAAACGCGCTGCGAAATTGCCCAGCGTAAAAGGCTTCGCCGCGTAATACGCGGCTTCGCCTCACATTAGGATTGTCTTGCCGCGTACACTGACATCTTTGTAATCGTCCCAACCGTACTCCGGCGCGACGATGCCGTAGCCGACAAACACGATATCCGAATCGTCGATCTTGATTTCGTTTTGCAATCGCGCCGACGACGCAACGTAGTCATCGGGACACTTCAGCTCAGTTTTTTTATCGCCAACCGTGAACGACAAAGTCGGATCGCTCTTGATTCCGGCGAGCGGAACTTCTTGCATGTAAGTGCCGTCTGGGTTCCCAGGTTTCAATCCGATCGCTTTGAATTGCTCGGTAATATATTTCACCGAAAGCTCTTCGCCTTTCGTGCCCGGCGCACGGCCTTCAAACGCATCCGACGACAGAACTTTAATGTGAACGAGCAACCCGTCGGGTGTGATTACGTCCAGCGCTGGCTTCACTCGATCTTCCGGATTGCCGGCTAAGATCGACATGGTGGTGGCGAAGATAATCGCGACCAAACATCGCATCGCTTTCATATCTATTTTGTCGCAAATTAAGGAAGGGCGTTTCCAAGGCGCCCTTTTGTTTAGTCGACGGTTTGGAAACCGCCGCTCCCTGAGCAACTCATTCCAGCCGAACGTATTTATAAGGATGATGATCGAGAATGGTGGGATACCAGTCTTTCACATTTGGCCGAATCAAAAAGGTGTGCGTATAAAAATAGACGGGCAAAATCGGCGCCTCATCGAGCAAAATCGCTTCTGCTTTTTGAAAAGCCTCATACCGTGCCGCTTGCTCGCCCGTGCGGCTGGCTTCAGCAATCAACCGATCATAGACGGTATTCGACCAGCCGGTTTGGTTGTTTGTTCCGTTCGTTAGCCAAAGATCGAGAAAGGAATTTGGATCGACATAATCGCCGATCCAGGTGGAGCGATAAATCTGGTAATTCATTTGCCGCCGCGAATCGAAGTAAACTTTCTCTTCCTGGTTTAGCAGTGTCGCACTCACGTTCAAGTTTTGCCGCCACATCTGCTGGATTGCTTCGGCGGTCAACTTGTGGTTCTCCGAAGTGTTGAACAGAATCTCGACCCGGGGAAGGCCGCGGCCGTCAGGATAACCGGCTTGCGCGAGTGTTTTGCGCGCAAGATCGACATCGTAGGGAATGGACGACTCGCACGTGTAGTCGGCCGTGTTCGGCGGCGTGAAACAGCCGGCGGGCAATTGACCGCCACGCCAAACTTTCTCGACAATCGCTTTCCGGTCAATCGCCATAGCAAGGGCGCGCCTAACGAGTCGATTGTTCAGCATTGGTTTGGTGACATTCACACGAAAGAAATAGGTGCCGAGATACGGATCGATCCGCAATAGCTCCGGATGTTCGCGGCGATAGCGATCGATTCGATTGACCGGAATGGAATCAGTGACATGCAATTGCCCGGAGCGAAAGGCGCGTTCTTCGACATCATTGCTGTCGATGGTGTGAAAAACGATTTCGTTAAGCGCGACGTTCTGTGCATCCCAGTAGGTGGCGCTCTTCTTCACGCGAATCCGGCTGTTCAAGCGCCACTCTTCCAAAGTGAACGGCCCGTTGCCGACGTATCGGCCGGGCTTTGTCCAGCGGCTGCCGCGCTCAAAGACTGGGCCGTACTTTGCAACCGTCGGCACGTGCACGGGAAACCACGAATAATGGTTGAGCAGCGAGAGAAAATAGGGCGTCGGATTCGCGAGCGCGATCTGCAACGTCCAATCGTCGAGTGCGCGGAAACCGACTCGGTCAAAGTTGTCGATCGTGCCTTTGTTAAACGCCTCGGCGTTCACCACCGGGTAGAGCATGTAGGCGACCGGCGAGCCGAGTTTTGGCGAAAGAATGCGATGGTAGGAGTCGATAAAATTCCGCGCGACCACCGCATCACCGTTCGACCACTTCGCGTCATGTCTGAGATGAAAGGTGTAAATTCTTTCGTCGGATGAAATTTCCCAGCTTTCGGCCACACCGGGAACAGGGTGAAGATCATGCCGGTCTTCTGAGACAAGACCTTCGAGCAGGGCGGAGATGACGTTGAGGGAACTGACACTGTTTACGATGTGCGGATCAAGGTCCTGCACTTCCTGTCCATTGCCCTTGTGCAGAATTTGCAGCCGCGCGCCTTTTTCGACATTGGTTTCGGCGCGGTGACACGATGTGCTGTAGAAGAGAAGAAGACTCAGCCACAGATTGACACAGATTTTCACAGACAGGCAGAAGTTGTAGCGGCGCTTGTATCAAGCGCCGAAGCAAGATAACAGGCGCCTGGCACAAGCGCCTCCACACTCATCTGCTCTCTGGTGATGGCCCGGCCTGCGCTTTCTTTTTCTCTTTCTGTCCGATGCCGAGCTTTTTCAGGAACGGTTGGATCGACTGGTTGCGGCCGAGAAACTTCTCGATGGAGAGTGGGACGTCGCGGGAATCGCCCTGTTCGTAGATCTCCCGACGAAGCTTCAGGCCCGCTTGCCGATCGAGATAGCCGCCTTTCGCTTTCTGAAAAACAGTTGCCATGTCGGCGGCAATCGCATCCGCCCACGCGTAACCGTAGTAACCGGCGTCGTAGCCGTTCAAGTGGCCAAAATACGAAACGAACGTCGTGCTCGGATCGATCGGCAAAAAAACTTTTTCCAGAATCGGATTGGACATCGCCACACAATCGTACGGCTCATTTTCGGGATGAACATCGTGTAAGGCGAGGTCGAGATCGGCGAACGCAAATTGGCGCCGGTAAAAAACTCCGGCCGTAGCGAGTTTCGCCTCGTTCATCTTCTTGGTGATCTCGGCCGGAATCTTTTTCGACGGATTGCGATAATCGGCGGCAAAAGTGTCGAGCACCTTTTTGTTCCAGACCCAGTTTTGCAGCATTTGCGACGGCGCTTCGACGAAGTCGCCGGGCACGTGCGTTCCGGCAAAACGGCCGTATTTCGCCTGCGTGGTGATGGTGTGGAGCGCGTGACCGAATTCGTGGAACAGCGTCTCGACATCCGAGTGCGTCATCAATGATGGTTTGTCTGCGCTCGGCGGCGGAAAATTGCAGAGCAGCGCGACGGTTGGACGCTGATATTTCCCGTCGGGCAAAAGTTTGCCGCCGATGATTTCAAACTCCGCGAAGTGATTGAACTTTCCTTCACGCGGAAACATGTCGAGATAAAACATGCCGAGCGGTTCGCCGGTTGCGGAATCGGTCACGAGATAAAGCTGAAGATCCTCGATCCATTTGTATGGCGCGGCAATGTTTCCGAACTTCAGGCCGAAAATGCTCTGGTAGATGTTGAACATGCCCTCGAGCACTTTTTGGAACGGGAAATAGGCGCGAAGCGCTTCCGCGTCGACGGCGTATTTTTGTTTTTTGAGCTGGTTCGTGTAGTAACGCCAGTCCCAGACGTCGATCTTGGCCTCGGGATTGTTAGTGTCCGCGGCTTTCATTTTTTGGAACGCGGAAACCTCCGCCGCGAATTTTGGCTGAATGTCCGAGATGAGATTGTCGATGTACGATTTCGCGCCGGCCCCGCTCTTCGCCATTTTAATTTCCGTCTGGTAATCATCCCACGATTTGTAGCCGAGCCGCAGCGCGATCTTGTTGCGCAGCACGAGCATTTGATTGAGCACGGAGACGTTTGTGTCCTTGGCCAGGCTGTCGCGCACTACGTAAAGCTTTCGACGCGTCGCTTCGCTCTTCGCGTTGTCTTGCACCGTGTTGTATTGCCAGGTCACGTTCGCGAGCACGGTGTAAGCATCGTCACCGGTTTTCACTCTGGGCGCCGCGAAGAAACTTTCCGGCACGCCATCCAATTCCGTTTTCGTGAAGACGACCGGCGCTTTGGCATTGACGATGTTCGTGTCGAAATCGGTGCCTAACTTCGATAGTTCCTTTCGGAGTTGCTCAACCTTCTTGCGCTTGCCTGGCGGCAGCTCGAGGCCGGCGCGCCGATAGTCGCGCATCGTCTCGAATAACAACTTCGCATCCTCGCGGGAAAGTTTCGGATTTGTGTCGGCGAATGCTTTGAGCGCTTTGTAAACGTCCTCGCGATAATCGATGCCGACCACCCATTCCTGAAAGACTTTCACCGCATTCTCGGCGGCGGTACGCATGGCCGGGTTGATGCTCGTTTCCTTGATGATCGTTGCCTTGTTTGCGGCGTTTCCGGCCTGGTAAGTTAGATCATCGAGCGCGACAATTGTGCTCTTGAACGTGACCTTGCCCAGGTCTTGCCCGCCAATTTGATCAAGCGCCTTGTTCGCGGTCGCGATCGCCTCCTTCATTCCAGCGTCGACCGCTTCCGGTGTTTGCTCCCAATCCGGAATCGTTAGGACAGCATTCGCTTTCGCAGCGGCCGCGCGAAAATCATCTGCGGTTTTTAATTCGGCGGCGCGAAGATCGACAAGTGGAGTAAGAGCAAGAGCAAGAGCAAGAGTGCGTGGCACGATCGACAAGTGGAAATGTTTCATGCAGGAAAGGTTTGGTTGATCGAGGAAGCGAAGATTGTGTAGAAGATGTGACCGGTAAAGCGAAAACGCGCCGCGCAATCAAACCGTGATCGAAAAATTTCTGCTCGCCTTCATCCCAATTTTCGTTGCGATCGATCCGATCGGTCTGGTGGCGATTTTCATGGGCCTGGGCAGCAGCGCTTCGCGGGAACATCGACAGTGGCAAGCCTTTCTCGGGATCCTTACCGCCCTTTTGGTCGCGATCGGTTTTATCTTTCTCGGGAGAATTATTTTTGCCGCGCTCGGCATTACCGTCGCCGATTTTCAGGTCGGTGGCGGTTTGATTTTGCTGGGACTGGCGGGACGCGAACTGCTGGGGCTCGGCCCGCAAGATCGCGGCGGCGGCGATGAGTTCGGGGTCGTTCCGCTCGGGATGCCGCTCATTGCCGGTCCGGCGCTTCTCACCGCGTTGCTCATTCTTGTCGATTCGGTCGGCCTCGTCTATACGCTCGTCTCGCTGCTGGCGAATCTCGCGCTGGTCGCCATTGCACTGTGCAATGCCGATCGGTTCACGCGTTGGATGGGCAAACAAGGCTTGCGCGGCGTCTCGAAAATAATTGCCCTTTTGCTCGCCGCCATCGCCATCAGCCTCATTCGGCGCGGATGGCACGGAGTGTGAAAATTACGTCTCCGCCGTCATGGCGGCAGCATGCCTGTGAGCGAGCCCACAGCTTTCGTTTTATAAGTGTTCGATTCTGTTGGTCGCGCCGGGATGCTGAGACCCCGGGATGGTCCGCGTCAACTCGGCTTCCTTGTCTCCAGCCTGGTAACGGCGATTCAGCTCAGCCTCGATGGCGTAGATCTCGTCTTGCTCCCGAGAATTTTCCCCGTGATGGATAAACGCGGGTTGTCCTAGTCTTGTTTGAGTGTACGTGGTCTGAGCGTAGAGATCAAGCCGGCGTTGCTGCAACTGGGCCGTAGTCCATTTGCGATACGGCGAGCCTGGCCGAGAATAATAAGCAGGTCCGGTGAGCGGCACCGGAGCTGATGGCGACACGTATCCAGTGGTCGATTGCTGCTCGGCGCAGCCTGCAAGAATCGCGGCAACTGCAACTGCCAATAATAGTTTCATACTCTTTATAATAGGTTCGTTTTTAATGACGTGTTTGGTCTCCAAATAATTCAACCACGCGCCCTGGCCAACGTTGCGCAGGATTTATTCGCTTTTGAAAAAGATCTGGCTCTATTTGGCAGCGGGCGCGGGTCTATTTGACAGATGGACGACCCTCGTTACTATCCTCGGCCTTATGAGATTTCCGCTCGCCCTAACGACGAAAATCGCAGCCTACATGATCGGCCAAAAGCTTCGTGGCACGAAGAAATTCGCTACCGTGCTTCAGCTCGAGCCGCTGCACACGTGTAACCTAACTTGCACAGGTTGCGGCCGCATCCGGGAATATTCCACGTCGCTCAAGGACATGATGAGCCTGGAGGATTGCCTCGCCGCCGCGAATGAATGCAACGCGCCGATGATCTCGATCTGTGGGGGTGAACCGCTGATTTACCCCCACATCGAGGCGCTGGTGAAAGGATTACTCGACCAAGGCCGGATCGTTTACATCTGCACGAATGCGATGTTCATGCGCAAGAAAATGCGTGAATGGCTGACGGCGCAGTTATCAGTCCAGCCGCAGCTTGTCGAAGAAAAAACTGGTGATCTGCTCGCCGCTGGCTTGCTCAGCGAGAAAGACGCGGCCGAAATCCGCAAAGGCCCCAAAGATTCGGCCAAGCCGACGATTGGCCCGAACAAGTGGATGTACTGGAATGTGCATCTCGATGGACTCGAGCGGACGCACGATCTGATCGTCGAGCGCGAAGGCGTCTTCAAAGAATGCATTCTCGCGATCAAAATGGCGAAGTTGCTCGGCTACCAGGTCGCGACCAACACGACTGTTTACAAAGAGACCGGTATGCAAGAGGTCGAGCAGATGTTTGATTATCTCTCCGATCTCGGCGTGGATGGCCATACCATCACACCGGGATACGATTACGATGCCGCCAAGAAAGACATGATCAAGCGGCTCAATTTGCGCCCGGAGAATTTCTTTCTCACGCGCGCGATGACGATCGAGAAGTTCCAGAAGGTCGAGGAATGGATGAAGCGCTACACATTTTTTGGGACGCCGATCTACTTTGAATTTCTCGCCGGCAAACGCGATCTGACTTGCTCAGCTTGGGCCATCCCGACGCGCAATATTCGCGGCTGGAAAGGCCCATGCTATCTCATGACCGATGGGCATTACTCGAGCTACGCCGAATTGCTCGAGAAGACGCAGTGGGATAACTACGGCGTCGTGAATGGCGTGGCGCGCGACAGCCGCTGCGAAAACTGCATGGTGCATTGCGGTTACGAACCGACCGCCACGCTCGGCTTGCAAGCGCAGCGCGGCGACACTTGGAAAACTATCAAATTCAATTTCGGCGCGAAGCCGAAGCCGACTGGTAAGGGTAGCGAGATTCTTGCATTCAACGGCGTGAGCTGCGGAAACGGGCATCTCAGTGGCAAGCGGGTTGAGGCTTCCGCGCAAGCATCGTAGATCGACAATTGGAGGATCGACCCGAAATGAGTTCGTCGAGAAACGTGATCGCTCTTCCCAGCGCAACTCCGGAACGCGCCGAATCTTATTCCGCAACGGACGCAGAGATTTCGCAAGTCATCGCGCGGGCGCAGGAAAATTTATTGCGCCAGCAACGGCCTGACGGCCATTGGTGCGGCAAGCTGATCGTCGACAGCACGCTGTGTTCGGACTTCGTGCTCTTCATGCATTGGCTGGGCGATGTCGATGTAACCCTGCAGGACCGCTGCTTGCGCCACATTCTCAAACTCCAACTTCCGGATGGTGGCTGGAACATTTATTACGGCGGTCCGAGCGAAATCAACGCCTCGGTGAAAGGCTACTTCGCGCTTAAACTGGCCGGTTACTCGCCCGAGCTGCCGTTCATGCAAGAAGCGCGCGCGAACATTATGCGGCTCGGTGGCATTCCGCGCATCAATACTTTCAGTAAGCTTTATCTCGCGCTGCTCGGCCAGTTCCCGTGGAAATATTTGCCGACGATTCCGGTAGAAATGATTTTGTTGCCCAAATGGGCGCCCTTCCACATCTACAAAATGTCCTCATGGAGCCGCGCGATGCTGATCCCGCTCGCCATCATTAATCATTTCAAGCCGACACGCTCACTGCCCGGAGACAAACAGTTGCACGAGCTCTATCCGCTCGGCACTGAATACCAAGATTTCCGATTGGCGCGCGACGAACGCTTTTTCACCTGGCGAAACTTTTTCCTGCGAGTCGATGACGTTCTGAAAATTCTCCATCCGCTGCGTTTTCGTCCCATGCGGCAACGCGCGCTGGAAGAAGCGGAGCGCTGGATGCTGGAGCGGATCGACGAGGGCAGCGACGGTCTCGCCACGGTTTTCCCGGCGATGCTCAATTGCTTGATTGCGTTGCGCGCGCTCGGTTACTCGAAGGAGAATCCGGTTTACAAAAAGGCGGCCCAGGGTTTTGCCGGACTTTTTGTTGACGATCCGGATGATTTCCGCATTCAACCTTGTCTCTCGCCGGTTTGGGACACGGCGATCACGCTCATTGCGCTCGCGGAATCGGGGGTGTCGGCGGAGCATCCGGCGCTAGAGCGAGCGGCCGATTGGCTGGTCAACAAAGAAGTGCGAATCCGGGGCGACTGGGCGGTGAACAATCCGCATCCGGAAGCGAGCGGCTGGGCGTTCGAGTACAACAACGTTTATTATCCTGACACAGACGATACCGCGATGGTGCTCATGGCACTGTGCCTCGTTCGGCCCCAAGATCGACAATCATTTGATCAGTTGTTCCGGCGCGCGCTTGATTGGCAGCTTAGTTTTCAATGCCGCGACGGCGGCTGGGCGGCGTTCGACAAAGAAATCACCCAACACTGGCTCGAAGATATGCCGTTTGCGGATCACAATGCGATCCTCGATCCAACTTGCAGCGACCTCACCGCACGCACGCTCGAATTGCTGGGTTACATCGGCTTCGATATGAAAGCGCGCTGCGTGCGCGACGCGATCCAATACTTGATCGACACGCAAGAAGATGACGGCTCGTGGTATGGCCGCTGGGGCGTCAATTATATTTACGGCACGTGGCAGGTGCTGCGCGGTTTGCGCGCGATTGGTCAGGATATGACGCAGGACTGGATCTTACGCGGACGCGATTGGTTGGAGAGTTGCCAGAATGATGACGGTGGCTGGGGCGAAACCTGCGCGACCTACGAAAATCCGTCCGTGAAAGGCATCGGCGAGAGCACCGCGTCGCAGACGGCTTGGGCGGTGATGGGTATTTGCGCGTGCGGCGATCTCGAGCGGCCAAGCATTCGACGCGGTCTGCGTTTCCTTCTTGGTTCGCAAAAATCCGACGGCTCTTGGAATGAGCCGCAAACTACGGGCACGGGATTTCCGCGCGTCTTCTATTTGAAGTACGACATGTATCGTCAAAATTTCCCGCTGCTCGCGCTCGCGACCTATGTGAATTATCGCAGCGGCCTGGGGCATCGCCCGAGCTTTTATCGCGTCAGGTAGTGGCGATTGACTCCGAAAGCTTTCGCGAGTTGACCTCAATCGCCTTGGACCAAAGCCATTTTTCACGCGCAGATCCCAAGGCGGTTCGGTGAACCGCCCCTATCTTGCAATCAGCAGAAAAAATAAATCCTGTTCTTCGGTTTGATCCGATCTAACAGTACCAAATTATGCCTTACGAACTACCTAAATTACCGTATCCGTACGAT
>Ga0070706_100003673_pt1 | contig 15021 bp, 9 predicted proteins | sample KBSK5501metaG_FD_65476 | JGI IMG/M metagenome (GOLD analysis project Ga0070706, IMG submission 65476) | Corn, switchgrass and miscanthus rhizosphere microbial communities from Kellogg Biological Station, Michigan, USA - KBS K5-50-1 metaG | ecosystem: Host-associated > Plants > Roots >...
GTTGTAGTTAGACACCGACCATTCTCTTCATCATGCCGAATTAAGATAGGTGGGTGCCCCGAACTCGCGATATTTAAACCTGTTTGGCGCCGTCGGGCCCCTCTGCAGCCGGTAGCCTTCGCCGATACCGAAATCTTCATCTGTGCTCACTTCCTTCACGCCTTCATAGGGGCCCTCCGGCTTGTCGGCACGCGCACAAGACATGCGCATGCGGCCGTCCCACCATGCACTGAAGATGTAGTATTTACCCTTGATCTTATAGAAGTGCGAGCCCTCTCCCATGCCGGGATTCGGCGCGATGATGGACCGTTCGGTGCCGGGAACAACGTCGGTGAGTTGGCTATTAAGTTGGGCGAACTTGATGTCTCGGTAGCCCCAGACGACGTACACCTTGCCGTCATCATCGAACAGGACAGAGAGATCGTGAAGGAGTGCTTGAGCTCGGTGCGCGTCCACGGACCGGCGGGGTTCCTGGCGCGGAATAGCTGCGTGTTGTGCCGGTTGATATTGGTGAAGATGTAGAAATTGCCGTTATGGTAACGAAAGGTCGGAGCCCAGATACCCTGACCATATACCTCCTTCCCGGCTTCCAGCCGAAACTCCGGCCCGAGATCCAACCGGTCGAATGCGTAGCCCAGAAGCTTCCAATTCACCAAATCCTTCGAGTGAAGCACTGGCAGGCCAGGCATGGTATGCATGGTTGTACCCGTCAGATAATAGTCCTCGCCCACTCGGATCATGTCTGGGTCCGAGAATTCGTCGTAGAAAAGTGGGTTTGAAAACGTGCCGTTGCCGTTATCGGGCGTCCACGTCTGACCCGAAGCAGAAGGAAGGACCAGGAAAAACAGGCAGATCTGAATAGTCATTGTCCGCAGCAGGGCGTTGTACGCGACTGCGATACTGATTATCTGTGGGCAAATATTCTTCCTGGAATACATATCTTCTTTGCTCTGTGCATGAGTTGTGTTCAGACACGAGTGTTGCTATAACGAGCGTTATGGCGGCCACAAGTACTGTCCCGAATAGAAGAATCGCAGAAGAGGCATACAACGAAGCCTTCTCCACTTTCCTCTTTGAGGAGACGATAGCGACTGTTGTGCCCGGGACCATGGTTTCTATCACATCGCCGTTTGTTTGCTCAAGTTTGTCTGGTCGAAGCAGAGCATGTCGGGAAAGAGGTTATGCCGGTCGAGAGTTTCTCGAAGTGAAGACACGCCGTTTACCTGGAAGAGGCTGAACGTGATTACTTCCCTACTGCGGCAATCCAGGATGCTCTTAGTCGCACTTGCGCTCGCGACCACGGTTGGCCTCGCTCTATCACAACAATCTGGAGCCACTCCGTCGGCTTCAACCTATGCCTGGCGCAACGTGCCCATCAAAGGCGGTGGCTTTGTCAGCGGCATCATCATGCATCCCAGGCAGCAAAACTTGATCTATGCTCGCACTGACGTCGGCGGAGTTTTTCGCTGGAACGAAGCCACGAACACCTGGATTCCGATCACTGATTGGGTTGGCCGCAATAACTCCCAGTTCATGGGCGTCGACAGCTTGGCGATCGATCCGTCTGATCCTAATCGTGTCTACGCGGCGGTCGGGCAATACACCCAAATATGGGCCAACACCGCGGCGTTGCTGCGATCGAGCGATCAGGGCGCCAGCTGGCAGATAACAAATCTGCCGTTCAAATTGGGTGGTAACGAGGACGGTCGTTCGAATGGTGAAAGGCTGGCGGTCGATCCCAACAGCAATAACATTCTTTACCTCGGCACGCGCAACACCGGGTTGTGGAAGAGCACTGACCACGGAGCGACCTGGAACCAGGTTAGCGGCTTTCCGGTGACGAGCACTGCGAACGGCGTTGGCCTTGTCTTGGTGCAGTTTCTAAAGAGCAGTGGAACTGCCGGCAATCCTACTCAGACGATCTACGTTGGAGCCTCGCAAACTGGTAACAATCTTTTCCGCAGCAGTGACGGCGGCGCAACTTGGGATGTCGTTGCGGGTCAACCGGCCAGCTTGATGCCGCACCATGCAGCGCTCGACGCGAACGGTCTGCTGTATCTGACCTACAACAACGGCCCTGGTCCAAACAATGTCACTAGCGGCGCCGTGTGGAAGTACGCGACCGGCGACGGTAGCTGGGCCAACATTACTCCGCCCACCGGACAAGGTGGCTTCAGTGGGGTCTCGATCGATCCGCAGCATTCAGGGACCCTGGTAGTCACGACGATCGATCGCTGGTTCCCGCGCGACCAGCTTTACCGCAGCACAGATGGTGGCGCAACCTGGATGGCAATATTCAACAACTCGTCGTGGGACTATTCCCCCGCGCCCTGGTCGTCCTCCCCCACACCACACTGGCTGGGCGATGTGGAGATCGACCCTTTCAACCCGAATCGTGTCTGGTTCGTCACTGGCTATGGGGTCTTCGCCAGCACGAACATTATGGCTTCAGCCACGGGTGGCATCACAAACTGGGTGTTTCGCGATACCGGCCTTGAGGAAACTGTGCCGCTCTCGATCGCAAGTCCGCCTTCGGGTGCGCTGCTGTTGAGCGCTCTCGGTGACATTGGCGGATTCCGTCACGATGATCTGGACTCATCGCCGCCGGTCGCAAACTATTTCACGAACCGCACGACGAATACGAGCATTGATTTTGCTGAAGCAGCCCCGCACATCGTTGCCCGCGTGCATTTTGGAAACGCCCGCGGTTCTTATTCGACGGATGGCGGCTCAAGCTGGACCGACTTCAGCTCCCGGCCTGCCGCGGCCACTCAGACTGGTCCCAACGGCATCGCCGTTTCCGCCGACGGCCAGACCTTTGTCTGGCTGCCGAAAGGCGGAAGCGCGTATTACTCGACCGACCGCGGCGCAACCTGGCAGGCCAGCAGCGGCGGGCCAACCGATCCGAACAGCTTTCAAACGATGTGGCCGGTCGCGGATCGAATGAACTCCGCGAAGTTCTACTTCTATCACGTCACGCAGGGCAGAGTTTATGTAAGCACGGACGGCGGGCACACATACTCACAGACAGTTCAATTGCCGACTGACGGCGGCATTCTGCGAGCGGCGCCGGGCTTCGAAGGACATTTATGGCAGCCGGCTTCATCGGGGCTGTATCGTTCTACGGATTCCGGCTCTAACTTCTCCAGAGTGGCCTCGGTGCAAGAAGCCTATCAGGTCGGTTTTGGCAAGGCTGCAACTGGACAAAGCTACCCGTCGATCTACTTGTGGGGCAGAGTGAACAATGTGACCGGCATCTTTCGTTCTGATGACACTGCTGCTACGTGGGTCCGCATCAACAACGATCAGACGCAGTTTGGATGGATCAATCTCGTCGCGGGCGATCCCAATGTGTACGGCAGAGTCTATCTCGCTACCGGCGGCCGCGGCATTGTCGTCGGCGAGATTTCCGTCCCGCTGCTCGTTCCTGATGCGAACGATCCCACGCTCGCATTGGCGCTCGATTCGGTGACTTTCACGTCGGGTCCGTTTCCGTTGACTAACAACTTCAACTTCAGCGGCGATCATCGAACGCGGGTGATGCTGTTTGCCACCAGGTTCGATCTTCTGCCCAGCGAAGACTTCCACACGGAGGTTGGCGCACAACTGAGGAACCAGCAGGGCACTGTCTACAACCTGCCGGTGGAATACGTTGGCAAGGTTCCAGGTTACGACTGGTTAACAAGCGTCGTGGTGAGACTGGATGAGCAGGTAACGGACGTGGGCAATCTGAACATCACGCTGACGCTGCGGGGTACACCAACGAACACTGTAGTGATCACGACGAAACCATGATGGCCAGCGCGAATCTTCCTAACGCGGTGCTGCTCAATATCTTCACGTTCGTTGTGATCATGTCGACTGCGGGTACAGACACAGCTGTTCTATCTCTTCGCCTGTAAACGCAGCACTACCACATCACGAGCCGGAACAGTAGTTTTAAAAGACTCATTAGTCGTGCCGGACTTGTTTTTAGTCCACAGGTCGAGAATTTCATAGGCACCGCCCTTGGCGTTCAGTTCTCGTTTTGCGAAGTCATCCTTAACCGGTTCATTCCTCCAATCGAATTCAACTCTTTGAGGTTTGTCTCCTCTGTTCAAGAAACAAACTGCCCAATCTCCACCCTGCATCGGCTTAAACCAGATTTCCAGGTTCTCTCGAGTTGCATATTTGAGTCCCTGAATGCCCAGCGGGTCTTGATTTACGGCTATGACTGCTTCATTTGTTAGGATTGCCTGGGTTTCCTTGCTCATCTTTCTTAAATCGTTCCCGGTCATCAGGGGCGCTGCCAGCATGGCCCACAGCGAGAAATGTGCGCGGTCTTCATTTGCGCTCATACCGTTTCCCACTTCCATCATGTCAGGATCATTCCAATGATCCGGCCCAGCGTGTGTCCGCAGGTCTTTCTGCATATCCAGAATTTGCAACACGCCCCACGATTTCCACGTGCCGTGATCCTTCACACAGTCGAAGCAGTTGTAGATGTCGCCGGTCGTGCGCCACAGATGCCCGACATTCTTTGCCCATTCCCAGGGTTTATTGTTGCCCCATTCACAGAGACTAAAGACGATCGGCCGCCCGGAAGCAAACAGGGCATCGCGCATGGTGGCGTAGGCGCCTTCAGCCTTCAGTCCATCGGTGTTGCACCAGTCGTATTTAAGATAATCGACGCCCCATTGTGCATACGTTAGTGCATCCTGGTATTCGCGACCACGGCTTCCCGGACGACCGCCGCAGGTTTTAGCGCCAGCGTCGGAATAGATGCCGAATTTCAATCCTTTTGAGTGCACATAATCGGCTAGCGCTTTCATACCTGACGGAAACCGAGTGGGATCGGGTTGGATAAATCCGAGGTTATCACGCGCGCCGTGCCAGCAATCGTCGATCACGACGTATTGATAACCCGCGTCTTTCATTCTGCTCGCAACCATCGCGTCGGCGGTTTCCCTAATCAGCGCTTCGTTGACGTCACAACCAAACTTATTCCAGCTGTTCCAACCCATTGGGGGTGTCAGTGCGAGTTTGTCAAATTTTTGCCCAGTGGCAGTTGCGGAACAAAACACCACTGCCAGAAGTATCAGCGTGATCTTCATTTTGTTTTGCCTCAAGCACTCAGAATAAATCAGCCGCGGATTAACGCGAATGAACGCGGATCTGAATAATAGCGAAAACGGAGAAACAAATGTATACGCGGGAAGTCAGGAAACCCATCACACGATCTACTTTTCTAGCGTCCTTCAGATTCGCGTTCATTCGCGTTAATCCGCGGCTGATTTCACTCTTTCTCTGTAATTTCCTGGATTTCATTACTCTCATCGTCCGGTCGCGCCTGCGATTCGAGGCCAATCCCCCAAAAGAGTTTCTAAATTCTTCGTGATCAATTCGCGTCTTTGCTCAACGCAAGCGAATGAGCGCAGCGGATCGGCGGGCGCATTTATAACATAGTCGAGCAACCGTTCGACACTGCTGCTGGCGACGTGCATGAGCGTGTCGGAAGAACCGTAGTAAATGAAGACCTCGCCATTTTCCCGTGTCACCCAACCGTTGCTGAACACGACATTGGAAACATCGCCGACACGCTCTTCACCTTCGGCCGCAATACGATAGCAGCGAATTCGTTGAGTGGTCGCCGGTAACCAAACTTGAAATCAAAGGTGAGCCGTTCTGGGTTGTTAGGCCAAAGCTGCGCGCAAAAAATGCCTTTGGCGGTTACGTTCTTAAGAATACTTTTTACTTCATTCGTCAAAACAAAGTTGTTACTGCCGAGGGGTTGTGAGCTTGTTGAAATGGGGAAACGAAAAAGTCTCACTTATGCCGAACACTTGGGCGTATCCGAACTGATCAAAGAGTCTCTAACGATTCTTCATGAGACATCGGCTAGTATAGAGGGTGGTTTCGGCCGTCGATCGAAAGCGTTTAAGATTCTTCCGCAGATCATCAGAAAACTCGACGATAAATTGATACCGCAATTCCAATGCGGCTCGCCAATGCGTGCGCCGCCACGCCGATCGGAGGGAAGATGGCCAGCGTAAACACGCGCTGGAGCAGCCCACGGTACTCGTACCTCTCGAGGCCACTCAGTCCGCTCCTCAGTGCAAGCACGGTAGCGAGCAGGACGAGCGTGCTTACGAAGTATACCCTCAGCCCAGTGCCGACTTGCCCCCACAGTGCTGCCGTCAGGAGGACCGGCAGGAGGGTCATGGCGACGACAAAGGGCAGGTGTCCGCTATGCCTGGGGTCTGGGATGGGATAGTAACCCGCCCAGATGTGCTGGACGCCGTTTAGCGCCAGTGCCACGGCGGTGAGTGCGGCAAGAGCCGGGTTGATCCGCACCCGCCTGAGCGCGATAAAGAAACCCAGTGACGCGGCAAGGCTTGCCACTCCCTGGATGATGATACCGGAGTTGAAGATCACGGCGTGCTCAGATCGGTCCGACCCCAGTTCGCTCGCCGTGTTTCCCAGAACGCTATAGCCGGGGTAGAACGGAGCGGCCAGAGCCTGGGTACCGTAGTAGATCAGCGGCACCGCGATCCCACACCTGAGCAGCCACAAGGTCGCCTTCTCTGTCATCGACTCTCCTTTCGTCGCGTGAGCGAACCTCGATTCGACCGAAAGCACGGCCCCCGGAAGGGCTAGTGGCGCAGCGAGGTCGCCCCAGTCGCAAATCGGCTTACGGCCGGTCGCCCTCCGCTCGCCGAACAGCATATTAGACCACACCGCGTGGTCTAAGTCCGCTCTCGGGGCGGCTTATACTCAAGAAAACATCAGCCAAGATTTATCGACCATGAAAGTCGCGAAAGTCGCTCGCCAAATAGGGACCTCGATCCTATACATGAAGTGGCGACTTCCGCCCTTTGTCTGAAAGGTGATTTGGCGGCAAGCCTGTTGAAAGGCGACAAACCCGACAGGAACCTGTCGGGTTTGTCGTTTTTATGGAGGGTTGTGCCCTCAACCGAAGCTGAAAGCCAGTTGCGTTTGCTCGCTTTGCCTGAAGTGAGTCCAGGAAACTCCGCTTCCGGTTCTGCTAAATCAACTTGCCTGTCGATTTCATCAGCCGTTTGATTTTCTGGATTCACCTTGTCAACGGCAACGATCCATTGGTCGAGGTCAACGATTTCCGTCGCTCTGATTTCAGCCTGTGGCGCTATCTCGGTTGAATTTGTTTCTCCGTCGCTCGACTCATCCTCGATTAGCATTACCGGATAGCGTTCGAATAACGATCGCAGAATTTCGGTTTCTGAAACACACTCGGCGGGAAAACCGCAACCACTTACCTATGCAGAATATTTGGAGATCGGACTGCCTCGAGACTTAATCATCCCAACATTCTGACCACCCACGAAATCGGTGAGCACGACGGTCATCACTTTATTGCGACTGAGTACGTTGAAGGCGAATCCCTCCGTCAGCGAATAACTCGCGCAGCTCCCGAACTCAGAGAAATACTGGGTATCGTTATCCAGGTTGCCGACGCCCTAAGTTACCGAAGTACCTCGAGGCGGATGAGGCTTTTGACCGCCCGAAGAACATCTCCACTCAACGCCCAAAGCGCAGTAACACCGTTCGCTTGACTAGGCCCGACACCGGCAGCGGTTTTGATTGTGGTCCAATCTCATCGGTAGTGTGAAACTTGTTTCGCATCGCCGGAATCACCTCGAGAAAAGCGATCCCAATATCCGGGAATTCCAGGAGCCCGTCCACACCGTCTCTGGGTTTGAAAAGACCGAGAAAAGAACCGGAGGTTTGTGACGTAATTGAAAAAGGTCCAACCGCAGTTTCAAATAGAACCCATCTCCAATCTCGGAAGTAACCCTGCGACTCCGGGTAGCTCCAGTTCGCTCCCGGAGTGGATTCATTGTACGCGGTCTGCCAAACGTCCAGCCGAGTTCCCTGCAGGCGGTTTTGCCAAACTCGGTACGGACCCATGCCCAGCCAGCGGACCTTTTTTATCATTTTCTCGGATGCGTTAAAGCCGACGCCGATCATATCCACGGCACCGGCGAAGGTGTATTCGTATTCCAGTCGCACTTTCATGGCGGATGGATTATCAGCAGCGACGCGCCAGCGCGTCGAATGCAATGCTCCACTGTAGTTAAATTCGATAACCGCCTCGGAACCTTCTTTCCGGAATGCGAACTTGGTGACCGTACTTTGTCCAGAGATATCGTCGTACTTCCGATTATTGCGTCTGAAAGCAAAAAAGTGCGGGCCGCTACTGATGGGCATATTGTCAGCCGGCAATTGCACCTTACACGGTCCACCTTTGCTAATACGACCGCTTCGCTTGCTGAAAACAAGGCAAAATCTACGCGTCTCGATCGACAGTTCCTCCGCCGTTTCCACCATACGCAAATTCTCAACTGCTCGATACTTCCCTGCACGGGTGGCACTTGTTTTCAATCCCCATGACCAGGTCCACAGTTCGCGACCGTCTGCATCTTTAGCCGTGACATAGAGCACGTTCGCGTCACGCCAGTCGCGCGGCAAGGCAAGTTTTAGTTCTCCGCTTGCATGTGGTGCGATATCCGGACCTCGCATCGAACCCGACGCCACTACGCGGTGGCCCGAGCTTCCTTCAGCGGGAAGTGGAAACCGAGCGAGCTGCCATTCGAATCGGCATTCGTTCAGGTTGGTAAAATCATAACGATTCTCGACGGCTAAACGACCTTGAAAATCGTCGGGCAGTTTTTCGGGCGCCAACACCTGAATTGGCGACCAAATTTCACGTACCGTATTAAAGCTTCCTTCACGTTCGCGGTGTGGACCAACTATACCGTCGGGCCCTCTATTCCCTGCACAGTCGAGTCTACCGTTTTGATCTGTTCGCTTCACACACTCATCCACCAAAGCCCATAAGAAAGCGCCGCCGCCTACCTTGCTTTTGCGAATCACCTCCCAGTAATCCGACAGACCGGCCCCACTCCCACCGTCGTACAATCCATGCAACATCTCGGTCGGCATGTAGATGTCTGGGCCATTTGCGAGTTTGGTGTGGCTGTCAAACTTCTCATAGTGATCGGTATTAACGTGGCGAAACTTCTCCCAGGGATGTAAGACTTCACGCTGTTGCGGATCCCAGCGAGCAAACTCGTCGTCGTTGTCGCGGTTCCAGCCACCTTCGTTGCCGTTGGCCCACAGAACAATACTCGGGTGATTAACATCTCGGCGGACGAGTTGGCGAATTAGCCTGGCCCCAGTCGGTCCGTCGTAAAACTTTTGCCAGCCGCCCAGCTCATCAATGACATAAAGCCCAAGTTCATCACAGGCGTCGAGGAAATGCTGGTCGGGTGGATAATGAGACATGCGCACCGCATTCATGTTCATCTCTTTAATCAGCTTGATATCGTCATAGCTGATTTGTCTGCTCAGCGTGCGCCCTGTCTCGGGCCAGAATGAATGCCGGTTTACTCCTTTCAATAGGATTCTTTGTCCGTTGAGGTAAAAGCCATCTCCAGGCTTGACCTCGAAAGTTCGGAATCCGAAACGTTTGGTGACTGTGTGTGGCGAGCCGGAGTTTGAAGTGAGTGTAAGACGAACGCGGTAAAGATTAGGAGTCTCCGCGGTCCAAAGCCTGGGTCCCCGAATTCTGGTTTGGAGTTTGACTTTGTTTTGATTGACCGAAAGGCCGGCGCCGAATGGCTGGCCCACGGCAATGCCTTTCGAATCGATGATCTGCCCGGAAAGCCGCCCGGGAGAAGTGTCGCTTCCGCCGAGGTTCACCTCAACCGAAAAACCTCCATCTGCGCGAGCATCGATGGCGGTTTCATCGATAAATCTATCCGGCAACGCTTCCAAATACACCGGCCGAAAGATGCCGCCAAAGTTCCAGTAGTCACCGAGTCGTTCAGCGCGATTGACGCTCACGTTTGACGATTCTTTACTAACGGTGACTTCGAGGAGGTTGGGCCCCGCAAAGTTTAAGAGCGTCGTGATATCAAACTTGAACTGATAGAAGGAACCCTGGTGGACGGGACCGGCCGATTTTCCATTCACCCACACCTCGGTATCGGTCATTGAACCATCAAATACCAGGCGCACGACGCGGTTTTTCCATCGTTGTGGCACGTCAAAAGTCAGCCGGTACTTCCCCTGTTCTTTGGGAAATGGGTTTGCCTCGCGCTGGCGATCACCGCCGTACTGGTAGTTGCCAAACCCTTCCGTCTCCCAGTTCGACGGTACCCGAATCCTGGTCCAAACGCCGCTCTTTCGTCCCTCGGTGCAGAAGAAGTCCCACCAAACAGCGTCGTCTTTTCCAATGCCGGAGAGAAAGCGAATCTCCGTGTTGGTATTGCTAACTTGCGCGTTCGACAAAACGTTCGTGAACCCACACAACAACACCAGCATGAACAACTTGATCGTCTTCATCGAAACTGGACTTTAAAAGCTAACGCCGCAAAAGTAAACGAGCCACGGAGGTGGCGGACTTCTGAGATCGGTGAGTAGAATGCTGTCGGATGAAGTTGTAGCTTATGCGTTGCCGTAAGAATTTCGTGACCACAGATGATCTGAAGGGCGATGTCGCTTCTACTAACCTTCCGGCTTATTTTCAAAGACTTAACTGGTATCCGAACGGAACATGCTAAACAACATACGACGGTGAAACCCACAAAGTTAATTCTCGCCCTTATAGTGATCTCAGCGGTTCAGCCTATCGCGATTAAATCGAACCGACCGATTTCGATTGCAAAGAGCAAACAAACTGACATCGTCCAAACTATAAGACTCAACGGCAACGCCGCAGGCAAGCGCTTCGACGGCATCGGCATTGTCAATGGCGGTGGCGCCACTTCAGTGTTGCTGAAAGATTATCCCGAGCCTCAACGCAGCCAGATCCTGGATCTGCTATTCAAACCAAAATTCGGAGCTTCTGTCAGCGCCCTTTTTATCGAGATTCCCGGTGACGGCAATTCGACACAAGGTTCGATGCCAAGTCACATGCGAACACGCGATGACCTCAACTACTATCGCGGCTACACATGGTGGTTTTTGCTAGAGGCCAAAAAGAGAAATCCAAACCTGAGTCTGGACGGCACGGCGTGGAGTGCGCCAGGTTGGATTGGCAACGGCGAGTTCTGGTCGCAGGATGCTGCAGATTACTACGTGAATTGGGTTGAAGGTTTGCGAAACGTTTATGGTTTGGAGTTTGACGCGATCGGTTGTCGAAACGAAAAAGGCGCGAACTTTGATTTTGTGAAGAGGTTGCGCGCGACTTTAAATGCTCACGGTTTCGAAAAGATCAAAATCCACGCGTTCGATAATTGGCCCAACAACAAATTTGATTTCGTCAAAGAGATGCTCACTGATGAAAAGTTGCGAGATTCTATAGATATCATCAGTGGCCACATTCTCGGTACGGACGCACCGGCTTCAGCGGATGTCCAAGAAATGGCCGCCAGAATGTACAAGCCAATCTGGAACACTGAAGAGCACGTCTATAAGAAGGGTTTCGACTGCGCAATCAGCATCGTAGAAGCGTTCAACGAAAGTTTCATCCGTAGCGGTGCTACGAAAATTGTGAACTGGTACGACATTGCTGGTGTCTATCCCGTAGAGCCTTATTCAGAAGATCCGGCGATGATTCTCGCGCGTTCGCCATGGAGCGGCAATTATGAGATCCGCGAAGCATTGTGGGGATATGCACACTATGGTCAATTCACAGAGGTAGGATGGCAATACATTAATGGCGGCCAGGGCGAACTCGCCGGCGGCGGTAGTTTCGTGAGCTTGAAATCGCCGAGTGATGACTACAGCATCATCATTGAGACGAAGGAAGCAAAAGCGTCACAACAGATTCAGTTCATGATCGATGGCGGCCTATCGACGAAAGGCCTGAGTGTCTGGCGCAGCAATGCTCGCGAACAATTTATCCGTCAAACTGACATCAAGTCCGTGAATGGCAATCTCACACTGTCTGTGGATTCAAATTCCATTTACACGTTAACGACAACCACAGGTCAACGGAAGGGAGGCTTCGCTAACGTCCCTGTGGCAAAGCCGTTTCCATTTCCTTACCGCGAATCGTTTGACCAGTATTCAGCACCAAAAGTGCGCGGATACTTACCGAAGTACACTGCGGATATTGCCGAAGTTTTCGAAATTGTTGGGTGTCCAAATAGAAAAGGAAAGTGCCTGCGACAAGTGATTCCCGTGGCACCAATCTCCTGGGCGCCAGAATGGATGCCTTACACAATTCTCGGTGATGAAGGTTGGCCGGACTACGAAGTGAGCGCCGATGTCTATTTAGACCAAGCCGAGGCTGCGGCAGTGATGGGACGAATCAACCACGTGGGCACAGGATATGGTTCAGTTCCAAAGGGTTACTTCTTAGAGCTGGGCCACGACGGAGAATGCCGGTTAGTCGTGATTCGCGGACCGAAGGACAAAGATAATCCTGAAGGTGGAGAAAAAGTGCTGGATAGCGCTCGGATTCCAGGTATTCACGCTAAGGAATGGCATAAGCTTAAACTCCGCTTTAATGGTTCAACGATCACAGGATTTGTTGATGGCAAGACGGTGCTGCGTGCGACCGATACGCTCTATTCGAGAGGTATGGTTGGATTAATGACGGGTGGAGGAAAGAAACTCAGTATGTCGTACTTCGATAATCTCCTGATTCGCTGACAGAGCACGCCAGTCCTTTAGATATACAAAATTAGATATGCACAGACCTCGGAGGCCTTTGCAGACGTGAAACTTTCCTCTGACGATCGCCCTCAGTGATTCCGGTATGATGCGGTTGCCGAAGTATCTCCGTAGTACGAGCCGCAAATAACGGGTTTCTCTCGATTTAATGGCGTAGGAAATCATAGCCGATCACACGGCTCCCACCCGTGAAAGAAGAAGCTTTTGTTACTCTGGGTTTGCGACCCTTTCAAATTTCGGCCGTTTTGAATATCTTCCTAGTCCTTAGGTCTGTTTTATCCGGGAGTGTCAAATTTTCTGGCCACAATTGCGAGCCCGCAAAAGAAATTAAGCTGCTAGTCTCCTGCCTCCGCCACTGCCGCGCCTTCAACTAGAGTGAAGCGCATCACCGCCGTCTCGGCCAGGGAGCTCATGGTTGACCTTCTTCCTTAAAACGCTTTCACTGAAACCTGACGTATTCGAGCGACTATGACGCTCGGAGCTTAGATGCAAAAACAAATCCAACCAGATCAGATCATCGAGATGTTGAATGCGGTCAACGGGCGGTTGAGGGTTCTCTCGCGAACATACGATCAGCAGGACGACTTACGAATAGCGAAAGCCACTACGACATGGAAGCCGCAAACATTCGCAGGCTTTATGATCGCATAGCAGAAAGATCGTCACTTAGAGTGGATGTGTGAAGATCTGTTGCTAACGCATGGTGAGGTTCGAAGAGGGAATCCGTAACTTAATAGCTTACCGACCACACGGTCGGTCTTGCTTCTAACTACCGGCTATCTTAAGCATATCAGTGAGTTACGCCGTGACAGTGCGCACGGTTCCGAGGGGTGATGAATTGGACCATCGGTGAGGATCGCTTTCGGCTTTGCTCGTTTTTAGGCGGATTTTTGCAGATCGTAACGTTAGCTAATTCATATTAATTTCGTGATTCAAGACCTTTGTCCACAAATTGGCCAGACCACGAAAAAGGACTGTTAACGTTCACGACTGTAAGTAGTTGATTGAAAGTAAGTTTTTGGTCGGGGCGAGAGGATTCGAACCTCCGACCTCTCGGTCCCGAACCGAGCGCTCTACCAGGCTGAGCCACGCCCCGACAAGTATATGGATAATAGGGAAGCTGTTATCTACTGTCAAACTGGCCCAAAAAGTCGCCTGGCGATCGGCCCAACCATCAATTAAGTTTGTCCCCTAAGGTTGACAAAACTTTCTCGGCTTTATTCGTCTCGGGGTCGTCTAAATTGTTGACCCGGAGTTGCGCGAAAATGATATATTGCCTTCTGCCCTGGGTTATTGGCCGGGTGGCCCCTCCACCAATCCAATTTGGTTACAAACCTCATTAGTTTTGCCCCGACTAGCGTTTTTACTTGGCAGAAACCTGTGTTGGAGAGCCTGTCCTATGACAACCAGTTCCCCGCTTTCTTCCGTTAAGCATATTGCTGGCTATATATCCTTCGCGCTTTTATTGATTATCGTCGGAAGCGTTGTAACCCAGGCGGCAAGCCCTAAACCTCCCACGTTAATTAGCGATACTGGTTCTACTAGAGCGGTCGCTTTTGAATCTCCAATCTTTAAAGGCGAGCCCTTTCCTCTGACGGCCACAGTTCCCTTCAGCACCGACACCAGAACACGCATCTGCATATTCGCAATGGACCTCGAACTGCTGCCGGGTGAAGGAGCGAACGCCTTTACTGTTGATGTGCAAGACTCGAGCGGCAAGCTATATCCGTTGCGTATCGAATTTATGGGCCAGGTGCCGGGATTTCCCGGTATCACGATGTTTATAGTGAGACTTGCCGACGACATCGGCGACGTCGGCGATGTGTTGTTGCGGTTGAATCTGCACGGAATGGGTAGTAATCGAGTGCGCATGGGGATTGGCCATGTAGGTGGGGGCCCGCCCGACGATTTCGGCGCCGTGGCCACTCCAGCGCCGGCCACTCCACCGCCTGCGGATCCGCCACTTGTTCCTGATCCATATACTGGCCCTGCAAGCGATGCCGATGCCGTTCGCTTTCTGGATCAAGCTACCTGGGGTCCGACGTCCGCGGACATTGCGCACGTTAAATCAGTCGGTTTTGTCGCGTACTTGAATGAGCAGTTCAACGCGCCGGTAACAAATGTGCCGACAGGTTCAAATTATCCGGATCTGGTATTTCCACTTGATGACCAGGCGACGCAGTGCCCTTCCACCAGCACTGATCCAAACTATAACCAGGCCGTTTGCAATCGGGATAACTTCTCCACCTATCCGCTCCAGCGGACTTTCTACAGCAATTCGCTTTACGGACCTGACCAGTTGCGGCAGCGCGTCGCGTTTGCTCTGCACCAGATTTTAGTTGTGTCGGCGGCAAGTGAGGTCAACCGCCCGAGTTGGAT
>Ga0070706_100003676_pt1 | contig 15011 bp, 16 predicted proteins | sample KBSK5501metaG_FD_65476 | JGI IMG/M metagenome (GOLD analysis project Ga0070706, IMG submission 65476) | Corn, switchgrass and miscanthus rhizosphere microbial communities from Kellogg Biological Station, Michigan, USA - KBS K5-50-1 metaG | ecosystem: Host-associated > Plants > Roots >...
ACAGCAAGCAGCACCAGAGGAGACGATATCGTCAAACCAACTCCGATGTCTCTTTGAGACATCGGATGGTGTCATTGTTTCTGATCCCAAAGAGCAGATCATACGGATCAATGCAGCAGCTTTGAAGCTCTTTGAAGTGTCCCGTGCATCGCTTTGTCAAGGAACACTCTACCATCAGTTTCTTCATCAGTATGAGATGGATGATGAGCAACAGCAAGCCGTCGCACTCGAACCCTGGCTCTTGAGCCTCATCACCGAGGGAGGGGTGGCGTCCAATCTGCCAGAACAGATCAAGCTTCTCCGGTTTCCTTCTGAACAGAAAAGCTACGTCACGCTCCGCAGCTTACAGCTGCATGATGCACAGAAGCACGTTGCAGGAACGGTCCACGTGTTCCATGATATCACGCGCAAGTATCAGAAAGCCCTTCATCTCCAACGCGTCCAGCGGGCGGGGTTGACGCTGATGGAAGCCATCGGGCACATTTCTAAACAGATGGATCTTGCCTTCCCTGTGGAAACCCTTGAAGAAAGTTTTCTCTTGTTGCCTCCGGCGCTCGCCCTTGGGCAGCAGCTTGTTGACGTGGTCCGTCACGTTCTGGATTGTTGCCATGTCACCTTATGGGCTATCGGACCTCCAGCAGGCCAGGTGTATTTTGCCGCGGGAAGTGGCATCACTGCGGAAGCGGAACAGTACCGTCGGGAGATAAGCGGTCGCTTCCTCCTGCATGAGATTTTCGGCGAGAGCTCCCTTGATTGTCTACTGGCCAACGAGGTGGTGATGCTCCCAGCCGATGACATGTCCTATCCGCCTGCGTTCAGAGTAGATGTGAGAGTGAAGCAGTGGCTGATGGTTCCCTTGTTGCTGGAGGGGCAGTTGGCTGGTTATCTTGTTATCGGCAAGGCCGATTTTGCCGGTGGATATACGCCAGAAGAGATCGAGCTCGTGAGAGCCGTCGCAACACAGGCCTTGCTGGTTCTTGACTGCTTCCGCTGCTTATGTGAACAAGCCAGGACGGGGAGCAGAGCACTCGCGCAGCAAGAAATACAGCGCCTCACCAATGACTTCCTCAACCTGGCCAGTCACGAACTGAACACGCCGCTGACGGTGATCAAGGGTAATATGCAAGTCGCTCAACGCCGTTTAGCGAGGTTGAAGCACCAGATAACAGAGCAACTCGAGCAAGTCGGTGAGCAAATTGAGCTGCCCCTAGCGTCTGCCATTCAGCATACCCGTCTTCAGGAGCGCATGATCAAGGAGCTGATCGATGATGCGTCCATCCAGGCCAACACCCTCGAGTTGCATCTAAAGCGCTGTGATCTGATAGCGCTGCTTAAAGAAGCCATTGCCAGGCAGCAGCGGTCAGCGCCTGAGCGCACGATCATACTGGAGGTCATGACTACGGAGCACGTCGTACCCATCATCGCTGATGCAGAGCGGATCACCCAGGTCATCAACACCTACCTGGCGAATGCCCTCAGCTCTTCCCCTCTCGATCGGCCGGTGACTGTGCAATTGATGGTAGAAGATGCACGAGCTCGTGTCTCGGTTCATGATGAAGGACCGGGTATCCCAGTAGAAGAGCAAGGACACATCTGGGAGCGCTTCTCTGCGAGCAGAGAGCTGACAGGACCCCAGGCGTCTGAGCTGAGCTTAGGATTAGGCTTATATCTGTGCCAGGCATTCATTGAGCGTCATCATGGCAGCGTTGGGGTGCACAGTGATCCTGGTCATGGTGCGACCTTCTGGTTCACCTTGCCCATCGAAGCATCTCTGAGGGGGTAAAAGGCGATCGATGCAGGGGCCCTCTAAAGTGACGGTAGCAGAGCACATCGGCGTTCCTGCCTGCATGCCGCGATTGGAGCCTACTCTTCATCGCAAGCAAGCTATTGTGGGGTGGAGATCGGATAGTATCTTATGACCCTAAATGCTTTCAAGTTGAACGTGCGGAACTGCTTTGAAAGCATGAATAAACAGGTCCTCTCTGGCACAGACGTTCTTTTAGCAAAGCTCCCTTCGCTCAAGAGCTCTGCCGATCGTATTAACGCTTCGGATGCTGAAAGGGCATGAATTGGTCGATATGACCATCCTGTATTCCTCTGAGCCTGGCCTCCGGTGTCTGGGTATGCATAGGGTTGTTGGCCTGGTGATGCTCATCCAGACGGTCATACGGCAGAACACCGGGTCTCCGTCGCAAAACAGCCCAATAGATCACAACGTAGACCAGACCACCGAGTAATCCGCCGACCATTATCCCGGCGAGTAGCAATTCGTCATAGACTGCACCGATGTAGCCCCCAACGATGACACCAAGGGCGATAGACAAGCCAAGAGTGGCTTTACGATAGTTCACAGAAGCATCTCCTTCCTTTCAGCTCGCTTTCTTCTCTTCTCTCTTTATATAGACGTAACCTTCACGTGATTATCGCTTCGCACTTTGCAACCATCGTTCTGCCAACCGTCTCAATTGAGAAGCGTGGAATGCTCACAAAATACATGTCTCCGACCGATTATTGAACCCTGGGAAGGAATACCGATTCCGCAGCATACTCTTGGAAGCATATAGACGAGGAAGCCAGCCTCGTCTAGGGTCAGTTTACCCTTTCTTTCCCAGTTAGGGAATGCTCTCAGTAGTTGTATAAAGGTACCATAAGGTAACGAGGCGCGAAGATCAATTTGTTAACTTTGCTGTTAGTATAGCGCTTGGTGTATACCTGTATTTGGTAAAAGGCGAGTTTTCACCGTCCTAATCAAGTAGGAGAGATAGAGGATGCAATACGGTGGTAGATGAGCTAAAATGAGGAATGTCAATCCGCTGGAGAACAGAGAGGCATGCTATGAGTCAGCAGAGACCGAATGCACGTCGTACATCGAAACGTCCGACTGTTGCGAGGAGCGAACAGAAGCAGGTGAGCGGGCAAAGTGAGCCATCGTCCCTGCAATCAATACGTCCCTCAAACGATGACCATGCTGCATGGCTTGTCTACTGGCAAGAGCAGGACCAGCCCTGGCGTACTGAGCCAGAAATTAGTCCAGCACGTCGTGCGGAGCTTGAAAAGCGTCGTGCGCTCGTTCCTGACATTGAAAAGGGCATCTACCCTTTCAAAGGGATGAAGCTCGATCGTGCTGATGTAGAATGGCTGCTGGCAACGCACGCTGGTGGGCCTGTCAATTGGAGCAATGAGAAGGAAAGGGAACGTGAAGGGCTGGACGTGCGCGGTGCCGACCTGCAACACGCTGATCTGCATCAGCTTCCGCTCACGCGCCTACGTGGGGGGCTAACGTTCGGCGAGTGGCTGATGGCAACTGAAGAGCAACGCAGTTCAGCAGTCGTCCTCATGAGAGGAGTCGACCTCAGCGGGGCACAGCTAGCGGGAGCCATCCTCTACCAGGCGCAGTTAAAGGGAGCCAAGCTCAGCGGGGCACAGCTAGAGGGAGCTATCCTCTGGGGGGCACGGCTAGAGGGAGCCAGCCTTAGAGAGGCACAACTAGAGGGGGCCGACCTCTACCAGGCACAGTTAGAAGGAGCCGATCTCAGCCAGGCACAGCTAAAGGGAGCTATCCTCTGGGGGGCACGGCTAGAGAGAGCCACCCTCTTCGAGGCACAGTTAGAAGGAGCCGACCTCAGAGAGGCACAGCTAAAGGGGACCATCCTCAGAGAGGCACAGCTAAAGGGGGCCAAGCTCGGCGGGGCACAGCTAGAGGGAGCTGACCTCAGAAATGTCATGCTCGGTGATAAGCAGCGTATTGGCCCTCGATTTGCTGATCTTCAATGGGGAAATACCAACCTCGCTGTGGTCGATTGGTCGCGAGTGAATATGCTTGGCGATGAGCGTGAGGCGCGACAGAAGAAGACACTTGATGGGAAAAATAAAGAGCAAGCAGAGCGTCTGTCTGGATTCCAGGCAGCCGTCCGAGCGAACCGTCAACTAGCTGTTGCGTTGCAAGCGCAGGGACTCAGTGAGGAGACGGCACGCTTTGCCTACCGTGCCCAGCGTCTTCAGCGCATCGTCCTACGCCGACAACGCAAATTGGTGGCTTACTTGTTCTCAGGGTTCCTTGATCTCATCGCAGGCTATGGATACCGTTCAGGACGCACTGTCCTCTGGTATCTCTTTGTAATAGTTGGTTTTACCGTAGCTTACTTTGCTTTTGGGCATCTTCCTCCATTTCCAGACGCCTTAGTTTTTAGCCTCATGTCGTTTCATGGGCGTGGATTCTTTCCTAGCCTGAGTAGTGAGACATCACTCCACAATCCGGTAGTGGGAATCGCTGCCATTGAAGCTGTCGTGGGCCTATTGATCGAAATCAGCTTCATCGCTACCTTCACTCAACGTTATTTTGGCAAGTGAGCGCCTTTGTACTGATTCCTCTTGCGTAGGCATGTAGTTGATAGGACAAGCATTCTTCTTCTTTTGGTGATCCAACAAGGCAGCCTTATTAATTCGCTTATTGCTGTCAAGATTGCTGTCAAGTGTCTGAAAACGCCATCTAAGGCACGAGGTCATGCCAGGCCAGAAGGCAGATGAGAGGCAGTGCCAACAAAAAAAGCCCGAGGGAACATACCCCTCGGGCTTCCACCCCCCACTTAACTTTTTGCAGATAGCCAGGATACTTACCCCCTATCCAGCTATCTCCCCAGGACTGCTAATACAAGTATACTACCCTTGCCATGTATCCACCCTGGTCCCAATGAGAGTTCCCTCCACGTCTCAGGATTATCTTTCCTGATCACACTGCAAACTATACCACGCCTTCCTTACAAACCTGTGAAAAAGATAGGCGCACTATGACGATTTTTTCACATTTCACCTGGCCGGGAAAAGAAAATAATTACAGTTTGTTTAGCATTTGCCAGTCTTGCGTAAAACGCTCGATAGCCTCTTCTGTCAAGGGGTCCGTTATCATATCCATCAACACCTGCGGAGCGACGGTCAGGTCATGAGCGCCGGCAAGCAGGGCGCGAGTGGCATCTTCAGGCGATTTGATACTCGCTGCCAGAATGCGCGTGGGCAGATGGGCATTGTGCAGCAGGTCAGCCATCTCGGCTATACGCTCGCTGGCATCGATCCCTGAACGTTCCAGGCGTCCATAGTACGGGATAATGAACTCTGCCCCGGCGATTGCAGCGCTATAGGCCTGGGCCACAGAAGTCACTGCTGTGAATGCGATACGCTGTTGTCGCTCCTTCAGCCGGCGTGCTACACGCATACCGGTATGTGTCATGGGAATCTTAGGGATCACGCGACCGGGTGCAGCCTGGATGTATACAAGTGCCTCTGCATACATCTCTTCTTCCCCGCTTGCCCCAGGCTGCATGAAAATAGTGCCGGCTACATTACGCAGTAATGCATCAAGCACGCCCTGTGGGCTCAGGTCCTGGCCGCGTTCTCGTGCCGCCAGTAATATTGTCGGGTTGGTAGTCACGCCCGCCAGAGGCACCGTTTGCGCGACATTCATGATATCATGGAGAAACGCACTATCGATATAGAGGGCCATGTTTATGCTCCATTCTTCTTTACTCGGTGATACTGTACAGCTTGCTATCGATGATCGGGTCTTAATCCTCAACTCAGCGGCAGATCCGTTCGTGCCACAGGCCGCGCAACGGGTCGTCGCCGGCGAGCTACTACTTGCCGAAGATAACATCGCTTTACTACAATCAGCATATTCCGCGCTCGAGCGAGAAAATACCAGGCCAGGCGGACGTCACTCGTTGAGCCGCTACAGGCATGTTCCTTTCCACGAGTATACCTTACACGAAGCGGCTGCGACGATTGATGTAGCTGTTATGAATATGTTATACCAGCCAAGCAATGCCTGGCTGATCTATGGACTACAGGTAGCCGTTTATGCGCTCAAAGCTGGCGGGCGTCTCTATGTTGTAGGAGCCAAGGATCGCGGTGTGCTGTCCATGGCAAAGCGTATGCAGGCCCTCTTTGGCAATGTCGAGACTCTACAGATCAGCAAGGGACAGCGCGTGCTCTGCTCTCACAAGATGGACGAAGAAACCAGGCGAACGGATGCCAGCCAGGTCTCACTGGTACCCGCCGCCTTCGCGGAGGGCAAGCTAGACGAGGGGACGCGCCTCCTGATAGAGGCGCTGGAGGTACGTGTAACAGACGTTGCCCTGGATATTGGCGGCGGAGCAGGTTTTATAGGCATACACGTTGCGCGTTTGGCGAGCAAAGGCCAGGTGACGATGCTCGATGCCAGCCTGGCTTCGGTGGAGATGGCACGCCGCATGGTGGAACAGAGCGGCCTGGCTAACGTGCAGGTATTGCCCAGCGATGGTGTCCAGGCTGTACGGGCGCAGCGTTTTGACCTGGTCGTAACCAACCCTCCCTTTCACCTCGCGGGCATACAAACCACCGGGATCGCCGAGCGCTTTATCCGCGAAGCTGCCCAGGTACTGCGACCCCGTGGACGCTTCTACCTGGTTGCAAATCGCTTTCTGAAGTACGAGCCAACGCTGCGAGCCTGTTTTAAAACCGTTGAAGAGGTGGGAGGGAACAAGCGCTATAAAGTATTGCGGGCAATGGAGCCAATAATGCGTAAGTATTAGGGGAAACCTCGCCATGGATGGCGGCCTAGCTATCAGACTCCATCAAAAGTGGCGAAGGGCCCGGATGGTTTACCAGGGACTCACGGTATTTTGGGGACCGTCTGCGCAACAAAAATGCAGCAGGTCGAGCACATGGTAAAGGAGAGTTGGCGTCCATCGGCAGGCGAGGCGACGCCTGATTGACTCGTTCACACAGGATGGCCAGATCTCGATTGAGCGCCTGATCGCTGAACGGACGCGGTTCGATCCTCTCCCATCGTGGTATCCTGGGTGATCGTCCCCTCTTCCTGCATTTGCCCTGCTGATGCACGCCGGTTGGAGAGAACCGAAGCCGTTGGTCACAAGAACCCGCTCGGTATCGCGCGAGCGCGCGAGATGACTCCTCACCGTTCCTCTCTCAACATGCACAGCATCCGATCCTGCCATGTGAAATATCAGACTGACACCTGCCACAAAAAGCATAGCTCAACCCTCTTTATTTGTGACGATCGTGTGATGGTCGTCACGACAACGTCTCTCCGAGAGAGAAAGACAATTGAGAAGTGTTGACAATACTGACTCATTGGAGAGTTCCCTCTCCAGATGAAAGGAGTTTGCTATGATCTTGGTTACCGGGGCGACAGGAAACGTTGGGCGGGAGGTGGTGAACCTGCTGCTCTCACGTGGCGAAAAGATCGTGGCGGTTACCCGCCATCCAGCCACTGCCGCGCTGCCTGAGGGAGTGCAGGTCGTAGGCGCTGATCCCTCCCGCCTGCAGATACTAGAGCCCGAACTCAAAGGCGTCGAAGCGATTCTCATCAGTCCGCGCGCCCTTGGGGATGCCACGGCTGGAGCCGCCACGGCTGAGCTGTTAAAGCTAGCAGTTAAGCATGGAACGCCGCGGGTCGTCGTCCTCTCGGCAGCGACCGTGGAGTACGGTGGCGGCTATGAGCGGTTCGCTGCCGCCTTCAAGGCCGTTGAGGATGCGGTCAGCGCCTCTGGCTTGCCGTGGACCTTCCTCCGTAGCACGGACTACGCCTCCAACAGCCTGGCCTGGGTCCCCCAGATCCGCTCGACCGGCATCGTGCGAGGCGCCTACGGAGACGGGGCGACCGCGACCATCCACGAACGGGATGTGGCCGAGGTCGCCACCCGCGCGCTGCTGGACGCCGCCCATGCTGGACACAGCTACGTGCTTACCGGCCCGCAGTTACTCAGCCAGCACGAGAAGGTACGCCTGGTCGGCGAGGCCATTGGCCGTGAGGCGCATTGGGAGGAGGTCTCCCCGGAACTGGTTCGCCAGGCGATGCTCGCCCAGGGCCTTCCCCCTGACGTTCCCGACCGGCTGCTTGGATACTGGGCGACCATCGGCGAACACCCGGAACCGTCTTCGACCACGGTGGAACAGATTCTGGGTCGGCCCGCCCTCACCTTTGCCCAGTGGGCCGTTGAACACGCCGCCGCCTTTCGGAACTGACAGAGTTGAAAAGAGAGGAAACACATGGCAAAAACCAATCAAGCGCCACGATTTGTCCGTCTGGCAAATATTCTGACGAAAACCATGCTCCGTACAGGCTTGCCGCTCAGCGGCTTCGGCTATCCCATGTACCTGCTTACGGTGCGTGGGCGCAAGAGTGGGCAGCCTCATACCACCCCGGTCGTCATCGTTGAGCAGGAGGGGAAACGCTACCTGCTCTCCCCTTTCGGGGTAGTGGATTGGGTGCGCAATCTGCGGGCGAGCGGGATGGCCCTCTTTACCCGTACACGCCAGCACGAGCAGGTTCGCGCACGCGAACTGCCCAGAGATGAAGCGGGCCTGGTGCTCAAAGGATTGCTAACCAGTGGCAGGAATCCTCCGATCCTCGGCTACTTTGGGGTCAGCGCGCACTCTTCTGCTGAGGACTTTGGACGCGCCGCAGTGGAGCATCCGGTGTTCGTGTTGGAAAGGAACTAGCCTCCGACAGCAATGCGGGACCTCTTCCCGGATGCCGGAGAGGTCCCGCTCCCACCTGGGTATTCTCCCAGGAGGAGGCGATGAGATAGAATCAGGCAAGAAAGAACAGGAACCATGGAACAAGCGCGAAAGGCAGGAACCAGCATGGAATCGTTTGAAACCTACCGACCCTCCCTGTTTTCCATTGCCTACCGCCTGCTCGGCTCGGCGATGGACGCCGAGGATCTGGTGCAGGAGACCTACCTGCGATACCAAACGACACCGCCTTCGAGCATTCACTCGCTCAAAGCCTATCTCACGACGATCCTGGTGCGCCTGGGCATGGATCAGCTCCAGCTGGCGCGCCGGGCGCGAGAAGTGTACGTGGGTCCCTGGTTGCCCGAACCAATCCTCACCGAAGAGCTGGGAGATCCAGCCCATCCAGATTCGCGCGTCGAGCTGGAGGAATCGATCTCGCTGGCATTCCTGGTGCTGCTGGAGCGGCTCCAACCGTTCGAGCGAGCCGTCTTCCTGCTCCACGAGGTCTTCGAGTACCCGTTTGCGGAGATCGCTGCCATGCTTGGCAAGAGTGAAGTTGCCTGTCGTAGTTCGTTCAGCCGGGCCAAGCACCATCTCCGGGCGCATCGACCCCGCTTCACACCCGCACCAGATCAGCATCGGCAACTCCTCGCGAGCTTCCTGGCGGCGGTGCAGGGTGGAGACCTGCACCGCCTGACGCAGCTGCTTTCCGAAGAGGTGATCCTGTGGACAGATGGAGGGGGGAAAACCAAAACCGCCGCGCTGCGTCCGATTTCCGGGCGAGAAGCGGTGGTACGTATCAGCCTCAAAACAAGGCGCTTTTGGCCAGAGAGCATGCGTTATGAGATCAGGGAAGTCAATGGAGAACCGGCCTTGGTCGGTCGCGCTGACAACGGTCAAGCCTGGACCGTTCTGGCTGTCGAGGTGGAGCATGGGCAGATTCGGGCGATTCGCATCATTGCCAACCCGGACAAACTCACCCGGATCTGAAGAGACAAAGGACACCACCGATGGAAAAAGAGATACCGTTACAACCTTCCTTCCCGACGGATGGGGTGGAACTGAGATGCTTCCTTGTGGTCAACAACTACACTCGCTCCCTGGCGTTCTATCGCGATGTCCTGGGAGTGACCGTCGTGCATGAGCTTGCTGGGACGCTGTGCGAACTGCGCTTTGCAGGGAGTCGGATTCTGCTGTCGGCGCCTTTTCGTTCCCGATCAGACGGGTCACACGTTCCCGATCCGCCGCCTGCCGGCCACACGGACGCCATTCTCGATCTCTCCATTCAGGTTCCTGACTGTCTGGCCGCTTACCACCTCCTGTGCGCTCGCGGAGCGGAGTTTCTGACTCCCCCTTTCGAGGGGAGGGAGAAGACCCAGGCCTTCTTCCTGGACCCTGATGGACATCTCATCGAGATCTGGCAGGCGTGGGGAAAGTGAAGCAGAAACGTCCGAACCTGTTTGCATGTGGCTCCGCACGGCGCGGGGAAAGGGAGGAATGATCATACCCATCGTGGCGACAGCAGAGCAGCGTCAGATCTCCCACGCACGGCAGGCTGCCAGGCGAGAGCTTGTCCGGTCTGTGCAAGAGGGGATGACCCCACGAGAAGCACGGAGACGCTGTCCTGTGCGGATGCATCGCACGACGGTCTATCGACTGCTCAAGTGTGTCAAGCGCGAAGGTGAGCAAGCCTTGACTGAGCGGCGACACGGACATACCACGAAGCTGCGTGAGGATATTCTCACCTGGGTCCTGGATTACTGCCAGAGCCATCCATCTGCCTCAAGCGCGGAGGTCTAACGCCTGCTGGCCGAACGCTTTGCGCTCTCGGTGAGCGTCAGCCAACGAGAAGCGCGTGCGAGCCGCTCATGGCTTGAGTCGCCAATCGGTGCCACGAGAAAAAAAAGCCGAAAACCGGCTTTGCAGTCGCGTCAGGCTACCATGAACAAGCAGGTGGATTGCTGTTGGCAGCAGCGGCCACGGAGACGGGGCTCCTCACGCAGCTGGAGCAGGCCCTGCCAACCACATCACCTCCGCCAACCTCTGCGTGTTTGCCTCTGACGAGCAGCTCAGCGGTGCGCCGACGCCTGCTCCTGACCGTCCTGTTCCTGGGCGTGGTTGGGTTACAGCGGACGTGGGATCTGCGCGGCTACACAGCGGATGGGCTGGCCCTCCTGACCGGGCGGAAGCAAGCCTATGGCTATCGCTACACCGAAGCCTTTTTGTCCCAGGTCGCCCGCTCCGATGGCGCTGAACGCTTCACCGATGTCCTCGCATGCTGGGCCACCCAGCTCTGGCATCCAACCAAGGACCCAGGAGGAGCCGAACACTTGCACGCGTTGACCCGGCTTCTGTAGACGGGCATCGTAAATCTGTCTACAGTGAGGTGCTTATCCCGCGCGGGTTGATCGGGCGTCTGGGCGTGATCTTAGGCTGTCGAGCGCTCCTGTTGCTGCACGACGAGCAGGGCCATCCTCTGTTTGTCACTACCCATCGAGGAGATCAGCATCTCACCGTGGGCGTCCCCGCAGATCTCTCGCGATATGAACAGCACGTGGGGAACAGAAAGGCGCACGCGAATGATCGTGGATCGCGAAGGCATGGCCACCGAGTTCCTCGCCCGTCTACATGCTAAGGGACGCCATGTGGTCACCATCTTGCAGACGAATCAATATCAGGATCTCTCCTCGTTTTCTGACGTGGGAGCTTTTGTGCCGTTGAGCAGGGATACTCACGGACAGATCATCCGGGAAGTGGCTCCAGCGCGCATCAGCTTGCCGCGCGACAATCATCCCGACGAGCCGCTGTGCTTACAGGTGGCACTCATCCGCGATTTGCGCCGTCTCGTTCCGGTTCAGCCTAACCCAGAAGAGGCACCGTATCCGTCACGTTGGGACAGTGATCTGCCACCTGATGAACGGACCTGGTGGCGTGAGAGCTGGCAAGCCACGGCTGCTCCGGCCAAAGAGACGACGCCGAAACTGATTCCCATCGTGACCACCGAAGTGTCGCCGAGCATCGATGCCGAGCTGGAGCCGCTTGGCCGCAAAGAATGGCAGGCGTATGAGCAATGCAACGCCGAGTTCCGCAAACAAGAACGCTACTGCAAAGAGCAACGCGAGGTCTTGCGGGCATTAGAAGACTTAAAAGAACAGGAGCGAAGTATGTATGAGTTGGATAACCGGAAGGATCAGGTGATGACTGTGTGCAAGGTGGCATTGGCGAATCTGGCGATGTGTGTGCGTGACCGTTATTTTCCGCCATCGTATGCGCAGGCCACCTGGAAACGTCTCCTGCCGTTTTTTCAGCTTCCTGGCACCATCACACAGGACTCCACGATGGTGCAGGTCGAACTGCGTCCATGCAACGATCGCGCACTCAACCGAGATCTGGCTATCCTATGTGAGCACGTCAACCAGGCGTCGCCTGCCCGATGGACGTCGGCTCTCTTTTACCATTCACTCGACCTGTTGCACTTTTGCTGCGCAGACGGTCCCCAAAATACTGTGGGTCCCTGTTTACATATCCTGGCAGTGACGATGACTGATAGATACAAATAAGCTCTACATTTTGTCTCACTTACTCATCTCGTATCGAAGAACATGAGATTTTGATTTTGAGACAAGTTTTGGCACAAGCACATCAGGTTATCATGGACACGAATTGAGACGCCAGAACCCAGTCCTGCCGAGAGTCTCGTTGTCGCAAGAAACGATCGGATTTGAGACGCATGAAACGGCCATTTATGAGACGCCGCAAGCGTGTCATTCTTCCTTTTTGCCTCATAAGAGACGGCACCAGGGAAGAGGTTTCATGGCTTAACGTGCGTTTTGCCCCGGATAATCTCGTGACCCCATGGCAGAAGAGAGCCGCATCCAACGGTCCACGCCCACCACTTCTCCTATTTGCGCGCGCGTCTGACCCCATGTGCAAAACACGCAACTTCGGGGTTGCTTATTGTGATTTTTTCTGGTATACTCTCAATAGGCAACCTGAGCGTTGCCTATTGAGCAACACACAAGAGCATCTTGCTTCACTGGAGAGGAGACCCAATGACTCTTTCTGATCGTATCGAACGAACCATGGTCTTGCCCGCCCCGCGCCAACGTGTCTGGGAGGCCATCACGAAACCAGAACAGCTTGCCCACTGGTTTGGAGTGGTGAGTGACATGGATTTTCGCGTGGGCGGTGCCATCCATTTTACCTGGGAAAATGAACCTTGCCCCTACACGGGCCGGATCGAGGTGATTGAGGAGCCGCATCGTTTTGCCTTTCGCTGGCCTTCCTATGCTGTTGGTCACCCCAAGGTCACGTTTGCCACAGCCCCCAGTACACTGGTGGAAATTACCCTGGAAGACCGGGCCGAAGGGACCCAATTGACGCTGGTCGAGTCGGGTTTTGCATCCCTGCCCCAGCCTATTCCGGCAGGGGAAGCCTACCAGGACAACCAGCGGGGCTGGCAAGCGTGCCTTTCCGCGTTGCACGCCTACCTGCAGAGCCAGGTGGAAGCCGTATAGCCGCTGTCGCGGTCCTGGTCCGGGGGCTTGCTGGTTGGGGGTAATGCAGAGGGCATGTCGCCCACAGGAGAGGAGAAGCCGGTAATGATCGATTCACATGCGCAGAGGGTCTTTCTGGCTCTGGCTGATCCCACGCGTCGCCTGTTGCTGCAACAATTGTGCGAAGAAGGCTCAGGGACAGCCGCGAGCTTCGCCACCCGTTTGCCCATCACGCGTCAAGCGATCACCAAGCATCTGGTGACCTTAGAGCAGGCAGGTCTCGTGACGGTCCACGAGATGGGTCGGGAGCGGCGGTATGTGCCACGGCCAGAGGCGCTCTCGACCGTCACGACCTGGATTGGGGCCATTGAAGCACAATGGGATCAGCGTCTGGCTGCCCTGCGGAGCTATCTGCTTGAGGAACCGAGCACCCCATCAGTGCAGGAGAAAGAACCTCATGCCGAGGCGAGCTCCCCTCAGGACGAGTAGTCCCTCGCCTCCACGGTTAGAGAGTGGCAAGGGAGAGTGGCACTCGCAGTGGTACCTGATCCATTTCTCTGATGCGGCCCATCTGGATGCCCTTCGTCTTCTCGCTCAAACATTCATTGCATAAACATGATCAGATTGATCAACAAGAAGGAGAGAAACTATGACCGATCATAAGACCGGAACACGTGAAGAGTGGCTTGCGGCTCGGCTGGAGCTGCTGGAGGCCGAGAAGGCGCTGACGCGGCGCAGCGACGAACTGGCGCGGCGGCGGCAGGAACTGCCCTGGGTTCGCATCGAGAAGGAGTACCGCTTCGAGACCGACGAGGGCACAGCGTCCCTCGCCGATCTCTTCAGAGGACGCTCGCAGTTGCTCATCTATCACTTCATGTTCGGGCCCGATTACACGGCAGGGTGTCTGTCCTGCTCGGCGATCGCGGACGGCTTCAACGGCTCCGTCGTCCACCTCGCCAATCACGACGTCACGCTCTGCGCGGTGTCGCGGGCTCCGCTCGCGAAGCTGCAGGCGTACAAGCGGCGGATGGGCTGGCTCTTCCCCTGGGCGTCGTCGTTCGACAGCGACTTCAACCACGACTTCCACGTGACGCACACCAAGGAGGAGTGGGACTCGGGAGCGGCCGACTACAACTTCCGCGCGGTCGACTTTCGGCCCGCCGAGGAGAGTCCCGTGCTCGCTGAGTGGGCGTCGAGCGTTGGAACGGATTTGGCGACGTACAGGCGAGAGGGGCCCGGCGTGAGCGCGTTCGCGCTCGAGGATGGTGTCGTCTACCACACCTACTCGTCGTACGAGCGCGGGATCGACGCCCTCTGGGGCATGTATCAATGGCTCGACCGCGCGCCACTCGGTCGCAACGAGACCGGCTTCTCGTGGCGCCGCCACGACGAGTACGAAAGCCAGTGACTGGTGCAAGGAACGACCTGAGTGTGATGGGGAGCCTCCTGCGAGCTCGCGCGACTCGTCTCTCGTTGGCACCCCACAAGGCCCGACTGGTTCGAGGCTGGGGGCGCTGTCACCGCTTGGCCCTCAGTCGCCAGCCACAGCTTCTTGCATAGCCGGGTGCCGTCGGATGATGAAGCACGGGAGCTGCCGGAACGCGATCTCGGGAGCTGTTAAGGCCCGCTCGTCGAGGTCGATGCCTGCACGGCCATCTGTCGGAGGTTGTCGAGCTGCCTCTCGATCGTTTTCTCGTTGGTCCGCTCGAGAAGCAGCGCATCGACCGCCTTTCCAAGTGCACCGCCAGGCAGCTCGTACTGCACGTCGACGGTCAGCGTCGTCTGCTGGCCCTGCGGCTCGACTTGGTACACGAAGGTTCCTTTCATGCCGTTTTCAAAGCTGCTTGCCAACCGGGTCGGGCGCTTGTACTCGGTGATGGTGAACTTCTCCTCGAACGTCATCCCGACGGCCTTGTAGATCACCCGAAACGTGTCGCCGACGCGCTGCTCGCTTTGATGCACCTCCTCGACACGCTCGACGTTCGGCGTATAGCTCGGGAT
>Ga0070706_100003678_pt1 | contig 15008 bp, 13 predicted proteins | sample KBSK5501metaG_FD_65476 | JGI IMG/M metagenome (GOLD analysis project Ga0070706, IMG submission 65476) | Corn, switchgrass and miscanthus rhizosphere microbial communities from Kellogg Biological Station, Michigan, USA - KBS K5-50-1 metaG | ecosystem: Host-associated > Plants > Roots >...
GGGAGGTCAGAAATCAAAGGTCAGAGGCCACCGATCAAACCCGATACGCATCCATTCAGCGAAAGACTTGAGAGTGTAAAAGAAAGAGTTCTAATCTCTGATTTTTGACCTCTGACCTCTACCATCTAACATGTCTGACATCGCTATCAAAGTCGAAGGTTTGGGCAAGCGCTACCGCATTGGCGCTAACCAGCAGGCGTATAAGACGTTGAAGGAGAAGCTCACCCAGACGGCTTCAACTCCTTTCCGCGCGCTAAAATCGCTGGCCGGTCGCAATGGCCACACGATCCGCAAATCGAAATCGGAAACTATCTGGGCTCTGAAGGACGTTTCTTTCGAAATCAAACGCGGCGAAGTCGTCGGCATCATCGGTCGCAACGGAGCAGGGAAGAGTACTCTCCTGAAGATCCTCTCACGAATTACCGAACCGACTGAAGGCTACGCCGACATCCATGGCCGGATCGCATCCTTGCTGGAAGTCGGCACCGGGTTTCAGCCGGAGTTAACCGGACGCGAGAACATCTATCTCAATGGTTCGATCCTCGGCATGAAACACGCCGAGATTCGCAAGAAGTTTGATGAGATAGTGGCCTTTGCCGAAATTGAAAAATTTATCGATACGCCAGTCAAACATTACTCCAGCGGCATGTACGTGCGGCTGGCATTCGCCGTCGCGGCGCATCTCGAACCGGAGATTCTGTTGGTGGATGAAGTGCTCGCAGTCGGCGACGCTGCATTTCAGAAGAAGTGTTTGGGGAAGATGGGTGAGGTGGCGCGCGAGGGACGCACGGTGCTCTTCGTGAGTCATAATCTGGGTGCGATAAACAGGTTATGCGGCTCGGCAATCTGGCTTAACGACGGGAAGCTTCAATTTGAAGGAGAGAGTGAACACGCAGTTGCCAGTTACTTATCGAGCGGTGCCCATTTCAGCGGCCAGCGCCGCTGGTCGATTGAAGAGGATGCCCCAGGTACCGATAAAATTCGATTGCGCGCAGTTCGGATTCTAAACGCGGATCACGAGCCAATCTCTAACGTCGATGTCCGTCGGCCCGTGTATGTGGAAATTGAATACGATCTTCTTATGCCTCTTCCGAACTTTCGGACGGCCTTCCGGCTCCTTGCGAGTGATGGCACCGTGATTCTCACCTCTGCCGAGAGCAGTAATTCTTGCTGGGACGAAAGCTCTCGTGATCCCGGGACATACAACAGCAGGTGTGAGATCCCAGGAAATTTCTTAAACACCGGACAATACAGCATCACCGTTTCATGCGATATTCCGTTCGTCCAGGAGTTGTTTTTTGTCGAGAACTGTCTGAACTTTCACGTGGAACAAACCGGATCGCACAGCGGGCGTTTTGCGGAGAGATGGCCCGGATTGATCTGTCCGAAGTTGGAGTGGCAAATCGAAAGATTAGACAAACACAGCATCGCTTGCGGTTCTGTCGCCGGTTAACGTGTCATACCTTCTTGATTCATATCACAAGCTCCCGATACCGATTCGTCGAGGGATCAGAAAACTAATCGACTCCAGGAATAATGTCGTCGCACCCGCACAAGAATATTTTTATCCTCGACTTGCCAAAGCCCAATCACTCCTGGTTACTCGCGAACGCCGCGATCGGTGTTGGTGCGGCGGGCACCTGATGCCCTTCAAGTGGCACCCGAGTTACGGCGTCTGCGCCAAATGCGGGACGTACGTTAACCGAGTCCCGCCAGCCCAGAAGGATTTGGAGAATTTCTATTCCCTGAATCACTACTGGCATAGGCGACAGAAACTAAAGAGATTTCCGACGATTGAAAACCGCGCCGCGCTTTACAAATCAGATGGGCGCTTAGACCAATGGTTGGACTTGATTGAAAGATACGCTCCGCGGACTGGAAAGGTAATCGAGATCGGTTGCGCGCCCGGGGTATTACTTGAAGAGTTGTCTGCGCGAGGTTACGGCTGCGTTGGTGTTGAGATTAGTAATGATGTGGCAGAGTGGATGCGCGGCAATACCGGGATCGATATACGAACAGGTTTTTTCCCCGGCGTCGACCTGCCGCCGTGCAACCTATTTTTGGCATTTGATGTATTGGAGCATAGTCCCTGTCCCGTCGAGTTTTTGCGGCAGGCGGCGCGGCAGCTCTTGCCTGACGGCGTGGCGATAATTCAGACCGCGATTGATCGTTACGATTACCAGCCGCCTTTTGGCCCTCGTTTTGACATGTTTGATGACTTGGAGCACCTGTTCCTCTTTACCGACGGCGCGATGAAAGCGTTGGCGACAGAGGCGGGACTCGAAATTGTTAGTTTGAAAGAAACACTGTGGCTGGGTGGTGAAGCATGCGTTTTCAGAAAAGCATAAGAAGATGAAGATAGCTTTTCAGCTTAAAGTCCACTCAGGCTGGACCGCCGGAACCGTTTATCTTGAGACTTTGTTTCAGGCATTGAAGGATACAAATCCTGATGTGAGCATCGGCATTCTCGGATGCAATGGTGACGTTACAAATCATTCGAATTTTCGGAACTTTGCAGACGACGTCATTGTTTATCCGCGGATCAAAAGATGGACCCCCGCGTGGTTAATCAACAGCACGGGTAGCCGATTGCTTGGGCGTAATCTCGTCCATGATCATTTACTGAAGCGGCGCCAGGTGAATGTGATCGCATTCGGCGAAGCGCCACAGGGTTCAAAGATTCCAACGCTCGGTTGGATTCCTGATTTTCAGCACCTTCACTTTCCCGAGTTCTTCAGTGTTGACGAACGCCGGCACAGGGATAGCTCCTTTTCGGATGTGGCCGCAAGTTCAGCCAGAGTGATTCTTCTCAGCGAATCGGCAAAGCGTGATTTCCAGAGCTTTGCTCCGCAATACGCTCACAAAGCCAGAGTGCTTCAGCCCATCACTGCCATCCCTACAACGGTTTATGATGTGGACCCGGATTCAATCTGCGAACAATATGATCTTCCTCGCAATTTTTTTTATTTACCGAATCAATTCTGGAAACATAAGAACCACATGACGGTCTTTCAGGCAGTCGGGAGATTGAAAGAAAACGGCATCCTGGTTTCCCTGGTATGCAGCGGTGATTCGGGCGACTACCGTCACCCGGAACTTTTCTCCGAATTGCTGCTGGAAATATCGCGACTCGGTATTCGAGATCAGGTCGCGCTGCTTGGCGTAGTGCCACGCGATCACGTCTTTCAATTGATGCGGCAAAGCATTTGTGTGCTGAATCCTTCGCTCTTTGAGGGTTACGGAATGACGGTGGATGAAGCGCGGTCTTTGGGGAAGCCAACGCTCCTGTCCGACATCGCAGCCCACCGCGAGCAAAATCCGCTTGGCGCGGTGTTCTTTAGTCCACTTGCAAGTGAAGAGCTGGCAGACCAGATGGAACGGATGTGGCGTGAGGCCGAACCAGGTCCTAATGCGGAAGCCGAAGCAACGTCTCGGCGCGAATTACCCGCCCGCATGTACAAGTATGCCGAATCATTTATGGCAGTCGTGCGGGAAGTTGTTAATTGACAAGCGAGCGCGTATGCGATGTCCAACGTTAAATGAACTTCCACCTCCTCCGCCGGGCAAAGTTGGCTGGCCCTGGACGGAGGAGACTCCGCGTGAAGCAACGGCCGGCGCCGACAGTAGTTCGTCACCGCGAATCAGCATCGTCACGCCTTCGTTCAACCAGGGACCGTTTCTGGAGGAGACCATTCGCTCGGTCCTGCTCCAGGGCTATCCCGATCTCGAATACATCATTATTGATGGCGGCAGCAGTGACGACAGCGTTGAAATTATTCGCAAGTACGAAAAGTGGCTCGCCTACTGGGTCAGCGAGAAAGATTCCGGGCAAACACATGCGATCAATAAAGGCTCGGCGCGCTCGGCCGGCGAAATTTGCGCCTACCTTAATTCTGACGATGTCTTTCTTCCCAATGCACTGCGCAACGCCGCTTGGTTCTTCGATAAACATCGGGAAGCAGCAGTAGCTTACGGCGATTGTCAGATAATTGATGAATCCAGCCGGGTAAACGATCTATGGGTTGCTCCTGAGTTCGATCTTCTGGAGTTGCTATTCCGCTGTTACATCGCGCAGCCGTCAACGTTCTGGCGGGAGTCGGTAACCTCTGACGTCGGTGCCTTCAACGCAGAAATGCATTATGCATTTGACTATGAAATGTGGTTGCGAATGGCAGCGGCGCGACACAAACTTTCGCATATGCCGGTTTTACTAGCGCAACATCGCAAGGCAGAAGGCACGAAAACTGTCAGCCGGCCCGAAGCATTCGCGGCTGAAATCATTAGCGCGCTACAGAAATTCTTCAGCTCTCCTGATTTGCCTCCTGCCTTGAAGTCAGTTGAGCCAGATGCCTACGCCATCGCTTTTCTTAATCATGCGCTCTTGAACTTTCGCCTGGAGCGTATTGCTGAAGCGCGTGGCGCTTTGCAAAGTGCTTTTCAGCATTCGCCCAATTTGCTTGTGAGACAGCGAGAGCGGATCATCCGGGCGCTGGTCGACAATGCCGATCCATCCTCTCAAATTGATCACGCCCGGGCATACCTTGAGTGCGTGTTTACGCAGCTGCCGGAAAATGCGCGCTCGCTTTTGCCTCTTAGGTCCGGCGCACAACGACGCGTGGAGATTCTGAACGCAGGGCGGTCGCAGGACCGTCAGGCTTTACGACGCGCCCGGCGATTGCTCTTGCCTGCATTGATCAATGATTCTTCCTGGATGCGTAATCATTCAGCTCGGCGTGAACTCTTAGGCGTTCTGATTGGCGACGCCGCGGTTCGCCGGCTCGCCGGGTTCCAGCATGTATTAAGGACTGCTCGCGGTGCGTTTTCCAGCACGAGGAAAGATTACGCCTGAATCCCTCAGCATTTGCTTCGTAAGCCAGGAATACCCCGAAGAAACCGGATGGGGTGGAATCGGCACGTACACGTATGAGATGGCGCATGGCCTGGCGCGTGCAGGTCACAGAGCCATCGTTGTTAGTCGCGCCCTTAATCGTCCGCAATACTACTTTGAAGATGACGGCGTTGAAGTCCATCGCATACTGCCGTCGCTGAACCTTGATTCGACGGCTCTGTTATGGCGATTCAATCGGTGGTGGGAAGGTTATCGCCTGGCCGTTGCGATCAAGTTGAAGCAAATCTTGCGAGAGCGGCAAATTGATATCATCGAGAGTCCGGAACTTCACGCGGAACCTTTGCTCCATTCGATCCTGAGGTCCAAGCCTCCGCTCATGGTTCGGTTGCATTCGGGAAGTAGAGTCGTGATGAATTTCGAAGGGAATCATTCGAAACAGGCAAGACTCAATCGGCGCGCAGAGAGCTGGCTAATAAGAAAGGCAGCGCACGTTACTTCGCCCAGCCAGGCGCTGCGAGATTCGGTTAACGGTGAATGCGGCTCTCGCTCATTGACGGTAATACCTAACCCTGTTGACGTTGATCGTTTCAAACTGAATTCACATTCCAAGACTTCCGACTCCGCGCCGAACATTCTGTGTGTCGGCCGCCCGCGTTTCTTGAAAGGGATTCATGTGCTGGCCCAGGCAATTCCGCGGATCTTGAAAGAGATCCCGCAAGCCTTATTTACATTTGTTCCGGCGCCAATGGGAAAGGGCGGCGGCTCACCACATGATGCGTATCGCGAGATTCTCGGAAGCTTGATTGAAGACTCGCGCGTTCGAATTATAGATCCAGTTTCGCGGGCCCAGTTGCCTGATGTTTACCGCGGCGCAACTGTCTGCGTAGTCCCGTCGCTTTGGGAAGGATTCGGATACGTTGCCGCGGAAGCAATGGCCTGCGGCGCGGTCGTAGTCGCCAGCCGTGCCGGCGGTCTGGCCGAAATCATAGAAGACCAACAGTCAGGAGTTCTCGTCGAACCGGGTAAGGCAGACGAACTGGCTCAAGCAGTGGTGGATTTGTTACGCGATCCTCAGCGGCGTTCCGCGATTGCCACCGAGGCGAGAAAGCGCATCGTCGACAACTTCTCGAGTCCTATTATTACTGCCCGCATGATGAACCTGTACGAGCACGTGTTGCGCCACGCATGAGGCACCCGTCCCTTCGTCAAGATTTATCAATGGTTTTATCAGTAGCAATCTGCACTTATAACCGTGCCCCACTCTTGGGTCGCGCGCTTGATTCAGTAAGGAATCAGACGTGGGCCGGCGACGCTCTTGAGATCCTCGTTGTAGATAATGGGTCCACGGATCGAACGCGTGACCTGGTCGCCGCGGCTCAACTTGAAGACATCAGAATTCGTTACGTGGTCGAATCGAAAGCTGGGATAGCTCATGCTCGGAATCGCGCGCTGCACGAAGCCCGAGGCGAGTACCTCGCTTTCATTGATGACGATGCCTGGGCTGAGGGCGATTGGCTGCAGAATTTGATCCGCGCGATCGAGTCGATCAGACCAACTCCGGAATGTGTTGTTGGGCCTGTTTCGCTTGTGTGGGAAGGTGAAAGGCCAGACTGGTTTCCGACGCGCTTTGAATCCTTGCTTTGCCGATATGACATGGGAAGCAAGCCACGTTTTCTTGATGCTGGCGGGTATCTCTTGACGACAAACTCGTTGTTCCATCGGGAAACTTTGCTTGCGCTGGGCGGTCTGCGCGCCGACTTGGGCCACAAGCGGAACCAGTTAATAGGCGGCGAGGATAATGAAATCTTCCAGCGGTTAATCGCGAACGGCTATCGCGTGTATTACCAACCCACTGCCTGCGTGTCCCATCCTGTGCCAAAGGCGCGACAGACACGGCGTTATTTGTTGCGCCGGCTGTTCTGGGACGGCGCATCGCAACCGCTGGTTGAAGGCGGATCGACGACACATCAGCAACATTCACAACGGCCGTGGTCTGAGTTTAGCAGCGATGCGAAACGATCCGTTCGCTTTGCCCTGGAGGTGCTGCGCGGGACCATCCAGGGAGATCGCATGAGCGCCGAAGACGGTCTCTATCGTCTGGTGCAACGGGCCGGCAGGATGCGCACTCATTTCATAATGGCGCTGGGTGCGCGGTAATAAATGAGACAGTACTCGTCATCGGTTCATGAAGGCATTCCGACCGTCGGCGCATATGACGAGTTGCGCTCTTCTCCTCTATTCGCGGAATTAGAACAATTCTCCGACTGTTTCTTGCAGCGCAATAAGTCAAACCTTCTCGGCTATGGGCAGAAATGGGTTCGAGATCCGTTGCATCAGTGGAGCCGCCAATGGGAGTATCCGTTTACTTTGTGGCATATCCAGAACTACATTCAGAACACAGGCAAAACCAATCCACTCATCGTCGATGCAGGCTCGGGAGTCACGTTCTTTCCTTTTTATGTTGCCAATGAGTTTCCCCAGAGCCGCGTCATCTGTCTGGATTCTGACGAATCACTCGGCCCGGTCTTTTCCTCAATTCAAGCAGGTAAACCTGGGCCTGTTGAATTTCGCAAGTCAGACATTCGCCGAATCCCAGCTGATGACGACTCTTGCCAAATTGTATATTGCATATCAGTACTAGAACATATGGATAACCCGTCCGCCTCATTTGAGGAGTTTTGTCGGATTCTCAAACCCGGTGGTCTCCTTATTTTAACTTTTGATATCTCTCTCTCTAACGAATCAGCGACGATAAATAAGAGCAACGCAAAGCGGCTGCTCAAAACGGCTCTAAATTACTTTGAGGTCGTGAACGACTATGATCCGCTGGCCCTGTTAAGAGAATCTCTGGCTGATGAAGATATTTTGACTACGCACTACATCGCCCGGCGCGATACGGATTTACTGCCCTGGAAAATCTCTCGAGCGCGAAAGTTGAGAGGTCTTATTCAACCACGATTCATTTCCATGGGGATTAGTAATCTCACCTGCTTTTGCTTAGCCATGACGCGGCCCTGGCCGGAAAATAATAGTAGGGATATCTCAGGTGTAGACATTTGAAGCTCGGACCAATTGGCACCATTGCTACTTTCGCCCCTTTGGAACTCGGGGACACGATCTTGGCCACGCCTCTGTATAGAGCGCTGAGAGCCACGTATCCGGAAGCGCACTTCACAGTCCTTTCTCAGCTACCAGAGCATCCCGTCCTGGAAGGGTTCGATGCTTTCGACTCGGTCGTGAATTACGATCCCAAAGTGGATTTAACGCGCGACTTTGACCTGGTGGTGCTACCCGTCCTATGCGGTGACAGCGATGTGCGCTGCCACTTTGAGAGTCATTCGAACGTGATCAGCGCGGATCGTCTGCACGCAGCTAAACGGCGTTCGCTAATGAATAAGTGGAACGGAAAATATTCTCATGTACTTTTCTATCGGCATCAGGTGGAGATGAACATGGAGCTAGCGTACGAAGCCGGCTACAAAGGCCAACTCGCGCCGCCGTACTGTCCGCAAGGGGACTCGTCTTCATTTGAGCAACACCGAGGGAAGGTTGGGTTATTCATTAATACGCCGATGAACGAATTTCAAGCTATGGCTAATCGACAGTGGCCAATGAAACATTGGAAAGCATTGATTGAGAGGTTGGGAGTTGCAAACGTAGTTCTGACAGGGGGGTCGACTGATCGTCCAAACGTGGAACGGTTGGCTGACGAGACGCGCACGCCCTTTGTGGTGACTGCCACGCTAAGAGACTTCACCGCCCTCACCAGGGTCTTGAAAGTTTTTGTGACTACCGACGGAGGAGCCATGCATGGAGCGGCCACGAGTGGCGTACCAATTATCTCTCTACATGGCACGTCCTCGCCTGTGCTACTGCATCCGTGGATTTACCCGCACGGAAAATCCATCTGTGTTCTGTCCCCGAATACGTGCAGCCCCTGCCAGCGTTCATACAGGCTCCAAGCTTGTGAGAGCGGCCTGACAAAGATGGATTGCATGCAAAATATTCGACCTGAATCTGTTGCGCGTGCCATCGCCGAAATAGATAATCTCGAACCCGGCACTTGTCTCATCATGAAAGGAAATCATTTGATGAACAAGAAGGCTTACCTGAAAAGTTGGAAGAGGGCGATCGAGTTTACGCTGAATTATAACATCGCCCGGGTGGCTATCAGTATCACGCCTCGCGGGCGACAGAAACCGTTGGCACGTTGGAATAACGCGCTTGAGAATAGTAAAGCGGGAAACTGATTTCGTGCACGAATCGGGACCTCATATATTCTTCTCGCCGCACGCAGACGACGTTGTCCTGTCCTGCGGAGGAACCATTCATTCATTGCTGTCGCAGAGCAAGCCGGTAGAAGTGATTGGCGTGTTCGCAGGAACTCCGGACGCGCAGCATTATTCAGCTTTGGCCCGACATCTTCACACAAAATGGCGCTTGCCTTTGAATCCAATCGAAGAACGCTGGCGCGAAGACACAGTGGCGATGAATGAACTCGGAATTACCAGGGTTGAGCGTTGGGGTTTTGTAGAAGCGCCATACAGGAATTCCGTCGATGGGCGTCCACTGTACGCAGTCAACGAGGAAATTGTAGGCCATCCGGCGGACGAGGATCGAGAGCTTAGAGATCTCGTCGCGCAGAAAATCCGGATGCACGTTGATAAGCTGCCTGAAACTTCAGTCCTCTACTTTCCGCTTTCGCTCGGAGATCACGTCGATCATCGAATCCTTTTCGAAATAGGCCTGGAACTCTGCGCGTCGGGAAGCCAGGTTCGGTTCTACGAAGATTATCCTTATGCCGAGGAGTACAAAGTAAACGGATCCCGCAATAAATGGCGGGCCGAAGTTATCCCGGTAACGATCGAAACCAAGCTGCGCGCGGCGTGCTCTTATGCTTCTCAGCTAAGAGGGTTAGGCGGCTCACCATCAGCGCTGGAGAAGCGGTTGCATTCTTTCGCGGCGTCGGTAGGTGATGGAAAGCTTAGAGAACGGTACTGGGAAATCGACACGAACCTTGCAGACGCATTCGTAAGAACGCGGAGCGACACCACAGGTCCGCTCACCCGAAGGGGAGTAACGCCCCGGCTTCGCGATTTTGCCAAGTTCGTCAGAACCTTTAAGTGGCACGACCTTAACGAGGTGCTTCCAGTTGGCCAGGGTCGTTGCTTGGACATCGGATGCGGCCCGGCGCGCCATCGTTCCTTAGTCGAAGCTCGAGGCTATCGGTGGCTGGGTGTTGATCGTAGAAGTTTAGCAGCCGAAACTGTTTGCCCTGATGCCGCCGTGTTGCCGCTGACGGCGAAGTCCATGGCCGCGGTCGTCGTTTGGCAAGTCCTTGAGTACGTAGATCAGCCTGAAGCGGTTGTTGCTGAAGCCGCGCGTGTGCTTGAACCCGGCGGAGTATTCTGCGGTAGTGTCTCGTTCCTCGAGCCGGTGCACAGACGAACCTACTTTAACTTCAGCCCGCTTATTTTGGAGCGTCTGCTGGCGCGACATGGATTCGGGGACATCGAGATCAAGCCCGGCTTGAACGGCTTCGCATTGATGCTGTGGACATGGCTGGGGCGCACCGGAATTCCTTTTGCCGGAAGCTTCGCAATTCCGCTGGCGTTTCTGTTATTCGCGCCGCCAGCCGCGATCATATTTGCGACGAGTTGGCTAAGATGGCGCTTGGGGATTGGCAGTAGCCACGCAATGAGCTGGATCAGTCAAAGAGCTCCCCTAGACTTTGCCGGTCATGTGCTGTTTGTCGCGCGCAGGAAGGCGCGGGCGTAACGTGGCGCGCCTTTCGTAGCAACGGAGCAATCTTTCAGCCAATGCATATCGCTTTCATGCTTTCAGCTTTTCACTCCGCCTCAGCAGGCGGAGGCGCCGAATCCTACGTCAGCACAATGGCAGATGCGCTTCTTGAACGAGGGCATCGCGTTTCGGTCATCGCGCTGGGAGAGGGAAATTCGGTTGACACTCAAGTGCGCGTCATGCGACTCGCGGCACCGAACTTACACTGGTTGCTCTATCGCGGTCTGCCTTTCGGTAAGTCGATGGCGATGCCCGTTCGCGAAATCGAATGGTCGCGCCGCGCCTGGTCTGCGCTGATGAAGTTGAATCGCCGGGATCCGGTGGACGTGGTGGAAACAGGTGAAACCATGGTGCTGCAACAAGCAACTTTTGGCGCAAAGCCGCCGGTTGTTATTCGCGGGCATGGGAACCCTCTGTCGATCAAACGCTTCGGCGACAAGCGCGTGGGCTGGGGAGATCGATTGGGACGAAAGCTGCAACTAATCGGAATGCATCGCGCGAGCGCCATTACCACCGTCAGCAGATTTCAGGCACAGCAATTGGCAGCCGATCTTTCACTTCCGGAAGAAGCGATACGCGTGATCCCCAACCCCATCTCGCCTGCATTATTGCTACAAGCATTGGAAGCATCTGCGAATGAACCAACGAAGCCGGTGGTTCTCTACTCGGGACGAATCGAATTGAATAAGGGCAGCCTGGAGTTACTTCGATCAGTGCATCAGGTAGCACGGCGTTTCCCGCGTGTGGAATACGTTATTGCCGGGGCCCGTCACAATTCAATCGACGATCGAGCGCTTGAAGGCGCACTCGGAAGCAATGGAGCGCGCAAACATATTCGGCTGCTGGGTCACGTTCCCTGGCGGCAACTGACCGACTGGTATCGTCGCGCCAGCGTGTTTGTGATGCCTTCATATTATGAAACTTTCGGCATCAGCGTCATCGAAGCGATGGCCTTTGGCCTGCCAGTGATCGCGACCAATGTGGGTGGATTGCCGGAGGTAGTACAGGATGGTGTGACGGGAATTCTCGTGCCTCCAAAGGACCCGGATGCGCTTGCTGAAGGTATCGTTCGCTTGCTGCGCGATCCGGAACTGCGCCGCCGTTTGGGGAACGCAGGGCGAGACCGCGTGTTGAGCGAGTTCAGACTCGACCGAATTGTCGAACAGACGCTTAGCGTTTATGAGAGCGTGTGCCATTCGCGTTCTGACCGCGATGATTAACTCTAAGCAGTATGCGACGCAACGTTTAGCGCAAAGTCAGCTCTTTACAAAACAGGCATGCGAATTCTGACTTTCTCATCCCCTTATCCACCGGACCTGGGCGGGATGCAATCCCACGTCTATAACCTGACTCGGGCTTTTGCTCGAATGGGGCATGAGGTGCGCGTGGTGACCGCGCGCAGCCAACGCTCAGCGCCGGTGCGACAAAGCGATGGAGCTATTAGCGTCGTGCGAATTCCGTTTGTGAGGGTACCTAAAACGATGACGCTCCAATATCTGAGCGCGTCCGCGGCTTATCTCACATGGCTGGTGCTGACCTGGCGACCGGATATTTTGCACGTGCACAGCTTCTGGCCGGATCTGCTGGCGACGAAGCATCTGTATCCCATGGTTCGCATTGTCCATACGGCGCACGAATCGCTTTTTTTGATAATGGCAGAGCAACCCCGCTATCACCGCCGGCTGCGTTTCATTGTGTCCAATGTTGACGGACTGATTGGGCCCAGCAATGAACTGCTCGACGCTGCACGCAGTTTCGGCGTTCCGACCAGCCGCAGCATATTCCTGCCGAACGGCGTTGATTCAGAAAAGTTTTCACCTTCGGTGCAGGGATTCATCAGAGAGCAATACGGACTTTCGACGCTTGCAAAGATCGTGCTTTGTCCACGACGACTAGTGCCCAAGAATGGCTTGAATTTCCTGATTGAAGGCATTCCGACGATTCTCCGAATTCACCCTGATGCGGTGTTCGTAATTGTCGGAGAAGGCCCGGAAAGAGCAACGCTGGTAAGCCAGGCAAGAGAGTTGAATATTCAGGAGAAGGTGGTCTTTGCAGGCGGAATTTCGAATGACGAGATCAATAGCTATTATGCGGACGCAGACCTGGTTGTGCTGCCCTCGCTCAAGGAAGCGACCAGCATTTCCGCTCTGGAAGCAATGTCCTCGGCGAAGCCCATCGTAGCCTCGAACGTCGGCGGTCTGCCTTATCTGATTGACGAAGGAGTAACAGGTTTACTGGTGCCACCTGCGGATCCCGACGCGCTCGCGTCGGCCATCATTGAATTGCTCAGTTCTCCCGATCGACGGAGCGCGATGGGAGCGGCGGCGCGCTCGAGAGTGCTCAGTGAACTTACCTGGGATCACATCGCCCGTCGAACTACGGAGTTTTACTCGCAAGTCTTGAGTGAGTCACGCAATGAGCAGCATGCTGGCAGCCGGGCTGTTGCTTAGACGTAAGGGTTTTCAGAGCCTGCAGATCCTAAGCCTAAATACGAATCCGGGATTCGAAGACATCGAATTATGGCGCGCACATTCGACGGTCATAACGGCACTGGACCCGCTCTGGCCTCAAAAATCCTTGATTGCCAAGATTCGATGCTTATTACGAGTTTCAAAGAACTTTGACATAGTTCTGTTTCATTACGATGCGCGTCTAGCCGCGCTTTATGGTCTGATCCGAGCGATTAGCCATTCAAAGCGCGGTCTGGTTTTTCAGGGATTGTTCTGTGACATCTCTAGCTACTCTTTAGCTCGCTTAAATATGCGAACTGTTTTTCGCAACTGTGCCAGTTTTCTGTTTTATTGCCTTCTTGTTCGCACCATGAATGCCGTAATCGTGCACACGAGTGCCGAAGTGGATCTTTACTCTAAATGCTTCAGCGTAACGAAGTCGCGATTCATCTTTGTTCCATACTTTCATTACGCAAAGACTCAGGATTTCACCTGTATTGGTGCATCGATACAAACGCCCACTTCAAGAGAAGCGAACATCCTGGCGATCGGTCGGCACCGAGATTTTGATTGTTTCACGCAAGCTCTAACAGAAAGCCCGTGGCAGGGTGTTATCGTCGCGGGAGATTCTGATCGCCAAGAACTTGACGGGAAGGTTCCCGCAAACGTGACGGTTCATTACGAAGTTTCGCGCACCGAATATCTCAATCACATAGCCAAATCTACTATAGTGGTTATTCCTTTATGTCCCAATCGATGGCAAAGGGCTCTCGGCCAAATTGCTATGTTCGAGGCGATTCGAATGCAGAAACCCGTGATAGCTGCAGAGACTTTTCAGCTTAGGGATTATGCCTCTAATAACGAGGTTCTCTACTATCGGCCCGGAGATGCTAAACATCTTCGAGAGCAAATTGTTCGTTTGGTCGACGATACGGATTTGCAATCTCGCCTAGCGAAGAATGCACGCACGCGGCTGTTAGCAGAATTCACTCGGGAAAGGTATGTCGCCCAGCTAATAGCTGTCTGTCAGAGCTGCAGCCAAAGTTAGCAGGAAGCAACAATCAATTGCGCGTTTTGTATCAATTGTGTCGTTTGTGGGTGCGATTAACCGCGGCGATTTACGGTGGCGAGGGCATCAACATTCCCTTGATGTTTATGCCTACGCAGGCGATCGCGGCGACACTGCGCGCATACGGAGCCACGGTTGGGCAACGTGTGCGCTTTCGATCCCCGCTGGTCATTCACAATAGCGATAGCGAACGCCGTCGTTACTATAAGAGACTCGAAGTCGGCAATGATTGCTACTTCGGCAGAGAATTGTTTCTGGATCTCCAGGACAAGATTTTGATTGAAGATCATGTGACGGTTTCTCACCGCGTGATGATTCTGACGCATACGGATGCCGGCACGAGCCCGCTCAAGGACAAGTTCATCGCCACTTCTCAGGCCCCTGTGATAATTCGCCGAGGAGCTTACATCGGGGCCAATGTCACGATTTTGCAGGGAGTTGAGATTGGCGAGTCGAGCGTAGTGGGCGCCGGCGCGGTCGTGACGCGATCGGTTCCGCCGGCCAGCGTTGTCGTGGGCGTGCCCGCCAGAGTTATCGATAACCTGGCATTCAAACAAGGTGAAACGAAGAGGCTGTACGGTGTCAAATGATCGAACGTGTAGCAGGGTTTAGGTTAGGGAAAGGACTTCTTCTTGGACTTGCGCTCATTGTGTCAGGCGCGGTCGCCTTGACTGCCTACGGGCAGGAAAGAGGATTGTCCTACAAAGAGGTAATCGTTGCGCTGGGCGTTGTGATCGTGGCGGTGATCGTTTTTGGCGGCGAGCGCGGGATTCGATACGGGCTCGTCTTGTGGGTGCTGACCCTGGCTTTGGGCTATCGCACTATTGAAATCACGCCC
>Ga0070706_100003679_pt1 | contig 15006 bp, 18 predicted proteins | sample KBSK5501metaG_FD_65476 | JGI IMG/M metagenome (GOLD analysis project Ga0070706, IMG submission 65476) | Corn, switchgrass and miscanthus rhizosphere microbial communities from Kellogg Biological Station, Michigan, USA - KBS K5-50-1 metaG | ecosystem: Host-associated > Plants > Roots >...
ACCGGAGCGTTCGTTGATACTCGACGCCAAAATTCGCAACGAAGGCTTCTGAGCGATCAAGTGCGGCTTTTAGATCAGTTGGGTTTCGGACGGCGATGAGTGGCTTGACTTCGGTTGACTTGAAGTTGAACGACGCATCGGTAGACACGGCGAACAAGCCGTGGGCTCCCATCATTCCCCACATGCGGCTGGCGCTCTGCTCCGACCGCTTATCGAACTTGAACGAAATGGCGCAGCCCTGCTGTTTCAAGTGCCAGCAATAAGGGGCTAGGAGCGCAAGTGCTTGGTAGTTGGCGCTCGAGCAACCCGTAAAGTCAATTTCTACCGGTTGGTCCTTCAACGACCAATCGAAGAAATCCACCACGGGCGAGAAGTTCTTGACTTCGCCCCGATTGAATGAGAAGCCTGCTGGCAAGTGGAGCGTTGCTCGCCGCTCAGCGCGCATCCGCCGTCGCACCGGGTAGAGCTGGTTACGCAGTGACTCTGCTGTCATGCCAACAGTATGACAAACGGGCTGCTTAGCCGTCAGCTCTCGTAGCTGGACGAGAGCAGTTCTGAATGTGGAACTTTCCACTGAGGCCCTGCACTTGCCCCTCTGTGGCTGATGCCAAGTCGCGAGATCGCGCGATCGCTGTCGGCATAGATCGCACGCGCTCTCCATTCAGTGGCCGGCACCGCCAGACTTGGTTGTGCTCGAAGGTGCCCTCGTTGGTGCTCCGCATCTCGATGCCGGCGATCGTCAGCACGGCGTCGTCGTCCAGGCTGATCATCCGCGGCTTGAACAGCGGGCCGAGCAGCGTGCGCCTGTTCTGACCACTGCTCCAGCGGTCTAGCGTCCACAGTATCGCCACGCGGCGCGGTATCGCGGTGTCGCACCTTGGTTCCTCGAATCCGATCGTCAAGCAGCCGCGTTCCTTGCGCGGCTTCTCGCCCGGCCGCAGACGGCGGCCTTCTTCGCGCAGCAGCGACACCTCGTAATGCATGCGCGTTCACGCCACATCGGCGGCGGCTTCCGGCTCAAGGTGGCTCATCGTCTCGAACAGCTCGCAGGACAGCTCGTCCCACTCGTGCGGGTACAGCAGGCAGTCCGGGTCGCGCTCAATCAAGCGCTCGGTGCAGCGGGCGACCCACTCGACTTTGTCCCTCGTCATACTGGATAAGTATCCAGTATTTCCGGCGATTGTCCAGTGCGATGCGGTGCATCGACGTAAAATTGCGCGCGTTCACGAGTTGGTCAGCGGATATTGCGCCCTGTTAATCCGTAGGTCCCTGGTTCGAGCCCAGGTCGGGGAGCCAAGAATGACGGGGGTTAGCTGGTAAGCACCGGCTAACCCCTTTGTCTTTTCAGAGGGCCGTGTCCGAAATTTCGGACATATGGACGATGTGCCCGACACACAACACACGAAGACTACCGCAACCGATTGCCGCAGCCCAGCATGCCGTTGTTAGCGACTGCCTGGTCATTCCTGCGATCGCAGGTCGCCGGACCTCCCTCTCGCCTTCATCTCCGTTGCCCTTCGCCCGTGATTCCCTCGCGCGCGCGGTGCCGTAAGTGGAGCTAACCAACCAAGTTCGGCTTCGTGGACTTGACACCGACCTCCAGGCCTTCAGCCGCGCCCGGCTCGAACCGTCAGCAACGGCCACAATCAGATTCGCATGATCGGCGTCGAAATTCAGCGTCGAGGCGCTGAGGCTCGACAACTAAAGTTGTTCTACCGTCCAACTTCTTGTCATCGGCACGACACATGCGCGACTCGCACAACACTTCGTCACTGTCACCGGCTGACAGCCCTTCTCCTGCCTTCTTTCGCTTGCCCACGGTCCTGCGACTAACCGGACTCGGTCGATCGACGATCTATCGACTGATCGCCCAGCAGAAGTTTCCGAGACCAGTCAAGCTGGGCGAACGCGCAGTCGCGTGGCGCCGCACAGATCTCGATCAGTGGAGCGAAAACCGGCGACCCGCGTGACCGGGGTTGTGCCGCATCAGTGGAGGCCCAGCTTTAGCGCGGCTCTTTCGGATCCTGCAGGGCCTCGCCGGCGGGCCGCTAATTCCACTGTCATCGACGCTGATGCTCGCGGTGTTCCCGAAGGACAAGGCCAACATCGCGCTGGCGCTGTGGGGAACACGCGTTGCGATTCCGCGTGGTTGGCCACGGCACTCGTTCAGGAAGCCTCGCTGGACCCGGACAGACGCTTGTAGAGGTATCCACGCGAAATGCCGAGCGCAGCGGCCGCGCGGCGCTTGTTGCCCGCATAGCATGCGGTCGGTGCCGGCACGATCGGCGACTGGATCCATGTCGCCGGCGGAGGCGCGGTGCTGGGCGGCGCCGCAGTCGGCAGTGCCGAAGCCTTCACGATGAGTTGGAGGCGGTGTCGCGCAGGAGACCGCCCGTTGCGACTGCGGTCCCGGCTCAGTCTGGCTGGATGCGGGCTTCGCGGATCAACTTGTCGTAGCGGGCCCGTTCGCTTGCCAGCAGCGCCGTGAAGCGCTCCGCCGCTCCCGGGAGCACCTCGCCGCCGGCAGGGAGGATGCGTATGCACTCAGTGCGAAATGAAATCGTGGCCCGCAATGCGGGTTGCGAGGTTCGCAAGGCTTGTTCGAGGCAGCTTTCGGCGTCGCATCAAACTCACCAAAAATGAGAATCCCATGAGGGATGAGAATCCCATGAGGGGCGCCCCCCAAAAGGACGCGTCATTTTGGACTCGCGCGACGTCCAGCTCATGCCGCTATCGGTCGAGGTGTAGATCTTGCCGTCCCGCGTCACCGCCACCAGCCTACTCCCGTCGACCAACGAAGCCACCGACCCCCAACGCTGCGGCGAACATGCCTGCATCGGCGCCAGTGCGGTCGTGATCAGCGACGTGCCTGAAATCCAGACGGCGGCGCGCGCGTTCGCGCTCAGCCTGAATCGCGCGTGAGGTAGAACCCGCTGAAGTGGTCGAGCGTGAGATCCGGGTAGAACGGAATCTGGGTTGCGTTTTCCAGGCAGCGCCAGCGATCGACAACACGATAGCCAGCACGCCGCAGTTGCTCGATGAACTCGGCGTCGTTGGCGATCCGGTACGACTGGATGCCCGCGCCGCCGTTTTGCAGCGTCACGAAACTGCTGCGATCCGTCAGCGGCAGCCGGTTGACCAGCACGTGGCGAGGCGGTGCCGGCAAAGTCTGGAGCAGCTCGGCCAGCGTCGAGCGGACGTATTGGAGGGCGCCGGCTGCGAACAGGATCGATGCGCCATCGATGGCTATCTGGTCGGTGGTGAAGCTCAGCGCCGTCTCGCCTCGCTCCCGCGCGATGCGCTGGCCGAGCGGCACGACTTCAGGAAGTTCGCAAATCTGCCAGTGCAGCGTCGGCGGAAGCGGCAGCACCGCCTTGTACGCGTAGTAGGCGACGCCCACACTGCCGCCGAGGTCTACGAGGCGCACAGCATCAGCCACCAGGCGACCCAGCCAGAAAAGCATCGGATAGTCGTGAGTGCTCAGGCCACGGTGCTCTCCCAGCCATTTCACGTGGTCGAGCCCGAAGTGCGGTTGCACGCCGCGGCAGGCGGCGAACGCGTCAGCCTCCTCGAACGACTCGAACACTCCCAGATGCAGGTTCTTCCACTCAGTCGTGCGGAAGAAGTGGCGCTCGTAGCGCGCCTGAAGGATTGGTCGGGGGACGACGTGTCGAACGGCGGACTTGGCGATTTCGGCGAGGTTCAGCGCCATATTGCGACCGCGCCCTCAGTATCGAGCCACTGCCTCGAAGCGACGACCACACTCGTCACTCAAGGCCGGAAGGCGTGTAGGCCACATGGCGCACGCCCCTGCGCGCCTGGGGGCCGAGCGCCTGCGCTGCTCGATACGACCAGCACCACGTTCCGTAAGCCAACATCAGCGACGACTTGATCCAGTCCATGCCGATTCTCCCGGGCGCGCGACGGTGTCCTCGTTGGAGAATTTACCAACGGCACGTGATTTTCGCTTCCCCGCGATCACGTGGCAGTAGTTGTTCTTACGTGAGCTGACGAAAGCGTCGGCCAAGTGTCCCCCAGCTGTTCCCCTGGGTTTGGACAAAGAAAAACGGGTTACAGCAAACCTGCTGCAACCCCTTGATTTTATTAGCGGAGTGGACGGGCTCGAACCCGCACCCCCCGGCTTGACAGACCGCCAGCTTGTCGCCGATGTGGCCCCGGTGGCGCTCCCCGTTCACTCCGAAGCGCGTGCCGTCGTGCGCCGGCGTCCACGACTGCACGCACATCACAGCCCTTCAGGTCGAGCGAAACCCGGCATTCGAGCATTCGACACGTTGACGTCAGGTCGCATGGAAATGCGGTTGAAGGGGAAGTTGATCGGCTGTCAGGTGCTCAACGCCGCAAACGTGGAGTCCCCAATCTGTGGCGGACGCAGCACGATTGACCGGCCGCTGCGCTTGGCCGCCTGTTTCGCGCGGGCCGCCGCACCCGCCACTTGCTCGGCAGCCGTGAAGGCGGCATCGCTCGCCCGCACGGCCCCGACATACAGCGCGGTGAAGGGGAAGAACCGCTCCACGCCGTGGCGATCTTCAACGCGGACGCCGCCGGCGGCCCTCGCGGCATCGTCGTAGAGGCTAGTCACGCGCTCGGCAAAGTCGACGACCATTCGCTCGCACCGCTGTTGCCAGTCGGCGCTCTGAAAGAGCACGACGAAGTCGTCGCCGCCGACGTGACCGACGAAGTCCGCGGCCGCGTCGCAATGCCGGGTGATGACGGACGCCGCCAGCTTGATCGCTTCGTCGCCCTGCCAGTAGCCGTACAGGTCGTTGAAGGGCTTGAAGTCGCTGAGGTCCGCATAGCAGGCGACGAAATCGGCGCCGCTCGCGAGAAGCCGCCCGATATGTTCGCTGATCGGGATGTTCCCCGGCAGGAACGTCAGCGGGTTCGCATGCCGCGCCGCCTCGATGCGTGACTCGGTGACGTTGCGCACCAGCTGTTCGCTCGTGCCCAGCCCGACGTAGCGGCCACGCTCGGTGACGATGAAGCCTTCGCTGAGGTAGCGCTGGTCTTGCGAGGTGAGGATGGCCGTCAGTTCGGCGAGGCTCTGGTCGCGCTCGACAAGCCGCGGCGTCATGTTGGCGAACGCCACGCAGGGCTTGCGACCGTACAGTTCCTTGAAGAACTGCTTGGAATAGCGGTCCATGAAGATCTGGCGGTTCACGAGACCGATCGGCGTCGCGCCTTCGACCACCGCAATCGCGTGCCAGTGCGGATTCGCATAAAAGAGCGCCGCGACGCGGTCGTTCGTCGTGTCGGGCGCGATCGGCTCGACGTCCAGCACGTTGAGTTCACGCAGGCGCGCCGGCGACGACGCCGTGCGCTGCTGCGGCATCACCGCGATGCGCCGGTCGCGAATGGTCTGCGCCGGCTCGGCGCCGAGTTCGCGCAGCGGCTCGGCCGGCCGAGCAGATAGCCTTGAGCCAGCGAGATGCCCAGGTCGCGCACGAGGCGCAGATCCTCGCCTGTCTCGATGCCTTCGGCGACGAGTGTCGTGCCGAAGATGTCGGCGATCTGCAGTAAGGCGCGCAGCGTCTGCACCTTCTTGCCGTGCTTGGACAGATCGCGGGTGAAGTACTTGTCGATCTTGACGATGTCCGGCGCGAGCTCCGACCACAGCCGCAGGCTCGAACGGCCGTCGCCGAAGTCGTCCAGGGCCAGCGCGAGGCCGGCGGCGTGCAGCTTCTGCACGCTGTCGCGCAGCCGCGCGACGTCGACAACGTGTTCGTGCTCGGTGATCTCGAGCACGACGAGGCCGGGGCGCGTGGGCCGTTCCGTCCGGTGCGATCGCGCCCACCGGCGTCACCGCGTACGGCCGGGCACCCGCAGTCAATGGTGTGCCGGGCAACTCGTGGGACGACGGCGTCACGATCCTGCCCTCGGCACGCAAGGCCATCGTCTCGTGCAGCAAGCAGTCGAACGCCGACCTGCACTGCGACTCGACCTACCCCACGCAGTACGCGCAAGGCAGCACGGTGAATTCGGTCGAGCTCTATGCCCTGAGCCCGCGCATCGTGGGTGTGTCCAAGATGATCGCGGTCTACAAGCTGCAATGAACTGATGACGATGCCGGTCGCGAGAGCCGGTACATCAGGCCGCGCAGTGCCCGAAGGTGAAACCTTCGGGCATGCAGCGAGCCGCAGCAGCGGCTAGCGCTAGTTTGGCAGGTGGCGCTCAACGTAGCGCTGGTAGCTAGAGGTCCGCGGCTCTCATCGGATGGATCCTGAACGCACCTCCGCCCGATAGGCTGCGCCAATGGTCGGCGCGAACGATCACCGAGGGAGTCGAGACGGCATGTCCTGCGACGATGCGTGCGAAGAGGTAAGTCTCGCGGGCGACGTCGGTGAGGGCATCCATGTTTACGTGGCCGGCGGCGTCGCAAGGGAACGAATAGGTTCGCCCCGCATCGTGCAGTGACGGGAACCTCAATTCGTAGCTGGCGAATCCGCCAGAGTCGGTCTTCACAACGTTCATGGGTCTTGTCTCCCCTCTGCGCCGAGATCACATCTCGACTTCAGGGTATGCAACGCCGCGAGTCTTAGATATGCCTCGCTCAGGGGAGGCATGTCGCTCAATCTAGGGGTGCCGGCCTAGATTGCTGACCGCTGTCGTGCAGCCGCCATGCGCGCAACTGCCCGAACGCGCTCTGGCTGCGGAATCACATCATCGCCAGGGGGCCGCGTACGCCCCGGAGCAGCGACCACAAGGTCGGTGACCGCCCTTTCCCCCACAGTCAGTCCCGGCGTTCTTTGCCGAGCCCCAAAATCTGACCTTCGCCGCGCAATCGGATCAGCCTTGCAGACACTTGCCCGAGTCGACACTTGCCCGAGTCAACGCTCGACCACCATCGCCCAGAACCTCTCGGCAGCTCGCGGCAGCGGCGATCGGGCCCGAAACAGGCGAATCTCGACCTCGATCGCCCACGACTCGTCTCCCGCGGCGACCAGTCCACCGGTTGCCAGCTCCTCGGCGATCAGGCTGCGGGGCAGCCAGGCCACGCCGCGACCATCCAGCGCCATGGTCTTGAGCACGGTCGCCAGGTGCGCTGTCATGGCGGGTTGCGCATGAGCACTGGCCAGCGCATTGCCGCGCAAGGCGCGCACCAGGCGGCCGATGCCGGACTCGGCGCTGTATTCCAGCAACGGCACGGGCCTGCCGCCGGCGTTGGCGAGCGAGTGCCGCGGGCGGCCTGACGCGTCGGGCGCCGACACCGCCAGGAGCGCGTCGTGGCCGACCACGGCCCAGCGGTGCAATGCCGGGTCCAGCCGGTTGGGAACCTGCTCATGGCCGTGGCACAGCAGGAACTGCACACGGCCTTGCAGCATCAGCGCCTCGCACTGCTGCATGACGTCGGAAATGAGCTGCACCGGACCCGGGCCTTCCGCGAGGCGCGACTCCAGCGCACGCAACCAGCTCGGCAAGAAGCTGAACGAGAGCGCATGCGTGGACGCGATGCGCAAGGTGGCCGAGCTCGCGTCCGCCACCGCGCGCGCCTGGTCGGGGATGCCCGCCACGCGCGTGAGCAGTTCCTGCGCCACGGTGCGAAACCATTCGCCGGCCTCGGTGAGCGTGGCGGGCTGAGTGCTGCGGTCGAAGAGCACCACGCCCAGCCACTCCTCCAGCGCCCTCACGCGGCGGCTGAAGGCCGGTTGGGTCATGTGCCGCTCCTGCGCGGCGCGCGAGAAGCTGCCGCTGGCCGCCAGGGTCAGGAAATCGTCGAGCCAGATCAGATTCACGGGCGGTGCTCCCAGGGCATGGAAGAAGACCTAAGCAGCATTGGTCAAGGAAAGCGGTGTCGCGCAAGATTCGTCCGGATTGTTCAACAGACCGGAGACACGACCGATGCGCACCATCCAGAACTACCGCGGCATCATCCCCGCGATCGCCTGCCCGTTCACGAGCGACCACCGCATCGACGAGCGCGCGCTGCGCAAACATGCCTCGTGGCTGGCAACGCAGCCCGGCGTGGTGGCGGTGATGACCAACGGCCACACGGGCGAAGTGTTTTCGCTGCTGCCGCGCGAGCGCACCGAGGTGACGCGCATCGTCGCCGATGAACTCAAGGGCCGCCTGCCGGTCATTTCGTCCATCGTCTGCGAAGGCACGCGCGATGCGACCGAGCAGGCCGCGATGGCGCGCGAAGCGGGCGCCAAGGGATTGGACGTGATGCCGCCGCACCACTGGCTGCGCTTCGGCTCCCGCCCCGACCACGTGACGCAGTACTTCGAGGCCATCGCCTCGGTGGGGCTCGACCTGGTGGCGCACGTCTACCCGGCGTGGACACGCGCGTCGTATTCGTCGGCCACGCTGGCGGACCTGGCACGCCTGCCCTATGTCGCCGCCTTCAAGGTGGGCCAGCGGGACATGAACAAGTACGCCGCCGACATCGCCGCCATCCGCAAGGCCGATGCGAGCAAAGCCATCCTCACCTGCCACGACGAGTACCTGCTGGCTTCCATGGTGCAGGGCGTCGATGGCGCGCTGGTCGGCTTCGCCACGTTCATCCCGAGCCTCATCAACGATCTGTGGGAAGCCGTGAAGGCCGGCGACCTGAAGCGTGCCATGGCCGTGCAGGCGGTGATCACGCCGCTGAAGGACGCCGTCTACGGCGGCGGCGAACCCACAGGCGAGGCCCACGCTCGCATGAAGATGGGGATGTACCTGGCCGGCGTGCTCGACTCTGCAACCGTGCGCCCGCCCACCGAAGCGCCCAACGACGCCGAGATGGCCGCACTGCGCACAGCCGTCGCCCAGGCCGGTCTGCTCAAGCGCTGAGCTGACTGGAAGACCAAATCAAGAACAAGTCAAGAACACATCAAGAGCACTGGAGACTCCATGAACCGCAAGCAATTCGTTCGTCGTGCCGCGGCCGCTGCGCTGTTCGCCGCGGGCCTGGGCACCGGCGCCATGGCGCAACCCTGGCCGGCCAAACCCATCACGATGGTCATCCCGTTCCCCCCGGGCGGGACGCTCGATGTGGTCGGACGAATGCTGGCGCAGAAGCTGGGCCAGCAGCTCGGCCAGACGGTGATCGTGGACAACCGCCCGGGCGGGGCCGGCACCATCGGCGCCAGCGCGGTGGCTCACGCGCCGGGCGACGGTTACACGCTGCTGTTCAGCGCCTCGACCTTCACGACAACGCCGATGACGCAGAAGGTTGCGGTCTATGACGTGGTCAAGGACTTCGCACCGGTGGCATTGGTGGCCAAGGCGCCGCTGGCGATCGCCGTCAACAAGAACCTGCCGTTCAATGACGTCAAGGGCCTGATGGAATATGCCCGCGCCCATCCGGGCAAGCTGACGTTTGCGATCGGCTCCACAGGCTCGGCCGGCCACCTGAGCACCGAGCTCCTTCGCCGCGCCGCCAAGATGGAATACCTCATCGTTCCCTACAAGGGATCCGCGCCTGCCTACCAGGATCTGGTGGGCGGCAACATCGATGCGTTCATCGACCCGATCCTTGGGTCGTCCGCGTTCGCCAAGGCGGGCCAGCTGAAGGTGCTGGCCATCACCTCGAAGAACCGCGTTCCCGGCCAGCCCGAGATGCCAACCGTTTCCGAAACGGTGCCCGGCTACGAGTTCTACAGCTGGTACGGACTGTGGGGCCCGGCCAGCCTGCCCAAGGAGATCGCAACGCGGCTCAACGCCGAAGTCAACAAGGCGCTGGGCAGCGACATGCACGAGAAGCTCACGCCGCAAGGACTGCTGCTGACGCCCGGCTCGATCGATGACTTCGCGCGCTTCCAGAAGGACGACATGGCGCTGTCGCAGCGCATCATCACCGAGGGGAAGATCCGTGCCGAGTGATCGCCACGTCGTGGTGACCGGCAGCAGTTCCGGGATCGGACGGGCCATCGCCGAAGCCTTGCTCCGCGACGGTTGGCACGTCAGCGGGCTCGACGTCTCGCCGACCACGCTCGAGCACCCGCAGTTCGACTCGTTGCGAGTCGACCTGGCGGACGGCCCGGCCACCGAGGCGGCGGCGCAGCGCTTGGCGGGCGCTCAGGCTTTCGTGCATGCGGCGGGCGTGTTGCGGGTCGCAAACCTGGGCAGGCTGAATGCCGCCGACGGCGAACTGATGTGGCGCATTCATGTCGATGCCGCGCAGCGCATCGGCGACCGCCTGCTGCCGGCGATGGCCGCCGCGGGCCAGGGCCGCGTTGTTCTGCTGGGCAGCCGCGTCGCGCAAGGCAAGGCGGGCCGCAGCCAGTACGCGGCGACCAAGGCGGCGCTGATCGGCCTGTCGCGAAGCTGGGCCGCCGAGGTTGTCGCGCAGGGCGTGACCGTCAACGTCGTGTCGCCGGCGGCCACGCAGACGGCGATGACCGAAGACCCGGCCCGCTCGGCCGCTGCGCCCGTGCTGCCTCCGATCGGCCGGCTCATCCGCCCGGACGAGATCGCTGCGCTCGTGAGCTTTCTGCTCTCTCCCGCGGCCGCGGCCATCACCGGCCAGGACATCCAGATCTGCGGCGGCGCATCGCTGCCGCGCTGAACACCCAGGAGCACACGCCTTGAAGATCGTCGACATCCGCGAACAGACCCAACCCATCAAGTCCAACATCCGCAACGCGTACATCGACTTCTCGAAGATGACGCTGAGCCTCGTCGCCGTGGTGACCGACGTGATCCGCGACGGCAAGCCGGTGATCGGCTACGGCTTCAATTCCAACGGACGCTACGGCCAGGGCGCGCTGATGCGCGAACGCTTCCTGCCGCGCATCCTCGAAGCCGATCCGGCGAGCCTGCGCGATGCCGAGCGCGACAACATCGACCCGCACAAGGTGTGGGCGACGATGATGACCAACGAGAAACCCGGCGGGCACGGCGAGCGCTCGGTGGCGGTTGGCACGATCGACATGGCGGTGTGGGACGCGGTGGCGAAGATCGAAGGCAAGCCGCTGTTCCAGCTGCTGGCCGAGCGCTACGGCAACGGCCGGGCCAACCGCAAGGTGTTCGTCTATGCCGCCGGCGGCTACTACTGGCCGGGCCAGGGCCTCGAAGGCCTGGAGCGCGAAATGCGCAGCTACCTCGACCGTGGCTACTCGGTGGTGAAGAAGAAGATCGGCGGCGCGTCGCTCGCGGAAGACTGCAAGCGCATCGAAGCCGTGCTGCGCCTGCTCGGACCGGGGCAGAAGCTCGCCGTCGATGCCAACGGCCGCTTCGATCTGAAGACCGCCGTCGAGTATGCGAAGGCGCTGTCGCAGTACGACCTGTTCTGGTACGAAGAAGCCGGCGATCCGCTCGACTATGCCTTGCAGGCCGAGCTCGCCCAGCACTACGCCGGACCGATGGCCACCGGCGAGAACCTGTTCTCGATGCAGGACGCCCGCAACCTCATCCGCTACGGCGGCATGCGCCCCGACCGCGACTGGCTGCAGTTCGACTGCGCGCTGAGCTACGGCCTCGTCGAATATCTGCGCACGCTCGAGATGCTGAAGGCCAATGGATGGTCGCCGTCACGCTGTGTGCCGCACGGCGGGCACCAGATGTCGCTCGCCATCGCGGCGGGCCTTGGCCTGGGCGGCAACGAGTCGTACCCGGACCTGTTCCAGCCCTACGGTGGCTTCCCCGACGGCGTGAAGGTCGACAACAGCTACGTCACCCTGCCTGAGCTGCCCGGCATCGGCTTCGAAGGCAAGGCCGATCTGTACGCGGAGATGAAGGCCCTGGCAGGCTGAACGTGGACAGCGTCATGCGATGCGTCCCAACCCCCACCGCCAGGGCCTGATCTCGACCGTGTCGTAGACGCCGCAGAGCACGTAGGGATCGCCGGCGAGGAAGTCGCGTACGGCGGCGAGGTCGTGCGCCTCGACGACCAGCAGGCTGCCGTTCATCGCACCCGCCTCGTCAGTGGTCGGGCCACCGAGCACCACCTTCAGCCGGCCGGGCGCGCCTTCGCGCAGGCGTGCGCGGTGGGCCTCGCGAACGCGCGCGCGCTCGGCCGCCATGTCGCGCCGGTCGGTGGCCCAGATCGCAAAGTGCGTTGCGTCGCTCATCCCGCGTCCGCAAGCACGAAGGTGTGTTCGAGGGTCGTGAACGGCGACTCGAATCGCGATCCGTCCGGCGCCTTGCCTTCGGCGTGATCGACGAATCGGCCGATCAGCGACGAGCGCACGCCGAACACGACGTCCGAATCCAGGTATGGATCGGGCGACTTGAAGAGGTGCGTGATGAGCGTCTGGTAACCCGGCGCGCTGATCATGAAGTGCACGTGCGCCGGTCGCCACGGATGGCGCCCGCTCGCGACCAGCATTCGGCCCACGGGCCCGTCGGTCGGCACCGGATACGCGGTCGGCACGATGCTGCGAAAGCGCACCGCGCCTTCGGCATCGCTGCGCAGCACGCCACGGGCGCGCCGCACGTCGCCGAGTTCAGGGCGCTGCACGTCGTACAGGCCTTCTTCGTCGGCCTGCCACACGTCGACCACGGCCCCGGCGATTGGCTTGCCATCGAGGCCCTGGACATGTGCGGTCACGAACAGCGGTCGGCCGGGCGCGTCGCCGGCGATGTCGGCGTGCTGCGGCAGTGCCGGTGCGTCGTCGGTGTGGAACGGCCCGAACACGGTGGCTTCGGTCGCCCCGGCGGGCTTGGCGTGGTTCAGCGCCACCGTCAGCATCGAGACGCCCAGCGTGTCGGACAGCAGGATGAACTCCTGCCGCTTCGCATCGCACATCTGGCCGGTCTCGGTGAGGAAGTCGACGCCGAGCTTCCATTCGGCCTCGGTCAGCTTCACCTCGCGGACGAAGTCGTGCAGGTGGCGAACCAGCGCACCCAGCACTTCCTTCAGGCGTGCATCGGTGCAGCCTTCGAGACGCTGCAGCACCGCCGCCGTGATGGTGTGTTCGTCGATGTTGCGCATGTCCTCAACCTTTCAAGGTGCGTTGGGTCGGAAACGCCACCCAGCCCCAGCGCTGCTGCACGAACCCGGCGAGCCCCTGGCGGAAGAACAGCGTGACGACAATCGCCAGCAGCCCGAGCCCCAGCAGGTACCAGGTGCCGTAGTCGCTGAAGAACTTGTTGAGGGCCCAGAACACGAGCGCGCCAACGATCGGCCCTTCGATGCGGCCGATGCCGCCGACCACGACCATGAAGATCGCGAACGCGGACCAGTTGACGCTGAAGGCGGCGTCGGGCGAGATGCGCAGGTTGCCGACGAAGTACAGCGCCCCGGCCAGCCCCGCGCCTGCTGCCGCGACGACGTAGACCGCGAGCTTCATCTTCTTCACGGCGATGCCCTGCGATTCGGCGGCGACTTCGTTGTCGCGGATCGCCAGCAAGGCCAGCCCCTGCTTGCTGCGCAGAAAGAGATAGACGAGTGCGACGCAGGCCACGACGCACGCGAGTGCGACCCAGTAGGTGGTGCTTTCGCGTGTCGCCTTGTCGATGCCGCGCAGCGCGGTGAGGCTCGTGCCCGAACCGCCGCCCACCGCCGAGACGTTGGCGATGCCGAGACGGAAGACCTCGGCGATGACCCAGCTCCCGATCGCGAAGTAACCGCCCGACAACCGGAACGCGACCTGCGACACCGGCACCGCGATGAGCCCCGCCGCCAGCGCCGCGATCGAAATCGCGACGAAGGGATTGATGCCGCCGAAGTTGCTTAAGCCCAGCATCGCGTAGCCTCCGATGCCGAAGAACGCCTGCTGGCCGATCGAGACCATGCCGCCGTAGCCGGCGAGCAGGTTCCACATGGCCGCGAAGATGAAGTAGCAGGCGATCTCGACGAACTCGCGCATCCAGCTCGACTCACCCCAGAACGGCAGGCTGGCCGCGACCCCGACCAGCACGACGGCGACGCCGAGCGTGACCTGGCTCAACAGCGTGGCGCGCACGACGATCGGTTCGGTCGCGGAGGAGGCGTGCGACACGGCAGGCATCGTCGTCGAGGGCGAGATCGCGCTCATTGGTGGTCACCCCCGGGTTTTCGGAAACAGCCCTTGCGGGCGCACGACCAGCACGATCAGGAAGACGATGTGGCCGATCCAGATGCCCCAGCCGGGGTCGATGCGAAAGCCGATCTGCTGCGTCACGCCGAGCAGCATCGCGCCGCAGAAGGTGCCCCAGAACGAGCCCATGCCGCCGATGATCACGGCCTCGAAGGCGAACAGCAGCAACAGCGGCCCGTCGCTCGGCGCGACCGTCGTGCGCATCGCCTGCAGCACGCCGGCGATCGCGATCGTGATGAAGGCGATGCCGGTCGCCAGCGCGTAGACCTTGCGCGCGTCCAGCCCCATCAGCTCGGCGATCTCGCGGTCGTCCGAGACGGCGCGAAATGCGCGGCCGATGCGCGTGCGGCCGAACAGCCATTGCAGCGCGAAGGTGCACGCAACGGCGACGCCGAAGATCACGAGCGGCAGCACGCCGGCGGTCAGCGGGCCGACGTTCAGGCTTTCGGTCGCCAGCGCGCCGGTGGCCAGCGAGCGCGGGTCGGCCGAGAAGAGCTGCTGCAGCCCGTTCTGGATCACGATCGCCAGACCGAAGGTGACGACCAGCGAGGGCAGCGGGTCGCGCCCGAGCGTGCCGTTCAGCACGTAGCGTTGCAGCGCATAGCCGAAGGCGAAGGCGATCGGCAGCAGCGCGAGCCCGATCAGCGCCGGATGCAACGCCACCAGCCCCGCGCTTGCGACTGCGGCGAACGCGCCGAGCACGATGAAGTCGCCTTGCGCGGTGTTCGTCAGCCGCATCACGCCGAACATCAGCGACTGGCCGAGCGCGAACAGGCAGTACAGGCCGCCGAGCAGCAATCCCTGGAGCAAGGTGTCGATCATGGCCGCGCCCGGTGGGTTTCTCAGTGGGCTTCTTCGAGGCCGAAGTACGCGGCGGCGATCTGCTCGCGCGTCAGCTCGTCCGATCGGCCTTCGAGCGAGACGCGGCCCTCCTGCAGGCAGACCACACGCTGCGAGACACGCTGCGCCAGACCGATGTCCTGCTCGACGATGACGACGCTCATGCCCTCGCGGACGATTGCCGGCATCGCGTCGTAGATCTCCT
>Ga0070706_100003680_pt1 | contig 15004 bp, 10 predicted proteins | sample KBSK5501metaG_FD_65476 | JGI IMG/M metagenome (GOLD analysis project Ga0070706, IMG submission 65476) | Corn, switchgrass and miscanthus rhizosphere microbial communities from Kellogg Biological Station, Michigan, USA - KBS K5-50-1 metaG | ecosystem: Host-associated > Plants > Roots >...
TGAAGAAACAGCTCGAGAAGAAGACCAAGTTCGAGATCGTCGAGACGCCGCCCGACGTCAAGCTCCCCACGCAGCTCCTGACGGAGCTCGCCCGCGCCCAGGAGTTCTGGGCATCCGTCGGGGCGCAGACGAACGCGGAGATCGTGGTCTCCGGCAGCCTCGAGTTCAAGGTCGAGGACCGTTCCGGCTACAAGACCGAGGAGTACACCTCTCCCATCGACGGGCGGACGTACTACCGCCAGGTCTACGTCGAGCAGACCGGGTTTCTCTTCGACATCGTGTTCCTCGTCTTCGACGGACACTCCGGAGAGAAGCTCCTCCAGGACGAGTTCAAGGACTTCCGCCAGACCGGAGGGCGCCGCGCCGACGAGCTCCAAGGGCTCTTCGAAAACCTCTTCTCCCTGGAAAACCAGATCCTGAACCTCTTCGTAGCCCGCGAGCGGGAAGCCGACCGTTACATCTTCACAGACTAATTTTTTCCAGCGAGGCAGATGTGCAACAACGGCCAAGCCAGTCTGCGCCAACGATCAATGTCCCGGTTTTGAACCTCTCGGCCGTCGTTCGCGCAGCGAACGCCTCCGGCCGAAAGTTGAGACACATCCTCGTTGCTCTCCTCGTGCTCGTTCCGTCGGCCGCCTTCGCCCAGTACGAGAGCTACTTCGAGCAGAACAAGATCGCCTACGACGTCTTCGACTGGAAGACCTACCGCTCGACGCACTTCACGGTGTACTTCTACGAGCGGGAGCGCACCTCCTTGCAGAAAGTCACCTCCTACGCCGAGAGCGCCTACGACGACATCTCCCGGCAGCTCAACTTCCAGATTCCCAAGCCGATCAACCTGATCTACTACGCGACCCACTCCGACTTCGAGCAGACCAACACCCTGCTGAACTTCATCCCGGAGGGGGTCGGGGCCTTCGCGCTCCCCTCGCGCAACCGGATGGTACTGCCCGTGGACCTGCCCGACGAGAAGCTCCAGCAGCTGATCGCGCACGAGCTGACGCACGTCTTCCAGTTCGAGATCCTCTTCGGCGGCAACTACCTGCGTGCCGCGACGACCTCGGCGCCGCAGTGGTTTCTCGAGGGGATGGCCTCCTACTACGGCAACGACGAGGACAACAAGGACCGCATGGTCCTGCGCGACGCGGTCCTCGCCGACCAGGTCCCCGAGATCGCGCAGAAGGGGATCTACGGCTTCTTCGCCTACCGCTTCGGCCACGCCGTTTTCGACTTCATCGCGGCGGAGTGGGGCAAGGACGCCGTCCGGGAATTCCTCTTCGAGTTCCGCAATCAGATCAGCGGCAACATGGAGAAGCCGATCAAGCGCGCCTTCAACATCTCCGCCGAGGATTTCGACATCAAGTTCCGCCGCTACCTGCGCCAGCGGTACCTGAAGATCCTCACGGAGAAGGGGGAGCCGATCGACTTCGGCGAACGCTTCAAGATCGTGGACACGCCTTCGGCCGAGCTGTCCCCGCGCGCCTACCCGTCAGGCGATTTCGTCGCGGCCTTCTCGACCTACAAGGAGCAGGCCGACGTCGTCCTGATGTCCACGCGGGAACGCAAGCTCTACCGGAACCTGACGAGGGGCTACACGACCTCCTACGAGTACCTGGTCTCGCAATGGGTCACGACCGGACCTCAGAGCGGCGCGGACCTGGCCGTCTCTCCCGACGGCAACACGGTGGCGGTCTTCGCCCGACGGGAGCGCGGGCGGGACCTGCTGCTCTTGAACGCCTTGAACGGAGGCATTCGGGAGCGCATCGAGATGCCCGGGATCGACCAGCAGCTCTCCCCCGCCTTTTCTCCCGACGGGAAGACAGTCGTCTTCCGCGGGATGCGAGGTGGAAAGGGAGACATCTATTCCTACGACTTGAGTTCCCGGACGATCACGAACCTGACGAACGACGATGAGGCTTCTAACTTCGGGCCGGCCTTCTCCCCCGACGGCAAGTGGATCTACTACTCCTCGGTCCGCGGCACCAAGTCCAAGATCTTCCGGATGCACGCCGACGCCCCGGAGTCGCGCGAGCAGGTCACCTATGGCGACTGGAACGACGAGGACCCGGCGCTTTCCCCCGACGGCAAGAGGCTCTTCTTCACGTCCGACCGAGACCAGGCGATCTACAACATCTACTCGATCAACCTCGAGACGGGCGAGACGCTCCTGCACACCAACGTGGTGGCGGGAGTGTTTTCCCCGACGGTCTTCGTCGGCCGCGACAACTCCGAGAAGCTGGTTTTCTCGGCCTACTACAAGCGCCGCTTCACCCTCTACATCGCCGACACGAACAAGCCGGTCAAGCGCCTGCCGGAGCTGGCCCCGGCCGTCAGCCCGAGCGTGCAGCCCGTCTCGACTCCCTTCCAGTCAGCGATCGAGGTCACGGTGGACCCGGAGAAGGTCTCCGGAAAGCCGAGCCGGAAACTGCAGCTCGAAGACGCCTCGGTCACGGCCGGAGTCAACTCCGACCAGACGTTCGTCTCCAACACGGCTCTCATCTTCGGCGACAACCTCGGCGACCGGCGGTTGATCTTCGTCTTCCAATCCCTCTCGTCCTTCACCAACTTCCAGTTCAGTTACTTCGACATCTCCAGGCGCCTCCAGAAGGGAATCACGCTCTTCGACGACCGGACGTATTTCCTCGCCTTCGACCAGTCGACCGGCAACATCGTGCGGGACCGCCGCGCGTACCGGCAGACGGGCGGGTTGCTCGAGCTCGTCTATCCCCTGTCGCGCTATCACCGTCTCGAGGGGAGCCTGGGGTTCATCTCCCGCACGTTCGACTTTCCCTTCGTCATCCAGAACAGCGACGGGACGCAGGCCTTCTTCGTCGAAAACCGGACCGACAACTATCCGATCGCCGGCGTTGCCTTCGTGGGCGACACGACCCTCTACCAGGAATGGGGGCCTCTGTCGGGACGGCGCTACCGCTTCGCCGTCTCCTGGGCCCCGGATCTGAAGAAGGGGCAGATCGACCCCAACTCGGGCGAGCCGGCCAACTCGCCCACCCTGACCTTCGACACGTCCGCGGACCTCCGGCGCTACTTCAAGATCACCGCGAGGTCGCTCATCGCCGTCCGCCTCTTCGGGGCGCATTCGACCGGGAACTTCCCGACCGTGTACTACTTCGGAGGGCTGGATACGCTCCGCGGGCTCGATTTCCGGGCCGTGATCGGCAACACGATCGCCTTCGCCAACTTCGAGTTCCGGTTCCCGCTCATCGACTACCTCGCGTTCCCGATCGGGGGCCTGCGCAACATCCGCTCCCGCGTCTTCTTCGACATCGGCGGCGGGGCGTTGAAGAACCAGAAGTTCAAGTTCTGGGACTCGAGCGAGCACCAGTTGATCGGCGGCGTGGCGTCCTACGGGTACGGCCTCCAACTGACCTTGCTGGGGCTCGAGCTGCACTGGGACTTCGCCAAGCGGACCGACCTGAAGAAGTCCCTGACGGGACTCCAGACCTCGTTCTACATCGGCGCGCAGTTCTAGACCGTCGCTACGCGCTCAGGCGGAATCTGCGCCCGGTGGGCGCACCGGCGGGCCGCTCGGCCGGATGCGGCCTCGACCGCCCGCCTGATCCCGCGCAAGCGCTTCGCGACCGGGGCTGGGCACGGACGGAACGGGGCACGGGAGGAAGCCGGGTCAACGGGTAGAATTCGGGGAGTGTCTCTTAGAAGGACGATCGCCCTCCGGGCCCTCGGACCCTATGGTGGATCCGCGCCCGGCTATCGCCTGACAACGTTCCTGCTCGACGGGGAGACGGCGCTCGACGCCGGCTGCCTGACCGACGCGCTGCCGCTTGCGGCGCAGCGCCGGGTGAGGCGGGTCGTGCTGACGCACGCCCACTTCGATCACATCGCATCGCTCCCCTTACTGTGCGACAACCTCTACGGGCAGCGCCGTCCCCTCGAGATCCTGGCGCCCGCACCGGTCCTCGCCACGCTCTCCCGGCACGTCTTCAACGACCGCGTCTGGCCGGATTTCACGCGGCTCCCCTCCCGTGCCCGGCCGACTCTCGCGTTCCGGAGGCTGGCGGGTGGGAGGCCTTTCCGCGCGGGAGCTTTGACCGTCACCGCGTTTGCTGTCCACCATACGGTGCCCGCCTACGGTTACCTGGTTTCCAAGCGGGGGCGCTCGGTCCTCTTTTCCGGGGACACGCGTCCGACCGACCGGCTCTGGGACGTGGCGCGACGCGCGAAGAACCTGAAGGCGATCTTCCTGGAAGTTTCCTTTTCCGACGCCCAGGAGCCGCTGGCGCAGGCCTCGGGGCACTTCACGCCGCGGCTTCTCGCGCGGGAGCTCGCCAAGGCGCCGCCCCGCGTGCCGATATACCTCTACCACATGAAGCCGCCGTCGCTGTCCCGCATCCGCCGGGAGATCGCCGCCCTGAGAGAGCCTCGAGTGAAGCTCCTCGACTCGGAAAGATCTTTTCGCTTTTAGCCAGCCTCGTCCGAGTCCCCAGAATCTACTTCTTCAGGATCCTCGCCCAGGCGAGCAGGTCGACCGCCAGGGTCCCCGCAAAGCGTCCGCGCAGCGAATCGTTGCGCAACAGATCCAGGCGTGGCCCGGAGAGGACCGCTCGGCGCACGAGGAACGTGCGGCCCCCGCGAGCAACCGTCTCGTAGTAGGACTCCTGGTTCACGCGTTTCACGGCGACGGCGAGGTCCTCGGGCCGCGGCGTGATCTCCTCGACGACGACGCCGGCCTCGTCCTCGCCCTCCCGGGGAGAAAGGCGCACGCGGAAGTTCGAGCCGGCCGTGTCCACCGGCGTCACGAGAGCGGCTCCGCTCATGAGCCGGCCATAACCCTCCGGCGACGCGATCGCCTCGATCGCCGCCGCGGGCGGGCCTTCCGTCTCCAGATAGACGCTCACCTGGGCGTCGGCGATCGCTGGCTCCGGATCGCCCGCCAGGGCGAAGGCGCGCTCGAGAAGATCCCGGTCCACGCCGAACTGCTCTTCCAGGATCGGCGTCCGCGGTGGCGGCAGCGGGATCCGCGTGCGCGAGTGGAGATCGTCCACCCGGATCTCTCCCGCGGCGAAGGAGACCGCTCGCCCCGCCTTCTCGACGCGCAGCGACACGGCGCTCAGAAACCTCGAGTCGCGTCGGTACGTCGACTCCCAGTGCCGCGCGAATTCCCCGGACGCGACGGGAGCCACGAAGATCTCGAGGCTTCGCGGACCCTCCGGAACGCCTTCGAGCATCTCGATCCGCCAGCCGCGAGGCGCCCGAGTGACGCGAAGAGCGCCGAGCGCGGTTTCGGTCTCCCCTTCCACGCAAGGCAGCAGAGCCGGAAGCGGAAAGCCGACATCGCAGATCCAATCCGTTCCAGCGGCTGTCACCAGGAGAGCGGCGTGGTCGAAGTCGGTCTGGACTCTTCCCAGAACGACTCTGGCTTCAAACCCCAGGCTCGAGACGACCGCACCGAAGGACGCAACCCGGGCGAAGCACGTTCCGCCCGCCCCCCGCGCGAGATGGTCGGCCCAGAACACCTCCGGCCGGCGCGGCTTCTCCCGCGGGTCCGGAACATCCGCGTGGCGCAGGATCTTCGAGGCAGTCTCGAAGGGGATTCTCTCGTTGAAACGCACGAAGAGGTTCTGGAGGTAGCCGATCCCGGGTTCGGTATGAGGCAGGTCGAGGGCTTCGAGGACTTCGTCGAGGGGGATCATGAAATCGGGCGATCACCCGATTCCTTCTTCCCGGTCAGTTTCTCGATCAGCGCGGCGATGCGCTGCCGGGCGTCGGCGGCGAACCAGTAGTCCAGAAAAGGATCGTCCTGGCGCGCGGCATCGAAACGGGCGAGCGTTTCGGCGCGAGCGCGGCGCTTGGTCTCGGCGTAGGCCGGCCGGCCGCCGCGGGCGAGCGCCGAGGCCCTCTCGACGGCCGAAGAGAGCAGGTCGGACGTCGGGACCGCCCGGTCCACGAGGCCGATCGCGAGTGCCCGCTCGACCGGCATGTTTTCGGCCGAAGCGGTGAGACGCTCCATCGCGCGGGGACCGATCACGTAACGGAAGATCTCGAGGCAGCAGGCGGGCAGCGGAACGCCCAGGGCCACCTCCGAGAGACCGACCCGCGCCGGACCATCCGCGACGTAGCGCTCGTCGGCCGCCGCGGCGACGATCAGGCCTCCGGCGATAGCGTGCCCGGGAAGCGCCGCGAGGAACGGCCCGTCGGAAACGAAAATCCGCCGGACCAGATCGAAGTAGGCCTCGACGAAGTCCTCCATTTCCGCGCGGGGAAGCAAGGACACTCTCGGCAGGTCCCATCCGCCGGAAAAGATCCTCGGGTTGATCGAGGTGAGCACGACCGCGCGGGCCTGGGCGGATTCGGAAACCCTTGCCGCCAGTTCCGACACGAGCTCGGGGGAAAAGGCGTTGGCCGGCGGGCGATCGAGCGCCAGGATGGCCACGCCATCACGCTCCTCGAGCGAGACGAGGCTCAAGCCGTCTTTCTGGGCCTCGCGGCCTGAGCGAGCGCCATACGATGAACGCGATCGTCCTCGGTCAGCTCGGGGTGAAAGGTCGCCGCCGCGACGTTGCCCTGGCGAACGAGCACGGGCTCGCCGTGGAGCGCCGCCACGATCTCCACTCCGGGTCCGACACCGCGGATCTTCGGAGCGCGGATGAAGACCGCCGGAAGATCGCCTCCGAGCGCCGGGGCCTGGACCAGTCCGACGAAGGAGTCCGCCTGACGTCCGTACGCGTTGCGCTCGACGGAGATATCCAGGAGACCCATCCCCTTCTGCGCCGGATTGGTCACGTCGCGAGCCAGCACGATCGCCCCGGCGCAGGTCCCGAGCACCGGCCGTCCGCTCGCCGCGAACCGCCGAATCGCCTCCTCCCACGGCACCGACTCGAAGAATTTCCAGATCGTCGTGGACTCGCCGCCCGGCAGGATGAGTCCCGCGGCCCCTTCGATCTCTCCGGGCCGCCGAGCCTCGAACGAGGGGATTCCCATTTCAGCGAGCTTGCGCCGGTGCGCCTCGAAATCTCCCTGGAGGGCCAGCACCGCCACCCCGTGGTTCGGAAGGCGGGAGGCGGGAGGCGGGAGGCGACGTTCCTCCTTATCGTCCCGCCTGCCGCCTCCGGTGTCTTCCATCACCAGCCCCTCGTCTGCAGGCGGTCCTCCTCCGGAAGGCTGGCGGCCTCGATCCCCTTCATGCCGGAGCCGAGCGACTCTTCGGCCTCGACCAAGGCCTGGGCGTCGCGCCAGTGGGTGGTCGCCTTGACGATCGCGCGCGCGCGGCGGACGGGGTCATCGGACTTGAAGATTCCCGAGCCGACGAAGACCGCCTCGGCTCCGAGCGACATGCAGAGGGCGGCGTCGGCGGGAGTCGCGATGCCGCCCGCTGCGAAGTTGGGGACCGGAAGCTTCCCTGTCTCCGCCACTTCGACGACGATCTCGTACGGAGCGGCCAGCCGCTTGGCCTCCGCCATCCGCTCGTCCTTGCTCATCAAGGTCAGGTTGCGGATGTCTCGCCAGACTTCGCGCAGGTGCTTGACGGCGTGGACGACATCGCCGGTGCCCGCCTCCCCTTTCGTGCGAATCATGGCCGCTCCTTCACCGATGCGGCGCAGGGCCTCGCCGAGGTTCCTGCAGCCGCAGACGAAGGGGATCGTGAAGTCGTGCTTGTAGACGTGGTTCTCCTCGTCTGCCGGGGTCAGGACCTCCGACTCGTCGATGAAATCCACCTTCAGCGCCTCGAGGATCCTCGCCTCGGCCGTGTGGCCGATGCGGCATTTCGCCATGACCGGGATCGTCACGGCGCTCTGGATCTCGCGGATCTTCGAGACCGGCGACATGCGAGCGACTCCCCCGTCGCGCCGGATGTCCGCCGGCACCCGTTCGAGTGCCATCACGGCCGCCGCCCCAGCTTCCTCCGCGATCTTCGCCTGAGAGGCGTCCACGACGTCCATGATGACGCCCCCCTTGAGCATCTCGGCCAGCCCGACCTTGACCCGGAAACTGTCTGTTTGGTTCATTTGCCAACTCTCCATTCAAGAGGTGGTGGGTGTTAGGTGATAGGTGGTAGGGACCGGAGCTGGTCCTCCCTTATCACCTACGACCTACCACCTACCACCTTCTTCATACGACCGGCATCGAGTGCGCGCCAGAAGCGGCATGGACCGCGTGGAACGCCTCGGCGAAAAGACGGATGCCCGGCTCGACCTGGCGCTTGTCCACCCGGGAGACCGACAAGCGCACGTTGGCTAGGTCCTCACCGCGGGGATCGAAGTCGCGGCCGGCCGCGATTCCCACACCCCGCGCCGCGGCCGCCTCCGCCACGCGGCGCCCGGAAACACTCCAGGGCAGGCGAAGCCAGAACAGCGGATTGCCGATCTCGCCCCCCCACCAGGAGACTTCCGGAAGCAGGATCTTCAAGAGCCTCGCCGCCGTGATTCGCTTGGCCTCCACGTCGAAGGCCCGGGCGCGCCGCGCTCGGCGGTCCGCCCCATCCCGCAGGAAGGCCGCGACCGCAGCCTGAAGCGGAAGAGGAGTCTGGAAGTCGGCCGTCTTCTTGACGCGCGCCAGCCTTTCGACGACCGCGCCCGGCCCGGCGATCCAGCCGATCCGGAAGCCCGGCACGAGATCCTTCGATAAGGTGCCCAGCCAGACTGTCCTCTCCGGCAGCCGCGCGGCGAGGGGCGCCCTTCCCGACTCTGGCTCTTCGTAGCCGTCCTCGATGAGGAGCGCTCCCGATGCCGCCACGGCCGCGAGGATCTCCTCCCGCTGCCCCTCCTGTGCCGTGACGCCGGTCGGGTTCTGCCGCTCGGGCATGACGTAGACGAGCTTCGGCCGCGAGCCATAGAGGGGCGACGGATCCGCTCCCTCCGGGCCCATCGGCAGCTCCAGAATGCGGACTCCGGCGAACCGGGCCAGGGCGATGGCGCCGGGATAGGTCGGCGATTCCATCGCGACGGTGTCCCCGGGATCCGTGAACGTGCGGAAGAGAAGGTCCAGGGCCTGCTGCGCGCCGCTCGTGACGAGGATCCTGTCGGGCCCGGGCTGGAGACCATGCTCCGACAGGCGCCGCGCGATCTCCAGGCGCAGCTCTTCGAGTCCGAGCGGCGGGGCGTACTGCCAGAGATCGGCGCGGCGGCTCCAGGCCTCGGCGAGAGTCCGCGTGAACTCCTCGAGCGGGAAGAATCTTTCGTCCGGCGTCAGGCGCGAGAAATCCGCGACGAGCTCGAGGCCGGCGGCGGGGGAGTCCTCCGGCGGGAGGCTGGAAACCCGGCTCGAGAGGAGGTCATCGGGATCGAACGGAGCGGGGGAGGATCCCGTCGCGCGCACTTCGGTCCCGCTGCCCACGCGGCCCAGCGTCAGCCCGGCGTCCTGGAGGATGCGATAGGCGGCGACGACGGTCCCGCGGTTGATCTTCAGCGCAGTCGCGAGATCCCTTGTGGCCGGGAGACGAAAACCCGAAGGCAAGAGCCCCGAGGCGATCCTGCGCTCGAGAGCCGTCGCGAGCTGCCCAGCCAGCGGTTCGCCCGATGCCCTGTCGAGCGCAATCGCCGTCGACCAATCCAATTGGCTCGACATCGACCCAATTGTACCCCACCCAATAGCTTCAAATACAAGCCCCTCTTTTTGAGTGGCTTACGTTGAAAGCTCTATTCGCGGCGCGCGAAGTCTCCCGTGCGAGCGCAGATCCCGCGCAAGGAAGCCTGAGATTTTCCACGGCACTGCCACCCCTGTTCGCGGCGCGCGAAGTCTCCTGAGCAAAGCGAAGGAGGAGGCGCGCGCCGCGGGAGCGAGCGCGCGGCGCGGGATCAGGCGAGCGATCGAGGCCGCATCCGGCCGAGTCGCTCGCCGGTGCGCCGCAGGCGCAGATCCCGCGCAAGCGCGAGCGACGTTTACGCGCCCCGTTTGCGCAGCTCCTCTTCCAGGCTCTTGGAGTAGAGGAACTCCATGTCTCGTGGCGAGACCTTCTTGCGGCGAGCGAGCCCGGCCTGGACCTTCTCCTCGATTTCGTCGAGCTCTTTGTAACTGTCGGTCAGGACTTTCACGATCGCGCGCCGAACCGTCTCGTCGTCGGCCTTCTGGACCAGGTTCATGTTCTCTTTCAACTTCCGCACGATGACGCGGGACAGATACAGGATCCGGTCGCCCGAGACCTTCACGGTTTCTTGGCAGCCACGAGCTGCTCGGTCAATGGATGTCGCATCAACAGGTCGAAGACTCCCGGCGGCACCGTCGCGACGTCCGCTCCCATCAGTGCGGCGTCGAGGACGTGGACGGGGTTGCGCAGGTCGGCGACGAGAATCTGGGTCTGGAAGCCATAGTTGTCGTAGACGCGGATGACCTGCTCGACTAAGTCCATGCCGATCGTGCCGACTTCGTCCAGGGGGCCGACGGCTGGGGCGACGTAAGAGACGTTCGTCTTGGCCGCAATCAGGGCCTGCGCCGCGGTGTAGCAACCGGAGGCGCACACGGCGACCTGGTCCTGGGCAAGCAGGCGCGCGACCCGCAGCCCGTTGGGCTCGATGGGAAGCCGGATCACGACGTCCTTGCCGAGCTTGGCGAGCTCGCGGGCTTCCTTGTACATCCCCTTGGCGTCCCCGGAGACCGTTTCCACGCAGACCGGCCCGTCGGTCACCGCGGACAGCTCGCGTACGGCCCGCCGGTAATCCATGGCGGCGGCTTCGACGGAGACCGCCGAGAGCCAGACGCCGTCCAGGAGTCCCCACTCCCGCACCTTCTTGGCCTCTTCCAGGCTGGCGCTGTCCAGGAAAAAGCGCATAGGACGGGGGATTCTATAGGAAGCGGTCGGCTATCAGCCGTCCGCTTTCAGCTTTGATTTCAGCTTGATTCCAGATGCCCGCTGAAGTCTGAGGCGCTCGGCTGACGGCTGAAAGCTGAGGGCTACTCCCCGTCCAGGAACGGGGTGTCGGCTTCCTTGACCTGGGACTTCGGACCTGGGACCCTGGGCTCAGGCGACGGTGTCCCGCCGGCGCCCGGCAACGACGCCTGCGGCTCCTCTTCCCCATCGTCGGGCTCGGCGAGCTTGGCGACGGCGACGACGCTGTCCCCCTCTTCGAGGTAGATCAGCCGAACGCCCTGGGCGGCACGGCCGGTCTCGCGGATGTCCTTGACCTTGATGCGGATCAACATCCCGCTCTGCGTGATCAAGAGGAGCTGGTCGGCGTCGGTGACCGACTTGATCCCGGCGACGGGCCCATTCTTCTCGGTCACCTTGATATTGATGACCCCGGAGCCGCCGCGCCCCTGGAAACGGTACTCGGAGGCCTCCGAGCGCTTTCCGTAGCCCTTCTCGGTCACGGTCAGGAGATGCCCCGTCTCCTCGACGACATCCATCTCGACGACGAAGTCGTCTTCCTTCTTCAGCGTGATGCCGATGACGCCCGTCGTATCGCGTCCCATCGGGCGCACGTCCTTCTCGGAGAAGCGGATTCCCTGCCCCTGGTGCGTTCCGATGAAGATCTGCCGGCTTCCGTCGGTCACGCGCACCGAAAGCAGCTCGTCCCCGTCCTCGATGTTGATCGCGATGATGCCGCCCGAACGGACGTTCGAGTAGGCGGAGAGCGCGGTCTTCTTGACGAGTCCCCGCTTGGTCGCGAACACGAGGAAGCGGTCCTCGGGGAACTCCTTGGTGGCGGCGAGCGCGACGAGCCGCTCGTTGGGATCGAGGTTCAGGAGGTTGACGATCGCCTTGCCGCGGGTGGCGGGGCCCAGCTGCGGCACCTCGTAGACCTTGATCCAGTGCATCCGCCCCCGGTTGGTGAAGGCGAGGATGTAGGCGTGCGTCGAGGCGACGAAGAGGTGCTCGACGACGTCCTCCTCCTTGGTGGTCGCGCCGATGCGGCCCTTGCCGCCGCGCCGCTGCGCGCGGTACAGCGACAGGGGAGAGCGCTTGATGTAGCCGCCGCGGGACACGGTGATGACCATGTCCTCCTCGACGATCAGATCTTCGATGCCGATGTCGGAAGCCTCGGCCACGATCTGCGTGCGCCGCTCGTCGCCGAACTGTTTCTTGATCTCCGAGAGCTCTCCGACGATGATGTCCAGCACGAGCTTGTCCGAGCCCAGGATCTCCTGGAGCCTCGCGATGAGCGCGAGGACTTCCTTGAACTCGGCCACGATCTTCTCGCGCTCCAGGCCGGTCAACCGTTGGAGGCGCATGTCCAGGATCGCCTGCGCCTGGACCTCGTCGAGCCGGACGATCTGTTTCTCCTTCGTTTTCGGGCCATCGTCGGAGAGCTTCTCGCCGATGAACTTCTCCAGGCCCGCCAGAGGCATCGAGACTTCGGCGATCAGGCGTTCCTTAGCCTCCTTGGGGTCCTTGGACGCCCGGATGATCTTGATGACCTGGTCGATGTTGGCGAGCGCCAGAGCGAGGCCCCGCAGGAGGTGGGCCCGCTCCTCGGCCTTCTTCAGGTCGAAACGCGTTCGCCGAACGACCACGGTCTTGCGGTGGTCGATGAAGTGGCGCAGCAGATCCTGGAGCGGCAGGATCCGCGGCTGGCTCTCGACGATCGCGAGGAAGATGATCCCGAAGGTGGATTGCATCGGGGTCAGCGCGTAGAGCTGGTTCAGGATCACCTGCGCGTTCTCCCCGCGCTTCAGTTCCACGACCACGCGCATGCCGTCGCGGTCCGACTCGTCGCGCAGGTCGGCGATCCCCTCGATCTTCTTGTCGTTGACGAGCTCGGCGATCCGTTCGACGAGCTTCGCCTTGTTGACCTGGTAGGGGATCTCCGTGACGACGATCGATTCTTTCTCGCCGCGCGCCGCCTTCTCGATCACAGCCTTGGCCCGCACCGGGATGGTGCCGCGGCCCGTCTTGTAGGCGTCGCGGATGCCGCCGGAGCCGTGGATGAAGGCTGCGGTGGGGAAGTCGGGGCCGGGCAGGTGCTTCATCAGCTGCGCCAGCGTGGCGTCAGGATGGCGGATCAGCTCGATCGTCGCGCCCACGACTTCGGAGAGATTGTGGGGCGGGATGTTCGTGGCCATGCCGACGGCGATCCCGGAGGATCCGTTGACCAGGAGATTGGGGAACTTGCAGGGGAGGACCGTGGGCTCCTGGAGAGAGCCGTCGTAGTTGGGGATCCAGTCCACCGTTTCCTTGTCGATGTCGTCGCCGATCAGCTCCGCCGAGAGGCGCGTCAGACGCACCTCGGTGTAGCGCATCGCGGCAGGGTTGTCCCCGTCGACGGATCCGAAGTTCCCCTGCCCGTCCACGAGGGGGTAGCGCATCGAGAAGTCCTGCGCCATCCGGACGATCGTGTCGTAGACCGCGTCGGGGTTGTGCGGGTGGTACTTGCCAAGCACGTCGCCGACGATGCGGGCCGACTTCTTGTACGGCTTGTTGTGGAAGTTGCCCTGCTCCCACATCGCGTAGAGGGACCGCCGGTGAACGGGCTTCAGGCCGTCCCGCACGTCCGGCAACGCGCGCCCGATGATGACGGACATCGCGTAGTCGAGGTACGAGCGCCGGACCTCGTCCTCGATCGTGATCGGGATCTTTTCGTCGGGCGTCAGAAGATTGCTGCTCATGATTGGTGTGCGCGGTGCGAAGTTCTAGGTTTTAAGTTCTAAGTTCGCGCAACCTCGAACCTCGCACCTCGAACCTCGCACCTAAATGTCCAGGTTCCTCACGTTCAGAGCGTTCTTCTCGATGAACTCGCGGCGCGGCTCGACGGCGTCTCCCATCAAGATCGAGAAGATCTGGTCGGCCTCGACGGCATCCTCCACCGAGACATGCAGGAGGCGCCGCTTCTCGGGGTTCATCGTCGTCTCCCAGAGCTCCTCCGGATTCATCTCCCCCAGGCCCTTGTAGCGCGAGATCGTCAGCCCCTTCTTGGCCGAGTCGTAGACGGCGTCCACGACGGCGGACAGGGTCTGATGGCTCTCCGTGTCGCCGTTCTTGGTCACGACGTAGGGACCGTCCAGGAAGGCTCCGATCGCCTTGGCCGTCTCGCGGATCCTCCGGAACTCGTAAGTCGCGACGAACTCGGCGTCCACGCGGATGTCGTGGGGAACGCCGTTGACGCGTCGCCGCATCTCCACGGCCCAGCCGGAATGCTCCTCGTCCTCGACGACCGCGAGTTTCTCGGCGTCGAAGGCCCTCGCGGCGCGCGCCAGGTCTTCGAGCTTCTTCTTCTCGGAGAAATCCGCCTTGGACGTCATCCCGCGGTCGAGGAGCGCGCGGATCAAGCCCTCCGGCACGCCGCGCCGGGCGAGCCGCTCTACGTGACCCCGGTACTCCTCCATCCTCTCGAGCATCGCGACCAGGCGCACGCCCGAGACCGACGCGCCGGACATCTCGGAGGCGAGCGAGCGGTCGTCGCCGATGCGGGCGAGGAGGAACTTCGTCATCGCCTTCTCGTCCTTCAGGTACGTCTCCTTCTTCCCCTCCGCGACTTTGAAGAGCGGCGGCTGCGCGATGTAGAGGTACCCCTTGTCGATCAGCGCCGCCATGTGGCGGAAGAAGAAGGTCAGCAGCAGTGTCCGGATGTGCGCTCCGTCGACGTCCGCGTCGGTCATGATCACGCACTTGTGGTATCGGATCTTCTCGACGTCGAAGTCCTCGCCGATCCCGGTGCCGAGCGCGGTGATCAGGGCGCGGATCTCGGCGAAGCCGAGCATCCGGTCGAGCCTCGCCTTCTCGACGTTCAAGATCTTGCCGCGCAGCGGAAGAATCGCCTGGCTCCGCCGGTCGCGCCCCTGCTTGGCCGAGCCGCCGGCCGAGTCCCCCTCGACGATGAAGATCTCGGAGAAGGCCGGGTTCTTCTCCTGGCAGTCGGCGAGCTTGCCGGGCAGCGATCCCGAGTCGAGGGCCCCCTTGCGACGCACGAGCTCTCGGGCCTTCCTCGCGGCCTCGCGGGCCCGCGCGGACTCGACGATCTTCTCGACGATCTTCTTGGCGACCCGCGGGTTCTCCTCCAGATACGAGCCCAGTTTCTCGTAGACGACTTGCTGAACCCAGGTCTTGACCTCGGAGGAGACGAGCTTGTCCTTGGTCTGCGAGGAGAACTTCGGATCC
>Ga0070706_100003682_pt1 | contig 15002 bp, 11 predicted proteins | sample KBSK5501metaG_FD_65476 | JGI IMG/M metagenome (GOLD analysis project Ga0070706, IMG submission 65476) | Corn, switchgrass and miscanthus rhizosphere microbial communities from Kellogg Biological Station, Michigan, USA - KBS K5-50-1 metaG | ecosystem: Host-associated > Plants > Roots >...
GCGTCCGGATCTCCGGGGCCGCCAGGTCAAGCCCGTTGCCTGCCGAGTCGTGGTGCATTGCGGGATCCTGTAACGTTGTCCGCCGCGGCCGCGGCTAGGACCGCTGATCGTCGATGACCGCCTCGATGATGTCGTCGAGGGTTCGCCGCGGCGCGAAGCCGCAGAGGGTGCGGGCCAGCGTGCAGTCGGGAATGCGGCGCTGCATGTCCTCGTAACCGGGACCGTACGCGTCGAGGTACGGACTGTAGCTGATCGCGCTGGTGGACGCGGTGGCGATGATGATGCGCTTGGCGAGATCAGTGATCGTGGTGGGCTCGTTGCTGCCCAGGTTGACGGCCCGGCCGTAGGCGGCCGGGGTGGCCATGAGCGTGGTGAGAGCGGGGATCACGTCCAGCACATGGCAGAAGCAGCGGATCTGGTCGCCGGTGCCGTAGACGGTGAGCGGCTCGCCGGCCAGCGCCTGCCGGGTGAGCCGGGGAATGACCATGCCGTACCGGCCGCTCTGGCGCGGCCCGACGGTGTTGAAGAACCGGATGATCACGAATTTCAGGCCGCGCTCGCGGCTGTACGCCTCGATGAGGCTCTCGTCGATGGCCTTGGCCTCGGCGTAGCTCCACCGCGATTTGAGCGGCGAGCCGATAACGCGGTCGTCGTCCTCGCTCAGCCCGGGCTTGGGGTTCTTGCCGTAGATCTCGCTGCTCGAGGCGCCGAGCAGGACCGCGCCGCAGCGGGCCGCGGCCTCGACGACGTTCTCCGTGCCGTGGATGTTGGTCCGCAGCGCATCGAGAGTGCGGTCGCGGATGACGAACGAGCCGACCGCTGCGGCCAGGTGATAGACCTGCTGGCGTCCGGCCGTGAGCTCACCGACCAGAGCCTCGTCCAGGACGGAGCCCTGCACCAGCCGGAACCGCGGGTGCCCGGCGACCGCGCGCAGATTGCCCAGCCGCCCGGTGCTCAGGTCGTCCAGCCCGGTCACCTGGTGCCCGGCGGCCAGCAGGTTCTCGACGAGGTGCGACCCGATGAACCCGGCCGCGCCGGTCACGAATATCTTCATCGCTCACCCCGGCGGGCTCGGGTGCGCCAGCTGCGCCGGGCGGCGAGCTGCTCGTAGAGATCGTCGATGCGGTTGGTGACCGCCTGGATTCCGTAGGCCTTCTCGACGGCCGGCTCGGGCAGCCGGTCGCGCGGCCGGGCCTGGGCCGCGGCGGCCATGGCCTCGCGCAGGCCGGGGACGGTCGCCGGGACCTGCCGGGCGCGGGACACGTCGAGCCCTTCGAGCGCGGGGCAGGTGGTGTACAGCACGGGAGCGCCGTTGCCGAGCGCCTCGAGCACGGACAGGCCGAACGTCTCCTGCGCGGACGACGCCACGAACAGGTCCATCGCCGAGAGCATCGCGGCGACGTCGTGCCGTTCCCCGGCGAAGACCACGCGGTCGGTCACCCCGCACGCGGCGGCCACCTGCCGCAGCCTGGCGTCCTCCTCGCCCTTGCCGACCACCAGCAACCTCGCGCCGTCACCGAGCAGCGGCGCCGCGGCGTCGATCACCAGGCCGAACTGCTTGTTGGGGTCCAGGCGGCCCAGCACCCCGATCACGTACTCGCTGTCGGCGATGCCGAACTGGTCCCGCACCCTGGCCCGCGCCGCGGCGTCGAACGCGATCCGGCCCAGGTCCACCCCGTTGGGGATCACGGTGATCCGGGACGGGCGGACACCCCAGGCCACCATCCGGTTCCTGACCGTCTCCGACACCGCGATCGTCGCGTCGGAGAACCGCTCCGTGGCCAGGTAGAGCGCGCGCACGCCAGGCGTCATCCTGCGGCGTTCGAGGTGCGTGTCTCCGATGGAGTGCTCGGTGCTCAGCACCACCGGCGTGCCCGCCAGCCACGCCGCAGGGCGCCCGTAGACCTGCGACCGGTACAGGTGGCTGTGCACGACGTCGTACCCGCCGGCCCGGATCAGGCGGCGCAGCGCCGGCAGCGCGGACAGCTGCGTGTTCCTGGTCATGCCCAGATCACGCACCACGTTGCCGCCGACGCGGATCATGTCAGCTACCGGGCCCGGGTTGTACAGCGTCACGACGTCACAGTCATGCCGCGTGTGCCCGAGCACCGACTTCAGCTGCAGCTCGGCGCCGCCGACGCCGAGGCCCGTTATCACGTGCAGGACTCTCACGATCTACCCTCCGCTCAGACGACGACGCGGTGCGGCGCGGTGTCGAACTGGTAGGTGGCGTCAAGGACCCGCAGGCAGTCAGGCACCCACGAGTAGTCAGCGCCGGGGTGCAGGGTGTGCACGACGGCCAGGTCCCAGCCCGACCCGGCCGGCGCGTCCTGGCTCTCCAGCGCCGCGCCGCCGGGCAGCTGGATGCGGGGAATGAGCGGGTCGTAGTAGCCCACGTCGGCGCCGTCGCTCATCAGGCCGGCGATCAGCGGCAGGGCCGAGGACTCCCGGAGGTCCTGAACTCCGGCCTTGTAGCTCACCCCGACGACGATCACCCGGGCGCCCGCCAGGGCCCTGCCGTCGGCCGCCAGCACCTGCCGCGCCCGCTCCGCGACCCGGCCGGGGCGCAGCCGGATCGAGGTCATCGCCTGCTCGATCAGCGGCGACCGGTGGCCGTCCCGGCCGAGCTGCCACAGCAGGTAATGCGGGTCGCAGGGGATGCAGTGCCCGCCCACGCCGGGGCCCGGGAGCGCGCCGAGGAACCCGTACGGCTTCGTTCCGGCCGCCAGCGTCACCTCGACCGGGTCGAGGCTCAGCGTCCCGCAGGCGTCGGCGAACTCGTTCGCCAGGGCCAGGGAGACCGCGCGGAAGATGTTCTCGTACAGCTTGGTGGCCTCGGCCGCATCCGGTGAGCTCACCAGGTACACCGCGTCGGTCAGGCGGCCGATGACCGTGGCGGCCCGGCGGGCACACTCCGGGGTCACGCCCCCCACCACCCGCGGTGTCTTCCGCTGGACGTGATCGGGGTTACCCGGGTCTATGCGCTCCGGGCTGAACGCCACGAACACGGCGGAGCCGGCGCGCAGTCCCCGCCGTTGCAGCGGGCCGGCCAGCAGCTCCCGGGTCGTGCCCACATAGGTGGTCGACGTCAGGATCACCGTCTGCCCCGGGCGGGCGTGCGCGACGACGCTCTCGCAGGCCCCGCGCAGCGCGCGGAGGTCCGGGACGTGATCGCCGTTGACCGGCGTCGGCACGCAGATGATCACCACGTCCGCCTTCGCCACGGCCGCCGGATCGCAGGTCAGCTCCAGCGACCCGTCGTCCAGCGCGGCCTCGAGCCGCGCCCGGTCCGGGCCCGCCAGATCTGCCTCGCGCGCCTCGATCTGCCGCAGCCGTTCCGGGTTCACGTCGATCCCGATGATCTGCCCGCATTGGCCGTGCAGGGCGGCCGCGGTCGGCAGCCCGACGTAGCCCAGCCCCATGATCGCCGCCGACCAGGTCGCAACACCGTCCGGCACGCCCCGCGGCGGGGCCTGGGCGGGTCGTCCTCTCGGACCAGCGTGGCCGTTCGCGGATCCAGACTCCGTTACCGGTGGCCGGAAGAGCACGAGCTTGCCTTCCAGCTGGTGCTCTCGGCCGTTCACCGCCAGCGACAACGCGCTCTCAGCCATCAGGGGCCTTTCTTGATCCTTTAACGCCGCCCGCTTTGGGTCCCAACCGTGAGCGCGGCGGGCCCCGGCAGCGTTACTCGGGCCGCGACGCGGCCGCAGCGGCGAACCGCATCGGCGGGACATCGATGCGGTTGCGGAGGCGAGAGGCGTCGAGCGTCGCCGGCCCTGACGCGGGGCTACGCGCTGGCTAACGAGATCCGGCGGCTGAGGGTGGGGTCCATGGCCTCGATGCGTATCCGCGCGGACTCCGCCTCGGGCACGCCCAGCCGCTCGAAGATGTCGAGTGCCTGGCGGAACACGATCCGCGCGTGGTCGGGTCTCCGGGCGCTGAGAGTGGCCTCCCCGATTCCCTCGAGAACCTTGGCCTCCTGGTAAGGGTCGCCGATCTGCTTGGCCATCGACAGAGCGGTGTCGTAGTACTCCAGCGCCTCGTCGTAGCGGCCGCATTCGCGGCGCACGTCGGCTATCCCGCGGATCGCGGTCAGCTGCTGGGACTGGTCGCCGATCTCCTCGGCGATCGCTCTGGCCTTCTCGTGGTAAAGCAGCGCCTCGTCGTGGCACTCCGCGCTTCTGTAGATGGCGCCAATACCGTTGAGGACCTCGGATTCATGCGGGAGGTCGCCGATGCTGCGGAAGGTGGCAAGCGCACTGCGGTAAGCATCAAGGCCCTCTTCGTAGCAGCCTTTATAATGGTAGATTGATCCTATATTGTGATACAGGATAGCCTCGTTCTGCGCCCCGCCGATCTCACGGAATATCGCCAGGGACTTCTGGTAGCTCTCGAGAGCGTCCCTGTGATAGCCGCAGAACAGCTGCATCTCGCCCAGGTTGTTCAGGGTTTTCGCCTGGCCCCGCCGGTCCCCGGTCTCGCGGAAGAGCGAGAGTGCCTCTTCCAGGTGATCCATCGCGTCCGGGTAACGCCCGAGCTGCCAGGAGGTGATCCCGGCGTGGCTCAGCGTTCTGGCCACACAGTTCTTGGACGCCGCATCGGGGTCGGTGATCCGCGCCTCACGGAAATAGGCGAGGGCCTCACGGAAACGCCCCACGCGGAAATGAGCCGTGCCTACCTGGTCGAGAGCCTCGGCCTCGCCCCGCCGGTCAGCCAGGGACCGGTAGATCGCCGCGGCGTCCTCGGCCAGCGGAAGCGCCGCCTCGTAGCGGCCGGTCTGCTGGCTCACCTCGCCGAGGTCCAGCGACGCCTGCGCGGTCCGGGCCGGGTCGGCGGCGTCGCGGGCGGCCTGCAGGGCCAGCGTGTGGGCCGCGATGGCCTCGCCCCAGTACGCGCTGACCTCGAGGAAGCCGGCGAGCGCGTGGGTGAGATCGGCGCACTGCTGCTTCCATTCGTGCCGGTGCGCGTAGCGTGCCGCCTGAAGGATGTTGCGCCACTCCGATTCCAGCCAGCCCGCCGCGCCCTCGGGCGTGCGCAGCGCCGGGCTCGCGGATGGTGACTGCGGAGCCGGCCCGGGCCTTCGGTGGCGGAACGGGTGCAGCACCCGGTCGGCCTCGTCCGCCGCGTCGAGGTAGTAGTCGAGCAGCCTGCCGACCGCCTGCCGCTGCTCGGAGCGGGATTCCTCGCGCTCGGCGCACGTGGCCGCGTATTCGCGGATGAGGTCGTGGAAGCGGAACTGACCGACGGAGGCCTGCGCGATCAGGTGATGATCGAGCAGCACGGTGAGGGCCTTGTCGGCCTCGGCCAGGGAGCTTCCGCCCAGAGCCGCGGCGGCCGGCAGGCTGACGCTCGGGCACGGATTGAGGCCGAGTCGCCGGAAGAACCGCTGGTGCTCGGGTTCCAGCGAGCGGTAGGACAGCTCGAACGCGGACATCACCTCCGGGCTTGCCGTGCTCGCGCCGCCCAGGCGAGCAGGCGACTGCGACAGCTCGCCGAGCAGATCGGCGAGCCTGGGCGGGTAGTCCTGCGCGAGCCTGCCCGCTGCGAGCTGGATCGCGAGCGGCAGGCGCCCGCACAGCCGCACCGCCGTCGCGGCCTCGCTCTCGTCGTGGACCCTGCCCTGCCCCGCGATCCTGCGGAACAGCGTGATCGCGTCCTCCATGGACAGCACGTCGAGGGTCAGCGCCTGGGCGCCCTCGAAAGCGGGGAGCCTGCGCCGGGTGGTTATCAAGATCATGTTCTGGCCCGCCGCCGACAGCAGCGGGCCGACCTGGTCATACCGGGCCGCGTCGTCGAGAATCACGACCGCGCGGCGACGGCTCAGCTGCGCGCGCAGCAGCGCGACGCACTCGCCGGGCTCGGCGGGCATCTGGCTGGTCGGCGTGCTCAGCATCCGGAGCAGGAGGTGCACCGCATCGGCTCCGTCGAGCGAAGGACCCCCGGGATCATGGGTGTGGAAGTTCAGGTAGAACACCCCGTCCGGGTACTGAGCGGTGACGGCGCGCGCGGCGTGGACCGCGAGCGCGGTCTTCCCCACCCCGGCCATGCCCTCGATGACGTTGACCCGGGCGGCGTCCTGCTGCTCGTCGGTGAGCAGGGCGAGCTCCTCGCTGCGCCCGACGAAGTCCGTGGTCTCGGGCGGGAGCATGTCCGCCCGTGACGTCCGGCCCGGACCCCGGTCGTCGGCCCTCGGGGCCAGGTCAGGGTCGTTTCGCAGGATGCGACCGTGGAGCTCGGACAGCATCGGCCCGGGCTCCGCGCCCTGTTCCTCGATGAGGCGGCTGCGGGTATCCCGGTAGAGGCCGAGCGCGTCACCCGGTCGGCCGCTCACGTACAGGGCCGTCATCTGGTACGCGACGAGGGTCTCGTCCAGCGGGTACTGAGCCAGCAGGTGGCGAAGCTCGCCCACCAGGTCGGAATGCCGCCCGAGACGCAGCTCGCAATCGACGCGGATCACGATGGCCGCCCGGCGTTCCTCTTCGAGGCTGTCTCGCATCCGCTCCATCCAGTCGCCGCGGATCCCCGCGAACGCCTGCCCGCGCCAGAGGCCGTCCGCGTCGCGCAGCATCACGGCCGCGTGGCCGGGGTCGCCGTTGGCGATCAGGGCATCCGCCTGCCGGCGCAGACGGCGGAACTGATGCAGATCGACCGCCTCGGGATCGACATCGAGCTCGTAGCCCCGGGCCCGCCCGACGAGCCGGACCCGGTCACCGCAGGCCTGACGCAGCGAGGCCCGGAGCCTGGTGACGTAGACCGAGAGGGTTTCCCGCGCCTTTGGCGGCGGTCGCGTATCCCAGACCCGGTCAATGAGAGCATCGGCCGGAATAGTAGTTCCCGGTGTTAGCAAAAGGTTGGCCAGGACGCATCGTGCCCTGTTCGACCCGAGGTCGCATTGCTGCCCGGCCGACCAAAGCTCAATCGGCCCGAGCACCCGAAATTCCATGATCGCCTGCATCTTCCGCCGCCCCGCGGGCCAGCTCGGAGCGCGCCGCCCGGGAGACCCGCTTGAACCACTTCAACTATGTTGTTACCCGTTATCAGCACTTCTCACTCGAATCCTGGAAGAATCTACGGTAACGGGAAGGCGATCTGCTCCCGCATTTCGCAGGTTTTATTGCAAACACCCGTGCACATTTCATCGATACCGGCTCTGCCCCGGCCGTTGCGTTATAGCAGTGTATTATTGTGATGACTGAGGCTAGCGATACTCAGGCTGCGCAGAGTGACCGCCGAGGCTGCACAGTCCGGCGTGATTTCCCCGAATGCCATATCCGGAGACGGATTGTGGTGTAGCTTCCACACTCAAGGGCGGAAGGACCTCGAAGTCACCGATGAGAGGATCTTCCAGATGCAGGCTCATGGGCCCCTGTCCCCTGCTCTCCTACGAGTCGGCGGATCGGCGGGCAGGGCTCGCCATGCCCGCCCCGCGATGCGTGTCCGCAGCGCCGCGATACGCGCGGTTGTCGTTCTGGCTCTCGCGCTCTCGATCCTCGCCGCACTGGCGTGGCCGTCCCACGGGACCGCACATCTCGGCCATCGTCATCCCGTCGTGGCGAGTCACACCGTGCCCAGGATCTGGATGCTCTAGCCCCGTCTCCGTCCGTAGGACAGGGCGCCGCAGGCGAGTACGGTGCCGGCGAAGCCGGGCGGCGCGGCCGGGGGGGCGGGGCCGGCGCCTCGTGCCGTCAGCGACACCTCGTTCGAGTCGGGTGACACGCCGACGCGGTTGCCGGCGGCGACGTTGTAGAAGTACGTCGTCCCGCTCCGCACGCCCGTGTCGGTGAACGTCGTGGCGGTGCCGCTCACGGTGCCGACCGGGGTGCTGGACTCGCCGCCGGACATGGTGCCGCGGTAGATCAGGTACGAGGTCGGATGGCCGCTCGTGCTGGCCGTCCAGCGGAGCGTCGCCCGGGCCCGGCCCGCGGTCACCGTCAGCCTGGCCGGCGCGCCCGGGACCGATGCGGCCGCCGGGGTGATTCTCATCTGGTCGACCCGGGAGACACCGTGGTGGCTGACCGCGAGCATGAGGATCGTGTTTCTGCCCTTGTGCAGCTGAACCTGCAGGAACGAGTGCCGGTAAGCGTCGAAGCTGCCGGTGATCGGGAAGCGCTCGGTTCTCGTGATGACCCTGCCGTCGACCTCCAGTCCCATCTCCCTGTTCCTGACCCCGGGGAAGGCGCCGAAGGCAAAGGCGTACCGCCAGTCAACCGTGTACACGCCGTTCTTCGGCACGACCACGTTCGTGAACGTCATCGTGCCCTCGGCGGAGTACGCCATGTCCACGACCCGGCGGCCAGGGGAAATGGCTCCCGGGGAACCGAGCACCTGCGGGAACCAGCCGCTGAGCTGCTGGAACCAGTCGAAGTGGGCGAGCAGGGCGTCTTTGCCGTAGTAGACCCACCCCGGGCCAGAGCGCACGCCTGGCTTGCTGCCTCCGGTTCCGACCGGCGGCGGCGTCTTCGAGGCGTCCTCGGGGGTCCGGGCGGACGCACCGCAGGAGTTCATGGCGGTGAGCTGGTAGAAGTAGACCGGTTTGGCGCTGAGATGCCTGTCGGGGTACGTCGTCCGGGTGGTGCTCGCGATCGGGGTCCTGCCCTCGCCGCCTGGTCTGATGCCTCGGTAGATGTCGTACCTGGCGGCGCCCGCGCTCGCGGACCAGCTGACGGTGATCGACCTGTCGGCGCCGGCCGTCAGCTCGACATCCCCCGGCGGCGCCGGGATGGCGCACGTCGCGGCGGTTCTGGCTGCCCGCAACTGCTCCTGTCCGGGCCAGTCCCCCGGCTTCAGCGCGACCACCAGCACTAATGCCGCGCTGATCCCGCCGAGGCGGCGAAGTGCCTTGTCCATGCGAACTCCAGTTGGCTCGCGCCCCGCGCTGGCCACCAGCAGACAGCGCCGATCAGACATTACGGCATGAACTCACCGCTATGCCCTCAGTGTCCCTGGTGGGTCAGGCCGGCCCAGACGATCGGATCGGTCAGGTCCACCCGGACACGCGAGGGGCCGAACCTGCCGCGGTTAGCATGCTGGCATGGATGGCAAGGTATGCGTGGTCACGGGCGCGACGTCGGGGATCGGGAAGGCGGCGGCGACCGCGCTGGCCAGGATGGGGGCCCAGGTCGTGCTCGTCGGCCGCGACCGCGGCCGCGCGGAGGCTACGGCCGCGCAGGTCGGCTCGGTCGCCACGCAGCCGCCCGTGGTCGACATCGCTGACCTCGGCGCCATGGACCAGGTGCGCGCGCTCGCCGAGCGCCTGGCCGCGCTGGATCGCATCGACGTGCTCATCAACAACGCCGGCCTGGTGCTGGGCGAGCGCCGGGGCACCCCGGACGGCTTCGAGCACGTGTTCGCGGTCAACCACCTGGCGCCGTTCCTGCTGACGAACCTGCTGCTGCCGAGGCTGACCGCGTCCGCGCCCGCGCGCGTGATCACGGTGACCTCTGACGCTCACTCCGCCGCCAGGCTCGACCTCGATGACCCGAACCTGGAGCACGGCTGGGACAGCTGGCGCTCGTATGCCAACAGCAAGCTGGCGAACATCCTGTTCACCAGGGAACTGGCCCGCCGGCTGCACGGCACCGGGGTGACCGCCAACTGCGCGCACCCGGGAGTGGTCCGGACCGGGTTCGGCCGGGACGCCAGGCCGCTGCTGCGGCTCGGCGTGACCCTGGCCCGGCCGTTTCTGCTGTCGCCCGAGCGCGGCGCGGACACGATCGTGTACCTCGCCAGCTCGCCCGGGGTGGCGGACGAGACCGGCGGCTACTACGTCAGGCGCCAGCGTCGTGAGCCGTCGGCGGCCGCCCGCGACGATGCGGCCGCGCGGAAGCTCTGGCAGATCAGCGAGGAGCTGACGGGCCTCACGTCGGGCCGGCCCGCCGGGGGCTGAGGGGCGCAAAAGGAGACGAGATGGCTGCTGGGGTCGTGGCCACGTGCGGGCGTCGCACACCGACCGCGAGCGGGTGGCCGAGACGCTCAAGGCCGCGTTGTGCGAGGCCGGCTGACCAGGGAGGAACTCGGTGCGCGACGCTAGGGTGCGGTGACTGTGGCCACGTTCGAGAACGCGCCGCAGTCGGCGCCCTTGCACGCCTGAAGCTTGAAATCGTAGCTGTCGCCCGAGATCAGCAGGCTGACGGTCCACGGCTCCTGGGCCGGGGACAACGGCGCGGGCAGCCTCGTGAACGTGGTGTTCCCCCGGGTCACGTCCCGCACGTAGACGAAGTATCCGTTCGCGCCGGGCGCGAGCGTCCACGACAGCACGGCCTGGCCCGCCGTGCTGGACGACGTCACGGTCAGCTGCGGGTGCGTCAGCGGGCCGGTCGGCAGTACCGGGAACGGCGTCGGGTAGGCGCGGCCGAGGTGGAACCGGCTCGCGAGGGCGTCCGCGAACCCGGCCGCGATCTTGATCTCGCCGTTCGCGTTGGGATGCGTGCCATCCCATAGGTCGGCGGCGACGTGGATGCCGGTTCCGTCGTGCGCGACCGCGATCGGTGACGCGGCCGTGGAGAGCCGCGCGGCGGTCGAGGAGATCGTGTAGTTGTACGTGGCGATGCTGGCGTGGAACGCGGGGCTGGTTTGCTGGTGGATATCCGGCGGGATGAGGCCGAGCACGATCCGGATGCGCGGCCGGGCGGCCCGGGCGGCGGCGATGAAGCTCCTCAGGTTCGCGGCCATGTCCGACTGGCTTTTGCCGAACCAGAAGATGTCGTCAAGTCCGAGCAGGACCAGCAGGTAGCTCGGCCGGTAGGTGGTCACTTTCGCGCGGATCGCGGCCTTCTCCTCGAACAGCGTCAGGCCCCACTTGGCGTCATTCGCGCGCTCGAACTTGGGATCGGCGTAGCTGCAGTCCCCGTCGACGTTGGTGACGTTGTTGAACAGCGAGCTGTACGGGCCGACCATCTGCGGGCTCACGCCGCCGGCCCGCAGGTGCTCATAGAGCCGGTACTGCCAGGTGTAGTCGCCGGAGCTGCCCTTCGTGATCGAATCGCCGACGATCATGATCCGCGGGCTTCCGCCCGACGGCTGGCCGGCCACAGCGCGGCACCGCGCGGGCTGGGCCGCAGCGGCCGGGGCGGCGCTGGCGCCGGCGGCCGCGACCTGGCATGTCGCCACCGCGACGGCCGCCACGGCCAGCGCGGCCGCGCCACGCCGGCCGCGCTGCGCCAAGCCCGGTCGGAGTAGCGCTGGTCGCCGCATGCAGTGCCTCCCGTTCGCTGTCCCTTAAGCAGCACAATGGCTATCGCAAGCGCGCACCTGCCGCAAGCTTTGCCGACCACAACTTTCCTTGCGGGAGCCGCGGTCCAGGCAGAGGGGCCCGTCGCGGTATACCACTGAGCGACCTGGCTGCCGACCTGCCCGCCCTGGGTGAGGCCGACGATGGCCGGTGAGGTGCGTGCCCGTTTTACAGCCGGGCCTCGACGGGCACCGAGGTCGCCGATCCCGCGGGCTCGAAGGCCCGGATCATGGCGTCCTGCGTGAACGACGCGATCAGGCGTCCTTCCTCGGTGAGCACCTGACCACGGACGTAGCACATGCCGGAGCCGGCGTAGGTGCTCTCGTGGTGGTACCGGATCCAGCCGTCCCACTGGACGGGATCATGGAAGCTGATCCCGATGCCCATGACCGCGGTCGAGATCGTGTGGTGCGCCTGGGACGTGCCGATCCCGGGGTGTGGCCGCATGCTGGTGGAAATCGAGAGGTGGCCGGTGAAGTACGCGAGCAGCGCGCGGCGCAGGACATCGCGGTCGGGCACGGTGTCGTAGCGCAGCCACGCGTCCATGATCGGCGGCCCGGCCTCATCGGGGCTGCCGAGGTCGCGAACGCCGTCGATGCGCAACTGCCTGCCCCGCATCGGCATGTCAACGGGATACGCCGCGTCCGGTCCGGCCGCTGGCGGGCCGTCCGGCCGGTCGTGCCTGATGAGGTCGGGCTGCGGATGGTCCAGCAGCACGGTGCTGGTCGCGCACGTCCGGCCGCCCTGGGTGACCGTGACAACCGCGCTGGCGAACGAGCGCCCGGCCCGCACCGGCGTCACCGCGAGGTCAAGCCGGCTCGCCGGGTCGGCCACGGAGACGAACAGCGCGTGCGCGGAACGCACGGTCCGGCCCGGAAGCGCCTTGCTCGCGGCCACCATGGACTGGGCGAGAATCTGGCTGCCCTCGACCACCTGCCGGCCGCCGCTGTCGCTGTCCCCCGCGAACCGTGATCCGTCGGGATCGAGGGGTTCCACATCGAAGATGGCGATCATTCGTTCCAGCGTCGACTCGGTCATGGCCGCACCCCCGTGTACATGCCCTTCCCGATCGTCACGCGGACCTCGTCCTGATCGAACGCGACATAACCCGCCAGCCGGGCGACCTGGCGGAAGGGCTCCGGGTAGCTCCAGGCGATGCCGGGGCCCGCACCGCCCGCAAGCCGCCAGTACACGGCCTGGCCCTTGAACGGGCAGACCGTGCGCTGGTCTACCGACTCCAGCTGTGAGAAATCGACCGCGTCCGGCGGGAAATAGACCACCAGCCCGTGATCCTGCTCGTCGACCGTCAGGCACTCGCTGCTTCGGGCGAGGCAGACGTCGCCGGCCCATGCGGACATGAGGTTAGTCCGGGCGAGCAGGTCAACGCGGTAGTCCGGCCGCTTGTCGTACATGGAACTCACAGGCGCCGAGCACATGATGGCAACCTCGCTCTCCCGTCGAGGCGGTCAGAGGTCGTTGAGATTATAGTTCTCCGGAACGAGAGGTGTGTTTCCGCTCGAAGCTCTAGCAGATGATCGACACTGCGCTGGGGCTCAGCGCGGGCTGGCCCGGGGGACAGGACGTCGGCGCCGTGATGGGCACGGGCTGGTTGAAGCCGCTGAAGTTCAGGTAGTCGCCGCCCTGCAGGGCGAGCGCCAGCAGGTAGGGCTGGCCCGTCGCGGCAACATACAGGGCGTCGTTCTGCGCGTCGACCAGCGTGATGGCGGGCTCGCCCTGGACCGTGCGAACGCCGTGCTTGGTTACCGCGGACGTGGTGCCGGCCGGAATCGTGGACCACTGGCGCAGGAAGGCGCCGATGCATGCGTGCGGGCCAGGCAGGAATCCGGCGCGCAGGCCGACCTGGACCGTTGTCTCACGCCAGCGTGCTGGCTGCGCGTTCGTTATTCCGAGCTTCTGGTAGAACGATGCGTTCGCCTGGAAGTAGAAGACATTGCCGAGGCGGATCTCGCGCACGACAGCGCTCTGGTAGCTAATGCTTCCCGTGCTCTGGCAGGGGCTGCTCATGAATTCGTCCAGGGCGGCGCCGGACAGGCGGCCGCTGACCCGGACCGAGCGCAGCGCAGCGGTCGCCGCTTCCGCTTTCAGCAGGATCTGGCCGGCGGGCTCGTCCTGGAGCCGACCGGAACTTTTGCTCTCTGACAAATGGGGAGCGGGGCCCTGACCGCCGCAGGCTGCCGTTACCGCCAGCGCCACAATGGCGCAGGCGGTGATCGCCACGCGTGAATTGGCCCGGTGAATAGGCCCCGCCGCCCCGTGAATCTGGCTCATGCTGGCAGACAACTGTAGGGCGCGCGACTATAGGGATTCTGGAGGGAATCTAGACGCGCTCCCCGCCGCGGCTCGACAGATCGGCGATCAGCTCGTCGGCGACGGTTTCCTCGTAGACGACGCGTCCGGTGGCCGCCATGGCCTCGGCGAGCCCGGGATCCCAGGGCGTGGGCTGCGGGATCCCGGCCAGAGGGACGTGATCGGTATCCGCCCGCACCCCGGCCGCGTAGTCGGTCGCGCTCATCCGCCACGGGCGGGCGCCGTGACGGCAGATGACCGAGCCGGCGATGGCGAGTCCCGGCCAGTCGAAGTCGCCGTGGTATCGCAGCTCGCCGCCCCCGTTGACGATGACGGCCGCGAGCTGGTGAAACGCTGTCGAGGGCCGTCCCTCCGCGCAGAGCAGGGCGGCGGCGGCCGCGCCCAGGTCGGCGGCGGCGCGGCGCAGCACGGCCGGGTTCTCGCAGACGTGGACGAGCGCCCCGCCGACCGCGAGCGGCAGCGTCATGAGCTGGTGCAGCGTGACATAGAACGGGACACCGAGCCGGGCCGCGCCGGTGAGCCACTCCCCCAGGCCGCGCCCCGCGGCGGGCAGGTTCAGCACGAGCACGCGACTGGCCAGGTCGTCGACGACGACGTCGCTCGACTCCCACAGGTCCCTGCGGTCCTCGGCCGTGGCAGGCCTGCCCACCCCGGACCTGACCGCCAGCGCACGCAGGACCAGCGTCGACGCGGTCGTGCCGTGGTTCAGCGCCTTGGTGTCCCCGGTGATCTCCGCGGCGAGCGCTGGCAGCAGGACGGGCTGGCCCGCCCGCCCCGTCAGGCGCTCCAGCACCCGGACCGCCTGGCCGAGCCGCGCCTGCTCGCCCTGGTTGATCAGCCGGGTCAGGGTTCCGTCGCCCGCGATCTCCGCCAGCCAGTCCCGGTACCAGCCGCACCGGCCATGCAGCGAGCTCGCCTGCGCCGCGCCGACGGCGGCCTGGCGCGCCGCGGCCAGCGCGCCCCGCTCGGCGGGGCGGTCGCGCAGCGGGCCGCCCAGCTCGGCCAGCAGCTCGGCCAGGCCGCGCCCGGTGGTCTCGCGGACCGCGCCGTCCAGGTCGGCGAGGCGCACCGTGACCCGGGCCGTTCGCGCGTCCCGGTACTGCCCGGTGATGCCGATCGCCGCCTTGCGCTCGGCGTCGGTGGGCTGGCTGATGCTGACCAGCCCGGCCAGCCCGCCTCCGGTGCGCTCCAGCGACCGGCGCGCGGCGGCGAGCAGCCGCCGGTACTCGGCGGCCCGGTAGCGGGACACGGCGTCGGGGCCGGTCATCGCCGGTCGCCCGCCACCTCGGCGTACCCGGCCGTCGTGGTCTCCTCGTCGTCCTCGTCGTCGTCGGGCTGGTCGTCAGCGGCCGCCGCGTACAGGGTTTCCTCGGTGCCGAGCGGCGCGTGCCGGGTCGGGCGGAAGCCGAGCAGCCGGGTGACCAGGTCGTCGTTGCCCGCGTAG
>Ga0070706_100003683_pt1 | contig 14997 bp, 17 predicted proteins | sample KBSK5501metaG_FD_65476 | JGI IMG/M metagenome (GOLD analysis project Ga0070706, IMG submission 65476) | Corn, switchgrass and miscanthus rhizosphere microbial communities from Kellogg Biological Station, Michigan, USA - KBS K5-50-1 metaG | ecosystem: Host-associated > Plants > Roots >...
GAGATCCGCGACTGGTACGCCGTCAGCGCTGTCCATCATAGCCCTCCTGCTACGCTCCAATCGCCCACGTAGACAGGAAAGATACCATATGCGCCACCCTCATTTCTCGTTGTCGTGCTAATTTCGTTTCGGTCCTTGGCGCTTTTTGAGACGCTGGGGCCACCAATGGAAGAGCGTCGTGGAGCGGATCAGCTCGGGACGGTTTTGGAGTGTGACACAACGGGCCGCTTGGGCATCCTCCAGGTCGTCGATGGAGGCAAAATGGCGATTCACCAGGACCGTATTGGTGAGCGGCCAGAGGTGTTCAGCGGGCTGCAATTCGGGAGAGTACGGTGGCAGAAACAGCAGGTGGATATGCTCGGGCACCCGCAGACGCTGCGTCTTGTGCCAGCCCGCACGATCCAAGACAAGCACAATCTGCCCGGTAGCGCCGCTCGAGTTCGTCCACCGCCAGATGCGGTTCCAGGCTAATCCGTCGTCCCATGCCGCCATCTTACGACAACTTCAGCGCAATTGGTATTAGCCGTTGCGCTTGAGCTTGCCGGTGCGCTTGGCGTAGCGCTCGGCCTGGGCGAAGATCCACAGCCCCAGCGGCACGAGCACGATACCAGAGATGATCAGCGGCCAGACATCCGGCCACAACTCGACTAGACCGGCGCCCGTCTGGATGCTCTTGCGTAGCCCTTCCAGCAGGTAGGTGACCGGCGAGATTACCGACATCCAGCGCAGCCAGGGTGGTAGCACCGAGACTGGATAGTACACGCCGGAGACCAGCAGCAGGATGGCGCGGATGATGTAGGCCATCTGCGCGCCACGCTCGGTGAAGAGCAGCGGCAGGATGGCGGCGATGATCCCCAGCCCGATCAGCGAGACGCTGCCCACCAGGAGCAGGAAGAGCGCCGCGCTCCAGTTGGCGTGCGAGAGATCGAGGTGGAAGAACAGCCCCATCACCAGCAACTGCACGATCGTCATGATGATGCCATGGGCGATCGCGTAGACGCAGATGCCAAGCATGTGTGTCAGCCGCGAGACCGGCGCCATGAAGGTGTACTCGATTGTGCCTTCCCAGCGCTCGATGGTCACGGTCTCGGTGACGCTATCGAAGACAACCGAGATGTACGTCCAGATCGCCGTGCCGATGGCCAGGTAGAGTATGAACTGGTTGAGCGCGGCCGGAGGAATCGTCACGCCGGGAATCAACGACGCGGTGGCGGCGATGAAGGTGACGGCGAGGGCGTTGACGATGTTGTAGACGACCCAGACGGCTTCCCACGCCCAGTAGCGTTTGGATAGATACCAGCCACGCTCGATGAAGGCGTAGCTCTTGTTGGCTTCCTGCCCCAGCGCGCGCAGCCAAGCGCCGCTTCGTATGTCACGCAGGCGTTTCGTTTCGATCACGCGCTGCCTCCAATCTCTGCTCTGTACGCCGGACGCGGGGTTTCCACGCCCGGCGATGATCTATTCCCTGATGTAATTCCCTCCGCGAGGAAGACACGCGGCTATTCATCGTCGTCCTCCTCGTCCTCTAGCTCGTCGTTCTCCCAGTCGCGCCCGGTGTGCGCCATGAACGCTTCGGTCAGCGTCGCGGGATGATCGAGTCCGAGCCGCTGCTGGACGCTGGCCTTCAGCCCGGCGGCGGTGTCGAGCGCGACGATGCGCCCGCCGTCGATGATGGCGACACGGTCACACAGCGCGTCGGCCTCATCCATGTCGTGCGTGGTCAGCAGGATCGTTGCGTCGTGGGTATCGCGCAGCTCGCGCACGAACGCTTGCACGTCCTGCTTCGAGCGCGGGTCCAGCCCGGTCGTCGGCTCGTCCAGCAGCAGCAGGATCGGCGCGGTCAGGAAGGCGCGCGCGATGGCCACCTTCTGCTGCATGCCACGCGACATGCTTTCCAGCGGCTGTGCGATGCGGTCCTGCCTGATCCCCAGGCGGGTCAGGATGGCGACGATCTGTCGCCGCGCCTCAGCGCCTGTGAGGCCGTAGAGTCGTGACGAGTAGAGCAGATTCTCCATCGGGCTGAGCTTGCGGAAGAAGGCCGCCTCGACGCTCACCCGGTTGATGAGCCGCTGTACCGCGCGCTCCTCCCGGACAACATCGTGCCCGAAGACCTCGATCCTGCCGCTGTCGGGCAGCAGCAGCGTCGAGATCAGGCGGATCAAAGTAGACTTGCCCGATCCGTTCGAGCCAAGCACGCCCAGAATCTCACGGCGCTTGATGGTGAGCGAGACATCCTCGACCGCGCGCACGATGCGCGGGCCTTTCTTGCGCGCCTCGCCACGGACGAACCAGCGCGGCGCGCCACTCTTCACGAAGCGCTTCGAGACGTGCTCGATCACGAGCGCGTCGTGCTGATCGAGCTGGGCCAGCTCCTCCGCGCTGAGCAGGCTCGACCACTGTGGCAGATCTTCCGGGGCCAGGCGCGCCTCGGCGGAGATCGCGGCGGACGGCGAAAGCGATTGACTTGACACGTCTTCCTCCAGACTGCGCGTGTCGCCCATGCGCGTGCGTGGCGCCGAGCGTGATGATCATGAGTGAAGTGGACGGCGACTGTCGTGGAGACACAAAAAAGGATCACGGGCCGCGCGTCGTGCGTGCGCCCATGATCCTCGACGGGATGGCCTCAGCTTGTTGACGTCAATAGTGACGCTGTCTCATGAGGCCCAAAAAGTACAGGCTGGGCGCGCTACGGCTACCTTCGGCGAAGAGAGAGACGCCGTGCGGAACTCCGCTCAGCGTCCACTCGCTCGCGCGCAGGCGAGGGGGGAGTGTGGCGATGAGGCGGCTATCGCACATGGCGATACTGCCTGTCATGCCATTCATCGGAACCTCTCCCCTGTAAATACACCCAGCGTCAAAAATGGCTCACGCCACCTGCCGGGAGTATAAGCGCGGCGGCCAGGTGGTGTCAAGGCGCTGGCCTGCAAGTCTGACGGAAATCTGACGCCCTTTCAGCGCATGTTCCTCTGCCCAGCGCCATTGGCGCTTTTTACCTCCTGAGCGACGAAACCACCGCGCAAAGGAGGCCCCGGATGTAGATCCCAAGCGAAAAGGCCGACGCGCCAGGGCCTGTTTGCCTTTGGCGTCCGCGCCTCTCGCCCTCGGCGCGTGATGCACGCCAGACCCGACCCAGCTTCGATCCCGACCCGCTAACCGCCAATCATGAATTGCGCCCACATTCGACCCTCCACACGCCCGCCAGCGCGCCCCCTCGCTTGGGGCGACGTTTACTCGCCGCCGCCCTGCCAACTGGCGCTCTCGTGACGCCGTTGGTTATCGCCAAGGCCGCGCAGCCGACAACGCCGAGCCAGGCTACACACGCCATTGAGGCGCGCACGCTACGACCGTACTGCCCTGGGTCCGCACTTCCCTGCCAGACACACTTTGCCGGTGGTGTATACTGGCGCTGTGTCGCCCGTTCGCGTGGACGGCGCAACGCAGTTTGCGCTGCCCCAAATCCTCGCCGATTTCCTTCCTCACTATCCACCCCTGATTCCAGTGGCTAACAGCATTTCGACGTCACTGCTGCACTGCTAAACATGAGGGGGCGCTGTATATGAGCGGTCATTCGCCATCCACGTTGTACGTCCCAGATCGACCTGCGTGGCGCGCCGAACCAAATTACTCGCCATCTGTCGCCGCCGCGCTGAAGCAGGTGTATTCCTACCTGCGCAGCCATCCCAATGGCCGGCCTGCAGCTGTCCACCCCAATAGCCTGCCCGCAGCTTTCAAGACATACGCGATTGCTGGCCCGCATAGGCGGCGACGCATGACCAGCCAGCAGCGGATGAATCTCCACTACGCGCTGGCCCAATCCGCCGCCCGTATGGGAGAGGCTGGTATTGCGTATGAGATGCTCGATCACGCCCTCGAGCAATCCACCTTGCTACACGATCGCGGCTCGACTGCCGAACTGCTCTTTCTCTCAGGAGTAATCAAGCGCGCCAACACACATACGCGCGACTCATTGCGCGATCTGCACGCAAGTCTCGATATCATCAACGACGTGAAAGGCTCTCGCGCCGCTATCGAACCGCGCCTCGAGTTGAACGTCATTATCGGCATCGCCCACGCGATGTATTTTCAGACTGACTACTCCGCTGCGCTGCGCTGGCTCGTCGAGGCGCGCCAACTCCAGGCCTTCGCTCCCGCTGCTGACTTGGAGCCTTATTTCATCGAGTGGATCGAGGCTCTTGTGCTGCGCTCTATGGGACAGCCTGAACGCGCGCTCCCGGTTCTCACTTCGATCGCCGCACATGTGGACTCCTTGCCCTCGCCTGGCGCACTCGCGCGCGTGAACACCGCCATCGCTGATGTCGCGCTCGATCTCGCCGAGCGCGCCCGTGATCGGGGCGAAGAGCGCGCCCTTGAGCCGCTTTTCAAGCTAGCGCAAATACATGCGCTGAAGGGTGAGGCGTTAGGCGACACATACTTTGATGAGCCGGGCGCAATGATCGCACGCCTCACCCTCGTACGCCACAGTCTGCTGAGCGCGAGCGACAAGAACCGGAGCGGTCTCACCATGTCCGCCTTGAAATTCGCCGAAAACACCCAGGACGCGTTCCTCCTGGCACAGGCCCGAACGGCCCAGGCGCAGGAATTGCTGGCGCGAGGCAAGGATGAGGTGGCGCGGGACCTGCTACGTCTGGTGGTCACGACGAGCGCCGCTACCGACGCGCCATTTATCGGCGAGGCAGCGAAGAAGCTGCTCCTGGCGACTGGTGGGTTTGAGGGCTGGTAGGCGCTGAACGGCGACCTCGCGCGAGATCAGACGCCGGGAAGAGTCTGATCAGGGTCCGCGCCAGACCCGACTGCGGTGGCAGGCCGGCGATCCCAGCCAAAGAGGCCGCGCAAGCCGCGACTGATGGGCCGTGCGAAGAGCAGGAGGCCGAGCGCGAGGACGATGACCCCGATGATCGGTAAGAAGATCGCCAGGATGGTGGTGATAAGCGCGCCAATGTCTTCACCGATACTCAGGAGCGGGTTGCCAACGCCCACAGTCGTCGCCGTCACGACCGGGCGCGTTGCTGACTTGATCCCATGCGTGATCAAGGCGAGCACCCCACCGATGACGGCGGCTACCCAGGGATTCCAGTGGCTGATAGGGTTCTCGATGCCAGCCATAATGATGGCGCCGGAGACGGGGCGAATAATCGTATGCACGACGTCGTTGATATGATCCAGACCAGGGACCTTATCGACGCCGAACTCGACCAGAGCCAGTACGCCGATGATGACCATGAACCAGTTGCTTCCCATCCACTGGAATCCTGGCGAAAGCTCGATGTGCGTCAGGCTGGGATCATTGCTGCCCAGCGCCACGGCGAGAAGCGGCAGATATGCCCGTAAGCCAGCGGTCGTGCTCAGGCCGAGCGCGGTGAAGATCAGTTGAATCCAGTCCCAGGGATTGGAGATATCCGGCGGCATCGCTGTTCCTCCAGTCGCTTGTCCCGCTCGTCGCTGATGGGAATCGGGGGTGGCGCTTCGTGCTGGTGATTGTTGCGCGTAGTCTATCACGTGAGTCACGCATGTGACACACGCTGGCGCCTGTATCGGTCTACGGGCCGTGTGTCTCCAGGTTCGCCCCATCAGGCGGCGCCACAGGAGGCGGTATAATTTCCTCGCGGAGTTGTCCGGCGCTGACATCAGTTCATCGCAAGCGCAGGGCTTTGTCGGCGTATTACCGCTTTTGAGCGCCCACCTGAGATAGGGGAGGGGAGACCCACTTTTCCCCTTTCACTTCCTGGGAGCCGTCTATGATGGAGACAACCACTATGCCAGAGTCTGGTCCTCCTCTCCACCTCGTCACCCATAATTCACCAGATGTGGACGGGACATGGAGCGCCCCACTTGATCCTCGCGATGGGGAGACACTCGCTACCCTCCGCAAGAGAACGCCTGGCGGCGGCTATGAGGTGAGTGACGCCAATCTCGTGCGCGCGATACGCCTGTGGGACAGCAAAGGCGAACTGGAGGCGGTGCGCGCGCTCTCCGAGGTGTTGATCGACCGTTGCATGCCAGAGTTTCGTCGCCGCGCCTGGGGGCTGCGCCACCGTCCGGAACTGATGCAGGATGCGATCAGCGCCATGATCGAGCAGACGTTGCGCGAGGCGCGCGATCCGAGCGAGCAGTTCATGCTGCTCAATTTCATTCACTATCTGCATTGCCTGTGCGCCGACAACTTCAATCGCATTCTGCGGCAGGAGGGACTCAGCTACCGGCGAGATGAGCAAGGTCGGCCCGCGGGCCGTCCGCGCCATGTCCCACAGGCCCTGGTGGATCGCATTGACGTTCCGCTCGACGACAGCGAGGAGGGCGGCGCGCCGGGACGCGACATTGCTAACCCCGGCGACACGCTCAATGACCGTATGGCGGCGTTGGAAGCGCAGCGCATCCTGCTGCATCTCACCGATCCGCTCGACCGCAAGATCATGGTCTTGCGCGTTTTTGAGCAGATGCGCTGGGATGACATCGCAGCGGTCTGCGGGAAGACAGAGCGAACGATGCGCCTGCGCTACGAGAAAGCGCGCGTGCGCTTGCGTGAGGCGCTGGAAGCGGAACAGCAGTATGAGCAGGCCGCCACTCACTAAGTGGCGACGCTGAGAGAGGATGAGGAGACCTCACATGCCCAAGATTTCGAAAGCCCAGATGCGGCGTGATGAACTGCTGCGCGCGAAGCTCGACCTGGTCGCGGCGCGCGAACGTGGCCAGGACGCCCTGGTCCCACTGGTGACACAGCATCCTGCATTGGCGGGCGATCTGATCGACTTCAGCGCCGCGTTGACCGCCACCTCGGCGTATACAAACGTCGAGCTGTCCACGGAGTCTGAAGCCATCGCCATGCAGGCGCGCGAGCGTGCTTTCGCCGCCGTCTTCGGCGCCGCCACGCCGCCGACAGCGCCTGCCATCGCATCCCTCAAAGCGTTGCGCCAGGCGCGCAGGCTCAGCATGCCCGCGATCGCCATACGCCTTGGCCTGGGTGTTGATATTGTCAGCGCTTTGGAGGCTGGGCGCATTCGGGCGGCTTCCGCGCCGGACCGTCTGCTGCGCTCGCTCGGCGAGTTGTTGGACACAACCGCCGATCAGATCGCGGCGCTGCTCAGCTCGCAGGTGGCGCCCAGCCCGGCGCTGCGACGCGGACGAGGCGAGGTGGCCAACGCCGAGCCGCTCGACTTCGCCGAGGCGGTGCGCCTCAGTCCTGAAATGAGCGAGGGCGCCAAGGCCGACTGGCTAGAAGCGCGGTAGTACGTTCAAGGTAGTTCAAGGGGCGTGGCAGACGCGCCCTTTTCTGCTGCGAAGTTCCTTATGAGTTCTTATGACTGAAACACCAGGAACCTCAGAACCGACTGCCAATCCGCGGATCGATCGCGCCTATACGCAGGAGCTGCTGAAGCGCCAGGATGCGCTCCAGGCAGAGGCGTGGCGCACACTCGCTGCCCTTGCCCTAGCGGCGGCGCTGGCGCCAATCGGCCCGACACAGGTAATTGGCAGCTTGGCCACTGGACTCATGGTCTGGCGCGACATTGATCTGCATGTCGTAGCGCCAGGCCTTTCACCTGACGTCGCGCATGGCGCCATGGCGCGCTACTTCGGGCATCCACAGATTGGCGCGATTCGCTACTGGTACGACCATGCTGCGCGCCACCCGGCTGATGATCCCAACGATGATCGCTATTACTATGCGCTGTACTACCAGAGCGAAGATGGCCACGAATGGAAGATCGACATCTCTATCTGGATCGCCGACCCGCCACATGTCGAACGCCTGCCGCCCGCTAATCTCGTTGCTCGATTGAACGACGAGACGCGACTGGCGATACTGTGGATCAAGGACGAGTGGTTTACGCGGCCAGAGTATCGCATGACGGTCTCTAGCGTGGATATCTATGACGCCGTTCTCGACCATGGCGTGCGTACGCCAGACGAGTTCTCAACGTACCTGCGTGACCGCTCGCCTGAGGGCGCGGGCCTCTAACTACCGATCGCGTTCGGTGATGCGCAGGAAGCCAAAGTAGATGCTTACGCAGAGCGCGCCGAGCGCGATGGAGAGCAGCAGCGCGCCGGCGAGCGGGAGCGTGGGATCGACAATCACCGATTCGGTGTACTTGCCCCCTGTCGTCTGGCTGTGCATCCCCAGCAAGAGATAGCCGTAGAGAAACGTCAGCACGAATGCAGTGATCGGCACCGCAGGCAGCATCAGCTTGAGGAACCGCCGGGCCGCTGGTGGCATACTCTGTGTCCTGCCACGCAGCAGCGTCAGGCGTGGCGAGACCGCCTCCCGCAGACGCTGGCTCTCCTCGGTGAAGCGCCGCAGGGGAATGATCATGTTCGGTTCTTGATCGTCCGCGGGCGGGGGGAGCATAACGCCGATACCCTCCCTCTCGTTGAGCACAATAGGCGCTAGATGGACTGATCACTCTCTACTAGATACACAACGCAGCGCTGGCGCGGAAGTATCATGTGACGCAGGCGCGTGCGGGGGGCGCTCAACGCGCGCCTGTTTTACAGGTGGCGCAGCCAAAGATATAATGAAGTTCACAACCCTGTCCTATTCTCATCAGTATGCGCACAGGAGCCATCACCATGATAGGAACGCCCGCGTTCCTTCTGATTCTCTCGCTCGTCGAACGACTGCGCCCGATCCATCTCGCGGGAGATGGCAGTACGGTCTTCGCGTTCTCCTGCGCGCTACTGCTCCTGACACTGCTTGAGGGAGCGATCTTGTGGCGAACCGAAATAGACATCGGAACAAACGTGGCGGCAACGCCCAACGTTCCGGACACAGCCCCCCCCGATCACCATCCACCCAGACGAGAGACGGCGAGACGCCGGCACAGACCGACGAGCGTATGGACACGGCGGTTCCTGCCGCAACGTCCGATCTGGCTGGGCCAGTTCAGTCTGCTGAGGCGGCGTCGCCCGCCAATCCAGGCGCCGAGTCCGAGGAGCCATCTGGCGCTTCGTCTGGTTCCAGACCGGCGACCGCGCCAAGACCAACGCAGCGGAATCTTCCTGATCCCGGCGCCCGACGCGAGTATCGCCAGCGGATAGCCAATCCGGCCGAGACGCCATCACAGGCTGGCCATCCGCCGGGCCAGCAGCGACAGAATGGCCGCTCTCCTGGGCCGGGGCCAGTTCCTGCTCCCATGGAGCGACGAGAGGCGCGCAGCCAGCGCGGGGCAGGTCCGCGCCCACCAGAACGGACCTTTGAACGGCCTGCGCGCGGGCGGGATGATCCATTCGCGCCGTCCGCACAGGAAGGTGAGGACAGCGTAGGCGCCATCCCCGCCAACCTGGCAATTCCACCGCGCGAATTCAATGAACGCGAGCGCCTGGCGCAGCGACCGGAGGTACGCGGCGCCGTGGGCGCGCTCATTGACGACCTACGCGCCGTCTTCCAGCGTGATCGCGCCGTCGCCAGCCTGCCGAATTGCGCCCGCTGTGGCGTCTGCTATCACTATTACGTGTACAGCGAACTGGAGTATCGTGAGGCCGAGGGCTACTACATCTGCGCGGGTTGCCGCCAGTTGATGGGGTCCGCGCGCCTGCCGATGATCCGCCGACAGCAGCAGTAATGGGCGCGCCATACGGTGTGACTGGTGTGTACGCCAGGTCGTATGTGTGATACAATCGCAAAGATTGTCGCGGGGGTGGCGTCGCTACATGTCGCGCGTTCTGCGCACAGAGGGTGAGACGAGCGCAGAGCGGTTGACGCTCACGCTTTTGCACCACGAACGCCGCTGCTGTTTGACCTCACGGCGAATACGATTCGCATGACGATGGCTTATCCTATCGCATCATAAGGAGCTTCTCGTGGGCGCGCTTCCAAAGAAAAGGGTTTCCAATCGACGCCAGGGCAACCGCCGGCAGCATCACCGCATCAAGCTGCCGCAACTCAAGGTGTGCCCACAGTGCCGTCAGGCGCGGCTCGCGCATCATGTCTGTCCGAACTGCGGTACCTATCGCGGACGGCAGGTGCTGCCGGTCAAGGCTGCGCGCGCCGCTGAGTAGCCACGAGCGTGGTTTTTCTGCTGGTCGTTCGCCCAGGCGGAGCAGCGTGTGAGCAGACGTATCGCGTTCGTCTTCCCCGGGCAGGGCAGTCAGAGCGTGGGCATGGGCGCAGATACGTTCGCCGCCTCGCCTGCTGCTCGCGCTATCTATGAGATAGCCGACGCCGCCCTGGGGTTTCCCCTCTCCACACTCTGCTTCCAGGGGCCAGAAGAGACGCTGCGCGAGACGATCAATACCCAGCCGGCCATCGTCGCGACGAGCCTGGCGCTGCTCGCCGCGCTCCAGGAAGCGGCGGGTCACGAGACAGAGGCCGCAAACTCCGTTGATGATATGCTCGCCGGCCCGATCGTTCCCGCCTTCGTCGCGGGGCATAGCGTTGGTGAGTACACCGCATTGGCGGCTTCCGGCGCGCTGGGGGTAGCGGCAACGCTGCGCCTGGTGCGCGAGCGTGGACGGCTGATGCATCTGGAGGGCGAGCGCGTCCCAAGCGGTATGGCGGCGGTCTTAGGGATGGATGCGCCGGCGCTGGAAGTGATCTGCGCCGAGGCGACCGAACAGGCGCGCGCCAAACTCGACGCGGGCGAGACCCATCCAGGCGCGGGGCGGGTCGTCGTCGCCAACGATAACGCGCCAGGGCAGATCGTGATCTCCGGGGCGGAGAGCGCGCTCGATCTGGCCATGGAGATGGCGCGTGGCGCGCGGCGGGTCGTGCGGCTGGCTGTCAGTGGCGCGTTTCACTCCCCGGTGATGGCTCCGGCGACGGAAGGCTTGGCGCGCGCCGTGGACGCCGCGCCCATCGAGGATGCGCGCGTCCCGCTGATCGCCAACATCTCCGCGCAGCCGCTCGCACGCGCAGATGACCTGCGCGCCGAACTGGCGAGGCAGATCGCCGCTCCCGTACAATGGACACGTACCATCGAATATCTCGCCGGGCAGGGTGTGACCACCTTCGTCGAGATCGGCGCGGGGCAAGTGCTAGCCGGGCTGATCCGGCGCATCGCCAGGGATATTCCCGTCGTCTCGGTGGGGAACGCCGCCGAGGTTACCATCGCGGCGCACGCGCTCCTGGATTCCGACGGCGCGGCATAATACAGTGGACGGGTGAGGCGAAGGAGCAGAACATGGATACATCAGAGAGCAGGCTGCGCGATCTCTCCGCCGCGCTCAGGCCACTCACGTCGGAGTCCGCAGTGGAGGAGGGCGACCTGACCGACGCCGAGATGATGCAATTGGGCGCCGTACGCATCGCGCCATCCGTCCTGCGCACAGTGATCGAACAGGCGGCTCTCCGCGTCGCGGGAGTCGCTCGTATGGCGGGGTTGAGTGACCACCTCGCGCAGTACGTCGGGCGCGCGTTGCCGCGGCACGGCGTTGGGCTGACAGTGAAGCAGGATGTCGTCGACGTAGACCTGTATTTAATCGTCGAGCCGACGGCGCATCTGGTAGAGGTTGGCTCGGCGGTCCAGGAGTCGGTCGGCGCGGCCATCGAGCATATCCTTGGCATGCGCGCGCGCGCGATCAATGTCTATATCCAGGATGTCGCGTAGCCGTATGCCACGCCAACCGCACGCCGGATCACGACGGCAGGCTCGCATCGTCGCCTTGCAGACGCTCTACGAGAGCGATCTCGCGGGACACGAGGCCATGGAGGTGCTGCAGCGCCACGTGGAGGATCGCCATCTGGATGAAGCGGTGGCTGAATTCGCTGGCGCGCTCGTCGAGGGTGTCGGGGCCAATCAAGAGGAGATCGACGCGCGCATCCAGGAGGCGGCGCCGGAATGGCCGCTCGCGCAGATGGCGCGCATAGATAAGAACATCTTGCGGCTTGCAATCTACGAGATTCTGTACAATAATGCTGTGCCAGCGAGGGCCGCGATCAATGAGGCTGTCGAGCTTGCCAAGCGCTTCGGCGGCGACACGTCGAGCCGCTTCGTCAACGGCGTGCTCGGAGCCATTGCCGGTCGGTCTGGTGAACTCCCATCGTCCACTGCCGGAAGTGAGGAACCGTAATGTCTACCATGTCACGCGAAGATATCCTGGCGCAGCTCAAGCCCGTGGTCGCCGAACAGCTCGGCGTCGACGAGAGCGAGGTCCGCGAAGACGCCTCGTTCACCGAGGACCTGAACGCCGACTCATTGGATCTGGTCGAGCTGATCATGTCGCTTGAGGAGAAGTTTGGCTTGCAGATCAGTGACGAGGACGCCGAGAAGCTGACGACGGTCGGCGAGGCGGTGGACTTCATCGGCGAGCACGTGAAGTAGCCAATCGGGCCAGCCCATCCAGCGCGACGTAGATCCACAGACAAAATCTCCAAATAGGAAGAGACGCGACGCCAACCCATTCGGCGGCCGCGTCTCTTTGCGCTGGTTGCGCCGAGAGGAGGTTTGTCATGGATATCTGCTTCATACGCTCAACCGACACCATGATCAGACAATTGTGACACGCCAGGATGGAGTGTGTCTGAGTGCGCCTGAGTGCGCATGTCTATGGGCCGCTTGACCAGATTCCGCATGATCTCGCGCATTATGTCGTCGAGATGGAATTGGGCCTGCGCGACGGTCTCTGGGCAGGCAGCGGCCACACGCGAAGGAACGATCGCACGCCATTCAGGTGGCGAACCGCCGCGGCGTACTGCTCGCCGAGATAGCCGTAGATACAGTCTTGCGTTCGATCTAAGGCGAGCCGCTCACAGATGTGCTGTATTCCATCGATTCCGCGACGGTGAGCCTGGGAACCCGTGCGGATTATGTCGCGCTTGCCCAGCGCCTCCGCCCCGCGATCGAGATCATGCTCGCGCGCTGGCAAGCCGTTCCCACAGGGGAGACGCTCGTCGTTTCATGGCCGGACAACCAGGCCTTTCGAGTTGAGAGATCCGAGCGGCGCTCATATGGCTGGCGTGCAGGGCGCACCAGGGCAAGATCAATTTGATGAGCTACTAGACGCCCCTATGACGCGCCAGATACATCGCTGGTGGCGAAGACCTCCACCTTTGCATTGTCGTGGGCGGTCGGCGCGCCCTCACGCGCATCTGGCGCCGCTGGCGAGGACGCGCCCCACAGGCTCGCGGTGTCCCAGGTGGGACCTATCTCGCGCGGCAGCGGCGCCGGCTTGACGTGCCGGAGGCCACGCGAGCGCAGCAACTCGCTCACCTGCGCGCGCGCCAGAGCGGGTGTGTTGTTCGTACGGCTGAGGTGAGCCAGCCAAAGCCAGCGCGGGCCGTCGTCCAGCATCTGTGTCAGCGCCTCGCCCGTCTGCTCGTTGGAGAGATGTCCGGTGGGGCTGAGGATACGTTGCTTGAGATACCAGGGATACGGGCCATCCAGCAGGCGCGCGCGATCGTGATTCGCCTCGATCACCAACAGATGCGCGCCACGCAACGCCTCGACTGCCTGCGCGCCGACCATGCCCGTGTCGGTCATCACGCCGACACGCCACGCAGCGGTCGAGAGCGTGAAGCCACAGGGGGCGACCGCGTCGTGCGAGATCACGAAGCTGCGTATCTCCAGGGTTCCCAGGCGCAACGACCGGCCAACCGGCAGTTCCACGCGCTCCGGCCGCCAGCCCGCAGGACGCGCCTCGCGCGCCGGCTGCTTCATGACGGCGTCGATTGTGCGTGGATCGGACACAAGGGGGACGCAATACTGGCAGGCGAGACTCAGCGCGCCACAGGCGTGATCCCCATGCTCGTGCGTCAGCAGGATCGCGCTCAGCGCAGTGGGTGAGACGCCCAGACTCCGCAGCCGCCCGCTCAGCAACCTCGCCGAGAAGCCAGCGTCCACCAGCACTACTGTCTCGCCAGACTGCACGAGGAGCGCATTGCCACTGCTGCCGCTGCCCAGGGAGATCACACGCACAGGGATCGCTCCTTCGCATCTGACTGGAAGAACGGATGGTCGTATGGTACGCCGTCAGGGCATGGCGAGGCAAGAGGCATAGGCGGGGCATATGTGCGATCTGGATTCTCACGAGAAACCTCATGATACAATGCTCGTGCTTTCTTCCACTCTCTCAAGTTGCGCCGCACATGGAGCCATGACGTCATGATGAGGCGTTCGCACACAGATACGGACACATTTTCCCTGGTCACTCTCTTTCCCGCTGGCCTGCGTGGCAAGCGCATCCACGCCGTCGGCGCGGGTGGCAGCGGCATCTCAGCCGTGCTGCGGCTCGCCGCGGAGCAGGGCGCGCTCGTGACGGGGTGCGATGTCGCCGAGACGACAATGTCTAAATTGCTGAACACGCAGGGCGTGACGATCGCCCTCGGCCACGATCCGGCGCATGTGGCGGGCTGCGATCTGGTCGTCACGACGCCAGCGGTGACCTTTCTGGACGACCAGCATCCTGAATTGCTGGCAGCGCGGGAACAGGGTATTCGTGTCATCCAGTGGCAGGAGCTGCTCGGCTATCTGATGCGCGACTCGGTCGGCGTCTCTGTGGCCGGTGTGCATGGCAAGGGCTCGACGACGGCGTTGCTGGGCGCGCTGGCCATCGCTGGCGGGCTGGATCCCACCGTCGAGGTCGGCGCGGTCGTCGCTGACTGGGGGGCCAACCTACGGATCGGGGCGGGGCCGTACTTCATCAACGAGGCGGATGAGTTCAACTACAACTTCCTGAGCTACCACCCGCGTGTGGTGACGCTCACTGCCGTCGAGTTCGACCACCCGGAGTTCTTCGAAGACTACACGGCGATACGCGACGCCTTCGTGCGCTTCCTGCGCGGAATGGACCTGAGCGCCGACAGCAGCCTCCCGCCGCCAGCGCTGGCGCTGAACGCGGACAGCCCCGGCTGCCTGGACACGCTGCGCCAGTTGGGTGAGTGGCCAGGAGAGGTCCGCGCCTTCGCGCTGGAAGCGCCCGAGGCTTATGCGCGCGCCGAGGACGTGCGCGACGACACCGAGACAAGCTTCACGCTGCGGCTGGGCGAGCGCAGGTTCGGTCGTGTCACGCTCAGTATGCCAGGACGGCATAACATCGCCAACGCGCTGG
>Ga0070706_100003684_pt1 | contig 14996 bp, 14 predicted proteins | sample KBSK5501metaG_FD_65476 | JGI IMG/M metagenome (GOLD analysis project Ga0070706, IMG submission 65476) | Corn, switchgrass and miscanthus rhizosphere microbial communities from Kellogg Biological Station, Michigan, USA - KBS K5-50-1 metaG | ecosystem: Host-associated > Plants > Roots >...
GCGTTTCATACGCGGTCGCGTCACACCGTTGTAGAATGCCGCGACCAACAAGACTCGCTCGCATCGTGGCCGACGCCGCCATCAAACTACAACAGTATGCCGCGACAGGGTATCACATCTCCATGCCAGCCCAGACGTGGGCCAGGATCAAGCGGGGTGAGCGGATCAGGTCCGGCTGGCAGAGGAATCGGCGGCTGATCAGAGCATATGGCAAGCGTCATGGGGCGCCTCCTGGATGCGGGAACAAGCCCCGCTCCAGGGGAATCCTACCCCATCGCCCACGTTGCGAAACGCCCTCACTCTTTCTCTGTGTGCTCCGCGTGCTCTGTGGTGAAATTCTGCTCCGCCACCGGCAGCGTGAAGCTGAAGATCGCTCCGCCGCCCGCGCGCTCGCCGACGGAGATGGCGCCGCCGTGTGCCTCCACCAGCGCCCGCACGATGGCCAGGCCCAGTCCAGTGCCACCCGTGGCCGCCGCGCGTGAGGGATCGGCGCGGAAAAAGCGCTCGAAGATGCGCTCGCGCAGCTCCACCGGCACGCCCGGCCCAGAGTCCGCGATGCTCAGCCGCACCTCCTGCCCCGTGCGCGCCACCGACACCTCGATGTGCCCGCTGGGCGGCGTATGGCGCAGCGCGTTATCCAGCAGATTCAAGAGGATCTCCGCGACCCGATCGGCATCGGCGTAGACCAGCGGCAACTCCGCTGGCAGCTCGGTCGAGACCGTGATGGCCTGCTGCTCCAGCTCTGGCGCCAGCACCGCCAGCGTCTCCATCACCAGCGGGCCGATGGCCAGGCTGCCGCGCTCGAGCGCCTGCACGCCGGCGTCCAGCCTGGCGATCTGGCGCAGCTGATCTACCAGGCGATGCAACCGTGCCGCCTCGCGCTGAATCGTGTGCACCGTCCGCTCGCGCGCCACCGGGTCATGCACCACGCCATCCAACAGCGCCTCGCTGAACCCTTCGATGGCCGTCAGCGGGGTGGCCAGCTCGTGCGAGACGTTGGCCACCAGCTCGCGCCGCAGTTGTTCCTGCCGCCGCAGCTCCGTCACGTCGCGCTCCAGCGCCGCCGCCATGCCGTTGAAGGATTCCGCCAGGTCATGCACCTCCAGCGGGGCGCGAATTGTTACCCGTGCTCCGTAGTCGCCAGCCGCCATGCGCAATGTGGCTGTGCGGAGGCCCGCGAGTGGCTGCGTCAGCCGGCGTGAGAACACCAGCGCCGCCAGGCCAGCCAGCGCCGCGACCACCAGCGCCGCGACGAGCTCCAGCGTGCGAGACTCGGAAAGAAACGCCAGCGCGCCCACCCGCTCCGAGGTTGGCGGGGTGGAGAGGGCCAGCGCGCCGACGATCGCACCGGAACTGCCGCCGTTGTGAATTGGCACGGCGACGTAGAGGCGGTCCGCCAGCATCGACAGGGGCGCGGCGGTAAGGGTGTCTTCGCTCGTGTGGTCGAGCAAGGCCTGGTGCAGCGCGGGGGTGATGATGGCGAAATCCCGCGCAAACACCGCCTTATCATATCTGCCCAGGCCCGGTGAGACGAGCAGTTGCCCAGATGTGTCCATCACCCACAGGTACGCGGCGGCGAAGCGCGTACCTTTCGCCAGCGGGCCTGGCGCCGTCGGGACGGCCGTCACGCCAGATCCAGGCGAATGTAGACCGAGCAGTGCGCTGTTCCCGCCGCCGAAGGCGACGGCAAGTTGATTGGCCTCACTCGCAAGCTGTGTCCGCTGGAAGTGATTGAACGAGAACGCGACCGCCACCAGCGAGGTTAGCAGGACGAACACGACCGCGCCGAACGCGACCAGCGCCGACCCGAGCGCCATCTGGACGCGCAGGCTGCGCGGCGCCCGGTGCCAGCGCGAGCCTTTGGCGGAGCTGGTCATGGGTAGCCCTCGTCGGCGCTGGCGCTCGCATCGAAGCGATAGCCAACGCCGCGCACCGTCTTGATATAGCGCGGATGCGCCGCATCCTGCTCGATTTTCTTGCGTACCGTGCCGACATGCACGTCTACGGTGCGGCTGTCGCCCAGATAGTCGAAGCCCCAGACCTTGCTGAAGAGCGTCTGCCGGTCGAACACGCGACCTGGCGCCGCTGCCAGCGTGAGCAGGAGATCGAACTCTTTGGCCGTCAGCTCGACCGGCACACCGTTTGCCTCGACTCGGCGCTCGGCCGGCGCCACCACAAGGCCAGGAAAGCGCAGGCGACCGGCATCCTCTGCGGTCGCCGTCAGCGGTCCACTGGCGCGGCGCAGAATCGCGCGCACGCGGCTCACCAACTCGCGTGGGCTGAAGGGCTTAGTCACGTAGTCATCGGCGCCGAGATCCAACCCGCGCACGCGATCGTCCTCAGTGCGGCGGGCGGTGAGCATCAAGATCGGCGTACTGCCCGTCTCGCGGATGCGGCGCGCCACCGTCCAGCCATCCAGGCCGGGGAGCATGAGATCGAGAATCACAAGCGCGGGCCGCTCGTGCTCGAAGAGCCACAGACCGGCGACGCCGTCCCGGGCGAGGAGTACGCGCGCGCCAGCTTCAGCGAGATACAGCTGGACGAGCTGTGCGATGCTGTCCGCATCCTCGATGACCAGTACCGTGGCCTCCAGCGGGGGCATCATCTCCTCCCCAGCAGCCGGCGCACCCGACCCACGACCTGTCATCGCGCTCCCCTTCGACCCAGTCTGTTTATCACAGAGCACGCAGAGCACGCAGAGCACGCAGAGCACGCAGAGGACACAGAGTCAGAAGGTACAGACGAAGACGAACGAGGAGGCATGACGGCATCGCGGAGCATGGGCCGCTTCCTCACTGTCGCACGTCTCATCATCTCCCCCGTTATGGCCCTATGATCACGAGGCCATACAGCGGCCTCGGTCTGTGTATCTCAAACTGACTCTGCGTGCTCTGCGTCCTCTGCGGTGCATTCTGCTTTCTGGCTCAGACTCACCATTACTCAGCGCGCAACGCTACGATCGGATCGAGCCGCGAGGCGCGCAGCGCCGGATAGAAGCCGAAGAGGATGCCGATGACCGCCGCTACACCGAATGCCAGCACGATCGGCGTAAGACTGAACGCGAACGGCAGCTGGAACTGTTTGGTGAGCACCAGGCCGCCGAGCAGCCCAATCGCGATGCCGAGTATGCCGCCGAGGCTGCTCAACGTCATCGCTTCGATCAGGAACTGATTGCGAATGTCGCTCCGGCGCGCGCCGACCGCCATACGGATGCCGATCTCGCGCACGCGCTCCGTGACCGAGACCAGCATGATGTTCATGATGCCGATGCCGCCAACCAACAGCGAGATCGCCGCCACGCCGATCAGCAGCACCGCCAGCGTCTGCTGGAACTGTTGCGCCGTCTGCACGAACTGGGTCGGGCTGCGCACCGTGAAGTCATCCGGCCCCCCGGCTGGCAGGTTGTGCCGCTGCTCCAGCAGCGATGTGATGGCCTGCTGTGCGGGCGTCACGTTGTCGGGCACGTCCACCTGCGCCTGAATCTGGCTGACGAAGGTGACGTTGCTCAGCCGCGTGACCGCCGTCGAAAACGGCACGAAGACCGTGTCATCCTGATTGTTGAAGCCGGTGGACCCCTTCGCGGCCAGCACGCCGACCACGCGGAACGGCTGATTGCGAATCATTACGAGCTGGCCGATCGGATCGGTGCCGGACGGCGTGAAGAGATTGTCCACCACCGTCTGGCCGATCACCGCCACCGGCGTGCCGGCGGACTCGTCGGCTTGGGTATACCACGCGCCCGCGCTCAGGCTCCAGGTCTGGATGGCCTGGAAGCTGGGATACACGCCCTGCACGCGCGTGTTCCAGTTGAGGCCGCCGCTGATCAGCTGGGCATTGACGGCGACGACCGGGCTGACGTTGACGACATGTGGCACCGCGCCGATGGCTTGGGCGTCTTGCTCGGTGAGCGACTGCTGCGTGCCGGCGCCCGACCGCGCGCCCCCAGTACTCGTTGCCCCTGGCTGCACGACCAGCGTCGTGGTGCCCAGGCCCACCACGCGTTGGTTGATGAGCGCGGCGGTGCCCTGGGTCAGCGTCACCACGGCGATGACGGCGGCGACCCCTACCACGACGCCGAGCGCCGTCAACAGCGAGCGCAGGCGATTGGCCCACAGCGCCGTCGCCGCGCTGCTGAAGCTGGGGCCGATCTGTGCACCACGGCGGTGGCGCACAGTGCTACTGCTGCGCGCGGTGGAGGAGGGCATGGGCGCGCTCGTCGTCTCCGTGGCGGCTGGGATGCCGGTTTCTTCCGGTGCGCTCATGCCTGCTCCTCCCGAATCTCGACGCGTCCGTTCGCCGCCGGCTCAGCGGTGGGGGGCGTCACGTGCAGCTCAGTAAGGGCCGCGCGCGGCTGCGCCACCGTCTCGTCGCCGACGACACGGCCATCACGAAAGTGGATCTGGCGGCGGGCGTAGGCGGCGATATCCGGCTCGTGGGTGACGAGCACCACCGTCAGCCCGCGCTGATTCAACACCTGCAGCACCGCCATGATCTCCACACTGGTGTGGCTGTCCAGGTTGCCGGTCGGCTCGTCGGCCAGCAGCAGGGCAGGCCCGGTGACGAGCGCGCGCGCGATGGCGACACGCTGCTGCTGCCCGCCGGAAAGCTCCAGCGGCTTGTGATTCACCCGACTGCCCAGCCCCACCACTTGCAGCGCGCGCCGGGCGCGCCGCTCCTGCTCCGCCGGACTGAAGCCGGCGTACATTAGCGGCATCTCGACGTTTTTCAGCGCGCTGGCCCGTGGCAGCAGGTTGAAGCCCTGGAAGACGAAGCCGATGTGCCGGTTGCGCACCTCCGCCAGGGCGTCCGCGCTCATGCGGCTCACCGGCGCGCCGGCCAGCCAGTATTCGCCGCTGGTGGGCTGATCCAGACAGCCGATCAGGTTCATCAACGTAGACTTGCCGGAGCCGGACGGCCCCATGATCGCGACGAACTCGCCGGGATAAATGTCCAGCGAGACGCCGCGCAGCGCGGGCACTCGTGTCTTGCCCAACAGATACAGCTTGCTGAGCCGGCGCACGGCGATGACTGGCCGCGCGTGCCCGTTCTCGCCGTGGTCCACGCCTGCGCCATCCGCGTCGTCTGGCAATGGCGTACGCGCGAAGTCATTGGTCTCGGCCGCCTGGCTCTGGTCGGTGGTCATGGATGTCTCCCCTCCGTTAGCCACCGTTGCCCGAGCCACCGTTGCCACCGTTGCCGCCGTTGCCGCCAGTGCCGCGGCCACCGGTGCCACCGGTGCCGCCGGCGCCGCGGCCACCGCCACCGCCACCGAAGAATCCGCCGCCGCCAAGGCCACCGCCTCCGGCTCCAGCGCCGGTATTGTTCGCTGAGCTCGAAGCGCTTGGCAGCGTGCCGCCCTGTTGCCCAGTCACGACGCTGTCGCCGGCGCTCAGACCCGCCAGCACCTCATAGGCCGTGCCGTTGCTCAGACCAAGCACCACCGGCTTGACGACCCACTGGCTGCCGGAACGCTGCAGCACATAGGCGAGGGTCGGGCTGTCAGCGGCGAGCTGCGCGTTCTGTTGCTGGAGGCCGAGCAGCAGCTGCCGACTCTGTACCAGCGCGTCGCGCACCTGCGTCCGCGATACAAAGCCACCGCTGGTGGTGGTGGCGGCGGCGCGCGCGAAGGTGATCGCGGCGGTCGGCAGCAGCAGCACATTTTGCCGCTCGGCGGTCGTGATGGAGATCGTCGCCGTCATGCCCGTCAACAGGTGCGCGCCGTTCAGCGAGGTCATATCCACGTTCATCGTCACGGGATACGTCACGACATTCGAGGACGACGTGCCAATTGGGGAGATGTAGCCGACGGTGGCGCGGAACGCACGGCTACCATAGGCGCTGACGGTGAACGTCGCGGCCTGGTTGGCCTGCAAGCCGCTGATGTCGGCCTCGTTGACCCCGGCCTGCACTTGGAGGCTGGAGGAGTCGACGAGGTCGATGAAGCCGCTGGAGCTACTGCTACTGCTACTGCTACTGCTACTGCTGCTGGAGCTGCTGCTGGACGCGCCGGACCCGGAGCTCGAGCTACCGGAGGCGCTGGACGAGCCGCCGACCGTGCCGTTGATGGCCGTGACCGTGCCGGCGTGGGGGGCTGTCAGCGTGGCGTTGTTGAGGTTATCTTGCGCCGTCTTGAGCTGACCCAGTGAGGCGGCGTACGCATTCTCTGCTGCTGCAACACACTGGGGCGGCGCGTTGCTCCCCTGCTTGGTGCACGAAGCGAGGGCATTCTGCTCCTGGTCCCAGGCCTCGTTGGCCTGGATCTGCGCCTGATTCAACGCATCCTGCAGGGCGGTGGTGTCGAGTTTGGCGAGCTGTTGGCCGGCCTTCACCTGTTGGCCGAGCCGCACGTCAATCTCGGCCACGCGGCCGCTGGTGGTAAAGTTGGCGCCGTATGATGCCGCCTGTACCGGCCCGGTGGCGCTCACGGAGATGAGCAGCCGCCCGGTGGCGACCTGTGCCGTCTGGTATGTGACTGGCTGCGGGCGGCCGCGCGCCATGGCCGTGATGGCAAAGCTGGCGATCAGGACCACGATCAGAATTCCGGCGACGACCATCACCACACGGCGCCGCCACCACGGCGTCGCGCTGCTGCCGGCAGACTCGTCGAAATTGTCGGTGTCGAAGAGGTCGGCCAGGTCGTCATGAAACGTCGGCAGGTCGAGCGCAGTGCGTTCGCTCGCCGGTTTGGGTGCGGCTTCGCGCGGCTCCAGCATGCGAATGTGTCCTCCCTACGTGGGTATTTGTGCGTATAGCTCAGCATCTATGTAACAGTACGTTCGAGGGTGGGGCGTTTGACAGCCACACGCGTAAAGTCTCTGCAAAGTTTCGCGCGTCTGCTGCTGAGCCGCGTTCCACGCCTGTCCCTGGCACCTGTTCTGATCGCCCTTGCGGGCGCCCGCTGGCCCATCGCGGCTTGGCCGGTTTCGGGGCCTCGCTTGCCGCGCGCCGGGGTGGCGGTTCCAGGGGTGAGGCTCGCCCGGCAACTGGGCCACATTGCGCCAACCACGCAGCGTGCGAATTCTGGCACGAAACTCGCTCCAGAGCGACTGGGCGGCCATGCGATCTGCGGTGGGCGACAGACAAAACGCCGCGCACCGGCACTCTCTGGAGCTGTGGGGCCGCCCGTTGACGAGCGCAGCCCACGGCGCTGTGGCTGCGCGAAAGGAGCAATTCTGTGGTACTTCAGGATGTCACGCTCACGTTTAGCGACCTGGCACTGCAAATCCTCGTGGGCGCGATTGCCGCCGGCGTCGCCGGGCGCGCCATGCGTGGCGGCGGCTTCGGCATTCTCGGCGATCTGCTCTTCGGGATTCTCGGTGCCATTGGCGCCAACTTTGTCGTGAGCTATTTTGGGCTCTTCAATTCCAAGAACTACGGCCTCACGGGCGAGCTCATCGTGGCGGCCGTCGGCTCGATCCTGCTCGTCGTGATCGTCCGCATCTTCACCGCGCGCCGCAGCAGCGCTGAGGCGTAGCTGCCCAACGCCAACGAGCGCCCCTACGCGACGTAGCGGGCGCTTCGTGGCGGGCGGGATGGATGCTCCCGAGATGCGGAGTGATCTAGCACCCGCGCTCACATTGGATACGGAATTGGGAGGGAAGTGATGGCACGTCATGCACCTCAGCAATCTCGGGGGGGCCGTGCCGCGCCTTCCGATCGGCGGCCACCAGCAGGCAGCTCGCGCCCTCATCCCTGGGAGCTAGTGCTGCATCCAATCAAAGCGGCGCACTTCATCGCCGTGCTAGCGGGCGATCCGCGCATTTCAGGGCTGCGCAAGCTGCTCTTCATTGGGCCGCTGTTGATCCTGCTCATCGCTGTGCTGCTGCCCGAGGGCATCGTCGCGGGCGCCGTAAGCGTGGTCCTGCCGGTCGTTGGGCCGCTGGTGGACCTGCCGGCGGACGCTGCGCTCGATTGGTTCATGTTGGCGATCGCCGCGTACGGTCTGCTGGGCATCTTCCCGGAGCGCATCATTCAAGAGCACCATGCCCGGCTCTTCCACCCGCGCCGGGCGTAGCCCTCCCCCATAGGGAGAGGAGTGCCAGAGCATGAATCACCACAGAGATCGCAGAGACGCGACAGAGAGGATGACGTCCGTAGGGGCGCACGCGGTGCGCCCTGTCCCTGCCCTCGAGCGGCAGGGCTCATCCTACGCGAGAGGTCCCGCGCCGGGCCGACGCGGCGGACACCACATTACAAGCCCACTGTCGCGATTGTATGCCCAGGAGTAGCCCCGGCCTTCAGGCCGGGGACGTCTGCCCCATCCCACCGCCCGCCGAAGCGCATTCTGGCGCCCCTCTCCCCCGCTGGCGCGGGGCTGGGGGTGAGATTACCCTTGTGGGCGCGCGGCGACGATGTCGTGCTGCGCCGCCCACAGGCCGAGATCGCGCCGTGAGATTGCCGCCGCCATCAGGTCGGGGAACAGATCCGGCGTGCAGGCGAAGGCCGGCGCACCCATCGCGGCCAGCGCCGCCGCGTTGTGCTGGTCGAAGCTAGGGCTGCCGTCGTCGCTGAGCGCCAGCAGGCAGACGAGCTGGACCCCACTGCCCGCCAGCTCCGCCGCGCGGCGCAACATCTCGCGCTGGTTGCCCCCTTCGTAGAGATCAGTGATGAGCACCAGGATCGTCTGCGCTGGCCGCGTGATGACCTGCTGGCAGTAGGCCAGCGCGCGATTGATGTCGGTGCCGCCGCCAAGCTGTGTCCCGAAAAGCAGGTCAACCGGATCGTGCAGGTCGTCAGTGAGGTCCACCACCGCCGTATCGAACACGATCATACGCGTGCTGACGGCGCGCAGCGTCGCCAGCACCGCGCCGAAGATGCCGGCGTAGACGACTGACGTCGCCATCGAGCCGGACTGGTCCACGCAAAGCACGATGTCGCGCAGCGACGAGCGCTTGTGCCCGTAGCCCACCAGCTTCTCGGCGATGATGGTGCCGCGGTCGGGCAGGTAGTTCTTGAGATTGGCGCGGATGGTGCGGTCCCAGTCGATCTCGTTGCCGCGCGGCCGATTGGTGCGGGTCGCGCGGTTCAGGCTGCCGCGCACCGCCTGCAAGAGCGGGTTGGCGAGCTTGCGCTCGAGATCGTCCACGACCTGGCGCACGACCTGGCGAGCGATGTCCTTGGTCTTGTCGGGGATGACTTTGCTGAGCGCGAGCAGATTCGCGACAAGATGCACATCCGGCTCGACGCCTGCGAGTAGCTCTGGCTCCAGCAGCATCTGCGTCAGATTGAGGCGCTGCAGCGCGTCCTGCTGCATCACCTTCACGGCCGAGGAGGGGAAGTAGCTGCGGATGTCGCCCAGCCAGCGCGCCACGTTGGGCGACGAGGCGCCCAGCCCCGCCGAGCGACGCTGGCCGGCTCCGCCGCGGCCACGCCCGCCGCCTGCGCCAGCGCTACCACCGCTGCCGTAGAGCGCTTCGAGCACGGCATCCATACCGGCATCTTGCCCGCCAAGCTGCAGGCCCATGGCCTGCTGTGCGTCCTGGCCCAGCACGAGCCGCCAGCGCTTCAGTCGCTCTGTCTCGTCAGTCGCCGTCATATGTCACCCCCAGCAGGTGCGCCAGCACCGGCAGCACCGCATTCGCGCGCTCCGTGTCGAGCGGCGTCGCGCCCGCGTCGCCCGCGGTCGTGGCGATTCGCGCGCGCGCGTCCGCGCGCAGATGCTTGACCTTCTCGCCCATCGCCTGGCGCTCGGGCGGCTGGAAGCCGGAGAAGGCGCGGCGCAGCATCGGCAGCAGCGCGACGAACAGGTCGGTAGGCAGGTCGGCGAGCCAGGCATCCAGCGCGGACCAGAGACCATCCTGGTGCAGCAGCAACAAGCCACTGCCGCGCAGCACACCCTCGACCCAGGCGGCGGCCTGCGCGGCCGGCACGACCGGCGAGAGCGTCAGGCCGGCCAGGCGGCGCAGCTGGGCCTCATCCAGCACGCTCTGCTCCAGCAATAGGCGGCAGCAGCGCCCACGCACCAGCCCATGCACGCCGTCATTGTCGATGAGCCGGCGCAGCACCGTTTGCCAGTCCCCGCGCATGTCCTCGCGGTCCAGCAGGCTCACGCTCTCCTGCGCGCGATCGATGCTCTCGACCATCGAGGCGGCCGCATCGTCGTCCAGCGAGGCACAGGCACCCGGCAGGCCGACCACCGCGCGCTCGAAGAGGGCAGCGATCACCGGTAAGACGCGCTCGGCCTTTGTCTGGCGTACGTCGCCGTAGCGGGCGACACGGGCCAGCGGCGGCAGTGCATCCATCAGGTGGCGCACCTCGGCGGAGACTGCCGCCTGCGCCTGCACGCGCTCCAGCACGCAGTCGACGGCCGCGGGCAGCTCGGCCAGGATCACGCGGTCCAGCAACTCGGTGAGCTGCGGAAGATCGGTGGCCTCCTCGGCGCTGTGCCGCGCGAACGCGGTGGCTGCGGTCTCGACGGTGTTGCCCCAGATGTTCGCCTCGTCCAACATGTCCCCCTGACAACGGCCTGCCGTTCACGGTGGAGATCGCCGCCTAACACCCAGAGATTCTACACGCAGCGCAGCATTGCGGAAAGGACCGCGCCGCCTAACCACCCACGCCGTAGGGGCGTAAAGCTATCATCATTGGTATCTTTACGCCCCTACGGAAATGATAGAATAAAACTATCTTTACGCCCCTACGGAAATGATAGAATAAAACTATCTTTACGTCCCTACAGAACGGGAGATCACGATGTTCATCAAGTGGACGCGCCACCGCTACGGCGAGCGCGTGTACTGCGAGGCGCTGTTGGTGCGCGCGGTGCGTGTCGAGGGCAAGCCGCGCCAGGAGATCATCGCGCGGCTGGGGAGCTTCACGGTCGAACGGATGGAGGAGTGCCGAGACGATCCGTGGCCATCGGCGCGCGCGCGGGAGTGGGACCCACGGTGTCAGTTCTGGCGGCGCGCCACGACGGTGCTGCGGAACCAGTTTCCGTGCGACGGGCCGGAGCGCGAGGGGCTGAAGCGGGACCGGAGAGCCGTCCGCGCCCTCAACCTAGACGAGGCGACGCTGGCGCGCCTGGAGGCGCAACTTGCCGCCGTGGTGCCGCGCCCACCCGCCGAGGAGCCAGTCGAGGCGTAGGGACGTAAAGATGCATTAAAACTACCTTTACGTCCCTACAGACCCCCAGCCGCCCCGCCGGCCACCGCTGCCGAGCAGCAAAGCTACCGGACACTAGTCACAGTGACTAGTGTCCGTCTGCTATCCCCTACCAATCCGGCACCGGCCACAGGCTTCGCCCCGCAGTGCGCGAGCCGCGAGTTGCTTTCGGGGCCGGCGGCCCCGAAAGCTCTTTGGCCTCCCAATCCGCTCGCTCCACGCTGCCCTTCTGGTGTGCATAGCCCACCGTCCACCGCCCAGCGCGCCGGGCTGGATCAGGACATGACATGGCTTGAATTGGTCATTCACCCTTGACATGTGGTGTCCGGTTGGGGTACTTGGCGCACCAGGAGAAGTCCTAATTCTACACGGATAGTGCCGCTGGGCACTGCTTGACATCGGCAGGTGGACGGAGGTACCATTACGTCAAGACGCGGCGCGCGGACGCCGCCCCCCGAAGGGAGATGAGCATCGAGTGGACGCAAAAACGGTGAGGATGAAGATCGCGGCGGCAGACATCCTGGTCAGCCAGTTTGCCGCGCTGTCAGGAGTGCCGTATAGCAATCTCTCTGACATGCTGCACGAGCGCAAGCCCATCACGGCGGAGATGGCGAGTCGCATGGAGCGCGGGCTGGCGCAGCTTGAGAGCGATCCGCCGGCACGTCTGGTGATAACGCGCGGCACGCCGCGCAAGACCGAAGTGGCCAGCTAAACGGAAGGGCAGCACCCGCTCACGACGGCTGCTGCCCGGCGCGCCCCCCAAACGAAAGGATCAGGATCACTTGAGCAACGCGGCTGCAAGCATCGTACCCCAAGAACCCCCATCTGTCCAGCGCCGCCCGACGTGCTCTGGCTTCGCGCAGCTTTGGGCTGGGCGGTCCTGCCCGCCGAGACGCCCGAAACAGACGCGTACGGGCGCGTCTGCTGTTCCTGCGGCAGGCCGTCGTGCCCCAGCCCCGGCAAGCATCCGAATTGCTCCTTCAAGCACCACACTGGCCCTTTGCCGCTCGAAGACTTGCGCATGTACTTCGCGGGCCGCGCGGGCAAAAATAGCTGCGTGTTGACCGGTGCGCGCAGTGGCATCCTGGTGGCCGATGTGGACCCGCGCCACGACGGCACGCTTGACGCGCTCTGGGAGTTGGGCTGGCCGCAGGAGACGGTGATTGCGCAGAGCGGTGGCCTCGGCTGGCATATCTACGTTAGCTGCCCGGCGGAGGGGCTGCCGAGTGTGGATAGCTACGGGACCGGCGTCGAGATCAAAGGCAACGGCAAGTTGGTCGTCCTGCCGCCGTCGCTGCATCCCAGCGGACGGCACTACACCTGGATGCCAGGGCATGAGCCGTGGTCGGTGGGCCTTGCTCCTCTCCCGCCGGCCACGCTCGCGTCCCTCGCGTCTCTCGCCGCGCAGCGCCAAGCACGGGCCGAGCGGCCACCCACGGTGGCCAGGGCGACGGTGGGTGTCAGCATGGACGGCCCAGAGCTTTCGGCGGCCCACCTGCGCTGGGCACGCCGGCAGGCAGGCGCGGCGGTCAAGACCGCCATCCATCGCGTGCGCGACGAGGGCTGGGGGCGGCATGACGCGGGCAAGACGTTGGCGGCGCGGCTGGTCAATTTGTGGTTGCCGGGCGACGAGGTGGACGCCTTCGCCCTGCGCTTTCAGGAAGTGGTGAGGTGGGGCTGATGGCAACAGAGGGCAGACGCGCGGACCACGAGTTCACCGCCGAAGAAATCCTGAATGAGACCAAATGGGCGAAGGACAAAGGCCCGCAGAGTGATCATCCGAACAGCAACGGCAACGGCGCGCGTCCAGTGCCCCCGCACAACGTCTATCCGCGCAACGATGCCGGCAACGCCATGCGCCTGGCCGACACGCAGGGCGATGCCTACCGCTACAACTGCGACGCCAAGCAGTGGCATCACTGGGAGGCCGGACGCTGGAACAAAGACGCGAAGAGCCGTGTCGAGGGCGATGTGCTCGGCATCGCGGATGACCTCTACGGCGAACTACGGACGATAGACACCAAAGAGGAGCAGACGAAGCACCTGGCCTGGGCGCGGGCGAGCGGCATGGACTCGCATGTGCGCGGCACGCTCCGTCGTGCGCAGAGCATGCCGCCCTTCCCCGTCGTCGCGGACGAACTGGATGCGGACCCATTGCTGCTGCATGCGGTGAATTGGACGCTGGAACTCCACCTGGACGGCACCTGGACGGTGCGTGAGCACCGGCCCAACGACCTGATTACCCTGAGCCTGGCCACCGACTACAGGGAAGCGGCCACGAGTGCCTTGTGGACGGACACGCTGGCATATCACCTGCCCTCGGAGCCGGTGCGCGCGTGTCTCCTGCGCTTTGCCGGCATGTGTCTGGGCGGCATGGAGAAAGAGCACGTGGCCATCGCCAACGGCCCGCAGAAGACCGGCAAGTCCACCATTCTCGGCGGCATGCGCGCGACCATGGGCGACTACGGGCAGCCGATGGACATCACCACCCTCTTGCGCGACCGCAACCCCCGGCCTGGCGCGGCACGCCCGGACCTGATGGCGCTCTTGGGCGTGCGGCTGGCGGTGGTCAGTGAGATCGAGGAGAACACTGAACTGAATGCGGCGCTCCTGAAATCGTTGGCCGGCGCGGATGAGCGCTCTGGGCGTGCGCTCTACAAGGGCCAGGAGCCATACAAGCCCACCTATGGCATCATCATCCTGTGCAATGACTTCCCAGTGCTGCCCGCCAACGATGAAGCGGTGTGGGACCGGGTATTGAAGTTCCCGTTTCTGGTCGAGCGGCCACGCGACAAGCGCGACATCGCCAAGCGCGACGAAATCAAAGACCCCCGCCGCACCGGACCCGCCATCCTCTGGTCGCTGCTCTGCGGCTGGCAGGGCTGGTGCCAACGTGGGCGGCAGTTGGACCCGCCTGACGAGGTCCGGTCGGCCACGCAGGAGGCGCGCGACGCCCTGGACCAGCCGGGCACCTTCCTGCGGGAAACGATGCTCTTCACGGTCACCGGCGACGCAGAGGATTATGTCAGCGTCCACGACGTGCGCCTGCGCTACGACCTCTGGCTCGGCAAAACGGCCACCCAAAAGGAGCGTGAGCGCTTCAACCGCGCCCTGGAGCGGCGGGGCGCACGCAAGGGCCAGCGCGGCAGCATTGATGACGGTCGGCAGCAGTGGTTTGGCCTGCGATGGCAAGCAGGGGGATAAACACCATAAACACCATAAACACCATAAACACCATAAACACCTTAAACACCTTAGCAAACCCCCTTAAGAGTGTCGCTCTATACAAATTAACGAGGAGCGCTGGTGTTTAAGGTGTTTATGGTGTTGACGGTCAAAGTGAGAAAGTCGGGATTCATGCGGTTCCGGCACAAGCAGGCGCATAAACACCTTGGAACCGAGTGCGAGAGGAGCAACCGAAGATGACACGCGAGCTACACGCTGAGGACTGGCATACGGTGACGTTCTGGGATGAAGAGCAGTGGGATGTGAACTCCACGCACGTGGCGGAGTTGCCCGCCGCAGAGGTGGCGGCCATCCGCGCGCTTCAAACGGCCTGCACGCGGCTGGAGGAACTCCACCTGCACGTCGAGATAGACCCCTTGGGCGCAGTCACCATCTACGCGGGAGAAGCGGGGCATGCCGCGCTGAACGCCAAGGGCGCTGCGCTGGAAGCCGAGCGCGAGGAAACGTTCACGCTGTTTCCGCCGCGCATTGAGGCGCACGACTGAACGGCGACGAAACGAAAGGAGCATCTGTGTCGAACGCCTTTGCTGATGACAGTGACCAGTTACATTGAGCCCACTTCCCGCACGAACGCTTGACGCTTTTTAGAGAATAGGGGAGGACGAGATGAAGAGCGAAGAGTGAGGCGTGTATGGAGAGCGTTCCCGCGC
>Ga0070706_100003686_pt1 | contig 14991 bp, 14 predicted proteins | sample KBSK5501metaG_FD_65476 | JGI IMG/M metagenome (GOLD analysis project Ga0070706, IMG submission 65476) | Corn, switchgrass and miscanthus rhizosphere microbial communities from Kellogg Biological Station, Michigan, USA - KBS K5-50-1 metaG | ecosystem: Host-associated > Plants > Roots >...
GGCGGCGTCGGGCAGGATCTCGCGGCCCTGGTCGACGTGCAGGACCTCACGCCCGTCGCGATCCTCGTCTCGCTCGCGATCGCATTCGGCCTGGGCATCGTGCATGCCGTCTCGCCAGGCCACGGCAAGACGATCATGGCCGCGTACCTCGTCGGCGGCCGCGGCTCGAGCCGCCAGGCTGTCGGCCTCGGGCTCGCGGTGACGGTGTCGCACACGCTCGGCGTGCTCGTTCTCGCGGGCATCACGCTCGCCGCATCGAGCGTCATGCCGCCCGAGCGCCTGTACCCGGTCCTGGGCGTGGCATCGGGCGGCCTCGTCATCCTCATCGGCGGGTCACTGCTGTGGTCCCGCCTCCGCGTCGCGCTGCGGGCCGGGGGGAAGGGCCACGGCCACGAGCACCAGCACGAGCATCCGCACGCGCACGGACACGATCACCCGGACGCGCCCCACCCCCATGCCGACGAACACGGGCACCCGCATCCGCACAGTCACGCCCCGGAGCCCGGCGACTCGATCTCGTGGCGCGGGCTGCTCGCGCTCGGCCTGTCCGGCGGGCTCGTCCCGTCCGCTTCGGCGCTGATCCTCCTCCTCGGCTCGATCGCGGCCGGCCGGGTGGCCTACGGCCTGGTGCTCGTCGTCGGGTTCGGGCTGGGCATGGCGGTGGTCCTCGCCGGGATCGGCCTACTGCTCGTCCATGCCCGCCGATTCGCCGAGCGCCGTTTGGGCGAAGGCCAGACCGCAGTCGACAGGCTCCGCCGCGTCACGCTCCCCATCCAGCTCGTGACGGCAAGCCTCGTCGTGGTGCTCGGCGTGGTCCTGACCGGGCAGGCGCTGACCCAGGTGCTCTAGAGGATCGCCTGGGCCGTCTCCAGCACCTCGTCGAAAACCGCGTCGGCGTCCCGCTCCGCGTCCAGCACGCGCCAGCGCCCGGGCTCGGCGCCCGCGAGCTCCAGGAAGCCGGACCGGACCCTTCGATGGAAGTCCAGATCGAACGCGGCTTCGAACCGGTTGCGGGACTCCTCGGCCTTGCGCCGCAGGCCGACCTCGGGCGAGACGTCGAGCAGGATGGTCAGATCCGGCGTGAGTCCGGCGGTGGCCAGATCCGCGACCGCCCGCAGCTCCGCCAGGGGGAGGCCCGCGCCGAAGCCCTGGTAGGCGAGCGTCGAATCGGCGTATCGCGCGCACACGAGGACCTCGCCGGAAGCAAGTGCCGGGCGGATCACCTCGGCGACGAGCTGGGCGCGCGCCGCGTTGAAGAGCAGGGCGTCGGCCCGCGCCTCGATGCCGGCGGCGCCGTCCGTCGCGCGCGCGAGCACGATCGACCGGATCTGCTCCCCGAGCGCCGTCCCGCCCGGTTCGCGAGTGAGCCGCGCTCGGTGGCCGCGAGCACCCAGCGCGTCCACGAGACGCCGCGCCTGGAGCGTCTTGCCAGCGCCCTCGGGGCCCTCGAGCGTGATGAACCGTCCCGCCACGGCGCGAGTGTAGGCATCGCCCCCGGCGCGCTTTGCTACGCTCCCGCCCCGATCATGCGTGACCTGACCGAACGTGCCCTGGACACCGCCGCGCAGCTCGGCGCGACCTACGCGGACGTTCGCGTCATCCGCAGGCGAGACGAATCGATCGCGGTCAAGAGCGGCCGCGTGGAGGGCGTGGCCCTCGGCGAGACCGACGGGTTCGGCGTCCGCGTGCTCGTCGATGGGGCGTGGGGCTTCGCTGCGAGTGACACCCTCGACCTGGCGGAGGCCGACCGTGTCGGTGCGCTGGCGGTCCGAGTTGCCAAGGCGTCGGCGACGGCGCTCCGGCGGCCGGTCGAGCTCGACGGGCGACCTCCCGCCACGGGGACCTACGAGACGCCGATCGTCGAGGACCCGTTCAAGATCCCACTTGAGACCAAGATCTCCGACCTCGTCGCGGCCGACCGCGCGGCCGGCGCCGTCAAGGGCGTCGCCTTCACCGAGTCGATCTATACCGGGCACCGCGAGTGGAAGACGTTTGCCGCGACCGACGGCAGCTTCACGGAGCAGGTGCTCACCCAGGTTGGCACCGCGGTCGAAGCCAACGCGATCGAGGGCGACGAGCACCAGCGGCGCAGCTACCCGGACGCAGGCGGTGGCTACCAGGCCGCCGGCTATGAGTACATCCGCGGCCTCGACCTGGCGGGGCACGCGGAGCAGTACGCCGAGCAGGCGGTGGCGCTCCTGTCCGCGCCGCAGCTCCCCCCGGGTCGGCGAACGATCGTCCTCGACCCGTCGATGCTCTACCTGCAGCTCCACGAGAGCTGCGGCCACCCGACCGAGCTGGACCGCGTGTTCGGGACGGAGGCGTCGTATGCCGGCACGAGCTTCCTCACCCCTGACAAGCTCGAGGAGGGCTTCCAGTACGGCTCGGATCTCGTGACGATCGTCGCCGATGCGACCGCGGCGGGCGGGCTCGGCACCTTCGGTTGGGACGACGAGGGCGTCGAGGCACAGGCCGTGCCGCTTGTGCAGAACGGGCGATTCGTGGGCTACCAGTCGAGCCGCGAGACGGCGCCGCGAGTCGGTCTCCGCTCCAGCGGTGGCATGCGCGCCGACGGCTGGAACCGGATCCCATTGATCCGCATGACCAACGTCAGCATGCTGCCGGTCCCGGGCATGTCCCTCGACGAGATCGTCGCCGCCACGGATGACGGCCTGTACCTCGCGAACAATCGCAGCTGGTCGATCGACGATCGGCGCCTGAACTTCCAGTTCGCGACGGAGATCGCGTGGGAGATCAAGGGCGGCAAGAAGGGCAAGCTGTACAAGAACGCGACGTACACCGGCATCACCTACGAGTTCTGGCGATCCTGCGATGCGGTGGGTGACGAGCGCAGCTTCGTGATGCTCGGGACGCCGAACTGCGGCAAGGGCGAGCCGTCGCAGACGGCGCGCGTCGGCCACGGGGTGCCGGGCGCGCGCTTCCGGAACGTCCAGGTGGGAGTCGGCAAATGGTGAGCCGCGCGAACAGGCTGGCGAGCCCCGGTGTTCCTGCGACCCCGGGCGGCGGGAGCGCGGTCGCCGCGAGCGAGCTCGCGCGGAGCGTCAACGCCCGCGATCCCGAGTCTGCTCTGGCACTCGCCGAGGAGGTGCTCGGGCGCGCCGTCCGGATCGGCGCCACGGAGGCCGAGGTGCTGGTGATGGCCGGCGACTCGGCACTCACCCGGTTCGCCAACAGCGAGATCCACCAGAACGTCGTCGAGCACTCCCTGACCGTCAACCTGCGCTACGTGGTGGGCAAGCGCATCGCCGTGGTATCGACCGGCAAGGTCGATACGGAGGGCCTGCGCTCGCTCGTGAACCGGGCCGCTGCGATCGCCCGAAGCTGCGAGGAGCTCGACGACTGGGCAGGCCTGTCGGCGCCCGCCAACGGCGCGACACGGGCCACGATCTCGGCCTGGTCGGACGGCTCTGCCGAGGCAACCCCGGAGTTTCGCGCCGAGGGCGTGCGCGCGGTCATCGCAGCCGCGGACGCGGTCGGTGTCACTGCGTTCGGCTCGTTCTCGACCGACGCCGAGGCCGTCGCGGTCGCGAACTCGGCGGGAATCCGCGCCGCGGAGAACCGAACCTCCGCCCAGCTGCTTACCGTGCACATGTCGCCCGATGGCGGCACCGGCTACGCCGAGGGCGTGAGCATGGACGCGACGACGATCGATGCGGCGGCGATCGGGCGAGAGGCGGCCGCGAAGGCCCGCGCCGGCGATCGCGCGGTCGTCGTGGAGCCGGGCGACTACCCGGTCGTGCTCGAGGAGTACGCCGTCGTCGACATCACGGACATGCTCGGCTACCTGGGCTTCTCGGCGCTCGCGGTACAGGAGGGCCGGTCGTTCGTGGAGCCGGGCCGGCGGATCGGCTCGGACCTCGTCACGGTCATCGACGACGGCGGCGATCGCGAAGGGCTCCCGATGGCCTTCGACTACGAGGGCGTCGCCAAGCAGCGCGTCCCGCTCGTCGAGGCCGGCGTCTGCCGCGAGGTCGTATACGACTCCCAGACGGCGGCCCGAGCCGGCCGGAGATCGACCGGCCACGGCCTGCCCGCCCCGAATCCGTGGGGGCCGTTCCCGCTCAATGCCGTGATGTCCGCGGGTGCGACCCCGCGCGACGAGCTCATCGGGGGCCTCGATCGCGGCCTGCTCGTGACCCGCTTTCACTACACGAACGTCGTCCACCCGAAGCTGGCGATGATCACCGGCATGACCCGCGACGGGACGTTCCTGGTCGAGGGCGGAGAGATCGTCGGGCCGGTCAGGAACCTGCGCTTCACCCAGTCCTATCTCGATGCCCTGGCCGGGGTCAGCGCCGTGAGCTCCTCCCGGAAGACGATCAAGGGCTTCCTCGGCGCGGCCGTCGTGCCGTCGCTCCGGATCGATGCCTGGACCTTCACGGGCGTCACGGAGTTCTGAGCTTGGCGCGGGCTGACGTCCGCGCGCGACTCGGCTGGCCGGCGGACCAGGCGACGCACCGTCGAATCAGGCGGCTGTGGCAGCGCCACTCGATCGCCGAGGACCGGCGCGACATCGACGGGCTGATCGCGACACTCGCGCCCGACTGCGTGTACGAGATCGTCGGCACCGGCCTGCGCTGGGTGGGGCACCCGGGCGCGCGGGCCTTCTATACGGAGCTCTTCGCCGCGTTCCCGGACAACGCGTTCGCGCTCACGGACATCGTGATCGGGCCGCAGGGAGTCTTCGAGGCCGTGGTGCTCGAGGCGACCCACTTGGGCCCCTTCGCTGGCCTGGCGCCGACCGGTCGCAGGGTGCGACTGGAGCTCGCGATCCTGTTCCCCTGGGACCCGGAGGCCAGCCAGTTCGCCGGCGAGCAGATCTTCATCGACCGCGCCGCACTCACCGCACCCTGAGGCGGGTCGCAGCGCGGGGTCAGCGCCAGGGGCTGCGGGCGGGATCCGGGTACAGGCGGACGCGGCGGTACGGCTCGCGCCCGCGGGAGCGCGAGACGAGGTTCGCCCGCTCGGCCATCTGGTGCTGCAGGCGGCGGATGTAGGCGTTCTGGGGCGAGAGCTCCACGGCCTCCGCGCGATCGAGGACGACACCGATCGCGTCCTCGGTCTCGCGCAGCGCGGCGTCGCGCGGGTCGATCTCGAGCGCGAAGATCGAGGTCAGCGACGACTGCATCTGCGGGATCGTGTTCGTCTTGAGGACGTAGATCGGCATGGCCCGCTCCTCGGCTTCGCGGACCATCGGCGTCTTCTGCTTGTACTCGCTGCGGATGGTCATGACCACGTCGGCCTCGTCGACGTCGCGGGCGATGATCACCGGCAGTTGCAGCTCGCGGATCGCCTGCTCCAGGCGCTTGCGGCTGATGCCCTGCGGCAGCACCCGGAGCGTGGGCAGCGAGCCCGCGTCCGGGATGTGGATCGCCGGTCCGGCCTCGGCCACCTCGGCATCGACCGCGCGATCCATCAGGGCCTCGTCGTCCGCGTCGAGGTCTGCAACGTTGACCGGCCCCGTGCCCTCTTCCGCCTTCAGCGCATCGATCGCCTTCGAGGCCGACTCGCGCCACTCGCGTTGGCGGGACAGCTCCCGCGCGTCGCGCGCCCGCGGCTCCGGAGCCGGCGGCGTGCCGCGCTCCAGCGGCCCGCGATCCGCGATCTCACCCGCAACGAAGGGGGCTTCGACCCTCGCGCCCGAGGCCGGCCCCGGGACGGCAGCGCTCAGCGAGCCGGGCGTCGATCGCCCGGGACGCCAGGACCCGGAGGCTCCGGGCCGAAACGTGGACCGTGGCCCACCACGCTCGCCGCCGGGCACGAACGTGCCACCGCCACGGAACCCGGCGTCACCGCGCCAGCCCGGCTCCGTCCGCCAGCCACCGCCGCCCGGCCCGATGAGCCCGGAGAAGCGGTCCGGCATGAGCTGTTCCCGCGGCGACGGGCGCGGCCGCGACTGCGAGCGGTGGACGCCCTCCTCGTCGCGCCAGCGCAGCTCCGGCGCAACCGGATCGCCGCGGAGCAGCGCATCGACGGTGTCCGCCACGTCGCCGTGGACCAGCACGCGCTCACGATCCTGGATCTCGATGACGACATCGAACGTCGGCGGCGCCTTGCGCTCGAGGACGCTCTTCTGCGTGCGCCGCCGACGCGCCTCCTCGTCACCGAGGGTCACGCTCTGGATGCCGCCGATCAGGTCGGACAGTGTCGGGTTGAGCATCAGGTTGTCGAGCGTGTTGCCGTGGGCGGTGCCGATGAGCTGGACGCCGCGCTCGGCGATCGTGCGCGCCGCGTGGGCCTCGAGCTCCGTCCCGATCTCGTCGATGACGATGACCTGGGGCATGTGGTTCTCGACCGCCTCGATCATCACCTCGTGCTGGAGCGACGGCGTGCGCACCTGCATGCGCCGGGCCTTGCCGATGGCCGGGTGCGGGATGTCGCCGTCGCCGGCGATCTCGTTCGACGTGTCGACCACGACGACCCGCTTGTCGAGGTCGTCGGCGAGGACCCGCGCGGCCTCGCGCAGCATGGTCGTCTTGCCGATGCCCGGCCGGCCCATGATCAGCAGCGACTTCCCCGTCTCGACGAAGTCCGCGATGATCTCGATCGTCCCGTACACCGCGCGCCCGATGCGGCACGTCAGCCCGACGATCTTGCCGTTGCGGTTGCGGATGGCCGAGATGCGGTGGAGCGTCCGCTCGATGCCGGCCCGGTTGTCGTCGCCGAACGTCCCGATGTGGTCGACCACGTACCCGATGTCCGCCTCGCTGATCTCGCGCTCGAGCAGCTCCACCTCCGAGTCCGGGTAGCGGGCCTCCGGCCGGCGGCCGAGGTCCATGACGACCTCGATCAGCCCTTCACGATCGGGCAGCTCGCCGATCGCGCCGACGATCTCGGGCGGCAGGGCCGCGAGGAGGACGTCGAGGTCGTCCATCGTCGCGAGCGGTTCGGGCGCGGGCCAACCCGGCGCGTCGCCCTCGACGGGTGCGTCGGTGGTGCCGGCGGCGAGCTCGGAGCGCTCGGACTCAGGAGCCACGAGTGACCTCCAGGTGGCGGACTGCAGCCGGCACGAGGCTCGACTCGGCGACCCGGACGAGCGTCTCCTTGAGCAGCAGCGTGACGGTAGCGATCTCGGCGAAACCTGCCTCCTCGAGGCGTCGATCAGCCGGTGCCTCGTAGGTTCGCACGGGCGCGAGAACCCCGTGATTCGGGTGGCGCGCGCCGATCCTCGACGTCTCCGCGGAAATCTCGCCGAGCCCGAACGCGATGAGCGGTGCGAGGTCGATCTCGGGCCGGCCGATGAGCCGCAGGTAGTGCGGCTGATCCTCGCGCGCGACCCCGATCTGGATGAATCCGTCGACCTTCGGGCCATCGCCGGATTCGAGGACATAGGCATCGAGGTCGGCAAAGCGCAGGATCGGGGCGAGCGAGCTCCGCGGCACCCGCCAGTTGGAGCCCTGGCGCTCCCAGTCGGGGATCCGGAACGCCTCCAGGCGCTGCACCGGCGCGGGCGTGACGGCGGCGTAGAGCTGCATCAGCGTGTTGGCATCGATCGGCCGCGCCCGGCGGATGCCAGCGTCGCTGGCCGCCTTCTCGGTCCACGCCTCGGGCAGCTGCTGGTCCGGCGGGCGATACAACACACGCTCCTCGCCGTAGCGGACGAAGCCGGCCTGCATGAACAGCTCGACGTTGTCGTCCGCGTCGGCACAGGCGACGTGGAAGCGTGCGGCGCCGCGCTTCTGCCCCTCGCGGAGGATCTGCTGGACGAGCCGGAACCGGATCTCGCCCGGCCCCGAGCGGCGATCGGCGCTGGGTGCCCCGATCGCGTCGAGCTCGACGATCGTCCAGTCGTCGCGCCACGTGTCGCGCTCGACTCGGACGAGGCCCGCGACGCGCCCGTCCGACTCGTACACGAACAGGAGGTCGTGCGGGCGCACGGCGACCAGCGGCAGACGGAACAGGCTGAATACGCCGATCGGCGGACCGTTGACCGGCAACCCGAGCGTGCGCGAGCCGGAGCCCTCGGTCTGGGCGATGCGCGACAGCTCCCCCAGCGCCGGGAGGTCGGTGAGGCGTGCGGCACGCACCTTGCCGGCCGGCCGTCCCGGCCGACCGTCGCTCAGCTCGCGGGCCATCGATTCACCCCTCGCGTGGTCGTGTCACCTCGGCGGATGGTCTCACCTCGGCAGTCCGGCGCGCCGGGTCGGATGCGGGCGCCGGCCGGACCCTTCGCCGGGATCGTCGTGCTCGGCGGCCATCGTCGCGACGAGCCGGTGGAAGCGCGGCTCGTCGGCGAGCTCCGGGTGGAACGCGGTGGCCACGACGTTGCGCTCGCGAACCGCGACGATCCGGCCGTCGTCGAGGCTGGCGAGGACATCCACGCCGGCGCCGACTCGTTCGATGACCGGAGCGCGGATGAACACCGCATGCATCGGCTGGTCACCCAACACGGGCACGGTGAGGTCGGTCTCGAAGGAGTCGAGCTGCCGCCCGAAGGCGTTGCGCTGGACCGTGACGTCGAGCAGCGGCAGGATCGGCTCCTCGCCACCGGCGATCTCGCGCGCCAGGACGATCATCCCGGCGCAGGTGCCGAACAGCGGCGCACCGGTCGCGGCGAAATCCAGGAGCGGCTGGCGCAAGTCCCAACGGTCGATCAGGCGGCGCATCGTCGTCGACTCGCCGCCGGGGAGGCACAGCCCGCTGATGCCCTCAAGATCTGCGGGCAGCCGTATCTCGACCGGTTCGACACCGATCGCGTCGAGCATCCGGACGTGCTCCGCGAAGTCGCCCTGGAGCGCAAGGACCCCGATCTTCATTGCCGAGGCCTCACCGCGAGGCCGGCGCTCACCAGCCCCGAACCGCGAGCCGCTCCGCCTCCGGGATCGCTTCCATCGCCAGGCCGCGCATCGGGGCGCCAAGGCCCTTGGACACGTCGGCCAGGATCTTGGGGTCGTCGAAGTGGGTCGTCGCCTGGACGATGGCGTTGGCCATCCGGGCCGGATCCTCGCTCTTGAAGATGCCCGAGCCGACGAACACGCCCTCCGAGCCGAGCTGCATGACCAGCGCGGCGTCGGCCGGCGTCGAGATGCCGCCCGCCACGAAGTTGACGACCGGCAGCTTGCCGTTCTCGGCAACGTCCTTGACGAGCTCGTACGGCGCCTGGAGCTCCTTGGCCGCGACGAACAGCTCGTCGTCGCGCATGCCCTGGAGACGCCGGATCTCCGAGAGGACCGCGCGCAGCTGGCGAACCGCCTCGACGACGTTGCCGGTGCCCGCCTCGCCCTTGGTCCGGATCATCGCGGCGCCCTCGTTGATCCGCCGGAGCGCCTCGCCGAGGTTCCGGCAGCCGCACACAAATGGGACCTTGAAGGCGTGCTTGTCGATGTGGTTCGTCTCGTCCGCGGGAGTGAGGACCTCGGACTCGTCGATGTAGTCGACACCGAGCGCCTCGAGGATCTGTGCCTCGACGAAATGCCCGATCCGGGCTTTCGCCATGACCGGGATCGAGACCGCGTCCATGATCCCCTCGATCATCGCGGGATCGCTCATCCGGGCCACGCCGCCAGCGGCGCGGATGTCCGCGGGCACGCGCTCGAGGGCCATCACGGCCACGGCGCCCGCATCTTCGGCGATCTTGGCGTGATCGGCCGTGACGACGTCCATGATGACGCCGCCCTTCAGCATCTGGGCGAGGCCCTTCTTGGTCGTCCAGGTGGACGTCTCTGGGCTCATGTCTTCGTTGGTTCCTCAGGATCCGGTGCGTGCCACGGGTGGATTGCCTGCCGCGGGGTCATGCCCGTTCGAGCGCTCCTGGCCACACGCACCCGGGCGATTATCGCACGCCGATTTGGACCAGCCGAGTAGCGCAACGGTTGAGACCGGGTTGGAAAGCGGTTGCGGGCCGCGCGCGTCATGACCGCTCGTCATGACATCGGGGCGCAGACTGTGCCGTTCTGGGGGTATCGGGGGATAGCGGAGGGCTCCGCGATGCGGCGTCTGCTTCTGTCCTGCCTCGTGGCAGGTTCCATCCTCGCGGTCCTTGGCGTGGGGCCGGTGGCGGCAGGGACACGCCAGGACGTGACCATGACCGTGACCACGACCTTCGACGAGTTTCCGGACGCGTTCACGGCCACGGGCCTGCCCGGCTGCAGCAGCGGCCTGGTGTACGACGGCGGGGCGCACCTGCAGTTCACGCCCGGTCCGGGCGTCTTCGCCGGCTACAAGGTGTTCGACTGCGGCAACGACACTGGCTTCGTCGTCCGCCTGAATGCCCGGTTCGGAGGCGGCGGTTCGACCGGCACGTGGGCGGTCGTCGATGCCTGGGGCTCGGTCGCCGGGATGTGGGGCGCGGGCCGCCTCGCGGGCGATCCCATCGAGGGCGGGATCATCGACAACTACTGGGGCACCGTCACCTTCTAGAACCAGCCAAATCGGCGCCGCTGGACCCCTTCGGGGCCGGCGCCGCCGAGCTCAACGGCGGAGGGTGCGGAGCGCGCCTCGAGAGAGGCTGTGGGGCTCGGCGAGTGGTGCCACGCTCAACCGCCTTTGAGGCGGGTGATCTCTGCTCGCGCCGCGGCGACCAGCTCCTCGTTCTCGTGGGCATGGCCCCAGAGGCCCCAACCGCCCGGGGCGGCTTCGGTCAACAACACCCACGTGCGGCGATCGAGCGTCGCGTCGCCTGACGCCTCGACGACGAGGGCAGTCAGCTGACTGACGACCTCGAGCTGCTTCTCCCGGTCGAGGGCGCCGCTGTTCGTCAGGACCTGGACGCGCACGTGCGCGGAGCTGCCGGCTACGTCGGCGATGGCCGCGACCGGAAGCTCATGGACGAATGCAGCCGTGTTCTCGCGGAACATCGGGATGTCCGGGACGCCCTCGACGCGCATCAGCGTCGCGGCCGCCTTGACGGCGAGCGCATGTAGATCGGCGAATGTTCCCTGTGGGGCGTAGATGTCGATCATCGGCATGGCCGGGGCCCTCGTGACTTATGCTGGTCGTCATAGGAGAGCATGACTATGCCAAGCGTCATAGTCAAGAGCGTTGGCTGACCAGAGGCATGGCACGAGATTCCCGCCGCCGAATGATAGAGAGCACCGTGACGCTGCTGGCGATGCGCGGCCTGCAGGCGACGGCGTTCAGCGATGTCCTTGCGCATTCGGGAGCGCCGCGCGGCTCGATCTATCACCACTTCCCCGAGGGGAAGGAGCAGCTCGTCGATGCCGCACTCGAGCTGGCCGGTGAGCGAGCGCTTCGGGTGCTCGACACGGTTGCCGGCCAGCCGCCGAAAGCGGTGACCGCGCATTTCCTCGACGTCTGGCGGGAGGTCCTCAAGCGCTCCGGCTTGCGGGCCGGTTGCGCTGTCCTGGCGGTGACCGTCGCGGCCGACTCGCCGGATCTGCTCGACCACGCCGCCTCGATCTTTCGCGCCTGGCGCCGGCGTCTCGCCGAGCTGTACGTGACCGCCGGGATGGCCGAGGCCGATGCGATCCGACTGGCAACCACGCTGGTCGCGGCAAGCGAAGGCGCCGTGGTCGTCAGCCGAGCGGAGAGAAGTCTGGAGCCGTTCGAGCTCGTCGCGCAGGAGCTGCTCGCGGCGACGCCGTGAACCGCGTCAGCGGCGGAGCGTGCGGAGCGCGCCCCCGAACAGCCCGAGGGCGCGGCGGGCATTCGTGGGCGATAGCCGGCTCAGCGTTTCGAGCAGCGCGAGCACGTCGTCGTCATCGACCGCTTCGAGGAGCGTGAACAGCCGGAGGGCCGTTTCGTCCGGGACCCGTCCGAGGAGCCTGAGGCCTCGCTCCAGCGTTCGGGGCTGCACCTGGGGCACGAGGCTGACCGCTCGATCGAACAGCCGCACGAAGACAAGGAACGCCGACAGCCAGTTGCGCAGGTCGATGAGCTCCTCGTCCTCCGGCCGCGTCGCAACCGCCTCGTTCGCCTCGTTCAGCGTCCGCTCCAGGACCGCGACGACAGGGTCACCCTCGCGCAGCTTTCGCTCCGAGATCACGCGCCCGAACCACTCCCAGTGATCGCCGACAGCGCGGTATGCCGTGCCCGCGGGCCCGCGGCTGCCGACGCGTCTGGGCTCCGCGACACGCTCGATCAGGCCCCACTCCTCCGCCTCCGCGAGCGCCAGGCTCGCCGCGCGATGCGACAGGCCAAGCGCCTCGCGCACCTCGCGCTCGGTCAGGGGCGCCTGGCGCGTCATGAGGTAGGCATGCACGCGCGCGATCGCCGGCGCGACGCCCCACGCGGCACCCATGGCGCCCCAGGCGTCGGCGAGTCTCAGGCGGATCGCCTCGGCCGGCGAGGGCGGAGGCGGCCCGTTTGCGGTCGATGGCGATCGGCGATCGTCGGCTTGGGAGCGCACTGCAACCGGCGCGGTTGTCACGGATTCAGGGTACCTCAGCGAGAACTTGCCACTTGACACTAGCACATTTCATCCGCTAGAACATGATCATGACTGGTAGCAGGTATCTCGAGGCACCAGAGCCGAGAACGTCGTGACGCCTCCGAGGACGGCGTGGCTGGCATTCGCCCTGCTGGGCGTCGTGGATACCGTGCTCCTCCTCGAGTTCCCGATCGCGGGCCTGCTCCTCCTCGGCTTTGCCGTCGCAGGCATCGCCTGGCGGCCACCTCGGACCGCCGCGGTCGCAGGGCTCGTGACTGGCGTCGGCGGAGCATGGACCGGCCTGCTGCTGCGGGTCCAGGTCTCCTGCGACGCGTTCAATGCCGTGCCGGGCCAAGGCTGCGAGGCGCCTGGGATCGACGGCTGGATCGCGTTCGGCGTCGTCATCCTGGCGATCGGGGTGATCGCGACGCTCGTTGCTGTCCTACGTCAGCGGGATCGGCACCCACTGGCCGAGCGCGACACCGACGGCGACGAAGAGCGGGGAGCCCCAGTCGATGTCGACCTCGCATGAGGCGATTCGCTGGGTACCGGGCCCGGCGGCGAACTCAAAGATCAGCTCCTGGCCGTCGAAGTTGACCGGGCACTCGCCGGTGAATGGGTGGGACTTGATTGCGGTGAAATCGGTCGCCTGGATCGCCGCCGTGAGGGCAGCCATCGCCTGGGCGTTGACACGGCCGAGATCGTTCGGTGGCTTCGCGGCACTGTGCACCCGGCCGTCACGGTCGAGGATCACCGAGTTGTCGCAGGCGCCGGCAGGACAGAGGCCGCCGCGCGTCGAGACGGTCAGCAACGGCCCAGTGCCCGGAACCGCGAGGTTGGAGCTGCAGCCGGTGAGCGCGAGCGCCGCCACGAGGAGCCCCAAGATCCCGACGCGGACGAGCGAGCTCGACCTGCTGACCGGCTGCATGGCCCGCGAGACGACGGTGGCGAGCGCCCGGTTCCGAGGCGCGTTGATCGTGGTCAGGTTCAGGCCGATTCGGGCGGCGCAGGGGGTTCCACGGCGGGTCTGCGGCTGCCGCGAGCGAGATATCGCGTGATGCCATAGGCGGGCGTCAGGCCAATGAAGATCGGTAGTCCAAACAGCGTGAGTACCTCACCCAGGTACTCGGAACGGCCGATCGCGATCAGCGTCGCCACGACCCCGACCGGGATCCCGATGGTCGCGGCCGCGAAGCCATCCAGGCCATCGTCACGAGGCGTGACGATCGCCGCGAACACGCCTGCGACCACACCGACCGGGAGCCCAACGACCAGGGCCAGCGCGTCCACCGGGCAGACGTCACTCGCGCTGCAGGCGCCAGCGAGCGAGGTCAGCAGCGTCGGCGCCGCAGCGCCGGCAAGGAAGGCGAGCGCGAGGCGGAGTCCGGGCATCGACCGAGGATAGTTCCGGGCGCAGATCGCCCCTGCCTCGCGGCTATCCTCCGAGCCGTGACGGTGCTCCGGAGCCGCCTCGATCCGAACGGTGCCGACGAGCGGGCGAATCTCGAGCGGATGACCGCTCTCGTGGAGGACCTCCGAGCCCGGACGGCGGTGGTCGCGGAGCGCGGCGCGGGCGGCGACGACAGGTCCATCGCCCGGCACCGCGAGCGCGGCAAGCTCCCCGTCCGCGAACGGATCGACCTCCTCCTCGACCCGGGGTCGGCCTTTCTCGAGCTCAGCGCGCTCGCCGCGAACGGCCTGTACGACGACGACGCGCCGAGCGCGGGCATCGTCACCGGCATCGGCAGGGTCGAGGGCACGAGCTGCGTGATCGTCGCCAACGACGCGACGGTCAAGGGCGGCACCTACTACCCGATGACCGTCAAGAAGCACCTGCGCGCGCAGGAGATCGCCCTCGAGAACCGGCTGCCGTGCGTCTACCTGGTCGACAGCGGCGGCGCGTTCCTCCCGCTCCAGGCCGACGTCTTCCCCGACCGCGAGCACTTCGGGCGTATCTTCTTCAACCAGGCCCGGATGTCGGCGCTGGGCATCCCCCAGGTCGCACTGGTGATGGGCTCGTCGACCGCGGGCGGGGCGTATGTCCCGGCAATGAGCGATGAGACCGTGATCGTGAAGGGAACGGGCACGATCTTCCTCGGCGGCCCCCCGCTGGTGAAGGCCGCGACGGGTGAGGAGGTCTCGGCGGAGGACCTCGGCGGCGCGGAGGTCCATGCCCGTCGATCGGGGGTTGCGGATCACGAGGCGCTCGACGACGAGCACGCGATCGCGCTCGGTCGATCGATCGTCAGGCACCTCGAACGCAAGGCGCCCGAGCCACCCTGGGACCGGCGCGAGCCCGAGCCACCGGCGGTCGCGGCCGATGGCTCGGACGGGTCGGGGCACATGTTCGCGGCGATCTCGGCGGACACCCGCCGGTCCATTCCGGTTCGCGAGCTGATCGCTCGCATCGTCGACGGGTCGCGCTTCCACGAGTTCAAGCCGCTCTACGGCGACACACTCGTCTGTGGCTTTGCCCACCTCGAGGGCTGGCCGATCGCGATCCTCGCCAACGACGGCATCCTGTTCAGCCAGTCGGCGCTCAAGGGGACGCACTTCATCGAGCTCGCGTGCCAGCGCCGGATCCCGCTCGTGTTCCTGCAGAACATCACCGGGTTCATGGTCGGGCGCGAGTACGAGGCCGG
>Ga0070706_100003690_pt1 | contig 14985 bp, 16 predicted proteins | sample KBSK5501metaG_FD_65476 | JGI IMG/M metagenome (GOLD analysis project Ga0070706, IMG submission 65476) | Corn, switchgrass and miscanthus rhizosphere microbial communities from Kellogg Biological Station, Michigan, USA - KBS K5-50-1 metaG | ecosystem: Host-associated > Plants > Roots >...
AGTAAGTGTAGATGGATAAGTAGGTATCGAACCATCAGGACAAAATGGTCCATTTACTATCAGCTCACGAGCTGTGCAACAATCTATTGGCAGCGGCAGGTTAGGTCCGTCCCAAGGGTAGTCAACACTAGGACCGAGCGGTCCGAGAGAAATTGTCCGCAGGGTAAGATTAGCAAAGAAGGACTGCTCCATCGTAAACTGGATCTGGATATCACCAATAGTAGCTTCCCATACACAAGCTGTAGGTGGCGGGGAAGTGATAACTTGCGGACCTGTAAGAACTACTTCACCTAGGTTGTAGATACTCAAACACCCACCAAACCCCTTCAAGTCAACAGTCCAAGTCTCTGGCGTGACAGCACAAATATCATGGCAGGCATTATTACCTCCCGCACCTATACCACAATCACACTGGGATGCTGTCATCAACCTGACTGGTGTGCAGCAGTCATTCAACGGTCCTGAGTAGAAAGCAGTGGCGATTGGATTGGCAGGAGGCCCGAAGGTGAACTCGATTTCTATGGTCCCGGGACCAACAATCAGGGTGACAAGGACTGTCTCACCCAGAATGACCAGGAAAGTGGACCAGACACACGGCGCTTCCCAGGTCAGAACCCAACTACGATTGAAGACTTCGCAGGTGCCTGTAAAACCTTCGGCGAAGACAACCCACTCATAAGGAGGATCAAGACAGTAGACACAGACACCGGGGATGCACGGCGGTCCGGACCCAGGACTGGAGCTGGAACTACTCACACCACTGGAAGTAGCAGAAGCAGGACAGGCGCAGCACCCCTCGGTGCGGATGAAGAACCAGGACCCAAATACTTTTGTTAAGCAACCATTTATGAACACATCACTGATCGTCCTGCCCCATATCTGGATGATGCCGTTGACGCAGCGCATCTGCTCAACGGTAATGACCGCTGGAGGACAACGACTTGGTCCCGGTTCAGGACCAATGTCATCAGCTCCGGTGTTGATCAGATAGATCGGTGCTGGTTCTTCGGCACTGTAACCAACTAACTGCCCATCATAGTAGTTACCAGAGGTAGGAACACCTTCATTTCTTTCACTAATCCACACCAACTCTAGCTGTTCATACTGGTTATTGTTTACAATCGAGGAGGGGTCAAAGAGATTAACCGCTCCCGAATACAGGGCCCGGTTGTTGATTATCTGAGGCACGTCACTGAAGACACGTACTGTTTGTGTCTGTGGGACAACAACTACTTCCTGGACACCACCACTGGTCCACACTCCGGGGTAGACAAACTGTCCTTTCTCAAAACTGACGAGATTAGCACCGTAGGTAGTGTTGGGCAGGATTTGACTAACTACAGCATTAGCTAGGTGAGGTTGAGCGATACTGCCGTCGATACCACGATAAGCTATAGATACACTGAGTTGTCCGCTGGTGCCGTTGAAGAGAGCAACTTCCTGATCTACCTGCCCACTGTTGATGACACCACGCCAGCGGTTCTGGGTAGGCAGGTAGTCCACCCGGGCCAGGTCAACTATGACACTGGTAGCGTCCAGGTCATTATCCAGTTCCGTCTCTGGTGGGGTGACGTAGACCCCACCGCTCATGGAGTCGCGCCACGTCTGGGCGACTGAGTGACCACCAACGCCCCGGGGCGTGATCGTGGTATTAGCTAGTGGTGGAGCGGCGTGTTGCATCTCCGTTGGTTGGGAGTTCCACTCAACACGGAGCACTCTGGTAGTTGCCTGACGCTGCCTAGCAGAATAGGTCCAGATGATATCGTGAGTGCCTTCAGGGACCCACGCAAGGGTGCCCGGGTAGACCTCGTCAAGGGCAATGAGTAGTTGCCGCTCCCAGGCATCCCTGGCCATCTGCATGGCCAGGGCGGTCAACCCAGAAGCATTGATAGGAGGTTGGTCGAGGACCGCTTCGCTGGGGTAAAGGGCCTTAGCTGTATCGTGGATGAACTGATCACCAGCTCCCTGGATAACTACATTAGCTAGACCTCCTGACAGCACCGGTCGGGTAATCACCGGTCCCGAAGTAATCGGCACGGTGACGGTGAGAACTCCACCGTAAGAGTCTTCATTCCAGGTACTTGGTCTCTGGTTCTGATAGCGAGTATTGACCAGGTGAGGAACAGGATCATCACCGTAGACATATCCGGGATAGGTGATATTGTAGAAGCTAGGGATAACCGTATTCTTGGCTGGAGTCAGATCACCAACCGGCAGCATCCTCCCACTGGCAAAAATCTCCCCACCGGCAGTGCGGACCACACGCTGGACCACTCCACGGTTGAGCAAAGCAATACTATAGCTATCCTGCGGACTCTGGAGGGAGTAAGTACCATCAAGACCACGAACGACCACCCGCCCAAGGTTGGCAGCGACAGCATCGAGAAGAACAGCGGCATTCTGCTGACTGGTCCACAGTTGCGAGTCAGGTTCAGGTTGGGAGTAGACTGGATCGACCACGAAGGGGTCTATAACGATGCCCAGAGCGTCCGCCAGGTCGGTTATGAGATCCGCCCATGTGGTGTCCTGCATCACCGTCAGCGAGGCGGTGGTGCCCTGGAACAGGGTGTAGCGCTCGTCTACCAGGGTGACCAGGTACAACCCAGCAAAACTACCACCCAGCTCCCCCAGCGGACGGGGTGGTAGCATGTACAAAGATGTACTAATCCTGTAAGCTTGTGGTCCGCCGGGGTTGATGGCACCAACTGGTTGGTTGGCCATCACAAAGGTAGCCCCTACATTACCCCCTCCTGCCTGGGTAGCTGCCAGCATGTCCTTGACCATGTGACTGGTCGCCAGACCCCGGAACACACTCCACCTAGTCGCCCCAAACGGGTAGTAGTAATCACCAACACGAAGGTCATTGGCATTGGGGTTGCGGTGCTCGACAACTCCAAGACCAGCTAAGTTTTTGCCCGGGTAGATTGATGGTGGATTGAAGTCAGATAGGTAACGAAAAGGGATGAGGCGGTTTAGCTCATCAACCAGGTCTACCAGTGGTTGCTGTGTGCGCGGCGGTAGGTTGTCCGGATCAGAGGAGGTCTGACCCAGATTGAGGTTGAGACGAACCACCTTCGCCTGATCAGCGACGAAAGGCACGCCCGCAAAGGTCAGCTGGAACGAATCGGATAGTGACATTGTCTCAAGAAATCAAGCTGTCGCTGATCGACGGGACCAAGGAGGAGGGAAGCAATAACTCGTTACCATAGAATTCATTTGGCATGAGTATAGCTACAAGGGTTTGAAATGTTGAGTAAGTCCCTCCGGCACCTCTTGAGTTACTGAAAGTGAGGGTGGCGAAGTCCCCTGCCTGGTAGGGGAAATTACCAGAGTGAACAGCAACAAATGGACCAGAAACATACAATTGAGACATCGATCCTACTGATATACGATCAGCGTATACAGCTCTACCAGCGCTCAGGGCAAACCCAACAGGGTTGTACAGGCGGAAGAACACCTGGTCAGGGACGATGACTGGAGTGCGGAAGGGACAGGAGTAACTAGCGTAGCTAGTAGTCAGTTGGGTGAGGTCAATGTTGTAGGTGTTGGCAACGTTATTGGCATCAAGGATGGTGATGCCATTTACATCTACAAAGTCCACGGTGAGGCGTCCTGCACCCGGAGCTACGCCATCACGGCGGATGAAGACATTGACGCTGTACTGGGTCTGCGAGTCGAGTATACCCAGAGTACCTGTTGCGGTATTGAACTCCTGACGCATGTCTACCAGCGTTGTACCGTCGCCGGTGATACACAGAGCACCTGTAGACCCGAAGGTATTGCCGGTGTCGAGAGTGATTAGTGAACCACCACTAACGATGGTCCAGTTGTTAGGCACACTCCCAGTCCAGTTGGCAGCATCAAAACCGGAGTTGGTGAGCAGATTGCCCGAAGAGTTATCAGCTTCACCGTCGATGGCGTTCAAACCAATAGAACAGTTGGAACCCAGCGGCCAGTTGAAGGCGAACAGGTTGGTCTGGGCACCCTGCCCGGTGACGATGAACCCCTCATTACCCTGTGTGGCACTCCCATTGTAACTATCGTTGTTGCAGGTGAAGATAACGATCTCAGAGAAGGTGTTCTCCAGCACCAACCCATCCAGAGGACGCTTGACACTGAAGGTCACCACCCCATTACCCGCACCAACAAACCCCGCTGGCGTGCCGGTGATGGTCATGGCTAGTACCGTCGCCCCGGCAATCTTCATCTGCTGGATGACGTACTGGAGCGAGGTCAGGGTGTCTGCCTGGGTCAGAGTCTGGTTGTACTGAGCTTGAGCACGAAAAACTTTTCTGTTAACTGCAGCTGCGGCAAGACCCTGCATGGTGCCACCACCGTTGCCGATGTTGTCCAGTAGTGAGATATAACTACTTCCTATAATCGCCTGAATGTCTGGTTCGTTGACCAGTTGGGGATCAATGCCGGTCGCCTGACTGACCAGAGCGGTAAATTGAGTTGCCTGGTTGGAGCGCTGGTTGGCAATAAAGGCACCAATCTTCCCGAGTATATTAAAGAGCGCACCAGGCGCAGAAGCAAAACTAAGTGGTGGCATTGTCTACCTCACGGCGCTGGATTGGTCGGTGGGCTGGGTGGTGTGATTGGAATCGCAGGTGAGATAGGTTTGCCACCACCAGTAGAAGTATCTATCAATCCTTGCTGCAACTGACTTAGTGGGAACACTCGTGGGTAGTTGTCTTTCAGCCACGGTGGTCGGGGGAAGACTACATTGGTGAAGATGTTAGCAGCTGGATTTGTGTTACCGTAGACGTAGATACCACTGATGCGCCACAGAGGAGTAACTCCATCCGGACCGACTACCTCTTGCACAGTCTCGGGCATGATGTCAAGCAGCACCCAGTTAGAGTCAAGAGATTCAGGGTTTGGTATCTCTGGTTTAGTCTTGAAGCGACAGGCAGTCCACTCGGATATCCACAACAGAGTAGAATTAGCTAACTGGCAGACCGCCACCGAAGCACCACGAAACCCACCAGGTGAGGTAACCCCCATCATGTAACGGTGCAGGTCCCCTTCATACTTATTAGCAATGTAGTAGTCCGTGTACTGAGCAGAATCATCAGTGCTCTGAAACAGAGCGTTTTCGTCAGTGAAAGCGATCTCCCCCACCACGATGGTTACATTGGGGGAGTCCTCCTGCCCGGGATCGGGGTTTCGTCCTGGCGAAACGTAGGGGGTGGTCACTACTCACCCTCCAGACCAGCTTGACCAACCTCTTTTTGTGGTGGGGCAATGTTGCCAGTCTTGGGGTCCATCTTGAGATTTCTCAGGCTGGGGTCCCAGTAAGCTGCTGCCTGTAACAACCTGCCCGCCGTACCATAAACCGGATAAGCTGGAGTCGTTGCTCCTTGGAAAGTGCCGCCAGCATCACTGAATGGGGTGAAACACACACTCTTGTTCATCCACGCGATATTGTCATAACGCTTGGTGGTCTTGGTTACCTGCGCCTTGATCTGGCAGTGAACCCAGTTGTCGTACATGCCCAGACGCAGGGATGCAGAAATTGGTATGGCTGATGGTTGATCCCCTCGGTCAGAGAAGTTGATATGCAGCTTCTTAACCACTACTGAAATGCACTTCTGAACCAGAACAGACTGATTGACCGTCTTCGCTGCCTCCAACCGCACCCATGCCTCAACGAAGCGAGTTGCCGATGCCTTACCACTACTCTCGGTGTACTCCCCAGCTGCCTTGTAGGCCGGTGATGGGGGTAGTTTGAACACCTCCTTATCCACAATCTGATACTGGAGTGACAAACCGTCCGGAGACACCACATACCGAGAACTCTCCCGCAGAAACCCAGCTGGCACACCTAACTGCGCCATCGCGAAACGAAACTGATCAGCGATGAGACCGGCAGCATTGTCAGAACGGATACGGAACTTGCCCTCGCGGGTTCGCCTGCTCATTGACAAATCGCTGATATCGATAGAATCCGTCCAGCGGTTGAACAACACAGGATTGCCTGTTGGGTTGTCAATAGATACTGGCGGTGGAGTAAAAGTAGCTGAAGCGTCCGCGAAGTTCTCCCAGTATGAAGCGATGATATGATAGCTAATCAGAAAGGTAGTGTTGGTAAGTTCTAGTATGTCACAAGTCTGTGGTTTTGGTCCGTTGTCAGCATCCACAGTCCCAAGATTACCTTCCTGAATTTCTGGTATCAACTCCTCCCCGGCGAACGTGAATGACAGTCGCTTACGATGTTGAAGTAATCTGGGACGAACAGTTTTCATCAAAAAAGAAGCAGTATCTCCTGTACTGGCGTTGACCAGATCAGGCGCCAGAAGTGGTAAGTAATCAAGATTGATCACCGCGTTGACAGTGATGTCAAACCGGGTGAGAATCCAGTCGGTGTCACCCAGATCATCACGTACTGCCACCTGCTTGAAGCTAGTAGTAGCTCCATAGGGCAGCGTGATTCCGTTGTAGGTTATCTGGGAGATGACAAACACTCCTTACGGATGGTTCAGATGCCCGGGACGACCGTAAGTTTCCGTCCAGGCAGCATTAGCAATATTTTGCATCTCAAGCACAAAGTTACCCGCATCAGCTGTGTCTTCATCCTTGGGCAGACCCAACCGATCAGCAATCTTCTCCAGGATAGGTAGCATCTTGTCGATGAAGGCAGTTGCTAACCTGTTACGAAAGTTAGCTATGGAGTCCTCGAATGGCGCCATCGCCCGGGACAACCGATCACGAGCTTCAGCAAGGTCCCTGGCCGTTGTTGCTCTTGCCTCACCGCGACGTTGCTCAAACTGGATCTGCCGCATCTCTGCTTCAGCTTGTACTCGTGCCATCGACCCACTGAACTCAGCAAACTTCATGTTGCTCTTGTGCAAGGTGTCAGACCAGTCACGGAGAACTTCAGTAGCCTTCATCACACCTTGAGTCAAAGGGTTGAGAGTACCTGATGCACTATCAAGTGACGCTCCACCCGCCATGAAGGCAGCCGCACCAGTCAGGGCGCCAACTGGTCTGCCAATCCCCATCGTCTTCTCGGCACGTTCCTCCGTGGCAGCTCCACCGATGTCCTTTTTTGCCTGTCCAACTACTGCTTCAGCAACTGCTGCAATCGGATGTAGTTTCTTGCCCATTGACAGGGCAGCTAGTTGACCCTGCCCTGTACCCGCCAACGCCAGAGATGTGCTTGCTCCCAGTCGATCAGGATCGCCACCACGGCGACCATGACGGGGAGGAAGTGCTTCAGCAATCGGCAGCGCTGGCACAGCTCCAGATGTCTGCCGGGACGACCGTCGCATGGCAGACGGATCAGCTTCTAGATTGTAGGTCGGTATGCGTGGTAGGTTAGATTCCTGATGAAGTGGCAGTGGGTTGAGATCATCGTGCCTCAACCCAAAAGTAGGTATGTTCTTGAGATTGCCTGCTGGTGGGGAAGCACCCGGTCCAGGGACTTGCTGCTGGGGCATCCTCGCTCTGGTTGTCGCCTGCTCTCTTTGCCGGTACTGGTTATACAAAGAAACTTCTTGAGGTTGCAGTTTCTCTCCACGCCTGACCCGGGCGCGCATCTCACCTAGTTGTAGTGACTCGGATGCAGACAGAGGTTGCTGGCGTTGGTCATTACTCATTGCCGATTCCTTGCTGCGTCCGCCTGTGCCTTCATGACCAGCGCCTCACCTTCACCATCAGCGTTGGCGCGGTAGTAGTCCATACCAGGATCGAGACCACCCATCGCTATGCGGAAGGCGAACTCAACGGTACGAGTGGCTCGGTGCTGGACACGGTCGCGGTTGAGCCAGAGTCCGAAGTATTCGGTGTAGGTGACGGGACGGGCGACGAAGATGCGGTAGGCGCCGATGTTGCCGTTGGTGGTATCGGAGTCGGATTGGAATTTTTTTTTAACGACTCACAATATAGCAGAAAATGATCCAGGAGATCCGTTGTCTCACTCTCAGTCAACCCACCTTCCTCAAAAGGTTTAACACCAAAAATACTCCTGATCTTGGTTAGCACTCCCAGTCTGCCCTTTTCCGATGCCTTGCTCGGTGAATTAGCTAACTTGATGTCCAGGTCCAGTTCAGGTCCCTTGTCCATCACCCGCCGGTAATACACCAAGGGATCTACTCGGACTAACTTCTGTCCGTCAAAGTAGCTGTAGATCAATCGCTCCTTGACATCGTAAACATCCACTGGACTGGTTGGAGTGTTCTTCACCAGCAATGATCGCAACCAACCAAGCAGTTTACTAAACATGGATATTCCTACTAAAAAGATCACGCATCAAGCGAATGGTCCCAGATGGGGTAATTAGTAGCGCCTAATCCCCCCCTCCAGGGATCTACAACGTAGGGTATTGCCCTCCAGTTGAGTACCATGATGGTTTTTTCTGTGCCCAGCGGATACTCCATCGGTGGTCCGGTCAGGTAGGTGAAGTAGAATCGCCACGGTTTCTGACCAATGGGTGAAGCGATGTTCAACCCGATGTAGTTATTACCCACCGCGAAGCGCCCAACACCATTACCAAGCAAAGTACCTGCCCGGGTGGTCTGACCGATGGCGCCTGCCCCACCAATCGATAGTTGCAGACACACATCCTTGACAGTGTTGTCGAAGTAGACCAATGCCATGCTGATATTCACATCAAACAGCATCGCCTGTACTTCAGCTGGCACCTCACCACCCCAGGCATCCAGGGTGATGTCCCGGTGACGGAAGTTAGGTTGGATGGTGATCCTATCTACAGCCAGTCCCAACTCAGTGAGACTGGCAATGGCAGAATCACTACGTCCTTTGACGTATACTAAACTTTCACCACTAACGAAAATATGCTCTAGCCATAGCTAGAAACCTCCTTCCTATTCATCGCTGATTGATTTCCAACCCATGCCATCTCTGATTCTTCTGATGATCGACTCAGAGATGACAAACTCCCTTGCTAAATTACAAGGACGTTCGCCGTTTCTTGCTCTCTTCCTGATCTCTCTGACTTGACCAGCGCTCAGCTTAGCATTGTGATGTTCTTCACCAGGATGGGCGCCTTTGGAAGTACCGTGCCTGACTCGGTCCTCACCATTATCCTTTTTAGTTCCCCACTTGAGATTTTTTAGTTGGTTGTTTTTTGAATTGCCGTCCAAGTGCCGGCATTCCATCCCTTCTGGACACGGACCGGCGAAGGCAAGCAAGACCAGACGATGAACCAGATTCGTAATTTCCTTACCACTGTTACTGAACATCACATAGAAGTAACGACCACGCCAAGTAGGCTTTAGTAACTTCTCCCTCACCGTGTATGTCCTTCCGTCCGACATGGATACTTTCTTAGCTAAAGACTTCACCTGTCCCAGATCCGACACCTGATAAAATCCTTCGTAGCCCGGCACATCCTTCCACACTTCATCGTCGTTCGTCTCGGGCGACTTCCAGCGGAGATTGCTCAACTTGTCGTCTGCCCTGTTCTCGTTGATATGCTCAACATCGGCACCCGGAGGACTGACACCAACGAAAGCTTCCAGCACTACCCGATCCACACGCAGATCCTTCTGTCTGCCCAACTCCAGGTTCCACAACTTGACCAGAGTATGTCCACCCGGACTGACCCTGCCTGTGATCCTCTGTCTGGTCTTGTGAACCAGACTCCACACGCTGCCGTCGTTGCCGACCTCGTACTTCGAGTAACCAACAAAGTCCATGTTCCTGTACTCGACGCCTGTGGTCCTGCTAGAATGCTTCTGCATAGCTCTAACTCCTTACCAGTTAGGGTTGTGTTCGGAGGTGGGCGTTAACGGCGCCCACCTCCTACCATTCTATCAGATCAACATCTCAACAAAAGTATGCTCTCGCCATTATCTCTAATCTCCTCCTTTCAGGTCAGAAGGCAGTAAGTTGGGCCAGGATGGTTGAGTCGGTAATGTTAGCTGGGTTACGATTCCACAGGACAGGGCGTCGTGAGGTAATCTCCTGGAACCGACCACTCGCTGCTGGAACATATCCAGATACCAGCAGCGGTACGTAGGGGATTGCCCGCCAGTTGAGGTCCACCACAGACTTCTCCGTCCCTAGTGGATACTCAAACGGCTGCTCACGAAGGTAGCAGGTCGGAAAGTGCCAGGGTTCTCGCAACACTGGTGAAAGAATACTCATACTCACAAAGTGATTACCAGAAGCAAACAATGGTTTACCACGACCCATCATGGAACCAGCAGGAGCAAGAACTCCTTCAGGGACGTCAAGTCCAGCTCCACCAGCAAACGACTCTGCTATAGCTAACTTGAGCACAGTGTTATCATAATGAATCATCTTCATGCGAATGCCGACATCAGTCAGGTTGTACATGATCTCGGGAGGCACATCAGGACCGAAATCATCGACGTTGATATCCTTGTGGAAGGACCGAGGCGATATGGAGATGCCTTCCTGTGCCAACCCCAACTCGAACATGCTCGGGAACGTCTGGATGAAGTTAGGTTCAGCTTCCAGCACTCTCTCCAGTTCAGTGACGTTACCGCCCGCATCAATCTTGGTGTTGGTCTTGAACTCACCTGAGAAGGTAGGATCACTGGCAGCAAAAAACATAAGGGGGTTGCTTGTCTCATCAATAGTTCCAGATATGTGATTTCCAAAGCGGAGAATCACTAAAGCTTCACCGTTACAAACCCAGTTCCTCATGAGCTCACCACCGTGTCATCGTAGCGCTCAACTGGCACACACAAGTGAACTTCAAAGAGTTTATTTATCGTAGTTTCTGGACTCAGTGTCACCCACTTACGCCCCTTGGCATCCTCAAAGAAGTCACCGGCGTTGATGTACTGTACACCCACCCTGTTGAGTTCAACAAAAGGGATATGTAGAGTCATCGTGTGGTTGGCACTCATATCACCCTGGATCGGTTCACCTGTCTTGTAAATCTTGGATAGACGAACACCGAACAGCAGGTGAGTGACAACCGTACCTTCCTTCTGATCATCTCCCCTTTTGAAGAGTTTAACTGTCTGAAGCTGCCCTGCGTAGAGGTGACGCATGAAGTTACGTTGATTCATTGCATTTAACGGCATGACAACTCTCCTTTATACTCATTCCTCTGTTGTGTGTTCTCTCACCGTGACCAGCACATCCTTGACCGTTTCCACCTGCCACTTGAGCTTCATGGCCTTGTTAAAAGTCTTGATCAACCACACATGAGACCTTGTCCTGTTCCTGGTAGAGATATCCAGCAGGTCACTGTCCACACCAGCTGCTCTGACAACAGCATCCTCGATCTGTCTCCAGTTAGTGCCCATAGTGAAGGTTGCTGTCACGTCGAACATGGTAATCAGGGTGGTGGAGTCTGAAGTTCTTCGTCAAAAGCTTCCTGAACCCGCCCGTGCTCATCAGCTACACGAAGAATCTGGGATGGTTTGCCAGTGCGCTTGTCGGGCATGAGTGGTGGTTCCCCATGCTCATTCCTGGGACCCAGGATACGTACTGGACCAACATCAGGCAGGTAGACTACATCACCAGGTTGGTAAGCTTTGGTATCCTCCAGTTCTGGTTCCGCTGGGTCAATCGGTTCCAGCGCCCAGTGGGCCATCCGGACTATATTTCCTTCTGTTTGGTCATCGAACTGGATCGGATAAACTCTACCTAACTTACCTTGCTGTAGCCTTACAGACTGTTCATCTCCTCCAACGACATCCATATGCTCTGCTTCACCTGCAATAGTCCCCTCGCCCCATGAACCATCAACGTGACGGACTCGCTGTCCGGGTTGCCATGCCTTGGTGTCCTGCTGAGGCGGTTCGTTCTCACCGTGAAGGTAGTCTTCCCTTGCATGACTTGAATAATCACCATTTGGATGATGAACAGTTATTGAGTAATAACCGTAATCATTACTTGGTTCTTTCATAATAGTTACAGGTACAGTAGCAATAGGTGAACCTCCCTCAACAAATAAATATGGTTCATCTAACGCTAGCATAGCTCTATCACCCGGTTTGAATGGTGGTTGTGCTTTCTCCCCCTCCCTGACCTTGCGCAGCTCCAACTCATCATAAGTACCAAACCCAGTGTCATTGTCCCTGATGACTGAGTAAGCTCGGTGCCTGCCAAGACGGCGGTTGGGTTCGTCACTGTATCTGGTGCCTATATTGCCCTCAATCTCTTCTACAGCGTCTTCATCACCAATAGTTTGTTGAGTATACTCAACCCGATCCCCTTGCTGAAAACGACGGGGTTTGAGCCAGTCACGCGAGGATGGACTACGACTGATAGCTTTACCTCCGTACTTTAGCCTAAGTGCTTTGATGTGGTGCAGGTTCACTTGACCTTCTCCACTAGCTTTGGTCGGTTGTTCTCCTCACGCATGTTGAAGCACGCCTGACAGACCAACCCTGCTCGTCGCTGGAGTGACCCACCACAGACTACACAGAGTTGTTGTGGTCGGGACAGCAGGAGAGGGCGAGCAGTGGGGTGAGGAGTAGACATTTAGCTAAACCTTGAGGTGTTTCCAGACCACACCACGTTTGATCATGTTTACATACTGGACGCAGATTTTGAACTCCGCTGCCAGATACTTTGACTTCTCGCCACTGTGAGTGCGCTGGTAGATTTCCAGAACTTGCTCCTCGGTAAGTTTTGCCATCCCGTGGCGCTCACCTGCATTATCCCGTCCCATCCGTTTCTTGTCTGCCTCATTCTCCGCTCTGGTGCCCCAACGCAGGTTCTCAAGGTGGTTGTTGTACTGGTCACTGTCACCGTGACAGCACTCAGTGCCTTCAGGGCGAGGTCCGACAAAGGTCATGAGGATCACTCTGCCTAGTGGGAAACCTTGCTTCTTGCCGTTCTTGCAGAGGTCCACGTAGGGGCGTCGTTGTGGTTTGGAGAACCGAAACTTCAGTACGCAGCCATGCCTAGTGAGCATCTCACGACCTCTCGGCACCACACGATCCAGTGAGCGAACCCTGCCGTGAGTCGATGCCTGGTAGAGTCCCTCGTACCCCGGTACGTCCTTCCACACCTCCTCACTGGGAATCTCGACATTGGGATAGTTAGGATGAGTAGAATGCTTCACAGACATTACCAACTCCTTCGTAGTTGGGGGTGTTTAGGAGAGGTGGGTAGCGACGAACTGCCCACCTCTCCGATCTACTTTGTCAGAATTTCCAGTTGCGGAACGGCATGATCATGGGCCAGACCAGACTCAAGAGCCAGTTCTTGCTACGTATGAGGGTGGAAATGTGTCTGTCTTCGTAGGATTCGGACCCCAATTCCAATCCCAAAGGTAGCAAATAGTTCAGTTTAGCAGCTAGCAAGTCCGCCGCCATCCTCAGTTGTGCTGGCATGGTGTCTACAGAATACCCACCCAAGTAAGATATCTTGAGTATCCCTGGGTTCTGGGCAAGGAAAGGTGAGAGCAGCCCTTGTTGCCGCACCGAGCGTTTGGGCCAGTAACTATTGATACGCCAGAGAATGCCAGAGCGGGAAGCATCGTCAGTACCATCACTGTTGGTGTCGGTATCTAGAAAAAGAGAGAAGTCCTGCCCGTAGACCAGTTGAGATCCTGTAGCGGTGTAGGCGCCACTGGAAGATCCGAAGTTGCCGCCCTCGTCAAGATACACTGTGGGAACTACCGAGATGCCATTTTGTACGGTGTAGACGGGACGGGAGCGGAGGAGGAGTTTCTGGGTACTTGTGCCATCATAGTATTCAGTGCGTTGCTTTAGCTCGAACCCGGGTCTGTTCAGAAGTTCACCAAACCAGTCGCCGATCCATTCGTTGATGAAGTTAAGCTTTATGTCCTGACTGGTGTCACGAACGTCCACCTCAAGCACTCTTTTAAGTTCGGAAATATCACTCCAAAGCATATTTCACCTACTCTTTGGAGTTTTTGAGCATAAAAACATCGTTACCACAGTCTCGAATCACCGGCAAGTTCCGTAGGATTTCTCTGGTCTTGAAGTAAGGTCCCGTGTCACTGACATCTCGAAACCAAGCATCCATGTCAGATATCAGATTAACCACACCCATGTTACGCAAATTACGAGCGAAACCAATTACAGTGACCACACCACCTTTCGTAGCAGTGTGTTTGGCAGCGCAACAACAAGTGTCCATCTCAGTCTTGTCCATTGGCTTACCTAAGTAAAATCACCCGCCCCACCTATCCACACCATACATAGGCTGAGGCGGGTGTCCCCAGACTCACCGACCCACACAGTCTGGACGGTAAAACCCCGGAGGGATGACCTCCGGGGTTTGTAGACACACCTGTAGTCCGGCAGGATGTCAGAGCACATCCACGCCGGATCGACCCAGGATCGCTCAGGAAGCGAAAACTCCATGCTAGACGACCCGTGACCCGTCCTGGATCTGGATATCTGTACTGATTAGTATACAAACGATCACACAAATGGGGTTCCACTGCCTGGAAGCTGCGTGGTTCCTCCTCCAGAACCCGTCGTCAGGCGCTGGGAGATGAACCCAACGTTGAGATCACCAACGAAGAAGCTGGTGAGTCCTCCAAAGGTAGCTCTGACAAACCTTTGGGGGCGCTGGAAACCAGCTGCCTGGAAGAAACCAGACATCATGCACTGCCCCGACACCGGAGGTCCAAAGATGCCACCAGAGGACCCCGAACCCAGGATCACAAACCCACCAGAGCTGAAGATGGTGGGCAGTTGAGCTAGTCCTGAAGTGGGATCAGTAAACGTGCCACTGGTGTCCACGTCGGAGCACTGTACACCAATGACCAGTGGTCCAGAGACCAGCACTGGTGTGCCGGCGACTACCAGGTTGCAGAAAGTGTCAGCGTGGAGGAGGTCAATACTAGCCCCAACCAAAAGGCCAGACAGACCACACAACTGACCCGATGGGGAGATGACAACAGGACCGGGCAGCGATTGGACGTTGCCCATGTTTGCCGTGTTTCCAAGGTCAACAATTAGGGAGGCGCTCACTCTTTTATCTCCTTTATAGGATGTTACTGATGTTGCTCAAGCCAGGTATCGATCACTGCCTTCTTGCGTTCAAGGCAGAAGC
>Ga0070706_100003694_pt1 | contig 14975 bp, 17 predicted proteins | sample KBSK5501metaG_FD_65476 | JGI IMG/M metagenome (GOLD analysis project Ga0070706, IMG submission 65476) | Corn, switchgrass and miscanthus rhizosphere microbial communities from Kellogg Biological Station, Michigan, USA - KBS K5-50-1 metaG | ecosystem: Host-associated > Plants > Roots >...
GGCGGCAACCTATCCGGCGGCCAGTGTGTAGGCTATCCCTCTCCAGACGGCCGACACCTGGCCATTCTTGACAGGGATCAGAGCAACAACATGTGGATGATGGAAAATTTCTAAGCTACATGTTCATTGATTCCACGATTCCTCATCGTTCAATTAGAACCTCAGCTCCGCCTTCAACTGAATCATCCTGGCGGCGCCATTTTGGTTGGTCCCGACGAAACCTTGTAGTTGACTGTGCGTTCCCGAGAAGTGTCGTACTTGACTGCCCCATGTAGCCGATTACGCCTAAGACAGGGGTGGACAATTCAGGAAACGGCAAGCCAAAGTTCGGGTGATTAAGAATGTTGAAGAACTGAAAACCAATTCGCAGCTCAGAATTTTCCCAGTGGGGAATCCTGGTGCTCTTCATAATCGTGAAATCAGTGCTGAAATAGCCTAACCCTCGGAAGTGGTTGCGCCCCTGCGCGAAAGACACCTCCGGGCCGCTGCACGGTCCCTTTGGGCCCGGCAGGTGCCCACGATTGAAGTCTGTTTCGCACCCTGTTTGTACAAAAAGCGCACTGGGATTAACCGTTGGTGGGCTATCCGGATGGAACAGAAGCTCTCCGGGCAAGCAAGGCTGCGGCGCTCCCGCAGGCGTAAGTGCTGCGCCGCCTCCGCATGGCGGTTGTGCTCCCAGAGGGCCGACTGGCACTGCATAAATTTCCCCACCATAGTTTCTGGTAGCAAGTGATGTAGTCATACTATGGTCGACCACGGTATAAGGAAATCCGGTGTGGCCAAAGAATGTGCCCGAAACCTGCCACCCATTCACCAGGGAACGGGGACCGTGCCCGCCCAGGGCTGCCTTGAGCGGAAGTTCCCAAACATAATTTGCATTGAAAGAGTGGCGTACATCGTAGTCGGCAGGGCCATAAGCGTCGCGCAGGTTGTTTGGGTTCTGTTGGTTCCCCCCATACACGGTAAAGCTGGAAAGACCACCGTTGGACAGCTTATCGAATGCGTGACCGTAGGTGTAGTTGAGTTGAAACAGACCCTGGCTCCAACGGCTCATCCGGTGTTTGAACGAAGCGACCATACCGTTGTAGTTCGAGACTGCTGTCGTAGAAAGATCGGTAACCACACCGAATCGCGGATCCGGAGCACAATCCGGAATGGCATCGCTGCACCGTCCGGCGGGCAGTGAGCCGAAACCCCAGGCGTTCACCGTCGAATTCGGCACGAGTTCGTGAATGCCATGGTGGCCGAAGTATCCAAGGCTGAATGAAGTAGGGCTCCCCAAGGCCTGCTGCAATTCCAGGCTCCATCTCTGATATTGCGGCGAGTGCATCCGCGGTTGCGGAACGGTCAGCCCGGGAGGGGAAAAGTTTGGGACGGAATCCTGAATCTGTGCAAGAGTCTCGCCCGTGGCGAAGCCATTCACGAACACTTTATTGGACGCTTCTGCATCTTTGAAGAGATTCGACGGTTCACCGGGCGTAAGGTTGTTCTTAACGGCGTTGAACCCATTGACCACCGGAGCATTATTGGAGAGCCAATACGTGAGACCTACAGCCAAAGGATCGTAGAAGAAACCCACGCCTCCGCGGAGCACCGCGTTGTGCGTTACACCGAATGGTTGCCAGGCGAAGCTGAAGCGTGGCGACCATAGAATGCGGTCCGTTCCGACAAAAGCTTGTCTCTGCTTGGTGACAAGGGCTTGATTATATGGCTGGTTCGGATCATGACTGACGAGTTCAAACGGACCCGCCAAACGGGCAAAACAGTGATTCTCGCATACCGGATTTGACTGATGCTCTACCCGAAGCGCAAACGTTAGCGAAAGGCTTTTCCGCACATGCCATTCATCTTGACCATAGAGCCCAAAATGATCAGAGGCAATTCGCTGCAGCGTATCGGCCGGAAACTGCTGAAATAGAAGTGTAAAGTCCGTTTCCGGGTTCCCCGGATCCAATCCGCCCTGATAAAAAGCGAGAAGACTCTGGGGAGACAGAAACCCGGCTCCTGCCCACCCATCAACGCTGAGATTCCAGTGAGTTTGTTCGAAGTTCGCTCCGAATCCAAGTTTCTGCTTACCCGACGTCTTCACGAGGTCTCCCGAAAAATCGTACGTCCTGTATGAATAATCAAGAGCACCGCTGTTTCCGAGGTTTGAAAACGGCAGCGTGAAGAACAAACTAGTGGGGAAGGTCGCTAGAGATTTAGCCAGGTTCTTCACTCCGTACATTCCGGAATAGGACGATGCGCCCACTAAGAATTGAGTAGCCATGGAAGGGCTAAACGAGCGAGTCTCGACGACCTCAGCTTTCCACCATGAGCCAGAGCCATCTTGGTCAAACATCGAACTAATGGGGTCGTTGTACCCTGCGCTGACTCCGCTATCGCGCTCCAGGCGCAGAAAGACCCGATCGCTTCGGCTCGCGTTCCAATCTAGACGCCCGGTTGTCAGAATATCCTGACTGGGGCGGCCGCGATTTTTGACGAAGCTGACCGAGCACGGCACAGTTGTGCCGAGCCCATTAGGATTATTGGGATCAATAAATCCTGCACAGCCGAGTGGATCGAGGAAGTCTCCGTCCCGGACCACACTGACTCCCGGGCCAAGCAGTGAGGAGTCATAGAGATCGAATATCTTGCGATAAAAAGCATGGGTTGCAGAACCAGCGCCAAACCTCGAGTCCGAGTCGATGTTTTTCATCGTCGCGTCTTTGAACTGAGGGCTCGGAATAGCGACCTGCGAGGTGGAGGAGACCTGCAGACGCAGACCTTCGCTATCAAGAAAGAAAAACAGTTTATCCTTCTTAATCGGTCCTCCCAGGGAACCCGCCCACTGATTGGCAATGCTGAAGGGCCGCGGAATATTGAAAGCGTTATTAAACCAATAGTTGGCGTTGAATGCGCTGCCATTCCAATAATATTGCGCGTTCCCATGAAGGCCGTTGGTGCCTGACTTAGTGATGTAATTGATATTTCCACCCGCAGCGCCCCCGAACTGACCCGAGTAGCCAGTAGTCACCACCGTGGCCTCCTCAATTTCATTCTGCCCCAGCAGGAGACCCAGCGCTCCTGTGATCGTGTCGTTCCACGGGCTATTGTTACTCATTCCGTCGGTTGTGAGGAGGTACGAATTGGAGGGCATTCCCAGAATCGAAAAGTGGGAGCCGCTTGAAAGATCAGTGTTCATCACCACACCAGGAGCGGTCTGCACGACGTAGGTGAGATCGTTACCGGGGTTTGGAACCTCGGAAATTTGCTTCTGGTTCATGGTGGTCGAGACGTCGGCGGTTTCGGCTTGAATGATCGGCACTTCGTCCGTAACGGTAATTTCGCTGCTGATCTTCGCAACTAGAAGTGTGATGTTGACCGTGACTGGAGGACCCACTTGGACCGTAACGGAGCGGCGCTCTTCCTGAAACCCCGGATGCGTTACGCTTAGCACGTATCTGGCGGGGCGCAAGAAGGAGAACTGATAAACCCCTTCACCATTGGTTTTGGCTGAGTCAGTTGTGCCCTTGGCGAGGTCTGTGATTTTGACTGCCGCGTCAGGAACTACGGCGTTGGTCTTGTCAATCACCACACCTGACAAGGCGCCGGAGTTGGTGGTTTGGCTGCTCGCTCCACCAACGAAGAGAGCCGCGACCAGCAAGACTGAAGCAATCAGGTATGTTGTCCCCACGCGCATCGAACAACCTTACGATTCCGAGAACGACAAATAGTTGGGGAATGATACGCCGAAAGTTAGAGAATACCCACATTTTCGTGGACAAGCCGACCTACTTGATCATGCAGACTCTGCTTCGCCAGAGCGATGTCAGGTTGACGCTGCAGTTTTACACCCATGCCATCAGTGACGACCGCATGTCCGCCACCGGGGCAATGCTTGGTGCGATTCTCAACCCATGCAGAGCACAAAAGCGGACTGAAAGCGGACTGAGAGAAAACGCAGCCTAAGCTAAGTCCCTCACTATCACGTGGGACCAGGAGGCAGTCTGATAGGGTCTCGCCGTGGCGGACTGAGAGCGGACTGGGACCACGACAGCTGAAACCGCTAAGTCATTTGGAATGATGGTGGCCAGGGACGGAGTTGAACCGCCGACGCCAGCCTTTTCAGGGCTGTAGCCTGCGATTCTCATCTGCTTGATTCCGTTCGCGTTGGCTCTTGTGCCCACCACTTTCTCCGCTCGTTTATTGGAACAGATCGGAACAGGCTACTGCACCGACCTAATCGGCAACCGCGAAACCGCCTGCCTCCGCGACTCCGGTACATCCTGAACGTAGATGTTCATCGTCGTGGAAACACGGCTGTGCCGTAGCTGCCCCTGAATGTCCTTGGGGTCTGCTCCCGCTTTCTTGAGCCACGTAGCGCAAGACGTCCGCAAGCAGCGCCAGTTCACGAACGGGACGCCGACCTTGCGTCCTGCGGGTTTTATGTAGCGCGTCAGGATGTTGTTATCTCGCATCTCCTTCCCATCCCGCACACCCTGAAACACGAGGTCATTCGGCTCGGCTGACTTGACGCAGGCATATCGCCGGATCGCCCTGCCAGCACGAACGTGAACAACTTTGTCCTTAAGCGCGTGAATCCGTCTGATGACCTCGACCGGAACGGACACGGGAGCAATGCTAGATTCGCTCTTCGGTTCCGACCAGTCACCGCGAGAGCACCGTTCGTCCACCATCAATGTGTTGGTGCCAACGTCATTCAAGCGAAGCCCAATCAGTTCGCTTACGCGCAGACCCGAGTACACCGCCGTGTAGACCATCGTGGCGTATGGCTCTGGGATCAGGTCAATCATCGCGTCGAATTCTTCGAACGAGATGTTTGGCTTGTTGCGGTTCCTCCGCTTAGCCCTTGGCAGAGTCACCCCATCGACCGGATTCTTGACGAGCAACTGGTACTTGACGGCCGATCCGAGAATCGAGGACATGACGTCGCGAATCTTGTCGATGGACTCGTGCTCCAGTTTCGATGTCGCCATTCCGCTGAAATACCTCTGCACGGTGAGGGTCGTCAGTTCACGCAAGCAAAGCGTTCCGAATGCGGGGGCAAGATAGTTTCGAATGATCCCCGCATAACGGTCTCGCGTGCTCTTTGCCATCAAGGGCAGCACCACCGGAATGTACGTGTCGTTCACGTATGTTGTGAAGTTGGTCGCCGAACCGATGCTTTCGAGTCCCTGATTGAGGGGACGTAAAAGCTCGGCAGCGATCTTCTTGACCTCGCGTTCGCCCATCGTTGCAGGCGCGAGGCGCTTGCGTTTACGTTTCCGAGTCCGTTTGCCATCCACGAACTCGTCTTCCCAAACCAGCAGATACCACCAGTTGCCTGAAATGAACGGCTCTGGGTTTTGAAATCTTCGGCGTGCCATCCGCTCGAACTCTCCGTTCTGCGGAACGCCGGGTTTTGCCTCGGCGACGACAGTACCACCATTCTTGCCTTCCGTCGCGGCTAAGTTGTGACGAGGGTGTGACGCAAAACCTGCCGACAATGACAACTTTGACCATGCTGTCGGCTGCGAGCCGTTGAGACGCTGTGAATCGCTCGATATTCCTGTCGCGTGGACGAATTCAGTGAGTTCGTCCGTCGCGTCCGTCGCGCCTTTGGAGACCTGCCTGTAACTTATTGAGGAGGAATATCATGCAACTTTTGATCTATTTTTTTCCGCACTCTGGTTTGTGCTGGTTGTGACGCGGGCGTGTCTCAAATTGTTCAATGCCTTGTCCGCTACTTAGGCTCAACAGCGCCTGCTCCTTGAATTCATCAACGTAGGGCAGGTAGTAATCCACAATCATTTTTACGGTATCCCCAAGGATACGTGCGACACTCGGCAACGGCACACCTCGCAACAACAGGTCAACCGCAAAGGTGCTCCGGAACCGATGGGGGTGAACGTTTCGTACTCCTGCCCGTTTACCTAAAGCATGCAAGTTGTCAAACAATGTGCTTGTCGGTAACCAACCGCCGAAGTGATTGAGCAATATGCGGTCGTCCGGCTGTGGGTTCCGACGTTTGTATTCCTTCTTCAGCACAGACATTAGCTCCGGCGACATGGGTACAAAAAGTTCCTTGCCGTTCTTGATCGCGAAGCGGTGTATTTGTTTCGCGTCGAAGAGAACCTCTTGCCATCTAGCATCCAACGCATCACTACGACGGAACCCTGTCCACCTAAACAAAGCGAACGTCAGGTAGTCATCATCCGCGTGCTTGCGAAGGCTGACCAACTCGTCCGCGTTATAAGGTCGCGCACCGCGCTTCGGCTTCGGCACGAGGTGGTATGGAAATGGGTTTGTGGAGATCGAGCCGTTATTAACGGCTCGTGCGAAGAAATTGCGTAAATCGTTTGCAACTTCGGCGTAAGAGATTCCGCCGCGTGAACGTGAGTTTTGGCACATTTGGGGGATGCACCATTCCTTGAATTCGCCTGTTACGTCCGACGAGATGTCTTTCAGCAGCGTGCTTTTCTTTTTTTCAAGAAGAAACTTTTCGAATTTATCGAAGCGACGGTTGTACAGCTTCCTCGTACTTTCCTCTAGTTCGAGCCTCTTGATCTTCTTGCACCAGTCGGCATCGCATTGTTTGCGCAAGTCGTCAAATCTGACTAGCGGTGCTTGCGCCAGCCCTATGAAAGCGGCAAACCGGGCAAATGTTTCCGCAGGCAGCACGCGGCTGAGTTCTTTCCACTTGTCTGAGTGCTGGCCTTGGACGATTGCAGTTTCGAGGCAGTCGCGCAGCAGAACGGCAGCCGATCTGTTGCGCGTGCCGAGTGTGCCGCGTACAAGGTGCTCATGCCCGTTCGTAAAATCTGCGTGGTACGTTTCCCCTCTGAGACGGATGGTCAGCATATTGTGCCCCCAGTTTCCGCCGATGAGGGCACTGAATGAACACGCAGCAAAGCCGAAACGCTGCTCGAAATCAAATTGGACTTGGAACCCGGCATGGTGATCCTTTCGGATCACGCCGGGTTTAGCGAAAGGAGGGTCGCTATTGCGGTGAGACCGCGCTCGTCTCGCTCGCGCTCGCCCAACAAATGCAGCCGGCCACAGGTTCCACCGGAAATCTGGGCGTCATCGGCTCCTACCCGCCTATTAAAGCGCGGGCGGCAAGCGGGACGTGTCGCAGCACTGCTAAACTTTTTACGACCACAGTATAACGCAGTTCGCGTCGCGAACTACTTACCAGCAACAATCGAAATCCAGATCAGCGAAACGGGTTCATCCTGCTCCGCTCTATCTCAAGGATCGTCCGAATCGGCACGACCTTCTTGCCACGTTTACCCCGTGGCGCAAAGTCCAAAACCTTCGCCCCCACCGCACGAAGGCGGTTGTAAACAGTTCCCCGTGAGCACCGCCATCGACGAGCAAGTTCTGCCATCGAAAAGAACTCCTGCGGAGTCTGTTCGCAATCGGGTTTCACGTTTTCCATCTGAATTCGCTTCCAAAGTCGTCTGAGTGCCACGCATTTTCGTTATGACGCTCGCTGGCCAGCGTCGGCATCCCCGCCCAACGTCAGCCCCGGCAGCTTGCGCAACGTCCCGCCGAGCAGCCCTTGCAAGTCCCCGAACATCGCTCCCATGTTCTTCACCACAGTGTCGATGTCTTTCTGATTCCGTGCCCACCGTCGAGAGGTCGCCCTCTTGTCGGCGTCGAGGTCGCCTTGGAGCGCGATGCAACCTTCCAGAACGGCGCTGAACCGATGGAAGCATTGCTCCCCGGTCACATACGAGAAAAGTTTTTTGGCTGTGTCGTCATCCTGCTTGGCAGTAGCGCGGATCAGAGCAATGTCAATGAGCACCTGCCGGAGAAGGTGTGCCAAGGGCAGAACGCTGCGAAACGAGACGACAAACACACGGTCGATAAGGGCGAAATTCTCGACCCCTTTGGGGAGGCTCGCCGTCGCGATCACGCACAGCGTCGCGTTCGCAGCCCGCATGTCCTGCTTGACCTTCGCCAGCCAGCCATTGCTCCATTCTTTCGTCTGCTTGCATTCCCAGAGGATCGCGCCTGCGGGCGTGCCGTTAGTACCCATGACCTCATGGAGAGCGTCCGCGCCGGGACGACCCTTCTCTACTGGCGAAACCCGGTCTGTCGGAAACGAGGTTTTCAGCGTTGCCTCCAGCGCCAACTGCTGCACTTCTCCCTGTATCTGCTGCGAGCCAGCATCGACCTTGCGCCGGAATTCATCAATCTGGACGCGCATGTCGGCGATCATCTTATCTCGCATAGCTATTGCCGTCTGGTTGCGCTCATCGGAATCCTTCGCTGCACTGTCACGGGCATCTTTGATGATCCTGTGCCGCTGGCTTTCCATCCGACGTTCTATTTCGTGGTCGATGAGTGGGGTGAGCGCCTTTCCCAGAGGCAACTGGAATTTGTGATGACACTTCGGGCACACTACATCAACGCTTGTCGCTAACATTTCTCGTTCTCCTTTCCAGAGTTCTCTCCCAGTCGGGTTGAGTTGATCCCCTCTTGCAACAGTTGGGCAGCTTCCAGGTACTCGTAGGTCTTCGTGCCCTTGTAGTGGTGGAAGTCACAAGAGCCGATGACGAAGGTCTTCTCATGCTGGTCGTGCAGGGCGTAGCAGTAGCGGATGACGCGACCGCAGAAGGCGCAGGTCGTCGTCGAGACTAGCTGTGCGTCGTAGTAACCCCGGTAGCGGTGCGTCGCAATCGTTCCGTGCCGCGCCCAATCAAAGTTCGCCCGCATCTGGGAGTGATCAGCCTTGCAATTAGGGGAGCGGCACTCCTGTTGCGCGGCTACACCCCGCCCCTCAGCTTTTCCTCGTCGGCTTCTTGTTTCGCTGCTGCCATTTGCTGCTGACATGATCGTGGTACCTTTCCTGTTAATTGCCAGCCCATACTGAACTGAACTACGCTATTACAGATGGGAATCATATAATCAAAACTGGAATAGTTTACCACAATTTGGAATACATGTCAAGCCCCAAGAAAAAGGCTGCCGAAGTCGATCTCAAAAATGTTGGTCGCCGGATACGGGAAATCCGTGGATTCGACCTCACGCAGGCAGAGTTCGGAAAAATGCTTGGCATCGCTCAGACGACCCTCTCCAAGTACGAGAAGGGACAAGCCGCGCCCACCTTGGAAGTCCTCGTCCGGCTTAAGACTCATTCAGGCAAGAGCATCGACTGGATAGTTACTGGCGAGGAGTAGCCCGGAAGCCGCATGTTGGTAACTTGTTTCCCTCACAGCAGCCGGAACTGAAACACAGGGTGAATAAAACCGCTTGGTCATCAACTGACGCTAAAAGTTGGTCGCAAGTCACGGAATAGTTGCGATTCGAGACCGAAGTAGTACAATTATCAGGTACTTTCCAGCCAAGTACCACGACGACTTCGCTCTCCCCAGCCATCGAAGTTGCTTCGTGTCGCCCCAAACAATTTAATCGGAGGTCACATGCCTTTTGGAAGTGGTCAGTCCGGCTCTGAATGGGAGCGGGTCGCTGTCGTCATCGGACGGTCACTCGCGTTCCTCTGCCTGCAATCAACATCAGTGAAGTCAGGCTCGACGCTTGAGAAAGCAGACTTCCTCAGTGGTCTCGGATTGGAGTACGCAGACGCAGCACAGATGCTTGGATCGACTGAGGCAAGTCTAAAGGAACTTGCTCGACAGGCGAAGAAAGGGAAGGGCAAACGTGGCAAACGAAGCAGGAACTCCTAGCCCAGATCAACTGGCGGTCGAGGTCGGTCGCATTGCGAAACTGTTCGCACTATACCTTCTCAAAGATGTCGATGATGAAGCGAAGAAAGTCACACGGCTCAAGGCTGTTGGGTTTTCGGCATCAGAGATTGCGGAACTGCTCGACAAGACTGAGCAAAACGTCCGTGTACAGATTTCACAGGCCAAAAAGAAGCGTGAGAAGTGAGGTCTGAGTGGCGATCAATCAGAAGTTGCTGGGGAAAATCACTAAGCGTCTCGGCGTGTCGAAGTCACGAGTCTACGCGATCATCACTGAGACCGCGCGCAAATACAATCTCCCGGCAGACATTGCCGCTCTCGTGGTTGCTCGTGACGCTGGGATTGCCATCACGCGATTCGCCACTGCGGAAGATTTCACTCTGATTCGTGGCGTGCACTCACCGTCTGTGGCTGCGATTCCTTCCTCATCGACTGTCGTTGTCGCTCCGGCTCATCCCTCCCGTCCGACTCGGCATCCCGGTCGATCCCAGACGCGACAGCCGAAGGGCAATAAGGTCTGGGTTGTCTACGGGCGTGATGAAGAAAAACGGAAAGCACTCTTCGTGTTCCTGCGTTCCCTTGGGCTTCAGCCGATTGAATGGGACAGTGCCCTCGCAGCGACGAAGAAGGGCAGTCCGCATATCGCTGAGGTGCTCGACACAGGATTCAAGAATGCCGTTGCGACGGTCGTCCTTTTCACGCCGGATGATGAGGCGAAACTGAAAGACAAGTTCGTCAAGAAGACCGACCCGTCGTATGAACGCAGGCTGACCGGACAGCCACGCCAGAACGTTCTATTCGAGGCAGGGATGGCGTTCGGCAGGCACCCGGACAACACGATACTGGTCGAGGTCGGAAAACTCAGACCCATCAGTGACCTCGTCGGGCGACACGCCGTCCGGCTGACAGACTCGGTGGCCACACGTCACCAGTTGCTCGTCAAGTTACGAGCCGTCGGATGCCCTGTCGATGACACGGGCGATGACTGGCAAACGGCAGGGGATTTCAGTTAGGTGGTGTTCAGGAAAGAAGTTCAAATGGGCGAAATGGGCATCGCGGAGGATGCGGACACGCGGGAAAGTGTAGAAGGCTTTCGTTGGAACGCAAACAGGCAAGATGTAAAGCCCATCTGCGATAGACGACACTGACCGCATTTCCCAACTACCGGAGTACTTGATTGAGGGGCTGTGAGTTGCCCAAGAACGGATCAATACCATGCGATTTCGCTCAAAACTGCTTCAGCCGCGCAGCGCTTCGGAACCCACGCTGACGAAAATCCACGATGTTTATATGACCCCGGATGGTCGGGTCGAAGGCGAAGATCAAGCCATGACGAACGCCCTCGAAGGCGCGAAGTCGATTCTGCGGCAGCCTGAGAAGACCGACAATGGACTGAAGTAGTGCCGTCTATGGGAAGGCCCGGAGCCTGTTCCACGCTCGCTAAGCTCCAAAACGTATTGGTTCGGGTATGCTGATCGCGTACCGGGTTCCGTATCTGTGGCGACCTCTCTCAACACATTCGCGGCTGTTTTCGTCTTACTCCTCCCCATAATGTTTTCCGCATGGTTGCGACGTATTGCGGTTACGTGCGCGGCAAACGGAATCACCGCACCTTGGGTCAAAGCCGCAGCTTGGATGCGCTTTGCGACAGTGATGGTCGTGCCGGGATGGTGGACATACACCGATTGGGTCTTTACATATCGGCAAATCAGTCCCGTCGTTCCGCTATGGATTCTTCTGATCCTTCCAACCTGCGCGAGCGTCTACGTGGCGCGAATCATCGGCTATTCGTCGGATGCTCTAGTCTTTGACCGGAAATGGACAGCGTACGACATCCATCGTTTGGCATTTTGGCGTACGGTCTCCTCTACGCTGCCTCTATTGTTGTTCGCGCTCGGCATAGATGGCTTTCGCGAAAGAAACACGATTGCAGTTCTCTGGTTGTTTGCTGCGGGTCTCATAGGATTATTGGCTTTGGCAAGACTTCATTGGGTGGAGGGGGTCAGGTTTCGCCGCGTCAAGTCGGGTGACTTTTACAAACGTGCATTTGTGTTAGCAAGAAGAATGGGCGTCCCGCTGCGTAGGGTCGCAGTCGTTCCATTCGGCAGGGGTCATTTGACCAATGCGTACAGCCGGGGAGATGAAATCGCCATCACCGATGACTATGGCCACTGGCTAAGTGGGTCGCGGCTGGATTTTGTCGTGGGACACGAGTTGGCTCACGCCAAGAACAAACATGGAAGGAAGAAGCTGCTAATCACCATAGCCGTGTTCGTAGCAGTGTCTTTGCCCGCGTTTGTATTACCACACGTTCATGGTGGTTGGCACCTGTTGTTCAATATCGGAGTAATCGTCGCGCCAGTATTGATATTGGAATCTGTATCACGCCGATTTGAGTACGTAGCTGACCACGATGCTGTCGAACTGACGGGCGATGTAATCGCTGCTGCACAGTCGCTAGTTGATCTGTATCGTCACGTTGATGTACCAGCCGAACTGGGAATGATGCAGCGGTTGCTTAGCTCCCATCCCGGACTCTGGCAGCGCATCGAAGCAATCAGTCGTATCGGGAACCTTTCGGCACACGACTTGGCCCGCATCCGTGCAGGTTTTGGCAAAACCGCATCGGCTTCCGAACGATGATTGGTGACCGGAATTGAGGCAAACCCCGGCGCAACCGCGAAGTTTTTGGAACAGAATGGAACAGGAACAGGGTTTAGGGCGGATGCAAGTGCTTGAAAACATGGTGGCCAGGGACGGAGTTGAACCGCCGACGCCAGCCTTTTCAGGGCCGCCATTAACAGTGATTGCAAGTACTTAGAGGTGCCTCCCGGCGCTGTAAGTCACAGATAGTCACTGCAGGAAAGGTCAACTGCCGGTAAAACTGCCGGTAAGTTTTATTCGCCTTGTGTTCTTCTTGGCACGCAGTCCGCATACGCAGTGCCGATCGCGATCCGCCCCATGGCTACCGCGTCTACGGGCTGCCGACAATGGCCCAAACATCGAAGTAATCGACGCGCAGAATCTCACCATCTTCTGCGTAAAGCGTGTATTCACCCTGTGGAATCGGAGTGCCATCCAACGACCGAACCCAGCCATGACTATCGCTTCTTCTCACGACGGCTGACCCGGCGACACCTGACTTTCGTTCATGGGTTGTGGTGATGTCGAACCGATACGTGACCTGCCGAATCTTCCCCGGCTCCCTGATGGATTCAAGCCGACCCTTTCCTTCTATGGTTTCGAGCATCGGTGTTATCTTTCTCCGCACTCTATTTGTTGGCTATCTCGATTGTACGATTTTGCCGTCTTCTGCGTTCACACCACTCTCGAAACTGACTCGCGCCTGTCCGCCCAATATTAAAGACGCTGCATCGCAGCTTGGCGCGGAGCTCGACAAGCCGGGGCGGGAAAACGATTATGGCATCGTAGCGATTTCCCTCAGCCGGATCTTCACCAAGGGCGAGTAGGCCGGATTTTTTGCCGAAGGAAGTGGGGTAGCTTTCGCCACCCCACTCTTTCGGTGTTTTCAGCCGCCAATCTCCCCTAGGACCTGAGAGATCAACTCGTAGGTCCTTTTGAGCGTGCGCCGTTCTATGGCGTTGAGATTGTTGGCATCAACATCCGTAAGAAGAACATTCAGCTTTTTGCAAAGTTCCACGAGACCCAAGTCCGAGTCCTCAGTTGCTTTGCCTGTTTTGTCTTTGAAATGCGCTTCGGACGATTCCTCCAATTCGCCCACCAACATACCGCCTTTCAGGAATCTCCCTACGAGCGGGTCGTCATTTTCAACTTTCTTGAGAATCTTCCGCGCCGTCCTAATTCCCTCCTGCGAACGGTAGCCATCCCGAAAAACATTGCCGAAATACAGTTGCAGTAGCTGTCGGTTGAGCTTAGGGCCGGGAAATTCAGCCGCCGTATTGGGGTGGTGCTTCTTAACGGCATTCACCAGCGTGTCAAGCTCTTTGATTTTGTCGTACCCCACAACACCTGTTTCTTCGTTATCGTCAATCCCGATCTTGTCAGCGACATCAGACGGCCACTTTGCCAGCACTTTCAGCTTGTCCTCATGCTTGCGGATATTGACTGGGAGGTCCGCCAAGAGTGCCCGCAGATCTATCTCGTTCCTGATGTCCAGCCCACGCTCCTTCGCCAAAACGTGCAAGTCACGCAACACAAGAGGCGTGTCAAACGGCTCCTGGGCCGCGTTCAAGACTTGGCGCAGGATGATCCGCTGCTCAAGAGTTAAGGGTGGGAACACAATGCAGGTGATCTGCTTTTGGTTCCGTCGCGCCACTTCATCCCGACGACCGTGACCGTCTACGATCCAAAATCTCCCCGACCCATCATCCTTTGTGGCAATGACAAGCGGGTAGATGATGCCGCCGAGAATATCGTAGCTTTCGCTAATGGGCTTCTCTCGTTTCTTGTAGCGATTGGAATACTGATCCGATCCGGGATTGGTCGGGTCTGTATCCAAAAGGGCCAGGTCCACGGGATACTCGCCGATAGGCTTGACTCCGTGGATAGGGCTGCTGGTGAGAGTTTGAATGTGGTCAATTGCTTCTTTAATGGTTGTTGGCATTTTCTTCTCCTTGGTCCAGTAGGCGGACCAATTCCAGTGATTTCTGCCCTTTGGGAGAGCGAGGACGGAGAGGGAACTCGAAACGCATTAGGTTCTAATTAAGAACCTTTGCCAGCGGGAAATCGATTGCCCTCTCCGGTCCTAGCGGACCCTAAGGCAGTCGTAAACATACTGCTCGCTGCGGGACCTTTGTGTCAAGACAAATCAGCGAGTTTGTGGACGGTTCCGTGGAATTTTAAACTTCGGCAGCGGCCATCGCTTGCGGCATCTCCATCTGCACTTCCCGAGCCGCGAATAGAGATGACATCACCGCTATACGGCAACGCTCCTGCTGCTCAAGCCTGTCGGCAACCTCAGGATCTTCCTCTTTCGTTGGCTGCTTGGCAATTGGCTCCGTTTCCGCAGATGCTCCGGCCTGTGCCAACTGCTGATCCTGGTAGTGCAGTAGCGAGTGCACCGCCAGCCAAATCTCATATCGTCTAGTGAACGATTCCGCAAGGGCCGGATCGCGGGATTCAAAGTATCCGCGCTGACCTGCGAATTTGGGGAACACGGTCGAATAGCGGATCACCAACTTGCCGCCTTCCATTTCGGCCTGGGATGCGATGGTATTTATATCTTCCGGCCAACCAAGCTGCGTCCACTGCGGATCGTCAGGGCCGTTCACTGGCAGTATTTCAAACTGCGGCAGTGAG
>Ga0070706_100003696_pt1 | contig 14968 bp, 13 predicted proteins | sample KBSK5501metaG_FD_65476 | JGI IMG/M metagenome (GOLD analysis project Ga0070706, IMG submission 65476) | Corn, switchgrass and miscanthus rhizosphere microbial communities from Kellogg Biological Station, Michigan, USA - KBS K5-50-1 metaG | ecosystem: Host-associated > Plants > Roots >...
AATCCGAGGGCAAGAAGTACCCCTGTGTCTCCCGGAGATACTGTTCTAGCTCCGGAGGGAGGTGACTTCCCACGGCATACATCATATGACCGCCAGCCCCAAGGGCTAGAAGACTGACATCCTGGCAATCGAGCACCTGGACGATCACGTCCACCAGCTGCTGGGACACAAAGAGCACCGGAGGTGACAGACGGAAAATCCCCCCCTCAGGGAGGTCGACATCAAGATGCTCAGGCAGGTGCGCGATGGCTTCTCTCAGGGCTGACACCGCCTGCTGGACGCGCTGGAGATGGAGCGCTTTCTGATAGCGGCGCGTGATGTCATGGAACACACAGATGGTGCCGACCGCCTGCTTCCGTGCATCAGGCAGAGTGAAGGCGCACAGGGTGATGCAGGCCGTGCGCCCGGAAGGCAGCTGAAACACTCTGGTTTCGTATTGGAGGCTGCACGGCGCATCCCCATCCACGAGGAGGCACATGAGCCAGGGCTCGAGTACGCTGGCTGGTTGGGGCTCGTCGCTTCTCTGATAGCGCTGAAGGAACTCCTGGTAGTCCCTGCCTCGACAAAGAGCTTCAGACGGCACTTCAAAGAGTTTGAGGGCGGCTGCATTGGCCTGCAGGATCTTCCTTTCACGATCACAGACCATGATGCCATCCGAGAGTGGATCAAAGTTGTATTCGAGTTGCTGTGATGGCATGATCCCTCCTTAGGGTACGGCTTTGCTGTACAACCCATTAAACACAGCAGAGCTTGTAACAATCCATTGCACATAGGCTACAGGGGTGATGCTCCCATCACAGATGGTGATTCCTCACGGTATGTGCCCACGCGCCGGCGTTTGGAGCCACGTTCCAGGTGACGGACCTGATCCTCCCTATGACCGGTAGTATAAGGAGGAAGCGTCATGAAAGCGTCATGAGCAGCGTTATGAGATGTAGATCTCAACCGTGAGCCGGAGAGGAGCCAGAACGTACCTGGGAGGAAACACAAAGCAATTCGCCAGCGCTGTCAGAGCGGGCCCCAAAATGATATGTGCGCCTCGTCGAATACCCACAGTGCCAGCTCGATCCCGCCAACTCCATCTCACCGCCCACGCGATGCGCAACGAGGTGTGACCGGTAGCAACTCGGCGTAGAAATGTGCCTCCTTGAAGAGAACAAACACAACGGTTCTCAACAAGGAGGTAGGTATGACCAGTATCGCCGACAGTTCGGTAAAAATCCAGACGACTTCGGAGTCCAATTTCTCGACCCCGGCCTGGTTTGGAGAAGTGGTCGTGATCAGCAGATATCTTCACACGCACGGTGTCCTCAGCAAGATCACTGAGCACGTGCGCTTTGCGCGGAAGCGTTTTGGCCACTACGAGGTGATCGATTTTCTCGCGGTCCTCGTCGGGTATGCCATCAGCGGGGAGCGCACGCTGGAGGCCTTCTACGAGCGGCTTCAGCCCTTTGCTGTCCCGTTCATGGCCGGGGCGGGGCCGTGATCGGTTGCCGTCCCGTTCGGCCCTCTCGCGCTTTTTAGCAGCACTCACCGAGGTGCCTGTCGAAGCCCTGCGCACGCTCTTTCTCGATGATTTGCTCGCTCGGCCCCTCACGCCTGACAAGCAAACGGGAGGGCTGGTGGATCGAGCGGGAAACTCCTGGACCGTCTTTGACATTGACGGGACGCGGGAGGCGGCTCGGCAACGTGCCTTACCCCAGACAGAAGAGCTTCCTCCGTCTTTTCGCCGGTTGGATGACGTCTGCGCCCCTGGCTACCGGGGCCGCAAACGCGGAGAGGTTGTCAGAACACGCACAACGGTGTCCCAGGCGCATAGGTATCAGTGGCTCGGCAGTTTCGGAAACCGAGGCAACGGACGCTATCGGGAGGAACTGCGCAAGGGACTTGCGGCCATTGGCCGGTATCTGACGGCGTATCAACTCGAAGCTTCACGCACGAGGCTCGCGCCTCGACGGGCAATATGGCAACGGAACCGTGCTCTCCGATGTGGCTGGGTTCGCCTTTGTCACCCGTGGCAAAGACTACCACCTGCTCGATCATCCGCAGATTGCGGCACGGCTGCACCTGCCACCTGATCAGTTCCAGCAGCGTCCCGAAAGTCAGATGGAGCGCAGCCTGTATGATTGCCCCCAAATCCCGGTGGGGCCCGAGGGGACGCCCTACCGCGTGATTGTCGCCACTCATCCCGATGGCCGCGAAAAAGAGCCCAGTGGGCGTGACACGCGCGGGTATCGTCTACGAACTGTTCTTCACCACCCTGCCCCAACAAGGGTTTACCGCCTGCGATGTCGTCGAGCTGTACCTCCATCGTGGCGCCTTTGAGCCTGCGCTTGCGGACGAAGACGAGGAAATCGATCCTGATCGATGGTGCAGCCATTCGGCCTGGGGACAGGAATGCTGGCAACTGGTGGCGCAATGGGTTTGGAACGTGAGGCTGGAACTGGGTCATCTGCTCAAGTCGGAGCCAGTGCGCATCGTCTCTCGTTTGCTCCTGCCCTCCCGGAGCAGAACGCACACGCCTCCACGAGTCCAGCCGCAACAGCGCCCGCCTCGGGGTATGCTCCGCCCACCACAGCCACCCGCCTCGGAAAACGGGTCGCTTCACCGGTTCAGACTTCCCTCTCCAACCTGACGGAACGTTGCGGTGTCCAGCAGGGAGTACGCTGACTTCCCAGGAGCAGCGCCGAGAAGTCGATGGAAGCCTGCGCGTGGTGTATGCGGCCAGTATTCGCAGTTGTCGTCCCTGTCCGCTGCGAAAGCCTCGCCAATGGCATGGCGGGGCCACCAAGAAGCCGCGCCAGGTCAGCGTGTTGCTGCATCCACTTGCCGTTGGTTCAGCCCCGCTGCGGCTTCGCGGGATTGGAGCCGCAGAGAACACCGGCGAGCCTGCATGCGGCTTGTGCGACAGCAATGCATCGAGGTCAGCCTGTCACCTCCTGCCGCCGCTTCGCCGCCCACCGCAGACGCGATCCTCTCTCGTGCGCAGCGCTCGCGCTCGCGCCTCTCATGGGAAGAGCGGTTGGCTCGCAATGCGCGCCCGCTCACCACTGGTCACGTCACGATCAAGCTCTTCGGCATCCCAGAAAGCCTTGCGGCTTCGCTCGGGTTGGCGACGACTTAACCCCGCACCTCCCAGTTCAGAGATTCAGGAGAAATGACCTAAAATCTGAGCCGCTTTGGCTCTCAACCATGAGGACTTGCCCGATCCTGAGCACTGAGAGAAAGGTTTCCTGGAAAAGCCGCTCCTCATCTGATATACTTTTCCTGAGAGTTGGAGAGAGGAGACTTCGTCGAGAGACGATCCTTCCTGCTGGAACACTCCTCGCTCGTGGCAAAGGATGATCCCAGAGTTGTCGGGAGAAAGGATGTCTCTATGCTCAGCCGAGATGATGGGAAAAGCTGGCTGCTCGGGTTGCTCTGTGGAGCCGCGTTGGCCGCCATCCATCTCTCCCTCATGTTTACCCTCAACAACCGTGATGCTTTGAATGCAGTGGGAATTCCCCTGCTTGCCTACCTGATCGTCTCAGCGGCCTCAGCCTGGATCGCGTCAGTGTGGACACGAAGGTGGGATGCTGGTCTGAAAGCCGGGTGCATTACCGGTCTCTTCGGCGGGATCGCCGTCTATGGTCTCCTTCTCACCTACGTGCTGCTTCTCACCCATGGGCAAATCTTTGCTCCTTCCTCTGAACACTTCCACTCTATAGTTTATCACCATTGAGGAACGCAGCATTATTGCCTGACAATCAGGTGCAGGAACGTGGGACAGTAACTGACGGCGACCACAATTGCCAGCGCCCCCATCACGATTGGCAGGACAACCTTCTGCAAGGGTTCTCTTGTTCGCACCTCGGTCAAGAATGCGCCCAGCATGACCAGCGTCAGTCCGGCACTCGCCAATGCTGCCAGCCACGGGAGCCAGATGCCGATCAGCAGGCCAATCCCCCCGAGCGTTTCCAATGAGCCGGTGACGATTCGAAACCATTGGGGATAGCCAAAGCGCCGGAAATTTTCGACGAACATTTTCCTCCCGGCAACCGTCATGCTGCCAATCAACAAAAACAGCAGACCTAAGACGACTTGTACAATAATGATTAGGATAGACATTATGATGCTCCTTATTGATTGAAAATCGGCGTGAAAGCGCTCACTTTCCAGGTGGGGATGAAACGCCCACGCCGAGAAGTGTTCATCCCTCATCTCCTCCCCGGGAGGTTAGTCGATAGCGATCATCGCCGCACCTTCGACGAACTCGCCCGCGTAGGACCGCTCGTGCAATTCCTGTAAGGAAGCGCCTTGTTGCCAGGCAGCCAGGTAGCTTTCAGGATTGATGGGCACGCCGATGGGATTGGCAAGAAAGGCGGGCGTGTGCATAAAAGCGGTGCTCACAGCCGGGTCCAACCCGAAATTATCCACCTGCAACTCAATGTAATTGCCATCGGGATCACGGTAGTAGAAGGAGGTGGTCATGCCATGATCCAGGCACGCTGCCGGAACAATGCCGATCTTCTTGAGCCGCAGGTACGTCCGCATCAGGTCATCGAGCGAGTCATACTCAAAGGCCATGTGATGCATCCCCGCGGAGGCTTCCACGCGCTCGGTGAAATTGGGAAGGTGCATGAGCGCCAGGCGGTGGTTGGCGGTATCGAAGGTGTACCAGCCAAACGTGCCGACCTCGGCAACGGGGTGAATCCCGATCAGCGCTGTATAGAACTCGCGCATCTCCTCAAAGTGGTACGCTTTCAGATTGACATGATGCAAGCGTGCGGGAACAATAACCTCATCGAGGGAACCCTCTTGCACCGGATTTGTTTGACGTTGTTCTGTTGTCATCGTTTCGTTCCTTTCGTTTGTTGATGATGGATGCAACTGCTCGCGCAGGCTCCTGACTAACTTGACCGCGCCAGCCAGATCAGGCGCAGTCCCATAGATGGCACAATCCGGCCGCATCAGCACGACCGCGCAGGAATTGGCCGCGAACCACTCGGTGTACGCCCCGGACAGGTCGATGATCTGGTCGGCGTGCTCGTTTTCGCTGTTTCTCAGAGAAACACTCTGGCCACCGATCGACGTGAAAAAGGCTTCGTCATCAGCAGAAAGGTGCGTCACTGGATCACCGACCGTGCTGATCAAACAAAAGCCCCTGCCGACCATATCGTCGAACAATCCCCGCAAGCCCTCGCGCGCGACCTCTCGCTGCAAGAACAGGTGACCGGCCAGAGGATCGCCTTCATGGAAGAGGCCCGGGCCTAGGAGGAACAGGGGCAGGGGGAGCCCGCCCTGGGCTGGAGGCTTTCGCGCGGCGAGCATTTGCTCATCGCGCATGTGTGCCTCCTCAGGGTCGCTGATACAGATGATCTTGCCTAACTCGACCGAGAAATGAATATAACTTTGCACCTGGGGAAGCCGCTCACTCGTATAGGTATCGAGCAGGCTCTCCTCCGCCCGCCCGGACAGCACCAGGTCGAGCTTCCAGGCAAGATTCACGGCGTCTCTCACCCCCGCGCACATCCCCTGACCGGCGAACGGAGGCATCAGGTGTGCCGCATCGCCGGCGAGCAGAAAACGTCCATCGCGCCAGGAATCGGCCCAACGCGCCTTAAAGGTGTAGAGGGCGTGGCGTTCGAGCGTGGCATTCTGAGGGGTGATGTCCCAGGGAGCGAGCAGCCGCCAGGCCGTCTCCGAGCGATTGAGGTCTTCCACGCGCTCTCCTGGCAGTCGCATGAACTCCCAACGGCGGCGACCCTTTCCTCCCGAAACAACGGTCGTCGGACGCGCCGGGTCGCAGACCTGTAAATTCGGTGGGTCCCATGCACGCTGCTCGTGAGGAATGATATCGACCACGAGCCAGTCAAACAGAAAGCCGAGATCGGTGAGCGAGGTACGCATGTGCTGGCACAGGAAGCTATTGGCGCCGTCGGCACCGATGACGTAACGCCCGCGCACAGAGAGGCGGTCTTCGGTCGGCAACAATTCGCCTGAGGATGTTACAGTCTGCTTCCTGATCTGCAACTCAACGGCATCCTGCGTTTGTTCAACGTGTTCGACCGCCCACCCCTGATAGACGGTCACGGAGGGCCTCGATTTCACCTTGACATCGAGGATGGCTTCGAGTTGCGGCTGCGAGAACATCGTGCTGCTCGGCCAACCTGAGGCGCCTTGCTCTGACCAATCAAAGCTCAGCAATGTCTCCCCTTGGGCATTGCGCCACTCGTAGACCCCACCGGGTTCGACGACAGAGGCCAGGGCCTCCGCAATGCCCGCCCCCTGGAAAATCCGCGCAATTTCGTGGTCGTAGTGGACGGCACGCGGCTGTGGGTACAGATTCGGCCAGCGTTCAAAGACGGCGACCCGGTATCCCTTCTCACCAAGTAGCAACGAAAGCACCTGGCCCGTTGGTCCATAGCCAATGATCGCCACATCACAGATCAGATCACTCATGGTCATGCTCTCCTCCTTGAGAAGTGCTGTTTTCATTCATCAAGAAACGTACAAGGAACAACAGTCTTATCGGGTCCACCTCGCTGCTCGGGGATCACTGTCCTTACTCCTTCTGCAACCGGCTGCCCCTCGTCCTCTCCTTTTAAGATAAGGAGGAAGCGTAACGGAACGGTAATGGAAGCGTAATGGACCCATCCTGAACGGTTGGAGCCTGCGCAGCAGAGCATCTGGCCACCAGCAGAACAGGCAGGTGAAGCAATGCTCGTCTGTTGACCTCTCCCATCCAGCATGATAATCTTTCTTAATCCGGGCTGCACTCTCTAAAGGTATACCACGGACAATATGTATCAATTAAATGGTATACCAAATGATAACGTAGATGAGAAAAATTTGTCAAGGGGATAGGATGATTTTCAGATTTTCAGCCATATATTCCTTATATCTTCGGCCCATATGCTCTCATGCTCCGCTCTGACCCCTTGACAATCTTCTAATAATGGTATACCATTATAGAAAACGTTCCACTCTCGCCCATGACGAGAGGAGATTGTTTCAGACTATGTTCCGCCTGGTCTTTCCCGGCGGAAAGAAGGAGGATCCCTATGTTTCGTCTTGTGAGCTATCGCTCCGACCGTACTGCACCTACCTGGCATGCAGGCGTTGCCTCTCATCATGCCCTGATCGATCTCGCCGAGTATGCAGCCGCTACCTCGCGCGGCCAGGCAGGCGAAAGCTACCCCTCAGTGCGGGCTTTTCTCGCGGCAAGCCCGGATGAGCAAGAACAGATCCTGGCGTGGGCCGCACATCACTTCGACGCAGGAGAGCGAGTGCTCTCTCTGGACGAGGTAGAGCTTGGGCCGCCGGTCCCTGATCCCGAGAAGATTCTGTGCCTGGGCCTCAACTACCCGGAGCATGCCGCCGAAGCTGAACTCGATATTCCACCGGTCCCCACCTTTTTTGCCAAATTTCGCAACAGCCTGGTTGGCCCCACCAGCCCGGTCATCTTGCCTGCTGTCAGTCATTTCATCGACTACGAGGGCGAACTGGTCGCGGTAATCGGTAAACGCTGTAAACACGTGGCCGAGCAGGAAGCCCTGGCGTATGTTGCAGGGTACACCATCTGCAACGATGTGAGCGCACGCGATCTGCAGATACAGACCAGCCAGTGGACGGCAGGCAAAGCCATCGATACGTTTGCCCCGATGGGGCCGGGCATCGTACTCGCCTCAGATATCCCCGATCCGCAGGCCTTAACCCTCACCACGCGCGTGAATGGAGAGGTTGTCCAGCGCGAGAGCACATCCCAGATGATCTTCTCCGTTGCCGCCACGATTGCCTTTCTCAGTTCCTTCATGACCCTGGAGCCCGGCGATTTGATCGCGATGGGGACGCCATCCGGCATTGGGGCCAGACGCCAGCCTCCCCTGTTCTTGCACGCAGGTGATATCGTAGAAGTTGAGATCGAGCCCATCGGGATGATCCGCAATCAGATGGTGGCGGAGGTCCCTTCCCAGATGCGCTGAGGCTTCTGATGAGGAACAAGAACGTTTGAAAGGGTGACCTATGACAGAGATCGAGACACCAGGAGTGCCAGAGGAAGACGAGAAAGCAGGCGGGATCACGACGCTCCACAACCACCTGCGCAAGCTGATTCTGGAGGGCGTCTATCCACCAGGCGCGCGGCTTTCTGAAAGGGACCTCGCACAGACCCTCGGAGTCAGCCGCACGCCGCTGCGCGAGGTCCTGCGCATGCTCGGGCGCGAGGGATTGGTGGAGACAGGCAGGTATCAGCGCGCGCGGGTCGCGAGGCTTTACCCGGTGGCACTGGATATGCTCTATGCGGGGCGGATCCAGTTGGAAACACTGGGCCTTGCCTTGACGATTCCCTGCTTGCAAGGGGAGGATTTTGCTGCACTCGATGCGGCGCTCCCCGCCATGCGCGCCGCTACCACGATGGAGGAGTGGGAGGTGCCGCATCGCCGTTTTCATCAAATCCTGGTCTCCCAGGCAGGGGAACAACTGCGTGCCACCATGGCCAGTTATGCTGACCAGAGCCAGCGCTATCGCTTGATCCTGGCGTATCGGGAGATCCACGCGCAATCCGTGAGTGCGGTGGAGCACGGACGGATTCTCCAGGCATGTCGCGAGCGCAATCGAGAGGAGGCCGTGCAGCAGTATGCGCGTCACCTGGCGAGAACGGCGTTGACCGCCCTGGCTCACATGGCCCCCGAGTACGAACCGGTGGCGGTGCGCACCGCGCTGGCGCTCGTCCACATGGGTTCAGCGTCCCCGGCGGAAGTCCCGCAGCCAAGAAGGCAGGCCGAGGGGGAGAAAAAGAAGGATCTCACCCGGACATCCCTGGAATCATAATGTGGAGGCGGCTCTCACTGAGAGACAATGGCTATGACTTGCTTATGTAGCAGGAGAGACGTGAATATGCTACATTACAACCCGGATATCCTTATTTTTAGGAGCCACCTGGATGGAACAACGAGTGCCGTTTGTCCGAGTTCTCAAGCTGAGCCGCCTGCTCGAAACCTTTTTCATCGCCAGCGTCACCACTGTGCTGGTGATTCGCGCTTTCCTGGCATCCACGGGCTATCCTCAATTGGGAGGACACGGTCTGCACATCGCCCATTTGCTTTGGGGAGGACTGCTGATGCTGATTGCGCTCGTGTTGCTGCTGGCATTCATCGGCAGGCATCTTCAGTCGAGTGCTGCCCTGCTGGGCGGCATCGGCTTCGGCACTTTTATTGACGAGCTCGGAAAGTTCATCACGAGCGATAACAATTACTTCTTTCAGCCAGCGATCCCGTTGATCTACATGATCTTCGTCCTCTTGTTCCTCTGCTTTCGCGAACTGGAGAAGCAACCTCCTGCCTCAGAGCGAACGTACCTGGCCAATGCCCTGTATATCCTGGCGCAAGATGCTCCCGGTGGCTTGCCCGAGGAGGACAAGAACGAGGTGCTCTGGCTCCTGCGTGCATACGATGCCCATGATGCACACCTGCACGTACTGTCAGATACCGTCGAACAACTGCCGGTGGTGCCGCCATCAAAAGCAGGAGTACTGGACAGGATGGTGCGTTCTATGCGAAACCTGTCTGTGCGCCTTGCGCACTCTCCATCTTTTGCTCGCATCGTCAGCAGTTGCTTCATCGTCTATGCGGTGCTCTTTACAGGGGTGATGGTGTTCGGGATGATGCACGTGGGGCAATTGGTGGCAAGCAAGCTCACGCAGGACATCGTCCAGGTCGGTTTGCTCGTTTCCTCCGTCGTGTCTAGCATCATGATCGTCATCGGAGTGCTCTTCCTTCCAAGATCAGCGCTTCAGGCCTATTCGTGGTTCAAGCGGGCCATCCTCGTCTCGCTCTTTCTCACACAGGTCTTCTTGTTCTACACACAACAACTGCTGGCTCTGGGCGCACTCCTGCTGAATCTCCTCGTTCTGACAGCGTTGAATACCCTGATTGGTGCCCAGCAACAGGAGGCCTGGCAGGCGGTGCTCGAGCAGACGAACGTCAGTTAAATAGAAGCGGGTTCGACACAGGCCCCTCACCGCTCCTGCTGCTGCGCGTGGTCTTGCGGGAGGGGGGAGGCCTCGCCCTGGGCCTGCTGCAACACCGGTTGAATCTGCGGCCCGGCCAGAAAGCGCGCACGCAGCGTCTCCTCCTTGATGCCCTGCGCCAGCCCCTGGATGATCGTCGAAGCCTTCGCCCAGGCCAGGCGTGCCTGGCCTGGCTCACCCGCAGCCTCATACAGCCTTGCCAACCGCGCCTGGATCTGCCACTGTTCTTCGGGCAAGCCGATCTCCGCGGCCAACTCGGCGGCTTCGCGCAGGTAGGTGATGGCCTGCGCGCCGTGCCCCTCCCAGGCGTCTAAGAGGGCCAACGAGCGCAGGTAGGGAATGCGGAAGCGCCGATTGGACCCCAGTCGTTCTCCCAGGCGCTGGACTGCTTCCCTCGCCTGGCGCTCCTCTCCCGCATGCAGTAGGGCCTCCGTTTCATAATGCGAGGAGAAATCCAGCCAGACCAAGGCCGCCTCAGTGCGCTTGCGCTCGGCGATGGCCTGTAACGCATAGCGGCAGGCCACTTCCCACTCCCCTACCACAGCAGAGTGCATGCACAATCGCGAGAGGGCGGACACGCGACAATGTCTGACGTCTCCTCCCTTTGCCACGGCTACGGTCTCTTCGAAGGCGCGGTGTGCCTCTTGCCACTGCTGCACGGCTTGATAGACACTGCCCTGGGCAGTGAGAAGTAACTGCAAGACGACCGTTATGAGCGCAAGGGTAGGCGCCGACGCCACGGCCTGTTGCATGAGCCCGAGCGCCTCTTCATAAGCCCCTGCCTCCACTAATCCAAACGTCAGGCAGAACCTACTGAGGACTTGTGTCCAGACGTTCTTGATCTCTTCAGAGAGCGTGAGCCCTCTCCGGCCACTGGCAATGCTCTGCTGCACCTGCCCAGCATTCACCTGTGCCAAAGCCAGGAGCGCCCAGGTCACGGCTTCTGAGGCGCGATTGCTCAAGGGTTGGGTGAGCGGAGCGCCCATGGCAATGGAGGGAAGGGACAGCTCACGCGAAGCAAGCGGCTCCTGGTCCAGAGCGGCATACAGCCCCAGGGCCGCTTCCAGAAGGTGGAGAGCCTCCTCAAAGTCTCCCCCAAGAAGATGGATCGCTCCAAATGAGGCGAGACTTCTGGCTTCCAGTTCCTTGTCCGAGATCTCGCGTGCCAGTTCCAAAGCCTGCTCGCCATGAGCCAGGGCGCGCTCTGGCTCATCCCACACGAAGCCGATGATCTGGGCCCGGTTCCACGCCGTTTCGGCCAGCGTGCGTTGATCGGAACTGATCTCGGCCTGCTGCCAGGCCTCTTCCAGCAGCACTTGCACCTGTGGCCTGTCCGTCGCCTGTTGGACCGCCCGGATTGCCAGACGGTTGAGGGTCATGCTCACAAGGGCAGGCAGCTGGTGCGCTTGCGCATAGGCCAGCAGCTCTTCATAGATCTCTTGTGTCCTGGGCCAGGCGTTCTGGAAGCCATAGGCCCGCCCCAGCCTGACATAGAGGTGCTCGACCTCGGAGGCCGAAAGCCTGCTCTGCAGAGGCGGTTGCGCCTTGAGCAAGGCGCGCGCCTGTTCGTAGTGCCCGATGGCCTCCTCGACGGCAAAGACCGCCAGCGCCTCTTCGCCAGCCTGCACACTGTAGCGATACGCTCCCTCGGCCTCTCCGGCCGAGAGCGCATGAGAGGCCAGTTCGGCGGCCCGTGCTCCTTCGGTCTGCAGCCTCGCCAGGGCGCGCTGGTGCAAGACGAGCCGGCGGGCCGCCCCCAGCTCGGTGTAGACCACGTCGCGCACCAGGTCATGCGTGAATCGATAGCTGGCCAGCCGACCTGCCCCTGGTCCTCTTGCCTCCTCTTCACGCAGGATGCCACTCTTGACGGCTTCCTCCAGGGCCTCCACCCCTTCCGGCACCCGCAGCCCGGCCATCTGCCACAGCAGCGTCGCGCTCGCCGGGGAGCCCAGCACGGCACCGGCCATTACCAACTGGCGTGCTGGCGCTGACAACCTGGCCAGCCGCGTCTGGATCATCGCGCGCACCGATGGTGGTAACAGCTCGCGCCTGGACTCCTGCCGTGCCAGGGCCGCCACCAGCTCCTCCGCCGGAGCGAGCCGGAAGACTCCCTCGGCCGTCAGGCGGGGCAACAGCCACTGCCGCTCGCGCAACAGCTTGAGCGTCTCGAGCAGGTACAACGGCTGCCCCCCCGTGCGCGCAAAAAGGACATTGCCCAGCGCGACCAGCGGCCTCTCCGAGGCAGACGAGGCTCCGACGGGGGAAGGCCATCCCATGGCGTGCTTCTCCTCTGTGGCAAGGGCCTCAAGCAGCTCAAAGGTCTCGGCCTGGCTGAGCGGCGGCAGGGGAAGCCGGGTGAGCGGCAGGTCGCGTCCCAGGTCGAGGAGCTGAGCGGCAAGCTCTGGGTTCAACTCCAGTCCTTCCCCGCGCACGGTGCCCAGCAACAGCACCCGGCTGCCCTGGCCCTTCCAGGCGTGGCCCAGGTAACGCAGCAGGTCGAGGGAGGCGCCGTCTATCCAGTGCAGATCATCGAGCAGCAGCACCACGGGAGCGCGCCCGGCCAGGGCTGACAGCAGGCGTGCCACCGCTTCAAAGAGCCGCAGCTTGCCCGAGAGTTCATCCTGCGTGGGGGCCGGTAGATCGGGATAGCGCAGGCGGCCTCCCAGCTCGAAGGCGTGCCCATGGAGCACCTCGGCTCCCTGCGCAGCCGCCCAGGCCACAAACTCGCTGGCCAGCCGCGTTTTGCCGATGCCGGCCTCCCCCACGAGCAGCACCGCCTGCGGCTGTCCCTGCCGGGTCTGCTGGTAGCGGCCCACGAGCTGGCGGAAGGCCGCGGCTCGTCCCACGAGTGGGGCCACCAACTCGCCTGGTGGTCGACTCTCCACCGTGGGGGAAGGATGGGCTGGAGCAGCGCCCCAGCGCGTCTGGGTCACCCGAATGCGCTCGGCCAGGGCCACTGTCTCGGCGGATGGCTTGACGCGCAGCTCCTCGGCCAACCGAGCGCGCAGGGTGGCGTAGACCCGGCCCGCGGCGGTCGGGTCGCCTTGCGCCAGGTGGACGCGCATGAGACGCCGGCAGGCCTCCTCTGAGAGCGGATCCAGCGACAGCCAGCGCACCAGCGTGGCTTTGGCCGGCTCCAGCTCGAAGCCTTCCTCTTGCCAGCAGGAGAGTCGCTCCAGCAGGAGCTGCACGCGCACCTGCCACTGCTGCTGCTGCTGCTCGTGCCACTGGTCAAAGGCCGTTTCCTCGCGCAGCCAGAAGCCGTCGAGGAAAGGACCACGCACCAGGGACAGGGCGTGCTGAACCGTGGCGACCAGGGCGGCCCGCTGCTCCTCAGAGGGGGCGGCAGCGAGCCCCTGGGCCGCTTTCCAGGCGCGCTGCACCACGTCGAGGTCCCGTTCCAGCGGCGCCTGCGGGTTCAGGCCCAGCAGCTCCGGCTCCCGGAGCAGGTGGCTGTGTCCGGCCGCCGGGGCGTCGGCCAGCAGGTTGCGCAGCAGGGCGAGGGCGTTGCGCAAGGCATTGCGCGCAGTGGATGGCTCACTGTCGGGCCACAGCAAGGCGGCCAGTTGACTGCGGGAGTGCAGGCCTCCTTCGACCGCCAGGTAGAGCAGCAAGGCTTCGGCCTTGCGCAAGGCAAAGCTCAGGCGGCGCTCGTCATGGAACATTTCGGGCGTACCGAACACTGCCAGGCGTAATAGACCCATGGCATACCCTCCACAGGCGGGATAACACAGGGGACGACTCCTGGATCACTGGCCGCGCCGCCTTGCTCTCGTGCGGCTGCCCGAGCCCTCTCTCTCTGGACCAGGAGAACCAACTGCCGTTTATGCTGGGTTGACCCCTCTCTAAAGATTACCATGCTGGATGGGAGAGGTCAACAGACGAGCATTGCTTCACCTGCCTGTTCTGCTGGTGGCCAGATGCTCTGCTGCGCAGGCTCCAACCGTTCAGGATAGTTCCATTACGCTTCCATTACCGTTCCGTTACGCTTCCTCCTTATCTTTTAAATGAGAGGACGAAAGGAGTGCTTTGATGGCGCAGTTCCAGATCGCCTACCTCCCGCGACGGGGAACCCAGGAGCGCTGGCGACGACTTTGTCAGGACGTAGCGGAATTGCGCCCAGAGCAGTTTGCCGCAGTCTGCCGGCAAGCGGGGATCACCCAGGTGCAGGTTAGACTCCTGCAACTGCTCCACAGCGAACTCCTGCTGGTCAGCGTGCAGATGCAGGAGCCGCAGCAGACCCTGCCGGAGTGACCGACGAGTTTCTCAAGGTCGCCGAGCCGATACGGGACTTCTATGAGTGGCGCAACAAGGCCGGTGAGGCCCTACTCCGCCTCGACCGGGTACGCTTCATCGCGCCGGTGAAGGCGGGTGCGCGCATCCGCAATCGAGTGATGTTGTTGGCAGCCGAACCGCAGGACAAAGGGCGTTTTTCCCCACCTTCCAGAATGCGGTCGAGATTGAAGGCGGAACAAAGCCGGCGCTGATTGCTCAGACATTGGCGCTCTTGATCCCGGAGGAATGAGACGATAACCTACGACTCGAGCAGAAGGAAAGGAAGAAATTGTATGTTACATCTCGCAGTCTTACTTGACGATAGTGCTTGCACTAAGAAGTGCTTGAACTAAAAGGAAGGAGATCTACCATGTCAGGATCGCTGATCGAACACACACCCGCTGCATACGACTACCCGTTACTCATCAAACACTTACTGCATACCCCTCTAGCGACGGCTCCCGATCAGGAGATTGTGTACCGGGATAGCAGTCGCTATACCTACCGGACGCTGCGCCAGCGTATCGGTCGGTTGGCGACGGGCCTGGCCGGACTGGGAGTGAAACCAGGCGATACGGTGGCAGTGATGGATTGGGACAGCCATCGCTACCTGGAATGTTACTTCGCTATCCCGATGATGGGAGCCGTCTTACAGACGGTCAACATCCGCCTGTCACCGGAACA
>Ga0070706_100003697_pt1 | contig 14968 bp, 14 predicted proteins | sample KBSK5501metaG_FD_65476 | JGI IMG/M metagenome (GOLD analysis project Ga0070706, IMG submission 65476) | Corn, switchgrass and miscanthus rhizosphere microbial communities from Kellogg Biological Station, Michigan, USA - KBS K5-50-1 metaG | ecosystem: Host-associated > Plants > Roots >...
GAACATCACGAACCTGCGGCGGAAGCTGGAGCAGGATCCTACCCATCCCGTCCACATCGTGACAGAACCTGGTGTCGGCTACCGTCTTCGAGTCCAAGACTGACTGCATCAAGTGCTCTTGACCCGTCCGTGGTGTTTTCTTCCTCTTTCTTGTCCCTGTCTTGTCGCTCTCGGTGTGTATCTTGTCTTCCTCCTGACCTCATCCCTGGTACCCTTGAGACATGGAAGCGGAGGCACAGAAGTTGCGCCACTGCGAGCGACGGACCGCCGTCTGGGGTTGGGTGACCATCTTCCTCTTTCTCAGCGGACAGTACAATCATCCGTGGACATTGGCCCCTGACTACCGTCCAGGGCTCGAATGGGGACAATGGACGATCCATGCAATGTGGTGGACCCTTCTTATTGCCGCTGCCTACTGGGCGTCCTTGGCGGTGTGCTTCGTTCAATGGCTCTCCTGGCATGACCGTGTCATCCGGGTCAGTGGACGACAGCCACCGCTCGAACGCACTGGCAGTGCACAACGAATGGGATTCATGAGATCGCGCGAACGGCGGGTGACACACCAGGTGATCCCGACGGGTGGCATGACGACGTTGGCGGGCACAACCGTTGCTCAGCCTACAGCCGCTAACGAATCTCAGGCACTATAAAGGAGGATGTCTATGGCGCACGACAAGGACCGGAACCGCGTGCTGGCCTCGTTACGGGACCGATCAGAAGGCATCGAGAGTTCCGATTTGGTCAAGGATCTTACTTTGCCGAGAGAAGCGGTGGAGCGCCACCTCCTTTACTGCGCCGACTACGGTCTCGCCACGTGGAAGCGTCATCGAGACGGATCTGGCCAGGCGGCGATTACTGACCGCGGCCGCGATTATTTGGTGCGGCAGAGTCTCTGAGACTACAAGCCGGCAGACCGGGGAAAAAGCCCGAAGCTTGGGTGCTCGTGTTTAGAGCATTAGGAGGGAAAAGGCGATGGACCAAGCGCTTCAGATCAACGTCTACCGAGGCCCGCGCAGATTGATGGTCGCAACGACAGTCCCTGGGCTCGAACCGCAGAATATCCATATTGCGGTCAAGGGCCGTCAGCTGACCGTTCAGGGGAGATTACGAGGATTGGGCCAGGAGAAGCGCCCGGGGTATTTCCAACGCGAATGGTCAGTAGGTCCTTACAATCGGACGGTTGACCTCCCCTTGGCGGTGGATGCGACTCATGCCAACGCATCATACGATAACGGGGTCTTGGTGATGATCTTCCCTCTCGCGGTTCAACCGATCTCCGGCACCATGACGCTGTCTAAGGTCGGAACAGCCAAGGGCCAATGCATCCGGCATGTTGGACAAGACTTACGCCCAAGAGTGAATCCCTGACTTGGAGATAATTTCGCATCCGATGTCATTTTGAGGAGGCCGAAAGGACCTCGAAGGCCGATCGCGAACACCCCCATCAACGTGCGACAGAATCCTCCTTAGTCACAACCGATCATGAATGCGTTCCAGTGCCGATAACGGAGTCATGAATGGACCGGCGAGTACCCGATGCCATGGACATACTGCAAATCATGACCCGGCTGCCGCATCGGTACCCGTTGCTATTGATCGACCGCATTCTGGCGCTCGAACCGGGTGAGCGTGTAGTCGGTCTCAAGAACGTGTCCATTGGCGAGCCGTTTTTTGTCGGCCACTTTCCGGGCCACCCGATCATGCCCGCCGTCCTCCTCGTGGAAGCAATGGCCCAGATCGGGGCCGTGCTCGTGTCATTTCGCCCCGACGCCACGGGCCACATTACGCAACTCGTGAGCGTCAACCGAATGCGGTTCCGTCGCCTGGTGCAGCCTGGTGACCAGCTCATTATCCAGGTGGTCGGGCTCCGTGGAAAAGGACGCTTCGGCAAAGCACAGGCCACAGCCACGGTGGACGGGGCAGTTGCCGCAGAGGGCGTGTTGACATACGGGATGATGAAAATTAGTCTGCCAGGGGCCAAGGCTTGACTGGTCAGGTTGAGAATAGGCGTGACTTCTGGACCGCGAACGGATAGGGTGATCCAATGGCTCCTAGATGGAGACCCGGCCATTCGCTGGCAGGCCTTGCGGGATTTGGCCGGGGCTCCAGAACGCACCGTCGAGCAGGAGCGGCGAAAGGTCGCGCGCGATGGCTGGGGAGCCCGTCTGCTCGCGAGGCAGGACCCCGAGGGCAGGTGGGCTGGTGGTCTGGCGTCGGACGGCGGGCTCTACTCGCCCAAGTGGATCTCGACCACCTACACGATGCTGATGCTTCGCGACTTCGGTCTGCCGGCCAACAACCGTCAGGCACGAAAGGCGTGCACGCTCCTTCTCGACGGAGGCCTGCAGCGCGACGGGGGTATCAACTACGGCATCTGGGCAAAATGGACAGGTCGGAGCGAGACGTGCGTCACGGGGATGGTCCTTTCCATCCTCTCGTACTTCAGGCATGACGATGACCGTCTCGACGCCGTTGCTGACCACCTGTTAGAGCAGCAGATGCCCGACGGCGGGTGGAATTGTCAGCGGCCGTCCGGTGCCACCCACGCCTCCGTTCACACCACGATCAGCGTGCTCGAAGGCTTGCGGCTCTACGAATTGCACCGTGGACGCGCAGTCAGGGAGGTGCGGGCTGCGCAGCGCCGCGGCCGGGAGTTCCTCTTGGTACACCGGCTCTTTCGCTCCCACCGTACCGGCGAGATCATCAAGCCTCTATTCACGCGCTTCTCTTACCCGCCCAGATGGCACTACGACATCCTCCGAGCACTCGATTACTTTCAGGCCGCCAACGCGCCTTGCGACCCGCGATTCGCCGAGGCCATCGGCATCGTCCGGAGCAGCCAGCGCAAAGACGGACGATGGGCGCTGCAACACTCGTACAAGGGGAGGACGTATTTCGAGCTTGAACGCCTCGGCGCACCGAGCCGCTGGAATACTCTGCGCGCGCTGCGGGTGCTGCGGTGGTGGGATCGGGGAGCGTGACGCCACGCTTACTGCACGTACCCCAACAATCCGCTCGGCTTGATCAAGTCGCGGATCTCCCCGTAGGTCAGGAGGAGTTCGGTCGTTCCCATCGCGTAGGAGGCGATCTCGTATGGGTTGTAAAAGAAGGTGATCCCCTTCGGCCCGATCCAGAAGTTGTCGTTGAGCGCAAACGTGTCGTTCTTGAAGAAGATGTACCCGGCGTCGTGAAGCGTCATGCCCGGCTTGATGCCTTTTGCCGTTCTGAACTTATTCTCGGCGATTCGCGTGAGGCGGGGTCCGTAGCCGGGCACGAGCACGTCGGCCAGCCGGATCTTTGCGCCCGTCGCCGCGTTGAAGCTCGTGAAGACGCTCGCATACTGGGGGTGGAGTCCGCCGGTGAAGAAGCTGACCTCGAAGTTCAGGCTAACAATCCGGTCGGATTGGTAGCGGACGGTGACCGTCCGCTCTTCCCAATATCCGCTTGTGGCGCCGGGGAGCTGTTTGTATTCCTGATACCCTTGCATGAACTCGGTCATGGCCGCATCGATGCTCTTGTACTTCCTCGGCTCGCCGATCGACGTCAGCAGGAAATCCATGACCGCCTGGTTGATCGCTGCCGCCGCACTCCGCTGGGGCGCCCGCTCGATGACTGGATACTTGAATGTGATGTGTGGGCAGTGGAACGCGTCGGCATCGGCCGGACACTTCGTATCCCTGCGCTCCACCATCTTCGTGGTGTACCCGATCGACAGAGCTGGAGCTGCGAGGCCCGGGGGCGCAAACCCGATCAGGCAGAGGGTGACGAGGGCGATGAGCGTGCTCGGTCGCATCATGGTGCCTCCGGGAGGGTGTCACGTCAATATGTGCCCCGCTGCGGGCGAGACGAGACAGCGCTTCGTCCAGATGGAGGCCGCGTCCGAGCGCGCGATCCGATGTCCTGTCGACGATAGGATGCTACGGTTGACGGCCGCCTGGGGCCGCATTACGCTTGAAGGGTATCTGCCGCTCGAGCCGCCCTCAACAAGGAGGCGTGCTGTGGACCTGCACGTGGACGTCGTCTCGGATGTGATCTGCCCGTGGTGCTTCATCGGCAAGCGCCGGTTGGAAAAGGCGCTGCGGACGTTCGCCGATCGGGTGGAAGCCCAGGTCGTGTGGCACCCCTTCGAGCTCAATCCCGAGATGCCGCGAGAGGGCATCGAGCGGCGGGCCTACCGCGAGGCCAAGTTCGGCAGCCTGGAGGCTTCGCGCGCGCTCGACGCCCGCCTGGCGGCGGCCGGGGCGAGCGAAGGCATCGGGTTTGCATTCGATCGTATCCCACGCACACCGAACACCTTTGACGCCCACCGGCTCATCTGGCTCGCGCAGCGAGAATCGCTTCAAGAGCCCATCGTCGAAGCGCTGTTCCGGAGATATTTCCTCGAGGGCGTGGACATTGGCGATCGCAAGACGTTGGTCGACGTCGCGATCGCCGGTGGACTGAGCCGCGAGCGGGTGGAAGGGTTCCTCGAGAGCGATGACGGCGTCGCATCCGTACGGCAGGCAGAGGCCGAGGCCTCGAGCCTGGGGATCCAGGGGGTGCCTCACTTCATCATCAACGGGAAATACGCGGTCTCAGGCGCGCAGAGCGCGGAAGTCCTCACCGGGGTGTTCGACCGTGTCTTGAGCTCTGCGCCCTCGCCGAATCGATAGACGCCTGCTCCCCGCCGATGGCCGTCCATAGGTTCGCGCCGACACGCTACCGTACCACGATGGGATCGCACGAGCCGGTCCTCACCATCGCTTCGGGCGATACGGTGGTCACGACCACGGTGGATGCTCGAGGAATGGACGCCACCGGCAGGCAGATCACCGAACGGGGAAACCCGCAGACCGGCCCGTTTTTCATCGATGGTGCGGAGCCGGGGGACATGCTGTCGGTCCACTTCGACCGGCTCCAGCCGAACCGCCGGTTCGGCTGGAGCCAGACCGTGATCGCCGAGAACGTGCTCGACCCCGAATACATCAAGCAGACGCCCGACGGGGTGATCGCAACATGGGAGATCGACCTCGAGGCGGGAACGGCGGCCCTCGTGGAGCCCGCAACCGCGCTGGGGCGCCTCGCGCTGCCCCTCGAACCGATGCTGGGGTGCTTTGGGGTGGCGCCGCCGCGCGGTCAGGCCATCTCCACCGCCACGTCATCCACGCACGGCGGGAACATGGATTACCGCGGGTTTGCCCAGGGGGTGTGGGTCCACTTCCCGGTATTCGTTCCCGGGGCGCTCCTCCACGTGGGCGACGGGCATGCGCTTCAGGGGGACGGGGAGGTCGTCGGGACCGGCGTCGAGATCTCGTTCGACGTGCAGTTCACCGTGCGGCTCCACAAAGGCAAGACGATCCGGTGGCCGAGGGCGGAGAACGCGGATGAGATCATGACCGTGGGGAACGCCCGACCGCTCGACCAGTGCGTTCAGCACGCGACCACGGAGATGGTGCGCTGGCTCCAGGAAGACCACGGGCTCGACCCCCGCGGGGCGCATCTCCTCCTGGGACAGTGTGCGCGATACGATCTGGGAAATATCTACGATCCCGCCTATACGATGGTGTGTCGAATCGCCAAATTGCATCTCGGACATGGGACGCATCCAGATGCCTGCTAACGAGAACGACAAAGGAGGGTTGACAAATGACCGAGCCCTTGAACCGTCGTGTCAGCCGTCGCGCGGTGCTCAAGACGGGGGTCCAGTTGGGGCTCACGCTCCCCGCGCTATCGCTGATCGAGTCCTATGCCGGCGGTCAGACGGCGGCCTTCGCCCAGTCGGCCGGCACCGTGGAGATCAGCTGGTACGTTGGCAAGGATGTCACCGACGCCAACAAGACGCTGGTCCAGACCTTCAACTCCCGCCAATCCCGCATTCATGTGAACTGGCAGGAGCAGCCGCCGAGCACCTCCGATCAGCACGACAAATACGTCAGCGTTCTGGCAGCCAAAGATCCCAGCATTGACGTCTTTGCCCTCGACATCCCGTTCGTGCCGGAGTTCGCCTCCGCGCAGTGGCTGACTCCGCTGGACGATCTGTTCGACAGGGCCGAGTTGAACAAGAACTTCTTCAGCGGTCCTCTCAAAGGCGCAGTCTACGGGGGCAAGCTCTGGGCTGTCCCCTGGTACAACAACGCGGCCTTGCTCTTCTACCGCAAGGACCTCTTCGACGCGGCCGGGGTCAAGCCGCCGGCGACCTACGACGCGCTGGTGCAGGCGGCGTCGAAGCTCAAGACTCCGGACATGGAGGCCGGGTTCACCTGGCAGGGCTCCCAGTACGAAGGCTGCGCCGTGGACTTCTTCGAGTACCTGTGGGGTCATGGCGGCGACTTCTTCAATGACAAAGGCGAAGTGATCGTCGACCGGGCACCGGGGCTCAAGGCGCTCCAGTTCATGGTCGATATGATCCACACCTACAAGATCACACCCATCGCGGTCACCACGTGGAAAGAGATCGAGGCGCGCAACGTCTTCGTCCAGGGCAAGGCGGTCTGCGAGCGCGGCTGGATTGGGGATTACGCGATCGCCAACTCCGCGGGCTCGAAGATCATCGGCAAGGTCGGGATCACCCCTCTCCCCGCCGCTGCGGGCCGAAAGGGCCAAAGCGTGCTGGGCACCTGGAACCTGGCCATTTCGAAGTTCTCCAAGCACCAGAAGGAGGCCGCGGAGTTCATCCGGTTCATGACGAGTGCTGAGGCCATGAAGGTCGGCTATCAGAGGGCTGGCCGTATCCCGCCTCGCCACGCGGTGTTCGAGGATGCCGACATACGCAAGCAGTATCCCTACATCGACGAGCTGAAGCCGGTGTTCGAGCAAGCGCGTCCGCGTCCTGTCCGACCGGACTATGGCCAGATCTCGGCCGAAGCCATCCAGCCGAACCTCGCCGCGGCATTGACGCGGCAGAAGTCGGTGCCGGCAGCACTCAAAGACATGGCCAGCACGGCGGCTCGAATCGCCAAGGCGTCGCGCTGACGGACGGCGGGTACGGGCGCGGCATGGCATTGTCCGTGCGGCGCTTCACGGGTGGGGCGCGCGCCGCCGAGGTGCGCCTGGCCTATCTGCTGGTGGCGCCCGCCGCCGTTTGTATCGCGCTGGTGGCCTTCTACCCGCTTCTCTCCGACCTGTGGCTGAGCCTGCACAGCAAGAATTTGAGGTTCCCGGCGCGGGGCGAGCCATTCGTTGGTCTGCAAAACTACCTCACGCTCATGCAGGACGGGCGGTTCTGGAACGCGCTTCGCAACACCTCCGTCATCGCCGGCGCTTCGGTTGGCGCCGAACTGGTCCTCGGCATGGTCGCCGCGCTGATCATCCACCGCGCCTTCCGCGGCCGCGGCATGGTCCGTGCGGCTCTGCTGGTGCCGTGGGCGATGACCACCGTCGTCACCGCCCGCATGTGGGACTGGATCTTCAATGCCAACTACGGCATCTTCAATGCCCTGCTGCTGAACTTGCGATTGATTCACGCCTACCGGGCCTGGACCGCCAGCGCTGACTCCGCGATCTGGGCCGTCATTGGGGCCGACGTCTGGAAGACCATGCCTTTCATGGCCCTCTTGCTGCTCGCGGGCCTGCAGATGATCCCGTTCGAGTTGTATGAGGCAGCGCGGATCGATGGGGCGGGCGGATGGCTACTCTTCTGGCGCATTACGCTGCCGCTCCTTCGGCCGTCGATCCTCGTCGCCCTGCTGTTTCGCACCCTGGACGCCGTCCGCATCTTTGACCTGCCGTTCGTGCTCACCGGCGGCGGGCCGGGGTACGCCACCGAGACGCTCTCCATTTACGCGTATCGCACCCTCTTCACGAACTTGGACTTCGGCTACGGCGCGACGCTCAGTTTCGGCATGTTCCTGGTCGTCATGGTCGTGGCGCTCTTCTACGTCAAGGTGCTCGGCAGCGGCGCGGCGAGGGCCGTCTAGTCATGGCTGTGACACGACTACCATCGACCGTCTCAGCGCTGCAACGGCGCGCGCCGCACCACGGATTGCGGTCCCGCCTCTGGTCCTCCCTGGTCCATCCGCTGGTCATCGCGCTGCTGCTCGCGTTCTGCCTGGGGCCCTTTGTGTGGCTGTTGGAGACCTCGCTCAAGACGGCAGACGATCTGTACAGGATCCCGCCGAAGCTGCTGTCGGTCCCCGCCGACTTCCGGAACTACCTCACGATCTGGCAGGGACGGCCCTTTCTCCAGAACGTGATCAACAGCGCGGTCATCGCCTCGGCGGCGACCACCATCTCGCTGCTGATCGGCTCCCTCTGTGCGTACGCGCTGGCCCGCCTCCGCTTCCGCGGCAAGAACATGATCCTTGCGATGGTCCTGGCCGTTGCCATGTTTCCGGGCATCGCCATCGTCAGCCCGCTCTACCTCTTCTTCGCCCGGCTTCAACTCATCAACTCGAAGCTGGCCTTGATCTTTCCGTATGTCACCTTTACGTTGCCGCTCTGCGTGTGGCTGCTCACCGCCTTCTTCCGCGAGCTGCCCGCAGACCTCGAGGAGGCGGCCCTGGTCGATGGCGCCACCCCTCTCCAGGCGTTTCGGAAGGTGATCGTGCCCCTGGCAGCGCCCGGCGTATTCACGGCCGCTATCCTGATCTTCATCTTCGCGTGGAACGAGTTCCTGTTCGCGCGCACCTTCATGAACAGTGCCGAGTCCTACACGGTGCCGCCGGCGATCTCCATGTTCGAGGGCACCGGCACCTTCGAGATCCCGTGGGGCCAGATCACGGCGGCCAGCGCGGTGGTCACCCTCCCCCTTGTCGCGCTGGTTCTGGTTTTCCAACGTCGCATCATCTCCGGGCTCACCGCGGGGGCGATCAAAGGATGACGTGGTGGCAGCGGGCGGTCATCTACCAGATCTACCCGCGTTCCTTCATGGACAGCAACGGCGACGGGACGGGCGACCTGCCGGGCATCACCAGCCGCCTGGACTACCTCGAGTGGTTGGGCGTGGACGCGATCTGGATCTCACCCATATTCCCGTCGCCGATGGCCGACTTTGGCTACGACGTCTCGGACTATACCGATATCGAGCCATTGTTTGGGACCCTCCACGATTTCGACCGGCTGTTGGCCGAGGCGCACCGCCGCGGCATCCGAGTGCTGCTGGACTACGTGCCAAACCATACGTCCGACCGGCATCCCTGGTTCGTGGAGTCGCGAGCGTCTCGGCACAACCCGCGGCGGGACTGGTACCTGTGGCGCGACCCATCGCCGGACGGGAAGGTGCCCAATAACTGGCTGAGCGCATTCGGCGGCACCGCCTGGGAATGGGACCAGGCCACCGGCCAGTACTATCTGCACACGTACCTGAAGGAGCAGCCGGACCTCAACTGGCGGAACCCGAAGGTGGGGGCCGCCATGCTCGACGTCCTGCGCTTCTGGTTCGAACGCGGCGTGGACGGCGTCCGCATCGATGCCTTGCGCCAGGTCGGCAAGGATGAGCAGTTTCATGATAACCCGCCCAACCCGGACTGGACCCCGAAGCAGCGCCCGTACAATTCACTGCTGCCCGTCTACTCTGCCGATCGGCCGGAAAACTTGGAGATCGTGCGCCGCTTTCGCGAGATCGCCGACTCCTACCCGGACCGCCTGCTGATCGGCGAGCTGTGGGTGCCGATCGAGCGGCTGGTCGCCTACTACGGCGAGCGCGGCCTGCATCTGCCCTTCAACTTCCACTTGATCACCACGCCCTGGACCGCCCGCTCCATCTCCGCATTGATCGACCGATACGAAGCCGCCCTGCCGGCGGGCGCCTGGCCCAACTGGGTGCTCGGCAACCACGATAGGTCGCGTGTGGCGAGCCGGGTGGGCCAGGCACAGGCGCGGGTGGCGGCTATGCTGCTGCTCACGTTGCGCGGGACGCCAACGCTCTACAACGGCGATGAGATCGGCATGCACGACGTGCCCATCCCGCCGCAATCCGTGCGGGACCCCTTCGAACGCAACGTGCCCGGCCTCGGGCTGGGCCGCGATCCTGAACGCACCCCCATGCAGTGGGACGGGGGGCCACACGCCGGATTTTCGACCGAGACGCCGTGGCTGCCGCTTGCCGACGACTACCCACGTGCCAACGTCGCCGGTCAGCGCGGGGATCCACGCTCGATGCTGACGCTCCATCGCTCCCTGATCGCGCTCCGGCGGACGACGCCCGCGCTGGCCGTGGGCACCTACCGGTCCATCCACACGGACGATGACCTGCTCGTCTACGAGCGCGAGGCCAATGGTGAGCATCGTCGGGTGGCGCTCAACCTTTCGAGTACGCTACGTGAGGTTGCGTGGTCCGGGCCGCATGCTCGGATCTTGCTCTCCACCCACCTCGATAGATCGGACGAACGCGTGGCCGGACGCATCGAGCTGCGCGCTGACGAGGGTGTGGTTCTCAAAGTGGGTTAAGACTTTGTTGGCTCGCGGCAAGTCGGGTAGGTGAACAAATTCCGGTCGCAGAAAGGCACTGGAGCCCCGGGCCAAGGCCGATGCCCGAGGTGCCGTGTGCACGAAAGGTTTCGAATGAGACGATCGGCGGCCCTTGTCATCTGCGCTTTGATTCCGTTGGTCGCAGGCTGCCAACAGCAGGCTGCGCTGGATATGAAGTTCTTAATCTCGCCCGGCGGTGGGATCGGCTCGATCCGGATCGGCATGCCGATGAGCGATGCCACGAGCGTGCTCGGCCCGCCGAAGAGTACGCGAGGCGGCACGGGGGGCGAGATGTTCTACGCGTGGTTCGACACGGCCGAGAGCACTGCCCAAGGCCTCTACGTCGTAGCGCTCGCGGACCACGTCGTCCGGGCCGGCGTGCACTACGATCCGCTGTATGTGACGCCGCTCGGCTTGCATACCGGTGTCAACGAAGGACAGGTCGAGTCTGCCATGGGCGAGCCTTCCCGGGTCGTCTCGTACGGCCCTGAGGCTCATGGGCTTGTCTACAACAATCTCGGCATCGGGTTCACCATCATCGACGGCCCGAGGGTCAGAGGGTATCGCACGGTCGCGGAAATCGACGTCTTCGGGCCGCAGCAATGGAAATGGGGCCGGACATCGAGCGAGGGGATGGCGGGGCTTCACAGATAGAAATGGGGGTGACGGTGATGCGTTTGCGGAAAGCCCTCGCCAGGCTGTTAACACGAGAACGGGTCTGTCGGGTGGCCACGGTTGGTCAGGACGGGATGCCTCACGTCGTGCCTGTCTGCCACGTGTTGGTGGATGGCAAGGTATGCTTCGGCACAGGGAGCGACAGCCAGAAAGTCCGGAACCTCCAGGCGGACCCACACCTGGCGGTGCCGGTGGATCTCTACTCCGAGGACTGGAAGTTCATCAAAGGCATCATGCTGCAGGGACTGCCAGGCTCATCCATCGTGGGCCCGCGTTCCGGAAGATTCGAACGCTGCTGTACCGGAAATACCCGCAGTACCCCGACGAGGCCGGTCTGGAGGAAGCCGACTCCATGATCGTGGAGATGACACCCACTCGCGTCTCCTCTTGGGCCGTTGATGAATAAGGCCGAACGCGGGCCTCGTTGCGGGTTCTTCCACCTTCAACTCCGGCCGTACACCGGTATCGCCGCACCCTGGATCACGCTTGCGTCTTCGCTACACAAGAATAGGATGACCCGGGCGATCTCCTCTGGCTTCGGCCACTTGGAAAAATCGGCCTTGGGCATCGCGCGCCGGTTCACCTCAGTATCGATGATGCTCGGCACGACCGAATTCACGCGAATGCCATGGGCTTTTACCTCCTCTGCCATCGAATCAAACAGGGCCAGCGCAGCGGCCTTTGAGGCCGCGTACGCCGCCGCGCCGGCCGCATGTCCGTACCCTGCTTTGGAGGCGACGTTCACGATCGCTCCGCCGCCCTGCCGCAGCATCTGCGGCACCACCGCGCGCGCCAGCACGAATCCCGGCCGCAGATTGAGCGCAAGCATCTGCTCGTACGTCGTTGCGTCCATCTCCCAAAGGGTTTGCCCGCCGGCATAGCCGCCGATGGCGTTCACGAGCGCGTCCACTCGGCCGTGATGTCCCGCGACCGCCTCCACCAACTGTTTCGCGCCGGCCTCGTCCGTGGCGTCCAGCAGATGCCGGTCGAGGCGCTCAGCATCCCGTCCCGCGGCCGCCTGCAGCGCCTCAAACTCCGCCGCCCGCCGCACCGTCACCGCCACCCGCGCGCCGGCCTTTAAGAATTCCAGACTGGTCGCGCGTCCCAGCCCCCCGGTGCCGCCCGCCACGATGACCACTCTTCCGTCGAAGTTCATGATACGGGTTTCTCCTCTCGAGAATCTTTTTATCGCGACCGGTCAGCGCGCGGACAGGGACCAGGCCGCAGGCGCCACACATGGGTTCTTGACCGCCAGGCGAGCGGTTCCTCCTCTGTATCCTGCATCGGGAGCCGCGCGGTACCCGAACGGGGGCTCGATCGCCTCCGTCTCATGTGCTATAAAGTGGAAGAGACGTGCTTGTCATGGCGCGCCTCGGTCAGGGAGGTCAAGGGGGCCCGACAATGGTGACGATCGAATCGACTCCTGAGATGGCCGCCACGGTCTATGAGACGATGGCGCGCAATCTCCGAGTGGTCCGCCGCAGACTGGGGAGTCCGCTGACCCTGGCGGACAAGGTCTTGCTGGGGCACCTCGAGAATCCCGAGCACCAGGAAATGGAACCCGGCAAAAGCTATCTGCTTCTTCGTCCCGACCGCGTCGTCTTTCAGGACGTGTTGGGGCAGACCGGGATGCTCCAGTTTATGCAAACCCGGCGGGAGAAGGTCGCGGTCCCTACGACCATTCACTGCGACCATCTCATCCAGGCCCGGGTCGAGGGCGAGGCAGACCTGCGCGCGTCCATCGAAGAAAACAGGGAGGTCTATGACTTCCTGCGTGCCACAGCCGCCAAGTACGGCGCGGGGTTCTGGGGGCCGGGCGCCGGCATCATCCACCAAGTGGTGCTGGAGAACTACGCCTTCCCCGGTGCGCTGATTATCGGCACCGACTCGCACACGCCCAACGCGGGCGGCCTCGGGGCATGCGCGATTGGCGTCGGCGGGGCTGACGCCGCGGAAGTCATCGCCGGCCTCCCGTGGGAGGTGCTGTATCCGAGGCATATCGCGGTGTTCCTGACCGGCAAGATGAGCGGGTGGACGGCGCCCAAGGACGTCATTCTTTACGTCGCGGGCCAGCTGACGGTTGCGGGCGGCACGAACGCCATCGTGGAGTACATCGGCCCCGGCGCGCGCACGATCAGCGCCACCGGCAAGGCCACGATCACCAACATGGGTGCCGAGCTGGGGGCAACGACATCGATGTTCCCCGCAGATGCGCGGATGGCCACCTACCTTCGGGCGACGGGCCGGGGCGCCTTGGTGCCACTGGTCGAGCAACATCAGCGCTTGCTTGAGCCTGATCGGGAGGTTGAGGCGAACCCTGAGAAGTACTACGAGCGCGTGATAGAACTTGACCTGTCGAAACTGGAGCCGTACGTCGTGGGACCGCACTCCCCCGATAGAGCGCGCCCGGTGTCGCAATTCGCCGCTGAGGTGGCCGACACCACCAATGCGTTCCGCAACGAAATCTCGACGGCGCTCATCGGCAGTTGCACCAACTCCTCGTACGAGGATATGAGCCGCGCAGCGGACGTCGCCGAACAGGCAAAAGCGCACAGCATCAAGACCGCCGTGCCCTTTCTGGTCACACCGGGGTCGGAGCAGGTGCGCGCGACCATCGAGCGCGACGGCCAAATGCAGTCGCTCAAGGACATTAACGGCGTCGTCCTGGCGAACGCCTGTGGCCCCTGCATCGGCCAGTGGCGTAGGGCTAAGGAGACGGTTGGGGTGCCCAACACCATCGTGACCTCGTATAACCGCAACTTCCCAAGGCGCAACGATGGTCAGCCGACCACGATGAACTTCATCGCCAGCCCAGAGATCGTGACGGCCTTTGCTCTGGCGGGGAAGCTGTCGTTCAATCCACTGACCGATTCCCTCGTCGGCGCCGATGGCAAGCCATTCCGGCTCGAGCCCCCCAAACCGGCCCCTGAGGTGCCTGCGCGGAACTTCGACCGCGGACATCCCACCTATGTTGCGCCTCCCAACGACGGCAGCAGCATCACGCTGCGGGTGGATCCGCGCAGCGAGAGGCTGCAGTTGATGGAGCCGTGGCCCGCTTGGGACCGCAAGGACTTCTTTGATATGCCGGTGCTCATCAAGACCAAGGGCAAAACCACGACCGACGACATCTCTCCTGCCGGTCCCTGGCTACGCTACCGGGGACACCTGGACAAGTTCAGCGACAACATGTTCATGGGCGCGACCAACGCGTTTTCCGGCGAGGCCGGTAAGGGCAAGAACGTTTTGACGGGAGAGACCGGACAGGCCATCGCAAAGATCGCCAGGGACTACAAATCCCGCGGGGTCAAGTGGGTCGTCATTGGCGATAACAATTACGGGGAGGGCAGCAGTCGTGAACACGCTGCGCTCTCGCCGCGGCTTCTGGGCGGTGCTGCGGTCATCGCCCGGAGCTTTGCGCGCATTCACGAGTCGAATTTAAAGAAGCAGGGACTGCTGGCGTTGACGTTCGAGAACCCCACAGACTACGACCGCATTCGTGAGGAAGATCGCGTGAGCCTCGTGGGGCTGGCGGACATGGCGCCGGGCAAGCCTGTCACATGCCTCGTGAAACACGCGGATGGGACAACCGAAACGCTGCGACTCTATCACTCCTTCGCCGCGTCGCAGCTCGAATGGTTCCGTGCGGGTTCGGCCCTCAACCTCTTTCACGCCGTCCCGCCTGCGCGCAGAGACAATCCCGCGTAGACAAGAATCCCGCGGTTTAGAGCGTGCTGTCTCGCGATGGCAGGAAACGAAAATCTGCCACATCGCAGACCGGCTCGTAGCCGATACGCTGATAGATTCGGTTCGAAGTCGGATTGGCAAGGTCGGTGTACAGGCAGCAGAAGCGGTAGCCGCGGTCGAGCAGCAGCTTACTCAGAGCGGCCACGCACCCGCTGGCGTACCC
>Ga0070706_100003698_pt1 | contig 14968 bp, 16 predicted proteins | sample KBSK5501metaG_FD_65476 | JGI IMG/M metagenome (GOLD analysis project Ga0070706, IMG submission 65476) | Corn, switchgrass and miscanthus rhizosphere microbial communities from Kellogg Biological Station, Michigan, USA - KBS K5-50-1 metaG | ecosystem: Host-associated > Plants > Roots >...
TCACTCATGGCGACGAACGTTACGGCACCTGTCCCGCCACTAGGCAAGTATCCGCAGTTCACCGGCGTGTCGCGCCTATGCACTCCGCTGAGGTTGGCCGGTTAAGGGAGGCAGCCCTGGCAGGGAGAAGTACGCCCGGGTCCGCAGGTCGGCCATCACCTGTTCCAGGTGCACGGAGGTGAAGTCCGAGCCGTGGTCGACGTGGAATGCGTCCGGGATGCCGCACACATGCCAGCCGGGCCAGGGCTTGCGCCAGATCGCCTGGCGGAACGCAAGCGCGGTGGTCAGCGCCGAGGGGGCGCCGAGGTTGACCGCGTACCCGGCGACCGCGCGGGAGTGATCGTCTTCGATCAGGGTCAGCCACGGCCGGTCCGGCCGGCCTGATGGGGTGATCACCCACAGGTCCAGCAGGGTGTGGTCGGCCTGCCAGATCTGGTTCGGCTTGGCGGCCTCGCGGCGGTGCACCAGGTCGAACACCTCCTTGTACCGCTTGGAGCCCTCGTGCGCGAGCGTGGCCATCGCCGGGTCGATGCTCGTCACGACGTCGTACACTGCGGCGTAGCCCGGCACCGGCCACCCCTGCGCCCGGGCCACCTCGGCCGCCTGGCGATGAACGGTCGCTATGGTGGGCGGCGGGCGGCGCAGCGCCAGGCCCTCAATCAGCAGCTGCAGATCATGCGGCATCCGCCGAGTTCCCTTGTCGGCTCGCGGGCGCCGGGCTAGCGCGGCAAGGCCCCCGGCCCGGTAGCTCGCCAGCCAGCGCCGCAGCGTGCGCTCGGGAACGTCGCGCTCAGCCGCGACGCGCACGAGCGGGGAGCCGTCTTCGAGGTGAGCTCGCAGCACCTGCCAGCGGGCAAGCGCCTGTTCCCGCTGCGCCTCAGCCAGACCCGGCAGCCCGGCGTGCGCATTGTCAGTGCCAGCCGCCACATGGGCAGTATTCCTGTTCCCGGACGGGTGCTGTGCGAATGGTCACCGTTCCGCAACCAATGAAGCGGAACACCCTGCCGGGCGCGGCCCGCCAGGCGCGGGAGCCCAGGCCAGCCCGTTCCGTAATTCGTTCCGCAACACGCGTTCCGCAACCGCAGTACGGCGCTGGATTCCGGTACAGTCCCGCGCATGGAGAACGGCGACCAGCACCCACCCCGTGGGCTCGACCTCGGCTATGCCCGCGTCTCGACCACCAGGCAATCCCTTGAGCGCCAGCTCGACGCGCTGAACGCCGAGGGCATCCCCGACGAGCGGATCTGGACCGACAAGAAGACCGGCGCCAGCATCGAGCGCGACGGCCTGAACCAGATGCTCAGCTACGCCCGGCCCGGCGACACGGTCGTGGTGCACACCCTGGACCGGATCGGCCGCAACCTGCGGGAGGTCCTCAACCTCGTGCATGACCTGGCCGCCAAGGGCATCGGCGTGCGGTCCCTGGCCGACCCGCTCCCGATCAACACCGCCGACGAGGGCATGGGCCGCATCGCGTTCCTGCTGCTTGCCCTGTTCGCCGAGATGGAACGCACCTTTACTGCCGAGCGTGCGGCGCACGCCCGCGCCGTCGCCGAAGCCGCCGGCCGCCAGATCGGCCGCCCCGTCGCACACCCCGCCGACAAGATCGAGTACGCCCGGCTGCTGCGCAGCCGCGGTGACAGCCTCAGCCAGATCAGCGCCAAGACCAGCATCCCCAAGACATCGCTGCACCGCTACCTCACCCCGCCCTCAGCTGATGCCACAGTCCGCCCCGGAGATCCCCGGTGATCAACTGGATCGAACAGTGGCATCACGACATCACCCCGGCGGCCAGGCTGCCGCTGTCAGATGACCTGGACCATCCGCCATGCATGACCGGCCGGCGCCTCCGGGGCCCTGCACCGGCGGGTGCGCCAGATCGCCCCCGGCCAACCCGCGGGGCTGCTGTTCCTACTACGGCCAGGACTGGGGCTTTGCCTCCGAGACCGCGATCCGGCAGCTGGCCATCGCCCACCGCGATGGCCTCGCTGGGGGTGCGGCCGCGGCCGACCGCGTGAGCGACCCCTTGCCTTCTGGTGATAACGAAGTTATCGTCATGTCATGAGTCGTGACTTGGCGGGACGGCGGCTGGTTGTCACCGGTGCGGCGCGCGGCATCGGGGAGAAGGTGGCACGGGTTGCCGCCGCCCGAGGCGCCCGGGTGGCGCTGATCGGGCTGGAGCCTGATCGGTTGCGTCGCGTCGCCGAGGACCTGGGCCCCGCCGCGTCCTGGTGGGAGGCCGATGTGCGGGACGGCGCCGCTCTGCGGTCGGCGATCGATGAGTGCGCTGGGGTCATGGGTGGCATCGACATGGTCGTGGCCAATGCCGGGGTCGTGGCCTACGGGACGGTTCGGCAGGCGGACGAGCCGTCGTTCGAGCGGGTCCTGGACGTCAACCTGAACGGCGTTTTCCGCACCCTGAAGTACGCGACGCCTCATCTGGCGCGCACTCGCGGGCACGTGCTGGTGGTGGCGTCTGCGCTGTCGTTCATCCCGTTGGCCGCCATGGCCTCCTACGGCGCGAGCAAGGCCGGCGTCGAGATGCTCGCCCTGGCGTATCGCCAGGAGGTGGCGCATCTGGGTGTCACGGTGGGTCTCGTGCACCCCTCGTGGATCGACACCGACCTCGTCCGGGGCGCCGACGTGGACCTTCCCTCGTTCCGGGGCCTGCGCAGGCGGCTGCCGTATCCGGGGAATGTCACCACGAGCGCCGGCGAGGCCGCTGCCGCGATCGTGGACGGACTCGCGCGCCGCCGCAGCCGCGTGTACGTCCCGCGCGCCGTGGTGGTGGCCAACTGGGCGCGGGCGATGGTGAACTCGCCGCTGGCGTGGCCGTGGATGCGGCGGTTCGCCGCTCAGGCGGTTCCGGCGCTCGAGCGTGAGGTGGCGGCCCTGGGCCGGCATGACCAGCTCGTGCCAGGCGTCGCCGGCCCCGGTCCCGGCTCGCGTCAGGCCCGCGCGATCGAGTCGTAGCGGCGCATCGCCGCCTCGTGGGAGGCCTGGGCACATTCGCGTGTGTCGCCCAGCCCGACAGTGAAGGTCACCCCCATGGGCAGCAGCACCTGCTGCACCGGGTCGCCGAACTCGGCGAAGTGCTCGGCCAATTCGAGGGTGATGTAGCCGTGCACGAAGCTCCACAGGGCAGCCGCGATCACGTCGGGTTGCGCCGGACCGACCCGGCCGGAGCTCACCAGCCGGCCGCACGCGTCCAGGAGGCGCGCGTAGGCGGCCCGGAAGGCTGGCGAGCGTCCGCTCAGCCGGACGTCCGGCACGGGCCGGTAGGTCGCGCGCGTGGACAGTCCGAACATCAGGTCGTACAGGTGAGGGTTCGCACGGGCGACCCGCCGGGTTGTCAGCGCCATGACGAAGAGATCCGCGACCGGATCCTCCGTCACCGGAACCTGGGAGAACGCCCTGTCGAGTTCCTTGTATCCGTGGTCGGCGACGGCGCGGATGAGCTCGGGGATGCCACCGAAATGGCTGTAGACCACCATCGTCGACAGTCCGGTCTCGGACGCCACCGTGCGCGCCTTGATGGCCGAAGGTCCCTGCTCCGCCAGCAGCTTGACCGTGGCTTGCACGAGCCGCTCCGGCACGCCACCGGGCGCCGGGTCTTCTGACATGGCCCTCATGTTTTCACCTGACTCCGCATCCCGCGGTCGCCCAGCCTCCGGGCCGGGGGTTGACATCGCATATAACCTCGTTATAGTAGCACGTAACTTCGTTATAGCAGCACGAGGGTGCCGCTCGGGCCTACTCACCCAAGGAGGCAAGCCATGACACGCGAACTCACAGGTCATCTCGAGGTCGAGGACCGCGGAGCCGTCCTGATCGTGCGGGTCGACGGCGGCCCGCACGGCCTGTTCGGCGCCGACATCGCCAACCAGCTGGAAAAGCTGGTGGACCGGGCCGACCGCGACCCCGACATCCATGCCGTCGTCTTCACCGGCTCGCATCCAGAGCGGTTCGTCAGCCATGCTGACGTCCGGTGGCTGCAGGAGGGGGGCGCGGCGGTGCCCCCGGTCGGCCGGCGCGGCGCCTCGGCCATCGCCCGCACGGCGAAGAGCGTGGACCGGGCCCGTGTGCTGGAGCCCGTGGTGAGCCGGACGCCGCTGTGGCCGGCGGTTCAGCTCGACCGCGTGCACGCGACGTTCCTGCGGATGAACCGCAGCGGCACCATCTTCGTTGCCGCCCTCAACGGCTCGGCTCTCGGCCTGGGCGCGGAGTTCGCCTGGGCCTGCGATCTGCGCGTCATGGCTGACGGCGATTTCTTCATCGGCCAGCCGGAAGTGCTCCTCGGGATCATGCCGGGCGGTGGCGGCAGCCAGCGGCTGACCCGCCTGATCGGCACCCACAAGTCCCTGGTGGCGATCCTGGAGGGCAAGCCGTTCACGCCCGCGCAGGCACTGGCCTACGGGGCCGTCGACGACGTCGTCCCGCAGGACGAGGTGGTCGCCAGGGCGGCCGAGCTCGCCGCACACTTCGGATCGCGGTCGAAGGGATCGGTCGCGGCCATCAAGAGGGCGGTGTACTTCGGCGGCTCGATGTCGCTCACCGACGGCTTGCACGTAGAGCGCGCCGAGTTCCTCGCCAGGGATCTGTCCAAGGACGGTCAGGAACTCATGCTCGGCTACATAGAGACGACGGACGCCACCGGCGAGCTGCCCCTCTACAACCCCGACACCTACGCACAGGCGCTCGAATCAGGAAGTGTTCCCGGGGTCCGCCCGGCGAGCGGGGCGGTGAGCCGGCGATGACAGCTCCGCAGCCCTTCACCCGCCACGACGTCTCTTTCGCCTCCGGCGACAGCACCTGCGCCGCGTGGCTGTACCTCCCGGCCGGAGCCAGCTCGCCGCCCGCCGTCATCCTCGGCCACGGCCTCGGCGCCACCCGCGAGATGCGCCTGGACGCCTTCGCCGAACGGTTCGCGCAGGCCGGCATCGCCGCACTGGCCTTCACCTACCGGCATTTCGGCGACAGCGGCGGCCAGCCTCGCCAGCTGCTGTCGATCAAGCATCAGCTCGCCGACTGGGACGCCGCCATCGCCCACGTCCAGGCCCGCCGGGACGTCGACGGCGCACGCGTCGCGGTGTGGGGCAGCTCCTTCGGCGGCGGCCACGCGATCATCGTCGCCGCACGCCACCCGGAACTGCGCGCGGCGGTGGCGCAGTGCCCGTTCACCGACGGTCTGGCCTCGGCGCTCGCGCTGGGCCCGGTGGCCTCACTGAGGCTGGCTCCGGTACTGGCCCGGGACCTGGCCTCCAAGGTCCTCGGCCAGGCGCCCGCGATGATTCCCCTCGCGGCGTCCCCCGGTTCGCCGGCGCTCATGAACGCTCCAGATGCGCTGCCCGGATACCAGGCGCTGCTGCCGGCGGGGACGACGTTCCGCAATGAGGTACCGGCACGGGTCATTCCCAGCCTCGCCGCCTACCGGCCCGGGCGGGCGGCGAAGAAAGTCACCATCCCCATCCTGTTCTGCGTCAGCAACAGCGACACCGTCACGCCCCCGGCCCAGACCCTCCGGTATGCGCGCACCGCTCCCCATGGGGAGATCAAGAGGTACGACGCCGGCCACTTCGACTTCTATCTCGGCGATCCCTTCGAGGCCCTGGTGCGCGACCAGATCGAGTTCCTCACCCGCCAGCTCGGCCCGGCACCGGCCACGTCCACCGCCGGCCGGCTCGCCCCGAACCGACGGTAGGTATGGCCGCCATGAACTTTGCGTCGCTACCCGACCGCCGCGCCGCCCTCGACCCGGACGGGCCCGCGGTCTGCGACGGGCGTCAGGCGCTCACCAACGCTCAGTTGCTGGACCGCGTCCGGGCGGCATCGCGTCACCTTCAGGACCTCGGGATCGGTCCCGGCGATGTCGTGGCCCTCAAACTGGCCAACCGCCTCGAGTTCGTGCTCCTGCTGTTCGCGGCCTGGCGGCTCGGCGCCACCATCACACCGGTCAACCCGGCCATGACCGACGGCGAGGTCGCGCGGCAGCTCAGCGACTCCGGCGCACGGCTGATCGTGGCCGAGGACGGCGCGACCGCAAAGGGCGTCGCGACACTCGCCGTCGGGGAGCTGCACGCCGAGGCGGCGGGTTCGGATCCCGCACCCTGCGTGGACTCGTCCGCGCTGGCACTGCTCATCTACACCAGCGGCACGACCGGGGTGCCGAAGGGCGTGATGCTCGACCACGCCAACCTCGACGCCATGGCAGAGATGGGGCGCCAGGCGCTGGCGATCGAGCCGGCCGACCGGTGCCTGCTGATCCTGCCGCTCTTCCACGTCAACGGCATCGTGGTCAGCGTCCTGATGCCGCTGCTCGCGGGCGCCAGTGTGGTCATTGCCGACCGGTTCAATCCCCGCACCTTCTTCGGCCTCGTCGAGCACGCGCGCCCCACCTTCTTCAGCGCCGTGCCCACGATCTACAGCATGCTCACCGCGCTCCCGGCCGGCGTGCCGCCCGACACGTCGTCGCTGCGGTTCGCAATCTGCGGCGCAGCACCTGCCCCGGCCGAGCTGCTGACCCGGTTCGAGGCCCGCTACGGGTTCCCGCTCATCGAGGGGTACGGGCTGTCCGAAGGAACCTGCGCCTCCACCATCAACCCCGTCGCAGGCCCTCGGCGCGCCGGCACTGTCGGGCTCCCGTTCCCTGGTCAGGAGATCCGGATCGTCGACGAGACCGGTACCGAGATGGCGCCAGGCCACGTCGGTGAGGTCGTCGTGCGAGGCCCTAACGTCATGCGCGGGTACCTCGGCCGCCCCGGCGACACAGCCCAGGTCATCATCGACGGCTGGCTGCACACCGGCGACATCGGCCACCTCGACCCGGACGGCTACCTGACACTGGCCGGACGCTCGAAGGAGATGATCATCCGCGGCGGGGAGAACATCTACCCCAAGGAGATCGAGGACGTCCTGACACGTGACCCGTCCGTCCTCGAGGCCGCGGTGATCGGCGTACCCGACGACACATGGGGAGAGGTGGTCGTCGCGTACGTCCAGCCACAACCAGGCCTGACGATCGATACGGCAGCGCTGACCGCGCACTGCGCGCGTCTTCTCAGCGGCTACAAGCGCCCGAGCTCGCTGCTCGTGGTCGACTCCATCGCCAGGAACGCTCTCGGAAAGATCGACAAGGTCTCGCTACGGGCAGCTCACGCCACGCCTGCCGGCGCGCGCGTTGGGCAGCGCGAGGACAGGGATGAGAAGTAATGAAAGCGTTCGCAGTCGGCCGGTACGGCAAAGACGGCTTGCAGATGCGGGAGATGCCCGAGCCCGGTATCGGTGCGCATGACGTCTTGGTGGAGGTGCGGGCGGCGAGTGTCAACCTCCTGGACGCCAAGATCAGGGACGGCGAGTTCAAGCTGATCCTGCCCTACCGCGTGCCCTTCGTGCTCGGTCACGACGTGGCAGGCGTGGTCGTGCGGGCGAGCTCGGCGGTGCGGTCGTTCGCGCCCGGCGACGAGGTCTACGCCCGGCCCGGCACGGACACCATCGGCACCTTCGCTGAGCTGGCCGCTGTCCATGAGGACGATCTCGCCCTCAAGCCGGCCACCCTGACCATGGAGGAAGCCGCTGCGCTGCCGCTGGTGGCGCTGACCGCGTGGCAGGCGCTCGTCGAGCGGGCGAACCTGCAGCCCGGTCAGAACATCCTTATCCACGCGGGGTCCGGTGGTGTGGGGACGATCGCGATCCAGCTCGCCGGGCACCTCGGCGCGCACGTCGCGACGACGACGGGCACGGCCAACATCGAATGGGTCAAGGACCTCGGCGCTGACGTGGACATCGACTACAAGCGCGAGGACTTCGAAAAGGTCCTGCGCGACTACGACGTGGTTCTCGACAGCCTCGGCGGGCAGACGCTCGAAAAGTCCCTCCGCGTGCTCAGGCCAGGCGGCATCGTCATCGGCATCGCCGGCCCGCCCGACCCCGGCTTCGCACGGGAGATCGGCGCGAATCCCGTTGTCCGCCTCGCGACGGTGCTGCTCAGCGGCCGGACCAGGCTGCGGGCCCGGCGACGCCACGTGCGGTACTCGTTCCTGTTCATGACGGCCAGCGGCGAGCAGCTTCGCGCGATCGCCGCCCTCGCCGACGCCGGCACGATCAGGCCGGTCATCGACCGGGTCTTCTCCTTCGAGTCGACCAAGGACGCCATGGCCTACGTCGAGAGCGGGCGGGCCAAGGGCAAGGTCGTCGTCACGATGGCTGACCCGCCGCCGGCTCACCCGGTCATGCCGCCTACCGCCCATACGCCAGCAGCACTCACGCACATCCCGTCCACAGAAGGGCACGGCCATGACTAACGACCAAGAAACGCACCACCTGGTGACGTCGTACGCGGACGCGCCGACCCGCACCATCGCCGCCGGCGGAGTGACTTTCGCCTACCGCGAGCTCGGCCCGAGAACTGGGGTCCCGGTGATCTTCCTTACCCACCTGGCCGCGGTCCTGGACAACTGGGACCCCCGGGTCATCGACGGCATCGCCGCGGAACACCCGGTCATCACCTTCGATAACCGGGGCGTCGGCGCTTCCACCGGTTCGAGGCCGGACACCATCGCGGCGATGGCGAAGGACGCTGTCACCTTCATCCGGGCGCTGGGCCTGGGCCAGGTCGACCTCCTCGGCTTCTCCATGGGCGGCATGATCGCCCAGGTCATCGCGCAGGACGAGCCACGGCTCGTCCGCAAGCTGATCCTCGCGGGCACCGGGCCCGCCGGAGGCGAGGGCATCAAGAACGTGACCAGGATCTCGAATCTGGACACCATCCGGGGACTGCTCACCTTCCAGGACCCCAAACAGTTCCTCTTCTTCACCAGGACACCCAACGGACGCCGGGCCGGCAGGGAATTCCTGGCCCGCCTGAAGGAACGCACCCAGAACCGGGACAAGGCGATCTCGCTGAGGTCTTATGCCGCCCAGCTCAAGGCCATTCACCGCTGGGGCCTAGCCCAGCCTGCCGACCTGTCCGTCATACGCCAGCCCGTGCTCGTCGCAAACGGCGAGAGCGACAAGATGGTGCCGACGAAGAACTCAGCCGACCTGGCCCGCCGCCTGCCGGACAGTGAGCTGGTGACCTACCCCGACGCCGGCCACGGCGGCATCTTCCAGTACCACGCACAGTTCGTCCACAAAGCCCTCGAATTCCTCGGACGGTAGAGCCGGCCCGGGAGGCCCCCAAGCGCAGTCAGCGCAAACAGCTGGAGGGCGAACTCCGCCCATCACAGGGTGTCGGTAACAATCGAGCCGTGAGCACCGCTATGGCGTTCAGTTTCCTGAACTGCCCTGGTGGCACGGGGGTGGTCGTTAGCGTGGCCGGAACGGGTTGTCGGTGTAGCCGGGCCGCTGGTCAATCTCGCCGCGCTGGTATCGCTCGGCCTGCCAGGCGTCCCAGGCCCGCTCCAGCTGCGGGGTTGAGGAAGCGGGCAGCCGCCGACGGGCGCAGAAGGCCCGGAACTCCAGGTCCGGCTCGGCCAGCCGCCGACGGCGTTCGGCCCGAGGGTCGGGCAGCACCGCGGCGGTGTCCAGGTCCTGGACCCGCCGGGCCCGGGCGAGTTCGTCCACGTCGACGGCGATGCGATCGATGACCGCCGCCACCCGCGCGAGGTCGACGGCCACTACGGCCCGGTCCGGCCAGTCGGCAGATGGGCGCAGGTTGACCGCTGGCGGGTAGCGATCAGCGTCCAGGTGCGCGAGCCGGTCCGCGCACTGCCGCAGCCAGCTCACCTCATCGGATAGCCGGTCGGCGATGCTGTCGCGGTCGCCGAGTTCGATGTCCTCCCCGGAGTCCGGATCTTCGGGGGCGGGCCAGCCCGCTGCCCGCAGCTCACTCAGCGCCGCGTCCAGCGCGTCCAGGTCGGCGGCGGCCACGATCTGGTGGACCCGGGAGGGTGACAGCCCGGCCGCCGTGGCCAGGGCGCGGATCGAGATCCCCTCGGCGCGGGCCGAGGCCAGCGCCCACGTCCGTTCCCGCTCGGCCTGCTCCAGCCGCCACGCGGCACGGCAGACTCGCGTCAGCACCCGCCGCTCCCGCCGGGCCGCCTCGATCTGCTCGCTGATCGCCACCCGCCCATCGTGCCAGCCGCGTTCAGGAAACTGGACGCCATAGCGGTGCTCACGGCTCGATTGTTACCGACACCCCATCAAGGAGTGCCGCTGACAGCCTGCCAGACAGCGCCGAAGATTCCGTGCCCCTTACCGCCCAAGATCACAGCCATGCTCGACCCGGTGAAGACGGTCACGGCCCGGGAGGGCAGGGACGCGGCGCGGGACCGGCGGTCCGCCGGCGGGACGCCGCCGGAGGTCACCGGGCTGCTGGAGCAGGTGCAAGCCGATCACACCCCGGTCGACGTGATCGTGGTCGACGAAAAGCACCGGCTGCCGGCCGGGCGCCCGTACATTACGGTCGCGGTCGATGTGTTCTCAAGATGCGTGGTCGGCATGGTGGTGACGCTGGAGGCCCCGTCGGCAACCTCGGTCGGGTTGTGCCTGGCGCACGCGGCGACCGACAAGCGGCCCTGGCTCGAGCGGCTGGAGGCGAATGAAGCGACGTGGCCGATGAGCGGCAAGCCGCTCGAGCTGTACGTGGATAACGCGGCCGAGTTCAAGAGCGAGGCCCTGCGCCGTGGATGCGAGCAGCACGGGATCCGGCTGCGCTACCGGCCGCCCGGCCAGCCGCACTTCGGCGGGATCATCGAGCGGCTGATCGGCACGATGATGCAGATGGTCCACGAACTGCCAGGCACGACGTTCTCCAGCACCGCCGATCGCGGCAGCTACGACAGCGGCGCGATGTCCGCCCTGACGCTGGGCGAGCTGCAGCGCTGGCTCGCCCTGGCGGTGGCCTGCTATCACGGGGAGGTCCACGAGTCGCTAGGCCGCACCCCGGCCGCCGTCTGGGCCGAGAAGGCCGCAGAGGACGGCACGCCGGCGACGGTGGCCAGCGAGACCGCGTTCCTGGTCGACTTCCTGCCGGTAATCCGGCGGACGCTGACGCGCTCGGGGTTCGTGATCGACCACGTGCAGTACTACTGCGACGCGCTCAAGCCGTGGATCGCGCGCCGCGAGCAGGTGGGCCGGTTCATCCTGCGCCGCGATCCCCGCGACATTAGCCGGATCTGGGCGCTCGGCCCCGGCGGCGGCGCCTACCTCGAGGTGCCGTACCGGACACTGTCACGGCCACCGGTCAGCGCGTGGGAGCAGAAGGCCGCCGTCGCACGGCTGCGCGAACTCGGCCGCGCCGACGTCGACGAGAGCGCCCTGTTCGCGATGGTGGAGCAGATGCGCCAGGTCACCGACGCCGCCGCGGCCACGACCCGCAAGGCCCGCCGCGACCGGGAACGCCGCGCCGCGACCCCGGCGCGGGCAGAGCCGGCGACGGCGCTCCCGCCTGAACAAGATGAGGCTGACGCGGAAGCGAGGCCGTTCGAGGTGATCGAGCAGTGGTGACAGACGTGGCGCCAGACCTGCCGCACCTGCACCCCGCCGCCCGCCAGCTCGCAACGCTGCCCGCCGCCGAGCGGCTGCGGCACGTGCGCGCCGACCGGTGGATCGGCTACACCCGGGCTACCCAGGCCCTGGATAAGCTCGAGACGCTGCTTGCGTGGCCGACCAGGCAGCGGATGCCGAACCTGCTGGTCATCGGGCCGACCAACAACGGCAAGTCGATGATCATCGAGAAATTCCGCCGCGCCCACCCGCCGGCCTCGCACCCGGACCGGGAGGAGATCCCGGTACTGGTGGTGCATATGCCATCCGACCCGTCGGTGACCCGTTTCTACACCGCCTTGCTGGCCGCGATGGGCGCGCCCCTGCGGCCGCGGCAGCGCCTGGCCGAGCTGGAGCAGCTGGCCCTGCGGCTGCTTCGCGAGCTGCATGTCCGGATGCTGGTGATCGACGAGCTGCGCCACGTGCTGGCCGGGCGCGGCGACAGCCGCCGCGAGTTCCTCAACCTGGTCCGGTTCCTGGGCAACGAGCTGCGCATCCCGCTGGTCGGCGTCGGCACCCGGGAGGCATACCTGGCGATCCGTTCCGATGACCAGCTGGAGAACCGGTTCGCCCCGCTCACCCTGCCGCGCTGGCAGGCCGATGAGGAAGCCTGCTCGCTGCTGGCCAGTTTCGCCGCGTCGTTCCCGCTGCGCCGCCCTTCCCGCATCGCGACGCCGGAGATGGCCAGCTACCTGCTCACCCGCAGCGAGGGCACCATCGGCGAGCTGGAGCACCTACTGACCGACGCGGCCGTGGAGGCGATCGAGTCCGGTGAGGAGGCGATCACCCAGCGCGTGCTGCTGATGGCTCCCTACGCCGGCCCGACCGAGCGGCGCCGGCTGTTCGAGCGGGAGCTGACATAACCACGCCACCTGGTACCGGCACGCTGCGGTGGCCGCTGCACCCGCGCCCCGGCCCGGTCGAGGCGCTGTCATCATGGCTGGACCGCACGGCCCGGCTGTATGACCTGACGGCCGCGGACCTGCTGCGCCACAATCTCGGCTCTGCTTCCTTCGCCCTGGCCGGCCGCGACGGCCTGGACCTGGACTGGGATCCGCCGCGCGAGGTCCTGGCCGCCCTCGCCGAGCGCACCGGGCTCGGGCTGCACGAGCTGATGCCGATGACGATGGCCGAGTGGGTTCCCTGGCTGATGGACACCCTCGACCCCGGCGACGGGCAGGCGATGTTCGGCACCTACGTCCGGCAGCATTCGGTCCTGCTGCGTCCCGGCGAGGCCGGCCGCAACCACGTCCCGAGGTGGCTGCCCTGGGTACCCGCCCAGCCGGCTCCCCGGGCCTGCCCGGTGTGCACGGCCGATCCGCGGCGCGGAACGGTGCTGATGTGGCGGCTGCCGCTCATGACCAGCTGCGCCGAGCATGGCTGCCTCCTTGAACCCGAGACTGATGTCAGGTTCGCCGTCCTCAGCGGCGGCGAGCCCCGGCCAGTCCCGGCCCGGCCGACTATCGCAGCGATGGACAAGCACACCTTCGACGCGCTGACAGCCGGGCGGGTGAGCCTGCCGGGCGGCTCGGTGCATGCCGGCGTGTGGTTCCGGCTACTGCGCACATTGCTGGACGAGGTCAGCACCGCTCCGTCCGCACTCAGCGCGTCATCGCGGGCCACGCTGGGACTGATCTGGTCCAGGGCCGGCATGCCCGTCCGCGGCGGGCTGGCCGTGTGGCGGCCCTACGAACGGCTTGCCTGGCCGGTCCAGCAGGCCATGGCCAGCGCCGCAGCTACCGCCCTGCACCTGGCCGGAACCGGCGAGATCACCGCCAGGGGAACACTCGGCCGCTACCTGGCCCGCGAACCGCACCGCCACGTCTACGAAGGTGATCGCCGGGCATGGGAACGGAAGCAGGCCGCAGCCGAACTCGAGGCGATGATCAGCCAGGCCCGCACCGACCCGGACACGGCCCGGCGGGTCCTGGCCATGTTCACCGCCGGCAGCCGCACGTTCGCCGGCTTCTACCGCGAGCGGCGGTACCTCGCCGGCCTTGGCATCCCGTACGAGTACCTGCCCGATCATCGCGCGCTCGGACGCACCGACCTCAGCCCCTGAAACCGGAAACTGGACCGTTTCGAGGAGGCCAGGGCGAGCGAGTCAGGTTGACGGGTCAGGCGACCACGGACGCCGCAGCGGTCTTCTCGTCGTGTTCGCGCAGCATGCGCATCACGGTGGCCGGCGACGGATGCTGGCCCTTCTTCTTTCCGGTGGCGATGACGAGGCTAGCGGCGATGTCGCGCAGGCTCAATTCCTGGGCGCGCAGGTGGAGTGCTGCGGCGAGCATCGCCTCGTCGGTGACGGCGGCACCGCCGATCGACTTGCCCCTGGCGCGGGCTGACTCGTGGCCTTCCAGGGTGCGGTCGCGGATGTACTCGCGCTCCATCCCCGACAGCGCGGCGAGCACGGTGAACACGATACCGGACGGGTCGTGCGAGCCCTGGAGGTCGCCGGTGAGGAACTCCAGGCCGATGCCGTCGGCGCGCAGCTGCTCGGCGAGCGCGGCGAGCTCGATGCCGCGGCCGAGCCGCTTGTGCTCGTGCACCACGATCGTGACCGCGACGCCGGACGCGCGCATATCGCGGGCCAGGGCGATGGCCTTGTCGAGCTCGGGGCGGGTGACGGCGCGGGTCGAGATCTTCTCGGCGAAGACCTTCGTGACGCCTGCCGCTTTCAGCGAGTCGGCCTGGGTGTCGAGCGACTGTCGGACGGTGGAGGCACGGGCGTACCCGATCCGCGCGTACCCCGCCGGCACCGCGCCGGCCGCTGCGGACCGGGGCAGCTCGGCCCAGGCCGAGCCAGGCTTGCGGAGCGGCGGGACCGGGAGGCTGAGGGCCTTCGCCAGGTGAGGCACCAGCCGGAACCGTGCGGTGTGGTACTGGGCGGCCACCCGGCCCCTGCCCGTCCGGCACGGCGACCCGGCCGGCGCCGCGCAGGACGACATCGGGCAGTCGTTCGCCTCGACGCGAAGGAAGTCGTCATCGCTCACCCCCCGATCGTTTCATCGGGGTGTTGCAATCGTCCAGCCGTATGCAACAACCAATGAAACACAGTCGGCCTGCTCATCGCCAGCCTGTCGCCCTGTTTCACAGGCGACCGCCTATGAAACGCAGGTCAGTGCGGACGCCCGTCCAGACGCGCCTGCACCCGCCGGTACAGCAGGTTGCCGAGTCTGGAGAGGGGGTGGTCGGGGCCGAGCACCCGCAGGCAGCCGGCAAGCAAGTCCTCGAAGGCGGTAGCTGCGCCTGCCTCGTCTCCCGCCTTGCCCTGCCACTGCGCCAGGTTGTGGCGGGTGGCCAGGGTGTCGGGGTGGTCGGGGCCGAGCACCCGCAGCTGACGGATTGGTCTTTCAGTCCGTTTCGGGAAGCGTCCGAGGCAGCCCGAACCGTGGCATCACGCTCGCGCCGAAGCCGGTGACCGCGGTGATGCGGTCGCCGGCGATCGTCACGACAAGCAGTCCGTACGCCCGGAAGACAGCTG
>Ga0070706_100003699_pt1 | contig 14965 bp, 11 predicted proteins | sample KBSK5501metaG_FD_65476 | JGI IMG/M metagenome (GOLD analysis project Ga0070706, IMG submission 65476) | Corn, switchgrass and miscanthus rhizosphere microbial communities from Kellogg Biological Station, Michigan, USA - KBS K5-50-1 metaG | ecosystem: Host-associated > Plants > Roots >...
TGGTCGGCATAACCGGCCAATCTCTGCCCGCTCTCAGGGCGTGGGGAGTTTGCGGGCTTCGCTAAGAATCTTCGAAAGGCGGTTAGAGAGGCGGTCGAGGCATTTGCGAGAAGGGCCTTTTGGCAGAGCCCGGCGAAACATCTCCAGGACATGTTGAGCAGCGAGTAAAGAATCAACCACCCCGTTCAAACCAAACTGGAACGAGCCACGACGGCTACCCCCCGGGTTGGTCTGCGAAAACGGCAGCCCAAAAAGCCGCGCTGGAATCCTCGGCGGACATTCTCTTCTTCGGCGGCGCTGCGGGCTCTCTGAAGACAGAGACGATGCTGGTGGACGCAGCTCGGGAATTGGGCAATCCCAACCTGCGCGCGATTATTTTTCGCCAACAGTTCACACAAATGACCGACATTGTGGATAAGACCCACAAGCTCTACAAGGCCATGGGCGCCAACTATGTCGGTCCGCCGGTCTGGACGTGGACGTTCCCCTCGGGCGCTAAGATCCGGCTGGCGTACATCTCGACCGACAAGGATATCTGGGAATACTTGGGACCGCGCTATAGCTTCATCGGGTTCGATGAATCGACGTTCCACAGCGAATACCAAATACGCAACATGCTGGGGCGCCTGAGTTCAACCGACAAGACTCTCCGGCTAAGAATGCGCCTGGCGAGTAACCCTGGGAGCATCGGGGCCGCGTGGCACAAGACCATGTTTCTTCGCGGAGCCTGTCCAGTCCACAATCCCGAGAAATCGGCCGAGGCTGGCAAATTGTATTGGGACGGATGCTGGCCGTCAGATCAGTACCCTCTGGTGGATGAGCAAGGCAACGGCTTTTCGGTGGCGTTCATCCCTGGCCGACTGAGCGACCACAACCTGTTAGACGATAAATATGTCTATCGCCTGCGAATGATGTCCGGCTCACTCTCAAAAGCCATGGAGCAAGGCTGTTGGTGTGAACTCCAAGGGGCATACTTCGCCAACTGGAATGCCACGAAGATGGTTATCCCCTACGGGATGGTTGGCGCTCAGTGGTGGGACGCACATTTCCTGAGCTTGGATTACGGTTTCGGAAAGTCGAGCGCCTCAGCCCATCTGCACGTGCGGACGCAAGACGGAAGAATCAAGACCGTTGGTGAATTTGTTGCCCCTCACCTTCCCGCGTATGAGTTTGCGGGAGAAGTGGTGCGGAATCTGGTCGCGCCCCAGACACAGGGCCAGCGGCGCAAGATTGTTGCGGTCTATCTCGACCCCTCAAACTTCAAGAATATCGGGGACGGCCATACGATCGCGGACCAGATCAACGAAGTCCTAGATGCACGACGAGAAAAAGCCAGGGGACGTGTTGAAAGTTCCAGGGGACCCTTTGGATGATGTGGCGGACGATGTGCGATACGGGATATACACATTCATCACCTCATCGGAAAAACCACGCGACTTGGTCATCGCGGAGGAACTTCGGCGCCTGGCCCAACAGGGCGACCTGACCTCGGTTGCCAACACTACAAGGAATGACCGTAAGCGATGCCTGTACCTTCTGAATATCAGCGCGCAACAGATGATTTCTATAAGCTACTAATTGACGCCCGGGACTCAGCGGGCCTGACAACGACCAATCAGGCCTACACGATGGTCCAAGGGGTTCTCCAGGTTTTTCGCCGCCGTCTCGACGTTAACGAAGCGATTCGCTTTCTGAGTGTCCTGCCGGTCGGGCTCCGTGCGCTCTTCGTGGCCGACTGGGATGTTAATGAGCCTAAACGCCAGTTCGAAGACCCTGCCGTGATGACGAGGGAAGTCCAAGGGTTGCGAGCTGAACACAACTTCGCTCCCGAAACGGCCATCCGCGATGTAGCAACCGCTTTGAGAAGCAACGTAGACGAAGCCTCATTCGACCGGATGCTCGCTACGCTACCTCAGGGCGCTACGCAGTTTTGGCAGCCATGAACACGACGACGTCAAAACACCATTGATCGCTCTACGACTGCTATGTGCAGATTGACAGGGCGATTGCCACCGAACATAATCTCTCGCACGTTCTGGGGCATGCGCCGTTGTCTGCTTCCCGGAACCTCATTTCCGTACCCGGCCTTTTACTATTAAGTACTGGAACCCATCCGGAAACAAGGTTTGATTTCCCTGAAGGATCGCGACCGCGCACCTGCAGGCGGGCGTGGACCTCAGAACGGTCCAGCAGTGGATGGGACACAAGGACCTGGCGAGCACAATGAGGTACTTGAAGTACGCGCGCGGGAAGGGAGTCCTAGAGAAGGTAAATCACACGTTCAGCCGACCCGGACCTCAACTCGTGAGGACCGGCTCGTAACAGATTGGTGTAGTCATGGGCCAAGCCCGGCGGATTTTGAGTTCCACAGAGGGTTCTGAACCGTTAGGAAAATTCATCGCGGTGTGGATGAGGTCGAAGTGCCTCAGGATCGGATCGTTGCCAAGTGAGCTCACTTGAATGAAGGAATTACTTTGGGGCCGTGCCTGACCTTCTACGTCACCGGATGTGAACGCCCCCTGGAGTTATCTGAAAGACCGATTGCGATCGTCCTCCAGCAGGTCGGTGAAGCGAGTGGTCCAGCCGCAACCAAACTTGTTCGCGACGCTCTTCGCTCGGGAAGCGCTTCTGCTCCAAATGTGCACCAACTCTACTCCCGAACGTTTGCTGTAAGTGCGGGCGTGGACTTCGCCGTAAATCCCGGATCCGACAACCGCAACCCCCAGTTTCGCCATCTCACGAATCCTCTCGACCCTGCTTACGTTCGCGCGCTCACGTGGCAACGCACGTATCTGTTATTCCCTGCTATTTACAGAAGATAAATTCTGCCCCGCCGTAATGCTCTGGGTTTCGGCGGAGCCGGGGTCAGACTGTGAATTGCCTATCCGCCACCCGGAATTCAGATCTACCGCAAATCGTCAGTAGGCTTGGCCCTCATCGTGAGAACGAAGCTTTGAATTTCGCTCGCTCGATGGTAAAGGGCCGCTTCCGTCTTCGCCAGTACTTCCTTGTGACGCGCAAAAGTCGTTTTTGCATCCTCATGCTTTCCCATGCGAAGGTAAACCTGTCCGAGTTTGTACAGTGGCTCCGGGTAATTGGTATCGAGGGCAATGGACTTCTGAAATTGCTCTGCAGCGTCCGCAAACTTTTTTTGTAAGCGAAACAATTCGCCAAGCTGGTAGTAAACCCGGGCGTCCTGTGGCTTGAGAGTGTTGGCACGGCGAAGGGCAGAGAGCGCTTTTTCCTCGGACTCTGGGTTGAGGCCATTTTCCATATCTTTGACGAGTGCTGCCCCGTAGTAAAACTGAGCGCCAAAGCTTTCTAGCTGTTTGTCCGCGAATTCCTTCAACTTGGCCACCACTTGAGCAGACCGGTTTTCGGAAAAACTGAAAGCCTCACCCAGGAAAAGATAGGCGGGCTCGTAGTCCGGACTCAGATCGACTGCTTTCAAGTATGCATCGACCGCTGCTTCCGTCTTCCCCCGCAGAAATTCCGCCGTGCCAGCTCCCAAGTGGATGCGCGCGGCACGAGGAAACTGTTCCTGGGCCGCGTGGAAAACAGTGCGAGCGGCGTCGTAGTTCTCGTGGGCGATCAGTTCGGCGCCGAGATCGAATGCGAACTTCTCCTCATTGGGACCTAACTGAACGGCCCGCTGGTAGTGTTTCAGCGCATCGACGTACTGTCCTTGCGCCTCGCAAATATCTCCCAACAGGTCCTGCAGTTCGGCGGTGTCCTTCACTTCGAGGGCGCGCTGCGCGGCTGTGAGAGCAGCGGGAGCATCTTTGAAATATTCCAAACGAACAACGGCGAGATTATATTGGGCGTCGTAAGAATCGGGGCTTTCCTTCACCGCTTCTTCGAAAATGGATAAGGCTTGGGGATATGCTCCGTACGAAGCCATAATCGTGCCTTCCCGGATGAGACGGGATGACGGGGGCAGAGAATTTAGAGCTTCATCCAGCAAGAGCAACGCAAGATCTGGCTGGTTCGATTTGAGTCTCACCATTGCTAAGGCGTACGCCGACTCCTTGTCATGAGGGCCAAGAACTCGGGCCTGCTCCAGCGCGGCTGCAGCAGATTCAAGGTTTCCTTCGTCAAGATTGAGAGTACCGGTAAGCCGAAGCCACGGAACGGCCGCACCGCCCGCCGGTGCTGGGACTGAACCGAGAACTTTCAGCGCAGCTTTGCGATCTCCCGATCCAGCCAAAGCAACAGCAGTTTCATATGCGACCGGAGACGACCGCTCCATACCCAGTGCCCGCTCGAGCAAAGGCCGGGACTTCTTGAACTTATGTCCCGCGTTCAGCAGAGCGCCAAGATTATAAAGCGCGTCTACATCGTTCGGGCTGAGGCGTAGCGCATGACGAAAGGCATTTTCCGCCTCAGTCAGTTTTTCCTTTCTGAGATAGGCCGCCCCGAGATTGTTATAGACCTGGGGCTGGTTCGGTGCCAGAACACGCAAGCGCTGAAACATCGCCAGGGAACGGTCGTCATCGCCGGTGCGACCATAGGCAACGCCCAGTAGGTTGTAAGCGTCCGGGTCTTTCGGATGGGTGCGGCGATAGGACTCCAGGAGAGTGATTGCTTCGGCAGCATGATCGGAATCGAGCTCGCGGCGAGCGCGGGAGATTTCGTCCTGGGCCTCGAGATATGTGAATGCGAAGAAAAGGATAAGAGAGGCTGGTATGTGCCAAAAGACTCGACCAGCGGCAGAACGCGTGCGCAAAGAAAACCCGGCGGCGACTGAATCCCTGGGTCGGATAGTGGACATTGGATTGCGCGTCATCGACTGCTGAGATGAGATCCTGGCAAAGATACGTCTAGTGGCGCGCGTACAATTCAAGCTTCAACTTATTGGTCACGAAGGACTTCATTTCAGTAGCGCTCACTGCGATGCTGGGCTCGCGGGTTTGGTCCAATTCTAGCTGTACCCACCCTGCGAACTCAATTTCGCGATACAGGGCGGCCAAGCTTCTGAAATCGACAATTCCCTTTCCGAGTTCAACGAAATCGCCCCTTGCTCCGTTGCCCAGGTACGGCGGCGCAGGCAGCTTCGGGTCGTAGTCTTTCCAATGACTGGCGGCCAGCCTAGACGCGTAGGTCTTCACCGTTTCGACGGCATCCAGACCAGCGGCGGTAAAGTGACCTACATCGGCACATAAGCGAGTGTGTTTCGGGTTGGTCTGATCCAGTATGCGCAGGATCATGTCTTTGGGAATATCTCGTTCCGCATGGAAAGCTGCGAAGATCCCGTGCTCGTCCCAACTTAAGCGGCCGAGTTGATCCATGGCGCGTACGGTTCGAACCACGTCGTCTGCAGTCCGCTGATAGAGCTTCTCACCTACATCAGGAACGTCCCACCCCAAAGCGATGTATTCGGCACCAGCTTCCTTCAGGAAACGTGCCACCGAATGCATTTTGGCTCGCATGTCTGGGAGTTTTTGGGAATCATGAAGGGGTAAGGCCTGATACACACCGATAAGGCGGACCCCCACTTTCTTTGAACGCGCCACGAATTCGGCTGCCCCGTTCGGATAGGAAATGTCGAACTTCGCATTGCTGTTGTCCGCTTCGGTGGCGCCAATATTCAGCCCGGAAATCTCCTCCGTCGCGTTCCAATAGGATGCGAGAGAGGGAGTTGAAGACAGCCAGGTGGTAGCTGCCATTCCTATCTTGAACTTCTGCGTTTTTTCGCTGGCAAATGAAAATGGAGGATAGAAAAATAAAGCCAGCGCTTCCAGGGCGCTGACCTCTATAAACTGGCGTCGCTTCATCCCGAAAGCTTCACGTTCTTCGCCGATGCGAGAACTCCTTTCGTGAGCTGTTCTCAATTCCGTACACTCCGGTCTTACGCTTCATCAGAAATAGAATTTCAGCGCAAACTGAATCTGCCGTTGAAGGTTGGGCACGGTGCTCGTAATTGCGCCAAAGCCGGGCACGGGTGCGCCAGTGGTGCCTGGATTAGTGGTGTCCCACGTCAAATTCGATGGTGGTCCAAATTGCGGCTTGTTGATGAAATTGAAGGCCTCGACGCGGAACTGCAGGTACTTCGACTCGGAGAATTCAAAGTTCTTGAAGAGAGAAGTATCCACCAATGAGATGCCGGGAGATCGCGGTCCGGGTGTCGGGCTGCAATTCCCAAACGTAAACTGCGCCGGCGCCGTGTAGCCGCTGGGATTAACCCAATCATTGAGCGAGCCGTGGAAGCCAGGCGTGGGTGCGACGCAGTTTGGCCGGCTCCCGTTTCCTGTGCCGCTATTGTCCCGGCTGATGCCGATTCTGACTGGTTGACCGCTGGCGAAGGTCGCAATCTCATTCAACTGCCATCCGCCCAACACCTTCTCCATCACGCCGGAAGATGCGACACGATGACCCTTTCCCGCAGGTAGCTGATACGTACCGCTAACCACTAACCGGTGTGGGGTGTCATTATCCCAATATCCCCATTCTGCTTTGGGGTTGTAGCGATCCTGTACGCCGCGCAATCCGGCCTCGAAATCGCTGTCCTGGGCGAGAGCCTTACTCCATGTGTAAGCCACATGGAGTCCCATGCCACGGGAGAACCTGCGATCGGCGCTGATTTGCAGGGCGTTATATGTGGAATTACCAAAGCTCGTCAACCATTCTATGAAGGTTGGAGATCCGCTGGTCTGAACGAAACCTGGGAACGCCAGAACCGGTGGTTGGCCCGGAGTTACAAGCCGCGGCTGGTTCTCGTTCACCAGGTCCCAAATATGACGTCCACGGTTCATAACGTAATCCGCTTCCAATACGAAATTGGAAGCGAGGGAATACTGGAAGCCGTAACTGCCCTGATAAATGGTTGAGGGTTTCAAATGGGAGTCGATGGCACGAATAAACAGCTGCGCTACCGCGTTGGTGTTGTGAATGTCCACTGGCGCGAGGAAGTTGGATGGGAAGCCGTTCCTGAGAAGAATCGTCGGCGCCTGCCCCGGCTGAGCGTTTGCCTGGGCGTCTACCAGGAAGGGAGGATCCAGCGCCAGCATACTCTCGCTGCCGTATCTATAGTAGTTCTGATAGTAGACACCGAAGCCGCCTCGCATCACTAACTTGGGCATCAGCGAATAGGCAAATCCTACTCGCGGGGCAAAGTTGTGTTTTTGTGGGTGAACGGTAGTGCGCTGGAGAGTGCCGGAAGCGTTCGAGGGGATAGTGAACAATCCGCCTTGACCGCCGTTGAGCGAAGGATCAAAGTTGGTTTCATGGTTGTTGCGCTCAAAGAGAGGGCTCGAATATTCGTAGCGAACGCCGTAGTTGAGCGTCAGCTTCTGGTTTGTTCTCCAGGAATCGCCGACAAACCAATTCCAACCGTTGCGGTAAATGCGCGCAATGTTGAGGTTCTCTAGTTCCGCATGGTTTGGCAATCCCATGAGGAAGTCCGTGATGCCCTGTCCCGTGTACTGGCTGTTGAAGCTGTAGTTGCCGCGGATACAGCAAAGGTCGCTGAAGTTGTCGGCATCGCGGCGCCACTCGAATCCCATCTTCAGGTTGTGGCTCCCCTTGATGAAAGTGACAGCGTCCTTCAGTTGCCAGATTTGGGCGAATTGGTTCTGCGGCAACCACATAGGACTGCCTAACAGTTGCATGCCCGAGATATCAATTTCCGGCAGGCCTCCCGAGAGCCCCGGGTAAAGCGGGATCCCGTTCAACCCGTACTGGCTATTAACATTCTTTCCCAGAGTCGCCTGTAGGTTGTGCGATGCCACCCGAATGAACGAGAGGTGGCTATCGTTAATAATGTTGGGCCGAAACATGTGAACCCAGGCTATGGTAATGCTCGTGCCTCGGTTGAGGTTAACTCCAGAAGTCGAGTCGTTCGTCCCGTCTGCGATCGGACTGACGTCGCTGAAAATTCCGGGACGGTTTTGGCGCAAATCGAAAATTACGAGATGGCCGTAGATATTGTCGGAGTCACTCAATCTGTGATCGAGGCGAAGCCCGCCTTCGTCGGAGTCCTGACTCGCTTTCGGATGTCCAACATAATTTGCACCGTAGGTGAAGGACCCAGGCACGCCTTCGGAACCGGTGTTCAAGTTCGGCAAAGGATACAGTGCCAACAACTTCACCGCAGTTAGATCCGCGCAGGTACTGTTATTGGTAAGGACACCGTTATTGATGCAGTTGGAGAGTTGCGGCATGCCCGGGATGTTGGGTGATGTGGGTAGACTCTGGAATTCCGTGAAGTTCAGGTTATGCATCAGCGGAGTGGGAACCAGACTTTGTAACGTCAATCCGTTTCGAATACGGCGTCCTTCCCAGTTCACGAAAAAGAAAGTTTTGTCCTTTCGGATTGGCCCGCCGAGCGTAAACCCGAACTGGTTTTGTTGCAGGACGGGCTTGGGTCCTGAAGTCGCAAAGTAGTCGCGCGCATCTAGTTTGTCGTTGCGGAAATACTCGTACACGTCGCCGTGGAACTTGTTTGTGCCCGACTTGATGGCTACGTTAACTACACCGCCTGCGCTACGCCCATATTCCACGTCATAGTCGCGGGTCTGCAACTTGAACTCTGCCAGTGAATCGACTGCGGGCTGCACGCCCTGTGCGCTCTGGTCCTGAAGGTTGGTGGTGTAGGAGTTGTTGTCGCCGCCATCCAGAACGAAGTTGTTTTGCGTCGAACTGTTTCCGTTGACGCTAAATACGCCCTCGGCCCGCTGCTGAAAGGACGGGCTGGAGGTATTTACGCCGGCTACTAATTCGGTGAGTGAGTCGTAGCGGCGCCCGTTCAAAGGAAGGTCTGTCGCTTGTTGTCCGCTCACTACACTGCCGACGTCCGCAGTCTGCGTGTCGAGCAAAGGAGCTTCGGTCGTGACATCGACACTTTGCTGACTGGAGCCGACCTGAAGCTGAAAATCAACCTGTTTGCGGTCTTGTACGTTCAGGACGATGTCATTGCGCACTGCCGACTTGAATCCTTCAGCTTGCACCGTCACCGAGTAGGTGCCGACTCTGAGGTACGGAAAATTGTAAAGTCCCTCGTCCCCCGAGACAGCCGTCTGAACTTCATTGGTTGCCGTGTTCTGGACACTGACCTTCGCCCTGGCTACCACCGCCCCGGTGGGATCCCTGACAGTGCCGACGATGCTCGCGGTATCAATTTGCGCGCTGGAAACTCCCGCCAGAACCAGTACCAGAACGACCCCAATCGCGAGACTGCAAATGCTCTTACCCGAGAAAGTTAGCATCCCCGCCCCCTTTTGTTGCGTTGACCGGTTGTTCCCCAATGCTAATTCCGTGCCGAGCACACAAGAGTACGGACATCCGCAATTGCGAACATGCTGCGCTTCTATAGTACTTTTGAATTAGTTGTCAAGTGTTATCTTCACCCACTACGGCAACACGTACAGAAAGCAGAACGTGATAGACTCAGCCCCGCTGTTTCTCGCCGACTTTGGGGGAATTGTCTAACCGCTTAATGGAATTGCTGTTTGTGCCGAATTGGCGCTGCGCGCTGGCGCCCGGATTGGTTTCAGTCAGGAGGGGTAAAGTGAGCGAACCTATCGATCGCCGGGACTTTATCAAGTCAGCCGCCGGTTCAACCGTAGCCATGGCTTCCCTTCAAGTCTTCTGCGCCTCCACCGACCATGCGACAGGCTGTAAATTCTTCAATGCGCCACAAGCCGCAACCGTAAAGGCCATCGCAGAGCGGTTCGTACCTCAGGATGATTCGCCCGGCGCACAACAGGCGGGAGTTCTCTTCTTTATCGACGGAATTCTGACCGGAAAGTTTGGCCGATTCTATGAGGACAGGTATGAGAGCGGGCTCCGCCTCATCAATGAACTTAGTCAAAAACAGTTTCGCCACGACTTTGCCAGTTTGGCGTCAGACCAACAGCTTTCCATTCTGCGAGCGCTGGAATCGGGAACCGGAGTCCCCCCCGAAGGACAGCGATTCTTCTCGCTGATTCTGCAGCACACAATGGAAGGGTATTACGGAGACCCGGAGCATGGTGGGAACCGCGGCAGTGCAAGCTGGAAGATGATCGGATTTGAGGGTTGAAACGGTGCCAAACAGGAAGGTAGATGCGGTTGTAGTCGGCTCCGGGGCTGGTGGCGGCATCGTGGCCAAGGAACTCGCCGAAGCAGGGTTGTCCGTCGTGGTGTTCGAGCGCGGGCAAATGTACACTAAGGCTGACTTCAACCACAGCGAGCTTGGTTCACAGTATTCGGTCCCGCCGGCCTATGGACCATCGGTCCTCTCCAACCCGCGCACGTTTCGCTACACCGACCGCGAGGTGGCGCGCGTCGTCTACCCGGGGGTGAACGATGAGTATGGAAAAACGGCAGCCGCAGTAGGGGGTGGAACCCTGGCCTACGGCGGAGCGTCGTGGCGCTTCAAGCGGGAAGACTTCCGCATGAAGTCCACTTATGGCACAATCGCCGGAACCTCCGTCGAGGATTGGCCGATCAGCTACGACGATTTGGAGCCTTTCTACGAAAAGGCGGAATACGAGCTCGGGGTTTCAGGACTCGCCGGTGCCGATGCTTTTGCCGAACCGCGCAAGAAGCCATATCCCCTCCCTCCTCTCCCTATCAATCCACAGGGAGAAATTGTTCGTGACGCGGGCTTGAGGCTGGGCTGGCATCCCTTTCCGCCGCCGTTCGCCATCTTAACCGAGCCCTACAAAGGAAGAAGCGCGTGCATTCAGTGCGTCTGGTGCCTCGCTCACGCCTGTGAAGCGGAAGCTAAATCCGGGACACAGGTCACAATGTTGCCATTGGCCTTAAAGACGGGGAAATGCGAACTGCGAAAGAATTCCTTTGTGACCCGCATCCTGACTGATGGCAAGGGCAGACCTGCCGGCGTGCAGTATTACGACATCAATAAGCAGGGGCACGAACAACTCGCCGACCTAATCATCGTGGCGTGTTCGGCCACGGAGTCCGCCCGACTGCTGCTCAATTCTAGCGGCAAGTTTCATCCACGTGGGCTCGGGAACTCTTCGGGTCAGGTGGGAAGAAACTTGAACGATCACACTGGGGGTGACAGCTACGGAATCTTTGAGCGTGACATTCCTCACGACAAGGGACCTGGGCCATCCATCGCATTCAACGACTGGAACCATTCGCACGCACCGGGTATTCCGGGCGGCGGCTATATTTACAACTATTACTGCACGCTTCCAATTGAGTTTGCCCAGACTCGTCCTCCCGGAGAAGCGATGTGGGGTCAGGCACACAAGGAATTCCAGAAGAAATATTTCCACCGCTATATCCACCTGGGCAGCAACTGCCAGGCTCTGCCTCAGGAGAAGAATTGCGTCGATCTGGATCCCAAGGTGCGCGATGCATGGGGCATGCCGGTCGCGCGCATCACGCACTCGTGGTGCGAGACCGATCTGAAGATCGCCAATTTCGTGATGCAGAAGGGCGAGCAACTACTGAAAGAAGCCGGAGCCATCAAGACCTGGAAAGGCGTCAACGCGAGAGGCGGCGTCAATGATCATCAGAACGGAACCTGCCGCATGGGCAACGATCCGAAGACCTCGGTTGTGAACCGGTACTGCCAAAGCCACGACCTGGGCAATCTTTTTGTGACCGACGGCAGCGTGCTTGTCACAGACGCGGGGTTTAATCCTGCACTGACAATTCAAGCGCTCGCATTCTGGGCAGCGGACTACATTAAGAAAGAATGGAAGGGATCAGCCTGGCGCAACGGAAAGCGCGCTTAAACTTCCAGGCTGATTCAGTGGATGTTGAGATGAAAGGAGTGGAATGAGCGGCGGCAGAATGCTGATTTTTGCGGCGTGGATGGGAATCTTCGTCTACGGCTATCTCAATGCAATGCTTGGGATCGTACTCGCCAATCTGATGGCCAAGCTCAAACTCGACAAATCGCAGGCCGCCACCTTCTTCATGATCAGTTCATTCGGGCTGCTGGTAGCGGCTATTCCATCCGGTGTCACGATGGACGTGCTGGGCACAAAACTGATTGTCTGCCTCGGCCTCCTCCTGGTTGCAGCAACATTCTGGAGCCTCGGCAGCATTGAATCTTCGAAACTGCTCTATCCGTTGGCGTTCGTTCTCGGCCTCGGTGGTTCAATGGTTGTCGCCGGGGAAAATACGGCGATGTCGATGGTCAATTCTACGCAGCGGGAAGTCGCTGCCAACCTACTCAACCTGTTCTTCGGTGTGGGAGCCTTCGTAGCGCCGTTCATTGTCATTCCGGTCCTCAAGCGCAGTGGCTTCTCCGGAGTTCTGCGAGCTTCGAGCCTGCTGACTGTCGCGATCCTTGCTTTGCACCTGGCTCTCTCGTTTCCGCGTCCATCGTCAGCAGATGCGTTCCCGCTCGCGCGCGCCGGAGCGCTCATCATGCAGCCTCGCTTGCTGCTTCTGATGTTTCTTGTTTTTCTTTATGTGGGCACGGAATTCTCGGTTTGGAGTTGGACCGTTACGTTTTTCACCTTGGAGCGCGGCTACGATCAGAAGCTCGCCTCCCGAATGATCTCTGCTTTCGCTTTGGCCATGATCGCCGGCCGCTGGTCTAGTCAGTGGACGCTGTCGCTGCTGGGTCCCGAACGCCTGCTGCTGGTGAGCGCAGCGGGATCCGCTCTATGCCTCTCGGGAATGTTTACATCGCGCAACCGTGTATTGGTCGCCATCTGCACATTTGCTGCGGGAGCCTTCATGGCGCCTGTCTTTCCCACTGCGCTGGGCCTTGCCGGCAGCTACTTCCCATCATCGGTCGGAACCGCCATCAGCCTGGTGACTACAGGAGGATGGATCGGCGCGATCGTATTTCCCCCGGCTGTAGGTTTCGTTGCGAACAAGCAGGGAGTTTCACGCGGCGTGCTCATTCCCATCGGGACAGCGCTGCTGATGCTGGTGTCTCCTGCAGTGCTGGCAGTGCGATAAAGGCGGGGGGCATGCGAGAATCAGTCATCTAGAGGCCCACGATTGACCGATCCGCGTCATCCCTTTCATCGCCTTTCCCGGCGCAGTTTCCTCAACACCGTGAAACTGCTCGGCCTGTGCAGGGCGGCAAGTTTCATGGACGTGCCGCTTCTCGGCAAACCAGGCATTCTGACAGGGCCTCAGCCAAGAGAATCGAAACCTTTTTTCGAACTCGTATCAACATCAATCAGCGGAATCACCTGGAAACACTCCAACGGCAGGTCGCCCCAGTACTATCTTCCGGAAACCACGGGGGCCGGCTGCGCCTTCCTTGATTATGACAATGACGGCTGGCTCGACATTTACCTCGTCAACAGCGGCAAGTGTGACTTCTTTGATCCGAAGCCTCCGCTGCGAAACGCACTGTACAAGAACAATCGAGATGGCACCTTCACTGACGTCACAGAGAAAGCCGGGGTGCCCGGTGGCGGATACGGCATGGGTGTCGCCGTGGGCGACTACGATAACGACGGCTTCCCGGATCTGTACGTCACCCAGTACGGTCGAAGCATCCTTTACCACAACAATGGCGACGGAACCTTCACCGATGTAACAGAGAAGGCGGGCGTGGCTGCTCCGGGATGGGGCTCGAGCGCAGTCTGGTTCGATTACGACAATGACGGGCAATTAGATCTGTTCGTTTGCCGATTTGTAGATTTCGGCAAAGAAAAGAACAAATTCTGCGGGAATAGTGCTACTGGCGAGCGCTACTACTGCGTGCCTCGCGTGTACGATCCAATGCCGAGTTGGTTATTTCATAACACCGGCGACGGCACCTTCACCGATGTGAGCAAGGAATCCGGCATCGCTAATTATCCCGGCAAAGCCTGGGGCGTGGTTGCTTGTGACATTAATAACGACGGCCGCATGGATCTTTTTGTTGCAAACGACACCGTGGCCAACTTCCTATTAATGAATCAGGGGAACGGGAAGTTCGTTGATATAGGGACCGAGGCGGGCGTGGCTTATAGCTCCGAAGGAAGCGCCCGCTCTGGGATGGGCGTCGACGCCGCCGATTACGACGGCGATGGATGGACAGACCTCTTCGTTTCCAACGTCGATCGCGAAATGTATTCCCTCTATCGCAATAACGGTGATAACACTTTCGAAGATGAGTCCGCTGTCACCGGCATCGGCAAGATCACCCGGCTGCTCAGCGGTTGGGGACTGAAATTCTTCGACTTCGACAACGACGGCAACGTGGATCTTTTCCTGGCCAACGGTCATCCCGATGACAAGGTCGAAACGCGAGTCAGCGACGTTCACTACTCTGAGCCAATGTTGTTATTCCGGAATAACGAGACCAGGTCTCCGCAACGTTTCGAAAACGTGAGCAGCCAGGCTGGACCCATTTTTAGTCAGAGGTTCGCAGCGAGGGGTCTGGCCATCGGTGATTTCGATAACAACGGCGCCATTGACGTGCTGGTTGCGGTAAACAATGACGCGCCCATCCTGTTGCGGAACACTGGTGCCAGCGGGAACCACTGGCTCGGCGTGCGGCTGGTGGGGAAGAAATGCAATCGGGACGCCGTTGGTGCGGTCGTGACCTGTCAGGCCGGGGACCTGAAGCGCCACGTTTTCAAAGTTGGCGCTGGCAGTTACCTTTCCTCGCATGACCCACGCCTGGTACTCGGGATTGGCCCGCGCACGAAGATTGACTGGGTCGAAGTGAAGTGGCCGGGACCTGGCGGCCTAGTTGAGCGGTTTTCAAATCTTCCCATTGACAAATACGTAGTGCTTGAAGAAGGTACGGGAATTCGAGCCTCAAAGTGAGGCGGGTTTCTGAGTGCGCTCTATTTGTGCTCTGTTTGCTTCCTCGACCGATAGTTTCAACGACATGCAAGGCAGCGGATAGCATCTAAGACCGTCGAGGGTGAAGGAAGTACGTCGTAAAGAGGCTGCACAGGCTTTACTTCTTCATTCTCTTGTACCGCGGAAATAGCGAGAATGCGTATCGCGTATCTTGTTCCGGCAACAACGAATCCGCCGGCAAGCGCAAGAGCACCCGCATCCCCAGTGGCAATGTGTATCTGAAGAGCGGACTGGTGGAGGC
>Ga0070706_100003700_pt1 | contig 14959 bp, 12 predicted proteins | sample KBSK5501metaG_FD_65476 | JGI IMG/M metagenome (GOLD analysis project Ga0070706, IMG submission 65476) | Corn, switchgrass and miscanthus rhizosphere microbial communities from Kellogg Biological Station, Michigan, USA - KBS K5-50-1 metaG | ecosystem: Host-associated > Plants > Roots >...
ACGTCCTCGAGGATCTGCTCCGGCGTGCCGCTGAACGGCCGCCGCCCCTCGGGGTCCTTCACCTCGGTGTCGTAGACGGGCGCCTTGTAGGAGATCGTCAACCGGGAGGGGTCTCGTCCCTCCTTCTCGGTGAGGCGATGGAGCTCGGCGAGCGAGGCGCGCATCTCGGCCGGCCGCAGCGGGACGGCGGCGGTGCCGCCGACAGGATGCCAGCCGTCGCCGAGCCGAGCGACGCGGCGCAGGGCCGCCGGGCTGTGGCCGCCGATCCAGATCGGCGGATGCGGCTTCTGCACGGGTTGCGGCAGGAAGCGCAGCGGCTTGAACCGATAGAAGCGGCCCTCGAACGACGCGGGGTTCTCGGTCCAGAGCGTCTTGAAGATCCGGATGTACTCGTCGCTCACCGCGCCCCGATGGTCGAAGTCGGCGGCGCCCAGCGCCTCGAACTCCTCGCGCAGCCAGCCGACGCCCACGCCGACCGTGACCCGGCCGCGCGAGAGGACGTCGATGGTGGCCAGCATCTTGGCGGTGAGCACCGGGTTCCGGTGCGGCAGGATCATGACGCTCGTGATGAGCCGAAGAGAGCGCGTGCGCCCAGCGACGAAGGCCATCAGCGAGAGCTGATCGAGCGCGTCGCCGTCGCCCGGGAAATCGCCACTGATCGTGTAGGGATAGCGGGAGGCGATCTGCACCGGGAAGACGAGGTGATCGGCGATCACCACCGAGGCGAAGCCGAGGGCCTCGCCGCGCGCCACCATCGTCTCGATGGCGGCGGGCGTGGCCGTCGCGCTCCGCGTGGGCAGGTAGAAGCCGTAGCGCATGGTCGGTCTCCTTCAGACGCCTCGCGCGGCTCACCTCGCACCTTCGATCATCTCACCGCTCGGCTCGCCGCCAGGGCGCGGCTCACCTCGCACCTTCGATCATCTCACCGCTCGGCTCGCCGCCAGGGCGCGGCTCACCTCGCACTGCGGGGGCTTGCGTGACGCCGCAGGACACGATACACCGTTGGGCGGAGCGAACAACCGCCCAGGAGAGACCGATGACCGACAAGCTCTTGATGCAAAAGGACGGGGCCCTCGGCTGGATCATCTTCAACCAGCCCGAGAAGCGGAATGCCGTGAGCCTGGAGATGTGGGAAGCCATGCCGGAGTACGTCCGGGAACTGACCGAGGACGACGCCATCCGCGTGGTGATCCTGCGGGGCGCCGGCGAGGACGCGTTCGTCTCCGGCGCGGACATCTCCCAGTTCAAGGAGCGCCGCCGCAACATGGCCGACCAGGAGGAATACGCGCGGATCTCCTCGCGCGGTCAGGACTCGCTCCAGACGCTGCAGAAGCCGCTGCTCGCCATGATCCACGGCTACTGCGTCGGCGGTGGCGTGGGCATCTCGCTGACCGCAGATCTCCGCATCGCGGCCGACGACGCGCGCTTCGGCGTTCCCGCCGCGCGGCTCGGGCTCGGCTATCACTACAAGGGTATGGACAAGCTGATGGCGCTGGTGGGCCCCGCGTACGTCAAGGAGATCTTCTTCACGGCGCGCACGGACTTCACCGCGCAGGACGCCTGGCGCATGGGGCTCGTCAATCAGGTCGTGCCCAAGGCGGAGCTGGAGAGCTTCACCCGCGACTACGCGACGAAGATCGCGCGCAACGCCCCGCTCACCCAGCGTTCGGCCAAGGCCACGGTCGATCAGCTGCTGAAGCCCGCGGCCGAGCGCGATCTGGTGCTGCTCGACAAGCTGATCGCCGACTGCTTCAACAGTGAGGACTATCAGGAAGGCGTGAAAGCCTTCTCCGAAAAGCGCCGCCCCCAGTTCAAGGGCCGGTAACCGCGCCCTCCTCCCCTCCCCCTCGCGGGGAGGGGCAGGGGTGAGGGGCTACCGCTTCGCCTTCCAGGCGTCGACCTTCTGCTGCAGCCGAGGTCCACGCGCTTCACGATCGATGACGAAGCGCTCGTGCGTCCCCTCACCGACCTTCTCGACCTCGTCGTGCACCTCGAACTTGAAGCCGAGCCGGCGACGATCGACCTCCGTCACCTCGACCGTGATCGTCGCCTTCATCCCCTCGGGCGTGGCGGCGAGATGCTTGATGTTGACGACGGTACCGACGGTCGTCTGGCCGGGCTTGAGAAGAGGCTGAACGCACTGGATCGCGGTCTGCTCGACGAGACGGACCATGTCCGGCGTGGCCAGGACACGGATCGCGTCGCCGCGCAGGTGCGGCGGCGTCATGTCCTCGGTGACCGTCACCGACTGCACGTGCTTGAGACCGGGAGCGAGCTCCATACGATCCTCCTAGCGGCCACGCCGTTCGGCGAGACAGGTCTGTAGCGAGACGCCCACCGGGCCGCGCGCGTCCCACAGCCGCGCGCGCGTGAGTCCCACGCCGTGAGCTTCCGCCACGGTGGAGGCGTCGAGGCACACCCATTCGCCCTCGGGCCGCCGGTGGACGGACACCGTGAGGTCGGCGTTCACGAACATGTGGTGCGCGGGATCGACCACGACGGCGACGCCGCTGGCCGAGTCGGCGGCGATCAGCAGTCGCTGGAGCGCCGAGGGCATTTCGCCCGCGACCAGCGGCACGAGCGAGCGCATCCACGCGGCCACGGCGCCCTTGCCCCACGTGCCACGCGCGATCCGCGTCTCCATGGCCGTGTGATAGCCGACGGGGGCCGGAAAGAAGTCGAACTGAAACGGCGCCGATGCATCGACTGGCGGCGGCGCCTGGTCCTCATCCAGGATCGACGCGGGCAGCACCGGCGCGGTGCGGAGCGCCACCGCGGCGGCCTGGATGACCACGGTGCCGTCGCCGGTCGAGAGCGCGGCCCGCAGCCGGCGCACCTTGTTACCGGCGCGGACGACCTCCGCGCGTACGGCAAGCGGCGCGATGGGCACGGGACGCAGGAAGTCGAACGTCAGCCGGCAGAGCAGCATCCCCTCGCCCGCGAGCTGTTCCATCGCGCGCGTGAGCAGCGCCGCGGGAGGGCCGCCGTGCTGGTGCTCGCGGCTCCACGGCCCACGCGTGGACTCGGTCGCGACGAACCGATCACCGTCGGGGATGAAGAAGGGCGGCCGCCGCTGGCTCCCAGGCACGCCCCGAGGATACCGTATCTCTTCGTCGACGCTTGAACTGCCGCGTCAAGCGGCGTAGAACAAGACTCCTCCGCGATGACGAACGGCGAATATCAGCAGCTCATCGAATTCCTCGGACGCCAGTTCAGCGCGCTCGATCAACGCTTCACCACCATGGATCGGCGGTTCGACGCACAGGACGAGCGCTTCCGCGAAGTCCTCGGCCATCTCGAGGCGATCTACGGTCGGCTCGAACGACTCGAGCAGGAATACCACGCGATCGTCGAAGGCCTGCGCCGGATCGAGGCGATCTTGACCGATGAGCAGGGTCGTCGCGAGATCCTCGAGCGAAGTCTTGCCGAGCTGAAGGAGCGCGTGGCTCTTCTCCAGGCTCGGATCGACGAGCTGGAGCGCCGCCTCCAGCGCTGACGCCGCCTCTCGACGGCCCCCCAGAGGAAGGCGACGACACCAGAGGACGCCCGGGCCAACCGCGCCGACCGCGCGAGCAACGCCTGACGCCCGACGCCCGCGCCCGCGAGCGCGCGCGCCGTGCGGACGGCCGGCAGGAAGACGACCGATCGCGCGCAACCTAGGCGCCCCGTGGCAAGCACCGCCTCGAGCGCGAACTGATCGGCGCCCCGCGCACCCTCGCGGGGGCCGTGGCGATGTCGGTCGTCACGTAGTACATCGTGTAGACGCCGCCGTCCGCCTGGGTCTGCTGGCACACGCGGTAATTGGTGTCGTACGTGTTTGTGAGGTACGTGATGCCGCGGGAGCCCGAGGCGGCCCAAGGTGTCGTACTGATACGTGATCGGTGATGTGTTCTGCCTCGATGATCAGATCGCCATCCATGATCTCCGCTTCGCTCTCGGGCCAACTGCCCGTGACCACATCCGATAGACACTGTCGCAGTTGGGGTAGATCGTCTCGAGTGATGGTAACTGAGGCCGATAAGAGTTCAACGCCTTCTTGGAGTATTTGCACTTGCATGCGAGACATTCCGTAGGGGCGGAGGACCAACGCAATATTGAGGTTCTTCGATTGCCGCTTAGCCATCGCTCGGCGGCATGCGGGTCGCTCGGGTCGGTGGCCGGTATCTCTCAGGCCGTGACCGATCGCCGAATGGAGGGCCGGCGTACGGCACGCCCGTCTAGCGTTTCGGCGCCTCGCGGATGGCGCGCCAGACGCGCTCGGGGGTGACCGGCATGTCGAGCTGGCGAACACCGAGCGGGGCCAGCGCGTCGTTGACGGCGTTCACCAGCGCGGGCAGCGCGCCGACCGTGCCCGCCTCACCCACGCCCTTGGCGCCGAGCGGATTGACCTTCGTCGGCACTTCGTGGGCCGCCACCTCGAACCCGGGCACGTCGTCGGCGCGCGGCATCGCGTAATCCATGAAGGACCCCGAGTGGAGCTGGCCTTCCGCGTCGTAGACCATGACCTCGAACAATCCCTGGCCGAGCCCCTGGACCACGCCGCCGTGGATCTGGCCCTTCACGAGCATCGGGTTGACCATCCGCCCGACGTCGTCGACCACCGTGTAGCGCTCGATCCGGACCACGCCGGTGTCGGGATCGATCTCCACCTCGCACACGTGGGAGCCGTTCGGGAACGTCACCGCGGGCGGCGTGAAGGCCGCCGTCTCGCTGAAGCCCGGCTCCATGCCCTCCGGGAGCTGGCGCGGCACGTAGGCGGTGCGGGCGACGGCGTTCCACGTCACGCCCTTGTCGGTCCCGGCCACCGTGAATTTCCCGTCGCGCAGGACGACGTCCTCGTGCGCGGCCTCCAGCATCCGGGCGGCGATGCGCCGGCCGCGGTCGACGACCTTCTCCGTCGCGCGGGTCACCGCCGAGCCGCCCACCGTCAGCGCGCCCGAGCCGCCGTTGCCCCGCCCGGCGCCGAGCAGGTCGCTGTCGCCCCAGAAGACCTGGATGCGCTCGGCCGGAACGCCGAGCCCGTCGCAGACGATCTGCACGAACGCCGTCTCATTGCCTTGCCCCATCGAGGTCGTGCCGGCGAACAGCGACACCGACCCGTCCGGGTTCACGCGCAGCTCGGCGGTATCCGGATTGACGGCCGTGTACGGGCCCCCGGCCACCTCGATCGGGTTGGCGATGCCGAGGCCGCGCAGCGCGCCGCGCTGCCGCGCCTCGATCCGGCGCTTCTCGAAGCCCGCGGCGTCCGCCCCCTCCAGCGCCATCTGCATCCCGCGGGCGAAATCGCCGCAGTCGTACGTGAAGACGAGACCGGTCTTGAAGGGCATGGCGCTCGACGGGATCAGGTTGCGGCGGCGGAGGTCGAACGGATCGATGCCGAGCTCGCGCGCGGCCACGTCGATGACGCGCTCGATCGCGTACGTCGCCTCCGGGCGACCGGCGCCCCGGTACGGTCCCGTCGGTGTGGTGTTCGTGTAGACGCCCGTGGTCTGCACGTGAATCGCCGGCGTCGTGTACATCCCGGCCAAGCCGCCCACGTTGTTGGTGCCGGGCCCCGCGCTGCGCGGGGTGAGATAGGCACCGACGTTGAGCGTGATGGCCACGCGCAGGGCCAGGAATTTACCGACGCGGTCGAGGGCCAGCTCGGCCGTCGACACGTTGTCGCGGCCGTGCTCGTCGGTGACGAAGCCCTCGCGTCGGTCGGACGTCCACTTCACCGGTCGTCCGAGCCGCCGGGCCGCCCAGAGCACGAGGACGTGCTCGGGATAGACGCCGCTGCGCATTCCGAAGCTACCTCCGACCTCACCGGTGACGACGCGCAGGTGGCTCTGCGGGATGCGGAACACCCGCTCGGCCAGCTGCGTGCGCAGCAGGTACGGCCCCTGGATGCCCGTGTGCAGCGTGTAGCGCCCCGTGCGGCGATCGTATTCGCCGACGGCGGCGCGCGGCTCCAGCGGAGCGGCGTTCACGCGGGTGACGACGAAGTCCAGGCGCGCGACGTGAGCGGCCGCCTCGAAGCCGCGCGCGACGGCGTCGCGGTTGCCGGCCTCCCAGACGAAGGCGACGTTGTCGGCCGCTTGGTCCCAGACCGTCGCCGCGCCGGGGCGCGCCGCCTCGGCCGTCGCCGCGATCGCGGCCAGCGGCTCGTAGTCGACGCGCAGCAGCTCGGCCGCGTCGACGGCCTGCTCACGCGTCTCGGCGACGACGAGCGCCAGGGGATCGCCGACGTGGCGAACGCGCTCGCGGGCCAGCGCCGGGCGCGGCGTCGTGAAGGCGGGCGAGCCGTCGCGCCGCTTACGGTTCGAGTCGGTCGGCAGGTCGCCGAGCCCGTCGGCGGCCAGCTCGGCGCCGGTGAGCACCGCGAGCACGCCCGGGGCCTTCGAGGCCGTGGATACGTCCAGCCCCCGGATGCGCGCGTGCGCGTGGTGCGAGCGGACGATCACCGCGTAGGCCTGGCGCGGCAGGCTCACGTCGTCCGAATAGCGACCGAGGCCCTGGAGGAGCCGGGGATCCTCCACCCGCCGCGCCGACTGCCCGACTGCGTACTTTTCAACGATCATCGACACTCCATCACGGTCAAAGGACCTTGTATCGTGGGCTTCAGATGTAGACGCCCTTCATCTGCGGCGCCGGATAACGCAGTCCGGCCGCCGCTCCCGCGGGCACCGCTTCCGAGATTCGCTCCACGTCGGACCGGTCGAGCGGCACGTCGAGGGCGCCGAGGTTCTCGTCGACCCGCGCCTTTCGCTTGGTGCCCGGAATGGGAACGACTTCCGGGCCCTGCGCGAGGAGCCAGGCGAGCACGAGCTGGGCGGGCGTGCACCGCTTCTCGGCGGCGATGCCCTCGATCTTCTTCACCAGCTCGACATTCTTCTCGAAGTTCCCCTCCTGGAAGCGCGGGTGGTCCCGTCGCCGGTCGCCCTCGGGAACGTCCTCGAGCTTGTGGAACTGCCCGGTCAGAAAGCCGCGGCCGATCGGCGAATACGCCACGAACGCGATCCCGAGCTCGCGGCAAACCGCGAGGGTCTCCTCCGCTTCCTTGCGGTAGAGCAGCGAGTACTCCGACTGGATGGCGGCGAGCGGATGCACCTTGTGCGCGCGCCGGATGGTCGCGGGCGCAGCTTCACAGAGCCCGATCGCGCGAGTCTTGCCCTGCTCGACGAGGCGCGACATCGCACCCACCGTCTCCTCGATCGGCACGCTGGGATCGATCCGGTGCTGGTAGTAGAGATCGATGACGTCGAGACCGAGCCGCTTGAGGCTCGCGTCGCACGCCTGGGCCACGTACTCCGGCCGGCCGTTGACGAGATTGCCTCCGCCGGACGGGTTCTTGACCTGGCCGAACTTGGTGGTAACGAAGGCCTTGTCACGCCGTCCCTTCACGGCCCGGCCGATCAGCTCCTCGTTCTGCCCCCAGCCGTACATGTCCGAGGAGTCGAGGTGATCGATCCCGCGGTCCAGCGCGTGGTGGATGACGGCGGTGGACTCGGCATCGTCGGCCTTGCCGTACACGCCCGACATGCCCATGCACCCGAGCCCGATGGCCGACACGGAGAACCCACTCTTGCCCAGCGTTCGCTTCTGCATTGGTGCCTCCCTGACCAGACTCGACGCGGAATTGTACTATGCGCTCCCACCCTCGTCGGGCGGGGCCTTACATCTTCTTCAGCTTCACCTCTTCGAGCGGCGCCGACCACGGATACGGATTGATGAGCATCAGCGCGGGGTCGGCCACGCGGGGGCCGATGCCGCTCGGCCAGATGTACTCGTAGATGGGCGCGTAGCGCACGCGCTCGTGGAGCAGGCGCTGGATCTGATGCAGCAGCGCCTCGCGCTTCTTCTTGTCCGTCTCGCGGGCCTGTTGCTTGTAGAGCGCGTCGATGTCGGGATAGCCGCCGTACGCCAGGCTGCCGTCACTGGGAACCACTTCCGACATCCGCGACGACGCGTTGCCGTAGAGCGCGCTCGTGCAGACGCAGACGCCTTTGAGCTTCTTGCTGTTGAGCGCCGCGAAGTAGGCCGCACGCTCCATCGGGCGCATCTTCATCCTGATCCCGACGGTCCCGAAGTAATTGACGATCGCTTCGCCGAGCGTGAAGTACGGGGGCAGCTGGTGGAACTCGCCGCCGTCGAAGCCGTTCGGATAGCCGGCCTCAGCCAGGAGCTGCCTGGCCTTCGCGGGATCGTAGGGGTCGGGCTCGATCGGCAGCGCGAACTCGAAGGTCGGCGGGACGAAGTTGCCGGCCGGCTTGGAGGCGCCGAGCGTCTCGGCCTCGCTGAGCGCCTTGCGATCGATGGCGAGGCTGGCCGCCTTCCGCACGCGGCGATCGTGCCACGGGGACTTCGCGTCCCACTGGTCGAGGAAGTCCAGGAAGAAGATGCCGATGCCGCCGGAAAACGCGATCCTGAGATTCGGGTCGCGCTTGATCTCTTGCGCCTGGGGCACTTCGATCAGGTAGGCGATGTCGACCTCGCCGCGCTTGAGCATCGCCACGCGGGTCGTCGATTCCAGCACGCTCTTGAAGACCAAGCGCTTGACCGACGGCACCTTGCGCCAGTAGCCCTCGAAGGCCTCCATCACAAGCTCGACGCCGGGCGTGTGGCTCACGAACTTGTACGGCCCGAGCCCGATCGGGTGCTTCTTGAAGCCCTCGTCGCCGACCTGCTCGACGTACTTCTTGGGTACGATCCAGCCGGCTCCGGAGACGATCGTGCCGTAGAAGGCCATGAAGTCGGGCCACGGCTCGTGCAGGTGGAACCGCACTCGATACGGGCCCACCGCCTGCACCTCGCGGACCCTGTCGCGCAGGGTCTTGCCCTTCGAGCGCTGGAAGCTGAACTTCACGTCCTCCGCGGTGAAGGGATCGCCGTTGTGGAACTTGAGGCCCTCGCGCAGCTTGAACTCGTAGACTTTCTGGTCCGCGCTGACCGTCCACGACTCGGCGAGGCTCGGCGTCATGAGGTTGCCGGGCATGGCCTTCACCATGGCGTCGTGCAGGGCATAGAGGATCCAGAAGGGCGTGAGCTGCCCGACGACCTCGCCGGGATCGAACCACACGGGCGACAGGGTCACGTAGAGCGCCCAGCGCAGCTCGCCTTCCGGCTTGGCCTGGGCGGCCGCCTCCTCACCGGGGCCACCGCCGAGCAGCATCGTCGCGAGCAAGAGCCCACACCACACGGCACGCATTCGTCTCGTCTCCATCCGCTCCTCCCGTCGCGGCATCCTACACCATCGAAAGCTCGCCTCGGACGGCGGGGCCCCAGCCCCGCGACGTCCTGCGGCTCACAAAACCGTTGGATTAGAATGGGGCCCCCCTCAGGGTACAGGGAGGCTCGTCAGATGGAAGAGCGCGTCTCGTTCGTGTCCGACGGTCTCAGACTGTCCGGCGTGCTGCACATCCCCGACGAGCGCGCCCGGCCGGACCGCCGCTCGGGCTTTCTCGTGCTGCACGGCTTCGGCAGCAACAAGGACAGCGGCGTCTCCGTCGCCGTGGCGAAGCTGCTGGCCGACTTCGGCTACGTCGCGCTCCGCTTCGACTTTCGTGGCTGCGGCGAGAGCGAGGGCCCGCGGGGGCGCGTGATCTGCCGCGAGCAGGTCGAGGACACCCGGCATGCGCTGTCGTTCCTCGCGACCCGCCCCGAGGTCGACCCCGAGCGCATCGGGGTCATCGGCAACAGCTTCGGCGCGGCCGTCGCCGTCTACGCGGCGGGGATCGATCATCGGGTTGCCGCCTGCATCTCCTGCGGCGGCTGGGGCGACGGCGAGAAGAAATTCCGCAAGCAACACGAGTCGCCCGAGGCGTGGAAGCGGTTCAGCGACATGATGGAGGAGGGACGGCGCCTCCGCGACCGGACGGGCAAGTCCCTGATGGTCTCGCGGTTCGACATCGTCCCCATCCCGTCCGGCCTGCGCGGCAACCTCTCGGCGGGCTCGATCATGGAGTTCCCGTTCGAGGTCGTCGAGAGCATGTACACCTTCACGGCCAACGACGTGGTTGGTCAGATCGCGCCGCGGCCATTGCTGCTGCTGCACCCCGCGCGCGACTCCGTGACGCCCACGGAGCAATCGATCGATCTCTTCCTCCGCGCCGGGCAGCCCACGGACCTCCACCTCGTGGCCGACGTCGACCATTTCATGCTCTCGGAGGGCAATCCCCTCGTCGTCACCCTCGTGCGCGGCTGGCTCGCCAAGCATTTCCCGGTGGCCTGAGGTGGAGACCCACGTCAAGGTCCTCGCCATCCTGCACGTGGTGTTCTCGTCGCTGCTCATTGCCCTGGCCTTCATCATCCTGATCGCCACCGGCGCGGTCACGAGCATCGTCGGCACCGCGGCCGATCCGGCCGATGCCCAGCTCGCCATCCCGTTCATCCGCCTCGGCGGCCTGGCCGCCGCGTTCTTCTTCCTCGCGCTGGGCGTGCCCGGGCTCGTGGTCGGCATCGGGCTTCTCAAGCTACGCCCGTGGGCCCGAATCCTCGGCATCGTGATCTCGGCGCTGGATCTGACGCACATCCCCTTCGGGACCGCGCTCGGCATCTACGGCCTGTGGGTGCTGTTCAACCGCGAGACCGAGCGGCTCTTCGCCGCGCAATCGCCGACGCCTTCGGCGGGTGAGCGCATTGGGCCCTGAGCCGACGGGCGAACGAGAGATCTCCCGCATCAGCCTGAACGCCGAGCGCGAGTATCTCGGCGCCGTGCTGGCGTTCCTGCGCGAGGCCACCGGCCGGCTCGGGCTCGGCGAGGCAGACGTCAGCGGGCTCGAGCAGGCGGTCGAGGAAGTCTGCGTGAACGTCTTCGAGCAGGGGTTCGGGCCGGGGCAGCCGGCCAGCTTCGACGTGGTCCTCCTCCGCCAGCCCGGGCACGTCGTCGTGGCGGTCGAGGACCAGGGTCTGCCCTTCGACTTCATGAGCCTCGAGGCCGACAAGGGCTCGGGGCTCGCCTCCCCGTCGCTGACCCGCTTCGCCGACGCCGTCCGCTTCGTGAACCTCGGGAGCCGCGGCAACCGCGTGGAGATCGTCAAGCGGTTGCCGTTCGAGCACATCGAGGCCTACATCGCCGGAGGCAAGGCCGCGCCCGTCGATCCGGCGTCGACCGAGACCGCCACCACTGCCGTGACCCTGCGGCTGATGACGCCCGAGGACGCCGTTGCCGTGGCGCGCTGCACGTATGCCGTGTATGGCTACAGCCTGCCCGACGACTACCTTTACTTCCCGGACCACATGCGCGAGATGCTGGACGGCGGCCTGCTCGAGGTGTGCGTGGGCACCACCCCCGATGGCGAGGTCGTCTGCTACCTCACCTGCGAGGTGGAGCATGCCGGGGCGCCCGTCGGCTACCTGGAGGAAGGCCTCGTCGATCCACGGTTCCGCCACCATGGCCTGCTCGAGCAGATGCTGCGGCTCATCCAGCGACGGGCGAGCGAGCGCGGCATGCTCGGCCTGTACGCCGAAGCCGTCACGGTGCACCCCTACTCACAGAAGAGCAATCTCGCCCTCGGGTTCTCCGAGACGGGCGTGCAGCTCGGCGACGAGGCCACCGTCGTCTTCAAGCAGATGTCCGACGTCGAATCCAAGAAGCGGACGGCCACCATCCTGAACTTCCTCAAGATCAACGAGGGACCGCGACGCACCGTGTATGCCCCGCCGCATCACCGCGCGATGATCGAGCGCCTGTACGCGCACGGCGGGCTCCGGCGCGACCTGAAGGACGCGGGCGTCGCGCTGCCCGCGTCCGGAGCACAGGTGCGAGTCGACGCGTTCGCGGCATGGGCCGAGGCGTCGATCCGCGTCACCGCCTACGGCGCCGACCTGCCCGATCTCGTCCGGGCCCGCCTCCGCGAGCTGTGCCGGCGCCGGATCGACTGGATCTGCCTCGACCTGCCACTGTCACACCCCGGCGCCGGCCAGCTCTGCGCCGCGCTCGAGCGGCTCGGGTTCTTCTTCGCGGGGATCATCCCCGACATCGCGGACGACGACATCCTACGGCTTCAGTACCTGAACGAGATCGAGGCCGACGTCGGGTCGGCGCAGCTCGCCTCCGACTTCGGCAAGGAGCTGTTCGCCTACGTCGTCCGGGCGATGGAGAGCGCTCCTTCGGCGACCTGATCGGGGGGTCGCGGAACGATCAGTTACCGGAGTCCCGTCAGGTGCGCTTCCGCATCGGCGTCAACCTCGGGGACGTCATGGTGCAGGGGCAGGACCTCCTGGGGGACGGGGTCAACGTCGCCGCGCGCCTGCAGGCGGCGGCCGAGCCCGGCGGGATCTGCGTGTCCGGCAGCGTGTACGACCAGATCCGTAACAAGCTCTCGCTCTCGTTCCTCCCGCTCGGCGAAAAGACCTTCAAGAACATCCCCCAGCCCGTCCGTACCTTCTCGATCACCGAAGCCGAGGGCCACGGGACGCTGCCGTCACCAAGGACAGGGCGACGCGGTGTGGGGAGCCGTCTGGCGACGTGGATGGCCGCGGCGGCGCTCCTGGTGGTTGGCGCCGCGGCTACTGGATCTATTCGGAACACCAGCGGAGCAAGGCAGAGCAAGTCCGCGTCCAGGCCGAAGCCGCCAAGCAGGCCGCGGTCGAGCGCGAGGCGAAGGCGGTCGCGGAAAGAGTCGCCGCGGAGGAGGCGCAACGGCGCGCACAGGTCGAGCGCCAAGCGCTCGAGAGCGCGCGCCGGGAGATGCAGGCCACGGCGGCGCGCGCCGTCGCCGAGGCCGAGCGCAAGAAGACGCCGGCCGCCGGGGCGCAGGTCGCCGTCGCGACGCCGCCGACCGCGGCGCGAGCGACCGGCCCTGACGGGATATACGCGGGACCGATCTGTTATGGCCCGGGACGGAACGATCCTCCTCGCTGCTTCAGACGGGAGGCGACGCTGACCAACGGCAAGATCTCGGCCCGGTGGCCCGGACGCGATCCGGGCGTGACCATGGTCATGGACGGCGATGTCTCCCCGTCCGGGGAGGTGACGATCCACATGCACACCGAAAATGCCTCGGGCGTGCAGCAGAGGCTCGAGCTGGCGGGGACGCTCCGCGACGGTCGGCTGGACGCCTCCGGGAGCTTCCGGAACGGCCGTACGGCGACGCTTAACTGGCGCAAGAGCGAGCCGAATTCCGTGCGCCCCGGCGCCCCCCGCACCTCGCCGTGACGAAGTATTCACTGATCATCGGCCTGGCGCTGCTCGCCTGGTCCCAGCCGGCGTGGCAGTCTCAGGCGCAGGTCGGCGCACCTTCGCCCGTGCCTTCGACGTCCGCCCGGCGACCGAACATCGTTTTCATACTCACCGACGATCTGTCCATGAACTTGATCCCGTACATGCCGCACGTCCTCCAGATGCAGCGGAGCGGGGTCACGTTCGCGAACTACTTCGTGACGGATTCACTGTGCTGCCCCTCACGGTCCTCGATCTTCACAGGACGCTACCCCCACGAGACGGGCATTTTCAGAAACGTCGGGCCGGACGGCGGCTTCCTCGCATTCCGAGACCGCGGTCTCGAGCGTGCGACGTTCGCCACATCGCTCGCGGCGGCCGGCTATCGGACGGCGATGCTCGGTAAGTACCTCAACGGCTACTTGCCGGTGAGGCATCCGCCGGCACCTGGCTGGACCACGTGGGCGGTCGCCGGTAATGGCTATCTCGGGTTCAACTACAACGTCAACCAGGACGGCAGGATCGTCCACTACGGCAGCGCGCCGACGGACTATGCGACGGATGTCCTCGCGGGTCTTGGTGTGGGCTTCATCAAGCAGGCGGCCGGCACGCCCTTCCTACTCGAGGTGGCCACCTTCGCGCCGCACGCACCCTACACGCCGGCGCCGCGCGACGCCGAGGCCCTTCCGGGCTTGCGGGCTCCGCGCACGCCGGCCTTCGATGCCTCGCCAGACGCGAGCGCGCCCCGATGGCTGCGCTCACGCCCCGCGCTCTCGGACGCCGACAAAGCCCGCATCGACCGGGATTTCCGCAAGCGCGCCCAATCGGTGCTCGCCGTTGACCGGCTGATCGGCGAGCTGCGAGAAGCGGTGGCCGCCATCGGCGAAGCGAACAACACCTACTTCGTCTTCAGCTCCGACAACGGGTATCACATGGGCGAGCACCGCCTCATGCCCGGGAAGATGACGGCGTACGACACGGATATCCACGTCCCGCTCATCGTCACGGGACCAGAGGTGCCGGCGGGCCGGACCGTCGCGCACATCGTCGAGAACGTCGACCTGTGCCCGACCTTCGCCGAGCTCGCCGGCGTGGCGGCCCCGGCCGCCGTCAACGGCCGCAGCCTGGTGATGCTCCTTCGCGGTCACGACGTCGCGGACTGGCGAACCGCGGCGCTGGTCGAGCACCGGGGGCCGCACAGAGAAGCGATGGATCCCGATTTGCCCGCTCCGCGCAGCGGGAACCCGCCGACCTATGAAGCGATGCGCACGCGGACGGCGCTGTACGTCGAGTACGCGGACGGAGACCGGGAGTACCACGATCTCGGGGCCGATCCACACGAGCTCCGTAATACGTTGTCGTCCCTGCCCAGGGAGGAGCAAGCGTGGTTGGGCGCGGCGCTCCTGGCGATGAAGAGCTGCCACGATGCGAAGAGCTGCTGGTCCGCAGGGCGCCCGAGTCGGAGCGCGCCGGCGCGCTGAACACGGAGGACCCGGAACCAGATCAGGTCGACATCGAGGCGAGCTTGGCGAGCAGCGCCTGGAGCGCGGGGTCGTCGAAGCCGCTGGGCTTGACGCGCTCGAACTCGGAGCGCTCTTTCTTGCGCCAGAGCGGAGGCTTGGTGGCGTCGATGGCCATCTTGCCGCCGACCCGCATCACGGTGACCTCCGACTTGTCGACGTTGGGCGCGGAGATATCGAGCGGGTGAATCCGCTCGTGTGGGATCACGATGATGTCGCGGTCGGGGTTCACGCGCGTCGAGATCGCCCAGAAGACCTCCCACGGGTTGTAGATGTCGACGTCCTCGTCGACGGCGAT
>Ga0070706_100003708_pt1 | contig 14937 bp, 10 predicted proteins | sample KBSK5501metaG_FD_65476 | JGI IMG/M metagenome (GOLD analysis project Ga0070706, IMG submission 65476) | Corn, switchgrass and miscanthus rhizosphere microbial communities from Kellogg Biological Station, Michigan, USA - KBS K5-50-1 metaG | ecosystem: Host-associated > Plants > Roots >...
CAGGATCTGGTTCACGACCTCGCGCTGGTAGCGGGCGCGTTCGGGGTGGCGCACGACCCGCATGGCGGAGCTGCTAGGGCGCCCGCGATGCGGCCTTTGTTCCACTACATCGGCCATTTTGTACTATTACTATAGACGGAGTGATAACCGGGCAGGGCGCGGCCGCCATCAGCGACAGCGTGGAAGCTGACGTGCGCGCGGGCCGGCTGCGTCCCGGCGATCGGCTGCCACCGGTGCGCTCCCTCGCCGGCCGCCTGGGCGTCAGCGCGACCACCGTGGCCAGCGCCTACCGCGCGCTCCGCCTCCGCGGCTTGGTCACGGCGTCGGGCCGGCGCGGGACCCGGGTGGCGGCCGGGCCTCCGATCGCCGCCGGCGGCGCGCCGCCGCCCGCGCCCGCCGCGCGGCAGTTCTGGGTGGGCAACCCCGACCCCGACCTGCTGCCCGACCTCGGCCCGATCCTCGCCCGCCTGGGCGGTTCCAAGCGGCTGTACGGCGAGGCGCCCAACCGGCCCGAGCTGCTGGAGCTGGCGGCCGCTGCCTTCCGCGCCGACGGCATAACGGCCGACCACCTGGCGGTGGTCGGCGGCGCCCTCGACGGCCTCGAGCGCTGCCTGGGCGCGCACCTCCGGCCGGGGGACCGGGTGCTGGTCGAAGATCCCGGCTACGCCGCCGTCTTCGACCTGGTGGCGGCACTCGGCCTGGAGGCGGCGCCCGTCGGCCTGGACGACCAGGGCCCGCTGCCGGCCGACGTCGCGCGCGCGCTGCGGGGGCGAACGGCGGCCGTCATCTTCACACCCAGGGCCCAGAACCCATTCGGGTCCGCCTATGACCCGGCGCGCATGCGCGACCTCAGGCGGCTGCTGGCCGGCCACCCCGATCTCCTGGTCATCGAAGATGACCACGCCGGACCCGTGGCCGGCGCTCGCGCGCTCTCGGTGACGCGGGGCCGCCGGCGCTGGGCGGTGGTGCGCTCGGTCTCCAAGTCGCTGGGGCCGGACCTGCGGCTGGCGGTGATGGCGGGAGACCCGGTGACGGTTTCGCGGGTCGAAGGCCGCCAGCAGATCGGGGCCGGCTGGGTCAGCCACGTGCTGCAGCGGACCGTGGTCGAGCTCTGGTCGGACCTGGCCACCAGACGGCTTCTCGAGCGCGCGGACGCCGAGTACGCGCGGCGTCGGGAGGAGGTGGCGGGCGCCCTGCGCCGTGTGGGCTTCGCGGCCCACGCCCGCTCGGGCCTGAACGTCTGGGTGCCGGTGCCCGACGAGGCGGCCGCGGTGGGCAGGCTCGCCGCGGCGGGGTGGGCCGTAGCGGCCGGCGAGCGCTACCGGATCGCCTCCGGGCCGGCGATTCGGATCTCGATCGGATCGCTGCGGAGCGGGGAGGCCGAGCAGATGGCGGCAGCGATGGCGGCGGGCGCCCGCAGCCCGATTTTGACCCGGTCCGCCTAGGGCCGCGCCTCTCAGGCTGCTCCCCGCAAGCGGGGAGGAATTGGTTCGTTACCAGGGTTATGACCCGAGCTCTCACGATCTTCCTGCTGGGCGTCATCGTGGTCGTCACGTTCGGCGCCTTCGCCCGCGACGTTCTGGGCTTGAGCTGCGTCGGTCCGGTGCTCCCGGCCTGGGGCTGCTTGAGCGAGCCGCTCCCCGACACGCTGCCCGGCAACATGGGCATCCTGTGGTACGGGTTCCTGGCCGCGGTCGGCTTCGCGATCTGCTACGTGGTCCGGGACGTGGTGTACCTGGTCGGCCAAGGCGTCGGCCGGCGGTTGTTTCCACACCTCGCCAAGGCGGCCGGCGTAGAGTCTGAACCCCCCCGGCGCGGCTACCGAATTCGCTGAGAACCGCCTGAATTTCGATCCGCAGGCTTGACCGCGGCGCCGCGTTGGGCTACAAGGACGCTGCACATTCAGTTCACGTCCTCACAGGAGGTTTTGCATGGCCAAATGGAACAGGCTTTCACTGAACATCGTGATGGTGGTGTTCGGTGTGCTGATGATCGTGGGGTCGCTGCTCGCCACCGTGGGCACCACGATCTTTCCGTTCGACCAGCTGGTCGGTACGCGCGCCACCATCGGGGGCGTCGCCTTCGGCGCGGGTGTCGCCTTGGCCGGCATGCAGCCCGCGGTATCCGCGACCTGGGTACGCGCGGTTCTCTTCTACTGCGTGCTCGACATCCTCTATGAAATCGTGGCGCTCTTCTGGCTCGGCGGCGCCGGCATCAGCATCGTCAGCCTCCTGATTTCGCTGATCATCGGCGGGCTGCTGATCTTCCTGTACCCGTCGCGCGGCGATCTCTGGCCGCGGACCACGACCGCGCCGGCCCGCATCTAGCCGGGAAAGAACTTTTCAGGAGGCGGACTCACCTCAACCGAGTCCGCCTCCAAATCGCAGGTCACGCTCACCGGGCCGTTGCGCATGCGCAGCCGTGCGCCTTCGATCTCGACCTCGACCTGATCCAGATTGCCGGCGCGCACGTCGGGCAGGGCTTGCCGGAGCCTGAGCAAGCCCCGATACCAGTCCAGCAGCTCGCCGTGCACGCCCTGCGCCCGCTCGTCCCAACGCAGCCGTGACGCCTCCATGGTGGCTTCTGATTGAGGGTCGGGCACCTGCTCGGGCCGCCAGCCGAAAGCTCCGAAGTCGCGCACCCGGCCCGCCGAGGTCGCGCGCGCCACGTCCGGATCGGTGTGCGACGAGAAGTAAAGGAACGGCGTCGAGGCGGCCCATTCCTCGCCCATGAACAGCAGCGGCACGAAGGGGCCGCAGAGGATCAGGGCGGCGGCCATCTTGAGCCGCGCGGGCGACATCAGGGCGGCCGAGCGCTCGCCCAGGGCGCGGTTCCCGACCTGGTCGTGGTTCTGCGAGCAGGCGACGAATTTGCGGCCGCTCAGTGCGTGCGCCCGGCCGTGCCTGCGGGCTCGATGCTCGCTGTAGATTCCGTCGTAGACGTAGGCGCCGCGCAGGGCCTTGGCCAGCTGCTCGGGTGAGCCGAAGTCGCGGTAGTAGCCGCGCCGCTCGCCGGTGAGCAGGGTGTGGACGGCGTGGTGGACGTCGTCGGCCCACTCCGCGTCCAGGCCGTAGCCGCCACGTTCGACCGGGGTCACCAGGCGCGGATCGTTCAGATCGGATTCAGCTATCAGAAAGCGGCCGCTGGGTGTGCGGGCCCGCAGCTCTTCCAGGATGTGCAGGGCCGAGCGATCGAAGATGGCGTGGACGGCGTCCAGGCGGAGCCCGTCCACGTGGTAGTCGCGCAGCCACATCTGTGCGTTCTCGACGCAGAAATCGCGCACGGGCCCAGAATCGCGGCCGTCGAAGTTGAGGGCGTCGCCCCAGGGCGTCGTGTAGCGGCCGGTCTGATAGGGGCCGAAGCGAGAAAGGTAGTTGCCCTCGGGCCCGAAGTGGTTGTAGACCACGTCGAGCACGACCGCCAGCCCGCGCCCGTGGGCGGCGTCGACCAGCCGCTTCAGGCCGTCGGGGCCGCCGTAGGCGTGGTGGGGCGCCCAGAGGTCGACGCCGTCGTAGCCCCAGCCGCGGTCGCCGGCGAACTCGGCCACCGGCATCAGCTCGATGCCGCCGACGCCCAGATCGACCAGCTGATCCAACCGCTCCACCACGCCCTCGAAGGTGCCGGCCGGGCTGAAGGTGCCGGTGTGCAGCTCGTACAGCACCAGGTCGGGCAGCGGCGGGCAGTGCCAGTCGCCGTCGTGCCACTGGAAGCGGTCGTGCTCGACGGTGCGCGACGGGCCGTGCACGCCGGCGGGCTGCCAGGGCGAGCGGGGGTCGGGCAGGCGGTCGCCGTCCACGATGTAGGCGTAGTCGGTGCCGTGCGGCGCTTCCGCCTGCCCCGAATACCAACCGCGCTCGCCGGCGGCCATGGGCAGGCGGCGTCCGCCGATCTCCAGCTCCAGCGAGCGTGCGCGCGGCGCCCAGACCTCGAATCTCAACGCCGGGGTCCCCGCGAAATCGCAGATTTCGTGGGGTGGCTCAACGCGTCAAGAGGGCGACCGGGAAGGCCTCCAGGACCTGGTCGACCGGGGCCTCGCCGCCCTCCATCTCGCGGCCGCTGAGCTGGTCCCGCCAGTGCCCGACCGGCAGCTGCACCGTGGTCTCGGCCCAGCCCCCGGCGAGGCCGATGACCAGGCGTGGCGCCAGGGTCACGCAGGCCCCGCCGCGCATGAAGGCCACCAGGTGCGCGGCCTTCTTGCCCCGCGCCTGCAGAGGCTGGTAGGAGGCGCCGTCGAAGAGGTCGGGGCGGCGCCGCCGCAGGGCCAGCGCGCGCGAGACCAGCAGCAGCTTGGGCAGCCCTTCGTCCAGCCGCCGCCAGGCCTCCTCCACGCTCATCGACGCGGACTCCTCCAGCAGCCGGGCGCGCAGGTCGAAGTCGACCGGCCGCCGGTTGTCGGGATCGACCAGGCTGAGATCCCAGAGCTCGCTGCCCTGGTACAGGTCGGGCACACCGGGGGCGGTCAGCGTCAGCAACTTCATGGAGAGCGAGTTCATCCAGCCGGCCATCAGCAGCGGCCGTACGAAGGCCTCCAGGTCGCTGGTGAACTCCGGGTCGCCCAGGCAGCCCTCCACGAAGCTGCGCAGCGCGGCGTCGTAGGCCGGGCTCGGATCGATCCAGGAGGTGTGCGTCTTGGCCTCCTTGCTGGCCTTCTCCATGTAAGCGAGCGCTCTCTCCACGGGCAGCGGGTGGGCTCCGACCAGGGTTTGGTAGAGCAGGTACTCCGCGTTGCGATCCGGCCACTCGCCGCTGCGATGGCGCCCGTTCATCTGCGACCAGCGGCCCACCGCACGAGCCCACTCGCCGGGGATCTCCGAGAGCAGCGCCAGGCGCGCGCGCACGTCCTCGCTGCGCTTGGTGTCGTGGGTGGAGGTGGCGAGCATGGAGCGCGGTCGCTGCTCCGCGGCAGCGGCGCAGGCCGCGTGGAAGTCCTCCACCGAGGTGCCGAAGCGGCCGGGGTCGCCGCCCACCTCGTTGAGCGCGACCAGCCGGTTGAAGTTGTAGAAGACCGTGTCCTCGAGGCCCTTGGCCATGACCGGCGACGAGGTCTGCTGGAAGCGGGCGACGAGCTCGGCCTCGTGCAGGCCGGTGTGCTCCAGCAGGAGCACGCCGGCCAGGAAGTCGAAGAGGTCGGCGTCCAGGTCCGGCCGCCGCTGCTTGGCGTTGGCGATCGCCTCCTGCACGTACCGCCGGTCGGCCTCGGTCACGCGATGGTCGTGCGGCCGCACATAGGTGCGGTAGACGGGCAGGCAGGCGATGGTCTCCCGCACCGCCTCGGTCAGCTCATGGCGCGTGTAGTCGCGGTACTCGCGGTTGGCCTCGCAGACGTTCACGAAGACCTGCACCAGGCGGTTGACGTCCGCCGCCAGCAGCTGGCGCAGCGTGCGCAGCTTGGTCCGGTAGACCACCTCCTGGTACTCGATCGGCTCCCGCGTGAAGCGCTGGTACGCGTTGGTCAGCGGTTTCTCGCCGGCGGGGTCGATGAAGAGGCCGAGCACGCGGTTGAGGAAGTCGTACCCGGTCGTGCCGGCGACCGGCCAGGTCTCCGGCAGCTGCTCGCCGGCGGCCAGGATCTTCTCGGCCACCACCCAGGCCTGGCGCGAGCGGTTGTGCAGGCGCCAGAAGTACTGCTCGGGGTCGCGCAGCCCGTCCGGGTGGTCGATGCGCAGGCCGTCCAGGACCCCGGCCTCCAGCCAGCCCAGCACCAGGCCGTGGGTGGCCTCGAACACGGGCTCGTCTTCGACCCGTACGCCGACCAGCGAGTTGACGTCGAAGAAGCGGCGGTAGTCGACCACCTGGCCGGCCATCCGCCAGCGCGCCAGCCGGTAGTTCTGGCGATCGAGGAGGCCGTCCAAGCGGTCGGCGGAGCTGCCGATCCAGCCCACCACCCCGTCCACGCCGCGGGCCACCAGCGGATCGAAGGCGAGGAGCTCGGCCAGGCGCTCGCGGATGGACTCCTTGGCCCGGTGCCGGTCTTCGGCCGCATGCGCCTGGGCCGGCGCCAGCTCGGGCAGAGCCCGGCACTCTTCGGCCAGAGCCTGCAGCTCGCCGTTGTGCGTGCGCTTGGCGGCCACCTCCAGCAGCGCGTCGAGGCTGGCCGGCGCGATCGGAAACTCGTGCTCGTGGTAGCGCACCAGGAAGGAGCCGCCCTCGCGCAGCAGGCTCAGCTCGCCGGCCTTCAGTACGCGGCCGTAGTGGTCGCCCAGGACGGGCATCAGGATCACGTTCTGGAGCCGGCGCTCGGGCGGGTCCCAGGAAACGTCGAAGAAGAGCGCGTAGCGCGAGGAGGGGCCGTTCTCGAGGACGTCCCACCACCAGGCGTTGTGGCGGCCGGCGATGGCCATGTGGTTGGGCACGATGTCGAGGACCTGGCCCAGCCCGGCCTCACCCAGGGCTGTGCACATCCGGCGCCAGCCCGGCTCCCCGCCCAGCTCCTGGTTGACGCGGTTGGGATCGACGACGTCGTAGCCGTGGGTGCTGCCCGGAGCCGCCTGCAGGTAGGGCGAGACGTAGAGGTGGGTCACCCCGAGCCGCGCCAGGTAGCGCGCCAGGCCCGCCGCCTGGTCGAAACCGAAGTCCGGCGTCAGCTGCAGGCGATAGGTGGAAAGCGGATGGCGGTTACTCAACCCGGCGCAGCAGGCACAGCGAGCGGTCGGCGACCGGCACCCTCTGGCCGGCGCGGTAGAAGCGCGGAAGCGATTCCACGGTGTCCAGGACGCGGATCCAGCGCGCGCCGTACTCGCCGCGCGGCACCACGAACTCGATCGGTTCGTGGTGGGCGTTGAACATCAGGAAGAAGCTGTCGTCGACGACGTGCTGGCCGCGCGGGTCGGGCGCCGCGATCAGGTCGCCGTTGAGGAACACGGCCAGCGACTTGGCGAAGCCGTTGGTCCAATCGTCCATCGACATCTGCCCGCCGTCGGGCTTGAACCAGGCGATGTCGAGCAGCTCCTGGCCGTGGATGTCGCGGCCTTGGAACCAGCGGCGGCGGCGAAACACGGGGTGCTCGCGGCGCAGCTGCAGCGCGCGCTCCGTGAACAGCAGCAGCCCGTCGTCGCGCTGCTCCCAGTCGTAGTAGGAAAGCTCGTTGTCCTGGCAGTACCCGTTGTTGTTGCCGTGCTGGGTGCGCCCGATCTCGTCGCCACCCAGCAGCATGGGCACGCCCTGCGAGAAGAGCAGCGTGGCCAGGAAGTTGCGCTTCTGCTTGTCGCGCAGCGCGTTCACCGCGGGGTCGTCGGTGGCCCCTTCGTCGCCGCAGTTCCAGGACCGGTTGTGCGACTCGCCGTCCTGGTTGTCATCGCCGTTGGCCTCGTTGTGCTTCTCGTTGTAGGAGACCAGGTCGGTGAGCGTGAAGCCGTCGTGCGCGGTGATGAAGTTGATCGACGCATAGGGGCGCCGGCCGCTCGACTCGTAAAGATCTGAGGAGCCGGTGAAGCGGTACGCGAACTCGGCCAGCGTGGCCGGCTCGCCGCGCCAGTAGTCGCGCACGGTGTCGCGGTACTTGCCGTTCCATTCCGACCAGAGCACCGGGAAGTTGCCGACCTGGTATCCGCCCTCCCCCACGTCCCAGGGCTCGGCGATCAGCTTCACCTGCGACAGCACCGGGTCCTGCTGGATGAGGTCGAAGAACGCGGACAGGCGGTCGACGTCGTGCAGCTCGCGTGCCAGCGTGGCCGCGAGGTCGAAGCGGAAGCCGTCGACATGCATCTCCAGCACCCAGTAGCGGAGGCTGTCCATGATCATCTGCAGCACGTGCGGGTGCCGCATGTTGAGGCTGTTGCCGGTGCCCGTGTAGTCCGTGTAGAAGCGCTGGTCTTCGGGCACCAGCCGGTAGTAGGCGGCGTTGTCGATGCCCTTGAGCGAGAGCAGCGGCCCCAGGTGGTTGCCCTCGCCGGTGTGGTTGTAGACGACGTCGAGCACGACCTCGATGCCCGCCTCGTGCAGCGTCTTCACCATCTGCCGGAACTCCTGCACCTGCTGTCCGCGCTGTCCGCTCGAGCCGTACTCGTTGTGCGGCGCGAAATAGCCGATCGAGTTGTATCCCCAGTAGTTGCGCAGGCCGCGCTCGATCAGCCGGTGGTCGTGCACGAACTGGTGCACCGGCATCAGCTCCAGGGTGGTGATGCCGAGCCGCTTGAAGTGGTCGATGGCGGCCGGCGTCGCGAGGCCGGCGTACGTGCCGCGCAGGTCCGGCGCGATGTCGGGGTGCCGGCAGGTGAAGCCCTTGACGTGCACTTCGTAGATGACGGTGTCGTGCATCAGCGTGCGCGGCGGATGGTCCCCGTTCCAGTCGAACCAGGGATTGGTGACCACCGACTTGGGCACAAAGGCCGCGCTATCCCGGCGGTCGGGCGTCTCTTCGCGGCCCAGGCGGTAAGGGAAGACCGCGGAGTCCCACTCCACCTGGCCCTCGATGGCCTTGGCGTAGGGGTCGAGCAGCAGCTTGGCGGGGTTGCAGCGCATCCCCTTCCGCGGGTCGTACGGTCCGTGCACCCGGAAGCCGTAGCGCTGCCCGGGATAGACGTTGGGCACGTACCCGTGCCAGCACAGGGCCGTGCGCTCCGGCAGCTGGACGCGCGACTCGCTGCCGCGGTCGTCGAAAAGGCAGAGCTCCACATTGGTCGCCACCTCGGAGAAGATCGAGAAGTTGGTGCCGGTCCCCGCGTAGCTCGCGCCGAGCGGGTAAGGAGTGCCCGGCCAAGCCTCCATTACGAGGCTGCCGTACGGGAAACCGCCGGCCCTCCGTCGCCCGTGCACGCCATCTGCGTCGTCATCTCCTGCGCGCGTTCGGTCACGCACCTCTTGGTGCGCTCCCTCTCGTGCTCGTCGATTCCTAGCATCTGGCGTACCCGGACGCCGGATGACTCGGCGCTGCCCCGTCCGGCATCCTCGGCTCCCTAACCTAGCAGTCCATGGCCAGTTCCAAGGCGCAAGCCTGGGGTCTCGCTCCCGGCTACCACGACATCGAGGGCCGCTGGCGCACGCCCTCGGCCGAGACCGAGCAGGCCCTGCTGGCGGCCATGGGGGCGACCGCCGAGGAGCCCCAGGTGGCGGGCGAGGGACCGCTGGTGGTGCGGGCCGGGGAGCAGGCTGCGGTACTGGAACCTGAGCTGGAGACCGAGGACGGCGCGGTCCTGCAGCTGGACGGCCGCCTGCCCGGCGACCTCCCGCTCGGCTACCACCGGCTGCGGGGCGAGCAGCGCGAGCGGCGGCTGGTGGTCAGCCCCGGCGCCTGCTGCCTGCCCGATCAGCTGCGCGGGTTCGGATTCGCGGTCCAGCTCTACTCGCTCCTCTCGGCCGCCAGCGCCGGCATCGGCGACCTCGGCGACCTGCGCGGCCTCAGCACCTGGGCCGGAGGCGAGCTGGGCGCCCGCTTCCTGCTCGTGAACCCACTGCACGCGCCGCTGCCTGGGCTTCCCCAGGAGCCCAGCCCTTACTACCCCTCGAGCCGGCGTTTTCTGAACCCGCTCTACCTTCGCCTGGACTGGCTGCCGGAATCGGAGCGGGCGCGGCTGAACGCCGCGCCTGAGGTGGATCGGGACCGGGTGCACCAATTGAAGCTGCCGGCGCTGGCAGCCCGCTGGGAGGCCGTGCGGGGCCGCACTGAGCGCGAGCTGCGGGAGTTCCGCGCCGGCAGGCCGGGGCTGCGCGAGTACGCCGTCTTCTGCGCCCTCAGCGAAACCCACGGCCGCCCCTGGCGGGCGTGGCCGCCCGAGCTGCGCCACCCGGCCTCCGCCGCGGTGACCCGCTTCGGGCGCGCGCAGGCGGCTCGCGTCCACTTCCACGAGTGGCTCCAGCTGCTGCTCGAGCGCCAGCTCCAGGAGGCCGGCAGCGGGCCGGCGGGCCTCGTCAACGACCTCGCGATCGGCGTCCACCCCGACGGGGCCGACGCCTGGGCCTGGCAGGACCAGCTGGCGGAGGCAGTCTCGGTCGGGGCGCCGCCCGACCCCTTCAACGCCGAGGGGCAGGATTGGGGGCTGCCGCCCTTCGACCCCTGGCGGCTGCGCGCGGCCGGCTACGAGCCGTTCGTGCAGACGCTGCGGGCGGCCTTGCGGCACGCGGCCGGCATCCGGGTCGACCACGTGATGGGCCTCTTTCGCCTCTACTGGATCCCGGCGGGGGCGGGGCCGGCCGCGGGCGCCTACGTTCGCTACCCGGCGGGCGAGCTGCTCGACATCCTCGCCCTGGAGAGCGTGCGCGCGGGCGCCTACGTGGTGGGCGAGGACCTGGGCACGGTGCAGGACGAGGTACGCGACGAGCTGCGCAGGCGCCGCATCCTCTCCTACAAGCTCCTCTGGTTCGAGCGGCGCGAGCCGGCCGAGTTCCCCGAGCAGGCGCTGGCCGCGCTCACCACGCACGACCTGCCCACGTTGACAGGCGTCTGGTCGGGCAGCGACCCCCTACCCGAGGTCCGCGAGCGCCTCGCCCGGCTGGCAGGGCCCGGCGGCGACGTGCTGCTGGCGGCCTACCGAGCCCTGGCCGAGGCGCCGAGCCGGCTGCTGGCCGCCACGCTGGAGGACGTGACCGGGATGGAACAGCGCCCGAACCTGCCGGGAACCACGGGCGAGCACCCGAACTGGGCGCTGCGCCTGCCGCTCACGCTGGAGGAGCTGAAGGCGGATCCGCGGCCGCGGGCGGTGGCCCGTGCCCTGAGTCGAAACGGACTTCTGCAGTAGGCATATGGCTATTGGCGCTAAATCACGAAATGTGATAGCCTTGCTGTCGCCATGTACGAGCGTCCCCCTGAACAACGGCCGGACGTCATCCGCGAGGAGCGGTACGTCGACGGCGCGCCCGTGCGGCCGCTGACCGCGGCCGAACCGTCAATCATCGATCCCTACAACTACCGGGCGGTGCAGGCCACCTGGTTCGTGGTCGCAGTGATCGTGACGCTGATCGCGATCCGCTTCGTCCTCAAGATGCTGGGCGCCGCGCAGCAGGCGGAGTTCGTCTCCTTCATCTACGGCGTCTCGGCGCCCCTGGTGGCGCCGTTCCGCGGCATCTTCCCGGACACCGCGCAGGGCTTCAACATCTTCGAGGCGTCGGCCCTGGTCGCGATCGCCATCTACCTGCTGATCGGCTGGGGCATCGTGGCCCTGATCAGGCTGCTGACCGCGCCGCGCCGGAGGCACATCGCCCCCTAGCGGCGGTGCCTGATATCCCGGGATATCAGGCATAGATTGGGCGGCGGATGGCTGATATCCCGGGACATCCGCCGTACCCGTCCGGTGAGCAGCACTCGATCGGGCACGGCGACCAGAGCGCGGTCGTGGTCGAGGTCGGCGGCGGCCTGCGCGAGTACCGCGTCGACGGCTTCGACGTTCTCGACGGCTTCCCCGCCGACGGCATGATCCACGCGGCCAGGGGAGCACTGCTGCTGCCCTGGCCCAACCGCCTTCGCGACGGCCGCTATCGCTTCGACGGCGAAGACCACCAGCTGGCGCTGACCGAACCCGCGCGCGGCAACGCCATCCACGGCCTCACCCGTTGGGCCTCCTGGCAACCTCTCAAGTACGCGCCCGACCGCGTGGTCATGGCCCACCTCCTGCACCCGCAGCCGGGCTATCCCTACACGCTGGCACTGAGGGCCGAGTACTCGCTGTCCTCCGCCGGCCTCAGCGTGGCCATCACGGGCCACAACCTGGGCGACCGTCCCGCGCCGTTCGGCGCCGGACAGCACCCGTACCTGCGCGTCGACGAAGGGCTGATCGACTCCGCGCGCGTGCGCTCCCCGGCCCGGCTGCGCTTCCGCGCCGACCGCCGCCAGATCCCGGCCGGCGAGCCCGAGCCGGTGCGCGGCAAGTACGACCTGCGCCGGGGCTCGCGCCTCGGCCGCCGCCGGGTGGACACCGCCTTCACCGGCCTGGAGCGCGACCCCGACGGCCTCGCCCGCTTTGTGATGACCGGCCGCCGGCGCCAGGTGGAGCTGTGGATGGACGGCGGCTTCGAGCACCTGATGGTCTTCACGGGCGACACCCTGGGGCTGGACGAACGCCGGCGCGGCCTCGCCGTGGAACCCATGACCTGCGCGCCCAACGCCTTCCAGAACGGCATCGGCCTGCGCGTGCTGCACCCCGGCGAATCCTTCACCGCGACGTGGGGCATCACGGTCGAAAAAACCTGAATCTGCGTCATAAACCGCCGCGATCCAGCGCGCGGCTAACATCGGGCCCATGAGCGATACGCGAACTCGGCTGCAGGGTGTCGACGGCCTCGAATACCACCCCCTGCAGCGGGTTCGCGAGCTCGGGTTGGGCGACGCCACGCCGCTGCCCATGACCGTCAAGGTCCTGCTCGAGATGCTGCTGCGCGACCTCGACGCGGGCCGCGTCGACGAAGACAGCGTGCGCGCGCTGGGGAACTGGCCCGAGCAGCCGCCGGCCGGCGCCGAGCTGCCGTTCACGCCGGCCCGCGTGCTGCTGCAGGACTTCACGGGCGTGCCGGCGGTGGTCGACCTGGCGGCCATGCGCACGGCCATCGCGGAGGCCGGCGGCCACCCGGAGCGCGTCGACCCGCAGGTTCCGGTCGACCTGATCATCGACCACTCGGTGCAGGTCGACGCCTTCGGCAACGTGCGGGCCTATCACGACAACATCGAGCGCGAGTACGAGCGCAACGGCGAGCGCTACGCGCTGCTGCGCTGGGCGCAGCAGGCCTTCCACAACTTCACCGTGGTCCCACCCGGTATGGGCATCTGCCACCAGGTCAACCTCGAGCACCTGGCCCGCGTGGTGCAGGTGCGCGACATCGACGGCGCCAGGGTCGCCATCCCCGACACCCTGGTCGGCACCGACTCGCACACCACGATGGTCAATGGGGTCAGCGTGCTGGGCTGGGGCGTGGGCGGCATCGAGGCCGAGGCCGCCATGCTCGGCCAGCCGATGTACCTGCCCGCGCCGGTCGTGGTCGGCGTCAAGCTGGCCGGCGCGCTGCCCACGGGTTCGACGGCCACCGACCTGGTGCTGACGCTGACCGAGATGCTGCGCAAGCACGGCGTGGTCGACAAGTTCGTGGAGTTCTGCGGCGACGGCCTGTCTTCGCTGACCGTCTCCGACCGGGCCACGCTCTCCAACATGTGCCCCGAGTACGGCGCCACCTCCGCGCTCTGGCCGATCGACCACCAGACGCTGCGCTACCTGCGCATCACCGGTCGGGACGAGGAGCTGCTCAACCTGGTCGAGACCTACGCGCGGGCGCAGGGCATGTTCCGGGAGGACGGCGACGAGATCCCTCGCTTCAGCGAGATCCTCGAGCTGGACCTGGGCGCCGTCGAGCCGTCGGTCGCCGGTCCCCGCCGCCCCCAGGACCGGGTTTCCCTGCCGCGCGTCTGGGAGAGCTTCGCCGAGGTATTCATGAAGGAAGGCGACCACGACGCGGAGGAGCAGCTGGACCGCTTCAAGGGCGAGGGCGGGTCGATGGACGCCACCCGCAAGCACGAGGCGCGCGAGGGTGGGGTGGCGATCGCCGAGCACACGGAGACCGACGTCAAGGTGCGCGACGGCTCGGTCGTGATCGCCGCCATCACCTCCTGCACCAACACCTCCAACCCCTCGGTGATGATCGCCGCGGGGCTGCTGGCCCGAAATGCCGTCGAGCGCGGCCTGCAGATGCCGCCCCACGTCAAGACCTCGCTGGCCCCGGGCTCGCGGGTGGTCACCGACTACCTCGAGAAGGCCGGTCTCATGGCGCCCCTGGAGAAGCTGGGCTTCTACCTGGTCGGCTATGGCTGCACCACCTGCATCGGCAACTCGGGTCCGCTGGCCTCGCCACAGGTCGAGGAGGAGGTGCAGGTCCACGACCTCAGCGTCGCGGCCGTGCTCTCCGGCAACCGCAACTTCGAGGCGCGCATCCACCCGCTGGTGCGCGCCTCCTACCTGGCCTCGCCGCCGCTGGTGGTCGCCTACGGGCTGGCCGGCAGCATCCGCCGCGACCTCAGCGAGGACGAGCTCGGCCACGACCGCGAGGGGAAACCGGTGTACCTCAAGGACCTCTGGCCATCGGCCGAGGAGGTCGAGAAGACCGTCCGCGAGTGCGTGGAGAAGGAGTTCTTCGACCGCGAGTACTCGACGATCTACGACGGCGACGAGCACTGGAAGCAGATGCGGGCGCCCACCGGCCCCGCCTACGCGTGGGACGACCAGTCGACCTACGTGCGCAACCCGCCCTACTTCGACGGCCTGCAGGCCGAGGCCGCGCCGCTGCTGGACATCGAGGGCGCGCGCGCCCTGGTCATGGTCGGCGACTCGGTGACCACCGACCACATCTCGCCCGCGGGCTCGATCCCGGTCGACTCACCCGCCGGGCGCTACCTGGTCGAGCGCGGCGTCGAGAAGGTGGACTTCAACTCTTACGGCGCCCGCCGCGGCAACCACGAGGTGATGATGCGGGGCACCTTCGCCAACATCCGCCTGCGCAACGAGCTGGCCGAGGGCAAGGAGGGCTACTGGACCACCCACCAGCCTTCCGGTGAGCTGATGACGATCTTCGAGGCGTCGGAGAAGTACCGCGCCGAAGGGGTGCCGCTGGTGGTGATCGCGGGCAAGGAGTACGGCACCGGCTCGTCGCGCGACTGGGCCGCCAAGGGCCCGAACCTGCTGGGCGTGCGCGCGGCCATCGCGGAGTCGTTCGAGCGCATCCACCGCTCCAACCTGGTCGGCATGGGGATCCTGCCCCTGCAGTTCGCGCCCGGCGAGTCGCGGACGTCGCTGGGCCTGACCGGCCGCGAGGCCTTCACGATCCGGGGCGTGGACGGGATCAAGCCCGGGGACGAGGTGGAGGTCGGGGCCGACGGCCGCACATTTACGTGCCGTGCCTTGATCAACAACGACGTCGAGCTGAGCTACCTGCACAACGGCGGCGTGCTCAACCTGGTGTTGCGGCACCTGATCAACAAGTAGTTGCGGGTCGGATTCAGTCTCGACCCCCGGCTCGAGCTCGATC
>Ga0070706_100003709_pt1 | contig 14937 bp, 17 predicted proteins | sample KBSK5501metaG_FD_65476 | JGI IMG/M metagenome (GOLD analysis project Ga0070706, IMG submission 65476) | Corn, switchgrass and miscanthus rhizosphere microbial communities from Kellogg Biological Station, Michigan, USA - KBS K5-50-1 metaG | ecosystem: Host-associated > Plants > Roots >...
CGTTGTTGTAGCCGCCGCTGACGCTGGCCGCGACGACGTTGACGGAGTTGAATTGGCCGCCGCTGACACTATCGGCAATGTAGTAGGCGGAGTTGAATTGGCCGCCGCTGACGCTGGCCGCTTCAAACATGATTGAATCTGCCTCGCCTGCAACGAGTCCGCCAAAAGCAAATTGTCCGAACTTATTCCAGCGTCCGATAATCAAGTTGTGCGACCCGCCACGGTCGCCGGGATTGAGCGGGGAGCTAACCGCAGCTGGGTCCTCGTCATAGCCAATGATCAAATTGCCACGGCCGGTGAGCGATCCCCCCGTCGAGAGGTGATCGTCGGTAGCGCCCGAGCCGCTGACGATATGAATGTTTGCACCCTTAAATGTGATATGTGGCCCGATTACCCCGTTTTCTCGGTTCGGGTCGACACTGACGAAAGGACCAAGTGCGAGTGCGTTATTGGATTGGACCGCTGCCAACTGAGTCTGCAGGGTTTGTACCTGCGATTGGAGTGCAGCTACTTGTTTCTTCAAAGCAGCGATTTCTTTAGGTACTCCTCCCTCGTCCGCAAATGCGGATACAGGTGTTAGAGAGGCTAGAACGCCCACCGATACCACGGAGCAAAAAATCGTCAGCACGCAGGCGCGCCACAAACTGCTTTTTGTCTCAGCACGCGCACATCATTGATTGAGTCAGCGGTTAACCTGCCGCTTATGTCCCTTGTGTCTGCGACGCCAACGGTGGCGCGATTGAGCACTGCGTAGTGCATAGTGGGGTCCTCCTAATTAGCCCTGACCAAGCTTCTGGGCAGGCATGCCAACAGACAAACCTTAAGGCGGCTAGCTTGGTGCTGGACAGTTTCCGCTTGGGTTGTACGAAGATTATGGTCGCTACACAAGACCAACCCTTCACCGCGCACTACTACTATTGGGTGAGAAATGTTTTTCGAGTCGGTAGGCGCGAAAAGTATAGCCAACCTACTGCCGGCTTCCGCCATAGCGATGCGGCCTTGAAGGAAAAGTTGGCAACCTTCATGTTTGCTCTCACTCCTGTTCCGGGAATGCGCGCAGGTATTGAACGGGTGGTTGCAATTCAACCTTGAGCGCTTGGGCGGCATGCAATGGCCAATAGGGATCCCGAAGCATTTGCCGGGCTAAAAGCACAATGTCGGCCTGGGTGGAGCGAATGATTCGGTCCGCCTCCTGTGGGTCGGTGATGAGACCCACAGCTCCGGTGAGAACATTTGTTTCCCGCCGAATCCGCTCCGCGAATGGCACCTGGTAGGCAGGTCCGACGATCACTTTCGCATCTGGAGCCAGACCGCCGGAAGAACAGTCAATCAAATCGACTCCGCGATTGCGCAGGTCTCCGGCAAGCTTGACCGAATCATCGAGCGTCCAACCTCCCTCCTTCCAGTCCGTCGAAGAGATACGGACAAACAACGGCAGACCGTCGGGCAGAATACCGCGCACGGCCTCGGCGACTTCGAGAGTAAGCCGGATGCGATTCTCGAACGAGCCGCCATATTCGTCAGCACGCTGATTCGACAGCGGCGAGTAAAATTCATGGAGAAGGTAACCGTGGGCGGCGTGGATCTCGACCACTTCAAATCCAGCGGCTAGCGCGCGGCGGGTCGCCGCGCCGAAGGCCTGCACGATCAGGCGGATCTGTGCGGTGCTTAGTTCGGCGGGAACAGGGTCGCCGCTGCGAAAGGGTACAGGGCTGGGTGCGACAGTTTGCCATCCGCCCTGCTCCGCTGGGATTGGAGCCCCACCTTCCCAAGGAACACGGCAACTCGCCTTCCTCCCTGCATGGGCAATTTGAATTCCGGGCACAGCTCCGTGCTCTTTAATAAACGCAGCGATTTGCGCCAACTTGTCGATGTGTTCGTCTTTCCAGATTCCCAGATCGGCAGGCGTGATGCGGCCCTGCGGTTCTACGGCAGCGGCCTCGGTCATCACCAGGCCCGCGCCACCGACGGCGCGACTTCCGAGGTGTACCAGATGCCAATCCCAGGCGAATCCATCATGACTTGAGTACTCGCACATCGGAGAGACAGCGATGCGATTGCAGAAATTGACGTCACGAATTTTTATGGGCGTGAATAGACTTGATTCCATAGATACCTTTCTAGCCGGATCCGTAGCAGAACTTGTTGGAATACTCTAAGCAGCCGCGGATCACCTCGCTAGCGGTCGTTGCGCACTGTGGTTTCGAAGTCGCGAATCACCAGTATCTCCCGGCCGCCTTGGAGGTAGATTGGGGTTAGCCCGCGAAAGTTCTGTAACTCCCGACCAGCGTAAGAAACGCTGACGCGATCATGACCACGCGAATTGAGTTGAGCTGGTCCCACTGCCGCCTTTGCTGTCGCCAATCTGGCGTAAGATTCTGGAGATCCCAAGTCTTGACCCGATTATTGATTGGCACCGGTCCGACCACGCTGAAAACAATGATTGCAAGCCAGAGCAACGTCGCGAGGAGCAGCAGAACCGTAGAAAGCGCGGGCCAACGCCAAGTGAGAACTAGAAGAATCAGGTGCAATAAAAAGGTCGCCGCCATCCAGAAGGGCATGATCTTGCCGAATAACCTTGCGAAGACCTGGATCGCCGGAAGAAAGCGCTCGTCATCAGCGCGCGACAATGAGGGATGAATAAAGACACCAATGCTGAATTCGTTGCCCAGAAGAGTTCCGGTCGACAGAATGAGGATCAGAAATAACACCTCCATCGGGCACGATTTTTAAGAAGGAGCTCTTCAAATCGACACAGGTCAAGTATCTGTCACGGAGGCGGAGAAGTCTTTCGTACCGGGAATGGCTATCGAGTTACCACCCAAGCGAGACCAGATTCAAGGGGGTAAACTCTACCTCGGGCACGATTGGACGCTTGTTTGCTTCCGCAGCGCTACGGGGGATTGCCGCCAATGATGCGTAGGTCATTGTGTCCATAATAGTTGGATCCCTTTCCAACGTAATTTAGACCCACTGCCAACATGCCGGTATTACCCGATGGCGTAAGACTCTGTTTCGAGGGGACTTGGCCAGCTCGATAGGCGGTCTCGCAAACAGCGCGGCACCGCACAAGATGACTAAGCTTTGTCTTACGTAAAACTTGGCACCCGCGGTCGCTACCACTCACCAGCACCAGCCGGGTCTGTAGTAATAGTAGCGTGACCCGTAATAATAGCGCGGCCGGTAATAACCGCTGTAATAGTAAGCCCGACGATGATAGTAAGGTCGCCCATAGTAGGGGCGGTAGTACCCACTGTAAGCGGGTTCAGCGGGACCGATGTTATAGAATACAAACGGGAATGGGAGCGGGATTCCGAAGCTTATGCCGTCGGCTCGGGCCGGCAGCGGGGCGACAACCAAGGCGCCAATAATGAGCAAAAGAATGAACGACTTTTTCATCTGACGTGTACCTCCGGGGAGTACCTCCAGTATGCCAGAAATCAGCTGAAAAGGAAAGTCCGGAGCGACTATTCAAGTGATGCCCTGAGCGCCTCCTCAGCAAATTGTCGAATCGCCGCAACCGGCACCGCGCCGGCTTTGCGAGCGAGCTCGCGACCCGCTTTGAAGACGCCCATCAAAGGAATTGCGGTAATTCGAAGCCGTTGGGCCAAGCCCTGCAATTCATCCGTATTCACCTTTACCACCAGCCAACGACCTTGCTCGTCGGCCGCGAATCTGGCTATCTCCGGTGCCACCATTTTGCAGGGTCCACACCAAGGTGCCCAAAAATCCACCAGCACGGGTAAACGAGATTGAGCGGTGATTGCCTCAAAAACAGATTCCTTTTTCACTTCAATCGCTTCTGCAGGCGGACCGAGCTCAGTCTGGCATTTAGCACAGCGGAATTTTTGTCCTAATTGCGGATAAATCAGCCGGTTGCGTTGCCCGCAATTCGGACAGGCAGAAACCAGGCCGCGATCGTCGGCTGCAATCGATTTATTGATCATTGGTCGGGTCGATTAGTTTTGCCGGAGGATTTGATTCGACTCAGATCATTTACAATAACTTTTGCAGGACGAAAGCTCTCATTCCCCTTTTTATACCCCGGCTCCAACGTCTCGAGAACGACATGGTCAGGTTGAGACGGTTCGCAGCGCGTCATAATGGCATCGTGATAATGCGGATCAAATGGCTGGCCGTCGCTCTCTTCCGGTTCGATGCCGTGCTTGTGCAAGAGACGGCTCAGTTGTTGGAGGGTCATCTTTACACCGTGAAGAAGTTGATCGGACGAGGCGGACGCCTCGCTGCGCACGGCGCGCTCGAGGTTGTCGATAATTGGTAACAATTCACGGATAAACGCCTCTTTTTGGGCAGCAGCGCGGCGCTCACTCTCTTTCGCGATCCGCTTGCGATAGTTGTCAAAGTCAGCAGCTAGCCGCAGGTATCGGTCTTTCTCAGCGACAAGATCTTTTTTCAGCGCACTCGCCTCGGCATTTGCGTCAGCATCACCCGAAGCATCGCTCGACTCCGTCCTGTTTTGGTCGCGGTCCATATCGTATTCACATTAGATAAAAGCTGGGATTCGAGTCTTGGCGAGAAGTTCTTTTTGCTTGTTAGCATGCAAAAGGACCACCGTCTTTGAGGTCGCGGTGGGGAAAGGTGGCGAGTGCAGACTCAGAAATCAGAATGGGCACCGGATCGGGCCGAGAGCTCGGCATGGCCAGCCACGAAATCCGCATGAGGACGAAAGTGGCCTGAACGAGTGTGAGTAAAACCCGAGGGCTCTCCGCACTGGCACTCAATTGAACTAAAAGCCGAGATCGCTTAACCCTGGATGGTTATCCGGGCGGCGGCCCAAAGGCCAATGATACTTGCGCTCTGATTCTCGAATCGGAAGATCGTTGATACTAGCCAGGCGCAAGCGCATCAGACCATCGTCGTCGAATTCCCAATTTTCGTTGCCATAGGAGCGGAACCAGTTTCCGGAATCATCGTGCCACTCGTAAGCAAAGCGTACAGCGATGCGATTGCCAGCGAAGGCCCATAGCTCTTTGATCAGCCGGTAGTCTAGTTCCTTTGCCCATTTGCGCGTAAGAAAGGCGACGATTTCTTGCCTGCCATTAAGGAATTCTGAACGGTTTCTCCATCGAGAATTTGGCGTGTAGGCCAAAGCTACTTTTTCAGGATCGCGAGAATTCCAGGCATCTTCCGCCAAGCGAACCTTCAGCGTGGCAGTTTCATGAGTGAATGGTGGCAACGGAGGACGTGTCGGCATAACGGTTTGTTAGCAATCAAAAATCGAACTAGCTATTTGAGGCCCTTGTTCTTGATGAAGGCCCCAGTCAGGTGAATGACTCTGTAAGCCTAGCCTCGGCCGGACTAGGTTTTCAGCTTTTTTGTCAACGTGATGTTTGCCTTAAGCACACGGGAAACCGGACAGCCGGCCTTTGCCTGGTCCGCAAGTTCTTCAAATTTCGCAGCATCAATTCCGGGCACCCGACCGCTTAAGTCGAGATGAACCGTCGTGATCGTCCAATTGCCTTCAACTTGTTCCAGCGTCAGCGTAGCTTGGGTTGACAGCTCTTCGGCCGTGAATCCGGCGTTGCCCAGAAAAGCGGATACCGCCATGGTAAAACAACCCGCATGAGCAGCGGCAATCAGCTCTTCCGGATTCGTGCCGATGCCGTTCTCAAATCGCGTCGAAAACGAATATTGGGTTTGATTCAATACGCCACTTTGCGTGGAGACAGCCCCGTGGCCTTTTTTGAGATCTCCATGCCAAACTGCGGATGCGGTACGTTTCATAATTTTTTTGATGGGTTGTATTAGCCTCAAAGCTTACACGACAAGGCGCGGCAGTCCCAAATAATCAGTCCATTGCAGCTGGTTGGCCTTAGCGCTTTGACCCTCGTTTATTGCGTCGGGATTACGGACGGCCCGGCTCACACCTCGGGACTTTTGAAAAATTGAGTGATTTTATCAGGCCAATGAATAGTCTTTATATCTGTGCACGTGATCGATCTCGACCTCGATCTGCTTCGCTGTTTCTTAACAGTGGTGGAAAGTGGCGGGTTTACACGGGCCTCGAAGCGGCTTCATCTGACACAATCGGCCATCACACTGAAGATCAAACGATTGGAAGACTTGCTCGAACGACGTCTCTTTTTTCCAACCAGCAAGCCGCTAACATTGAGCCCGGAAGGCGAAGTGGTGCTGGGCTACGCGTCCCGCCTTTTGGACTTAAACCGGGAGATGATCGAGCGCGTCGTCAAGCCGGCGGAAATCGAGACCCTTCGCTTGGGAATCGTTGAGCACTTCGGTTATCACTTCTTTCCGGTCTGGCTTTCGGAGTTTAAGAGAGTGTGGCCAAATGTGCGGCTAGTCACCGAAATGGGTATGACACCCGACTTGCTCAGGGGAGTGGAAGAAGAACGGTTCGATTTGGTCATTGCCACAGCGGGTTATACGGCCATGGCGCAGTACAAAATGGCATCGGCGCTGCAAGAACAGCATCTCCAGAAAGAAACGCCCGTCTGGGTGCAGGCGGAGAACTCGAAAATCGACCCGAGAAAGGACCCGCTTCCGCTGGTCATGTTTGGTTCCCGTTGCAGGTTCCGGCCAATGGGACTGCAGGCGTTGCGGAACGCCGGTCGCTCGTGGGAGATTGTCTTCGACGGGGCCAGCCTGCCGTCTGTGCAAACAGCAATACAAGCCGATCTCGGTCTTTCGGTCCTGGCCCCAATTTCGCTGATTCCCGGAATTGAAATTGTTGATAAAAACGCGGGGCTTCCGCCACTTCCGGCCTCAGACCTGGCGTTTTACAGCCGCGAATCCCCTTCCCATCCAATGGTCGAAAGACTGATTTCGTTTATCGCCAGCGCGGTTGCGCGTTGGCAGAATGAGGCGAATCAACCTGGCGCTACGCTGTTTCCAAATCCAATGGGTGCCTACTCTTTGACCAAATACGCGTAGTACATTCTTGGTCATGCGGCTACCCGATCTAGACCTCGACCTGGTGCGCTGCTTTGTTACAGTGGTCAGAACCGGTGGATTTACGCGGGCTTCGAAGGAGCTTCACCTTACACAATCGGCGATCACGTTGAAGATCAAACGATTGGAAAGCCTGCTCCAACGGCGTCTGTTCTTGCGAACGACTAAGCCGCTGGAGCTCAGCCCGGAAGGCGAGATCGTGATGGGCTATGCTTCCCACCTTTTGGACCTCAACTTGGAGCTGTTCCAGCGCCTCGCTAAGCCAAGGGACAGCGGCGTGCTCCGTTTGGGAATCGTGCAACACTTCGGGTATCATTTCCTTCCAGTCTGGCTATCGGAGTTTAAAAAAGATTGGCCAGGCGCTCGGCTTATAACCGACATGGGCATGACGGCCGACTTGCTCAAGGGACTGGAAGAAGAACGGTTCGACCTGATTATTGCCCCCGCGGGTTACACTACAGTCGCACAATCCAAAATGGCATCGATGTTCCAGGAGCAATACCTCCAGAAAGAACCCCTCATCTGGGTGCAGGCAGAGAGATCGAAGATCGATGCGACGAAGGACCCGCTGCCATTGGTCACTTTTGGCCCGCTATGCCGATTCCGACCTATTGCTCTGGAGGCCTTGCGAAAGGCGGGCCGCTCATGGGAGATAGTCTATGACAGTCCCAGCATCTCATCTGTGCAAATGGCTGTGGAAGCCGACCTTGGTCTGTCGATCCTCTCACCATTTTGGCTTGCTCCGGGAATTGACATTGCCGGCAAAAAGGCAAGGCTTCCGCCGCTTCCGACTTCAGACCTGGCGCTCTACTTCCGCAAATCCCCTCCTCAGCCCTCGGTCCAAAGGTTGGCTTCTTTCCTCGCTAATAGGGTCGGCCGTTGGGAGAATGAATCCCGTCAAGCGCTCAGCGCACGCTCTATTTAGGTATGGCCCTGTAAGGGCCCCAGAAATCGTACTCGTCCTCGCGCGACGGCGCCTACTTATCTGTCCACGAAAAAGCGGACAGATCAGGTGGGCATAAAAGCCGCTGCAAGTATTCAACTAGTACGCGGAGACATTCCAAGTGGAATCTTACGGGGAGACAGGGTTCGGTTTGGTGTATCCATCGTTAAGGATCACGATGAAATTGACGAGATCGTCCTCCTGTTGAGAACTGAGCTGGAGATTGCCGATCTGGCCGTTCGACTCGGTCACGGTAGTCGCCTGGGCCGGTGTAACTCCTGCGACGTTCTGCACGTTCTCGAGGACCTCGGGTTGCGGGAATAGCGCGGTGTAGCCGTCAGGTGGACCCTTGCGCAGGTCGAAGGCTATCTCCTTGCCGTTGGTGTCCACGGCGATGTTTCGCTTGTTGTAGAAGTGGACGACATCTTTGAGACTCTTGAAGACCCCGTTGTGCATGTAAGCCTTCACAAACTGTGTCGATGGCCGCTTGTCCGTGCCGCGCATACTCGGCGTCTTGAACAGGCCGCGGAACGTGGGGATATCGCCCGGAACATTCTTGTAGAATCTGGTCCCATCGGGCGCCGGATTGGGATTGGAACCAAGACCGTAATCGATGTACTTGGTCCCAAGCGAATTATACCCGTGGGGATTGGATTCCTTATCGGTCTGCTGGTAGTAGGGATTGCCGATGTTCCTCGGGACGCCGATATTCGCATAACAGTACATGGTGAACGTATTTTTTCCCCGCGTCATCGCCTGAATCGCGGGTACTGCTGCGGAGGAGTGACACTGAAAGCATTGGGCTTGGCCGAAGTACAATTGCCTCCCGCGTTCCTCGGATGCGGAGAGTGTGTACAAATTCTTCGGCGGCGTACCGTATTTGGAGGCATCGTATTTCGAACTGAACGCGCAGACTTCCCCCGAGGACTGGTAGGCAGCCAGTGCCTCACCAAAGAGTTCGTAGAGCTGCTTGGGAGTGTACTTTTGGAAGGCATCCTGGCCATACACTTGCTTGAATAGCGGGGTATATGGCCGGTTTGCGAGCTTCTGAACGAGGAGTGGCGAATATCCACCACTAGCGGGCGTATATGGTCCTTCGGGAGTGTTCGCCATCTCGTTCGGATTGATGGGCGGTTGTAGCCCCTGCTTGGCGAGATCGGGAACGCGACCATCCCAGAAATTGCCGCCCAGCCAAGTTCGTAGGTTGGGATCATAGTAGGGCCCCTCGGGACTGAACGCGGCGTAAAGATAGCTCTGAGGCTTACGATCACTGAACCGGCCGGGTACAACGCCCGGTTGCGGGCCCGAGAACGCGTTGATTTCCGAGTTGGGCCCCGTATAACCTGTCTCGGCGACGTGGCAGGTTGCGCAGGCGTAGCCCGGAGGATTCGATAGCGTGTTGTCGTAAAGCATCAACTTCCCGAGCTTCTCCTGCGGGGTGAGTTCGACGATATCCCGCGGCGGGTGTGGAGCGGGAAGTGGCCCGCCCAACACATCCGCGCGGGCATAGTCGTATAGCAGGAGGACCGTGCCCACCAGCGCACCGCAAAGACTAAGCAGCGTGACGCAAATAATCCGTCGTCTTCTCACGAGCGCTGGACCCTCTTGATTCATTGTGCCGGTATTTCGGTCGCAAGAACTCTATTTTAAAGAGCTCTCAACATCTATAGCCCAAACGCCCCTCTTTCTTCTCTTGGTTCTCTCTCACGTCAGGTCGTATTCTACACCAGTCCGCAATTTCGGGACACCTCACGCCTACACTTCTCGAGGACGAGGTCGAGTTCGAGTTCGAGAACCCAATGCTTGTCGCGCCGCGACAAGAAAATCAAAGCCGGCGGCGGCGTCACCCTGGCTTTTGATCTGTAGCCGCTTCGCGGCTACAGCGGCACGTTCAGTTGCACGCCGAACACGACTTGGTTAGTAGCACCGTGGTAGCCGCGGGGATTGATGATGTATTGAAGATCCGGTTGAACGGTCCAGCCGTGATAGAGATCGAACGAGTAGAAGATTTCTCCGACGTACTTATCGTGCCAATGAATAATTTTTATTTCCGTGCACACTGCCGCGTGTGAACCGATCGAGACAAGGATCGGTCATCCGCAGCACGATAAGGAATATTCATTCCCGCGATAAAATCACTCAATTTCTCAAGGGTCCCGAAGTGTGGTTTGCTGTGGTCGTGCAAATACCAGCCCCTTATAAATGGCGTGAAGATTCGTTCTTAACGTTTCCTCTCGCCTAAGCAACAGAATTTCAAAGAGATTCAATATGGATACAACCCAACAACCCGTCGCCATCGTCACCGGCGCTTCCAGCGGAATCGGCCTTGGCCTCACACAGTCGCTGCTTGAACGCGGGTGGCGTGTCGTCGCCACCGCTCGCTCCATGAGCAAATCCAAGGAGCTCAAGCCTTCAACTGATCTCGTCCTGATAGATGGAGACGCCGGGCATAAGGAAACCGCGGTCAAGGTAGTGGACGTCGCTCTCAAGCATTTTGGCCGTGTTGATCTGCTGGTCAACAATGCCGGAATCTACGTCGCGAAGGCGTTCACCGACTACACCGAAGAAGACTACAACCTGGTGATGAATACCAATGTCGCCAGCTTCTTCTACATGACGCAGCAGGTGATTCCGCAGATGAAGAAGCAAAAGTCGGGGCATGTGGTCGACATCTCCGCGGTCGTTGCAGATCAACCCAGCAGCGCTGCGCCCGCAGTTTTGGCCGTGCTGTCGAAGTCGCCTATGCCGGCTGTGAATAAGGCGTTGGCGCTGGAGTACGCGGCGAATAACATCCGGTTCAACACAGTGTCGCCCGGCGTCATTAACACACCGATGCACGCCAACGATGATCATGCCGCCCTGGCGAAGTTTCATCCGCTCGGTCGAATGGGCGAGATTTCTGATATCGTCGACGCGGTGCTCTATCTCCAGAACGCTACGTTCGTAACCGGCGAAAACATTCGAGTGGATGGAGGGGTCCATGCCGGTCGATAATCATTCCAGCGTTGCCCAACCAGGTTCGCGCTTGCGCGAGCTCGGTCTGGTGCTTCCACAAGCGCCATCTCCTTTGGGGGCTTACGTCGAGGTGTCTCAGGTTGGATCCCTGCTTTTTTTAAGCGGCACATTGCCGCTTATTGATCGCAAGCTCGTGATCTCTGGGCGGCTCGGCGCGAACCTTTCGGTTGATCAAGGTCGCCAGGCTGCTCGGTTGGCTGCATTAAATGCCCTGGCAGCCGCCCAGGAATACCTCGGAGATCTAAACAGGCTTAAAAAGCTCGTGAAACTCTCTATCCAGCTCGTGACGACAGAGGAATTTGTTGAGCACGCCGCGGTCGCTGATGGTGCATCCGATCTGTTCGGCCAACTCTTCGGTGCTAAAAACGGTCATGCGCGGGTGGTGTACGGTGTTCAAAGTCTACCAATCGGCACGCCTGCTGTGGTGGAAGTCATCTTCGAGATCATATGAAACGGGCCTCGATAATCCTTGTTGGAGTCATCCTCATTATGAACATCACAAATGCTTTCGGCGAGGTTTCCTACCGCACAGTCCGGGTCGATGATCTCGATATTTTCTATCGAGAGGCCGGGCCGAAAGACGGACCTACGATTCTGCTCCTGCATGGGCTGCCATCATCCTCCCGGATGTATCAGCCGCTGTTGGAATCGGACCTGGCTAATCAATATCATCTGATCGCACCAGACTATCCCGGCTTCGGACATTCGTCCTGGCCCGACCACAAAAGTTTCGCTTACACCTTCGATCATCTGGCGAAGGTAATTGAAGACTTCGGAGAGCAACTGCATCTGGATCGCTACACCCTGTTCATGCAGGATTATGGCGGTCCGGTTGGTTTTCGCATGGCCTTAGCTCATCCCGAAAGAGTTCAGGCAATGATTATCCAAAATGCCGTCTCGCACGAAGAAGGCCTTTCTCCTCTTTGGGCCGTGCGGCGAGCGTTCTGGCAGGACCGGTCGGCTCATGAGGTGGAGGTGCGCACCAACCTGTTGTCCCTTGAAGCAACCCGGAAACGGCATGTCGGCACTTCGCCGGATCCGACGCGGTACAACCCCGATTTGTGGGTAGACGAGTATTACTTCCTGAACCAGCCGGGACAGGGTGATATTCAATTGGACCTATTTTACGACTATCAAAATAACCTCAAGTCCTACCCGAAATGGCAGCAGTGGCTTCGCGACAACAAGCCGCCGCTCCTTGTTCTTTGGGGGCGCTACGATACTTCGTTTACCGTAGCCGGTGGAGAAGCGTATAAGAAGGATGATCCTCGTGCCGAGGTACACATCCTAGACGCCGGGCACTTCGCGCTGGATTTGCAGCCGACGGAAATCATCCGTATCACTCAGGACTTCATGGCGACTAAAGCCAGAGTATCGGGCGATACGAAGGTCGAATAGATTCACCTCCGCGCGGGCCAAAAAATCTAAACAGAAGATCGCAAAGAACACGAAGACAGAGAAAATTTGATACCCTCTTCTTTGCGATCTTCTGTTTAGATCTCTGATCTTGTTTTTCCGATGTTCTTGCCGCAATCAAAACCATTGTCTTCTCAAACCTAATCTCGAGAAACCCGCGCAAAAACTGGCGGTCATCTACTAGCTTTTGACTCCTCCGTACCGACTCCGATTTCGAGCCAGTCCAGATCTTGCTCAATCCGATGAAAGGCATCGTCACCGATCTCATTATTAGCGCGCATCGCGAGAACCGCTTGTCGAGCAGCCTGGAGAGCGGCACGATAGATTTCGCTACGACCAGCATAGATTGTCGGTACGTCAGCGTCTCCCCTGTCGTATCCCAAGCGAACCTTGAGCTCCTTCCGGACGACCTGAGCCGCTGGTGAGCTGTCCTGCGCGAAGCTCTCAAGTCCCACCCGCAAGGCGCGTTCACGCGCAGATCTCACTTCTCGGCTGACCGGATCTTCGTCCTGCAGATTCAGCGCGCGTAAGAGAGGCTTGAGCGTGAGTCCCTGGATCGCCAGCGTGCCGAGCACGACCGAGAACGCGGTCAACACGATTAGATCACGATACGGGAACGCGGCGGGCAGTGCCATTGCCGCAGCGAGAGAGACAATGCCTCGCATGCCGGCCCAAGAAATAACTAAGCCGCTTCCAATGGTCGGCCGCAGCATCGGGCGCGGCGGATGAAAGCCGAATTGGAGGTTTCGCCATCTGAGGACTGCATTAAAGAACATGTGCCAGACCAGGCGGACGACCATCACGGCAAGCAAGACAGCGCCAGCGAGAACGAAGTATTGGCTCCGGTCCCCTGCTCCCAAGCTTTCGAGAATTGGCCGAATTTGCAGTCCGATAAAGATGAACGCCAGGATGTTTAGAGCGAAGACAACCGTCTCCCATACCGCATATGTTGGTAGGCGTATATACGCAGGAGTTCGCCCGGGCGCGATGCGCGCAACCGTAATAGCGAAGCAGACCATCGTCAATACACCTGAGAGCCCAATGCGATCCGCCAGTATCCAGACACCAAACGTGCTCAGGAACTGAACGATTATCGCACTCGGTACGTGCCGGATATGTGCATTTAGCTGAAGTACCAGCCACCCAAGGATCGGGCCCACTACAATGCTGCCCGCAACCGCGAATAGGAAGGTCGGCGCAACCGCTCCAATGGAGAAACCGCCAGCTGCGATGGCCCCAACAGCAAGCCGAAAGATCAGCAACGCACTGGCGTCGTTCAGCAAGCTTTCGCCTTCGAGAATCGTGAGGATGCGATGAGGCGGCCGTAGCGGACGAAGCACGGCAGTTGCCGCTGCCGCGTCCGGGGGAGCGACTACTGCTCCGAGCGCAATCGCGGCTGCCCACGGCATTGTCGGTATGAGCGTGTGGGCGACGAAGGCGACGGCGACGGTTGTCAATCCGACCGCGAATACGACCAAGCTGGTGACCGGCGCCCAATTATCCTTTAGATCTCTGAGCGACGCATCGTAAGCCGCGTCGAGTAATACCGGTGCAACGAACAGCGCCAGCGCAAGTTCTGGAGGGACGGTAAAAGAGGGCGCGCCAGGAAGAAACGCGAGCAGCGCACCGCCGACCGCCAGGAACACCGGATAAGGTGCCCCAACGCGGCGCGCCAATGCAGCCAGGATCACTGCTGCGGCGAACAAAACAAGAATCTGCTCTAGTCCACCCACAGAAGCCCAGATTGACGGCTCGATCCGAATTTGGAAATGCGGAAGTTGAGGGGGTGAGTGCGAGTGTGAGTGCTGGTGTTAGTTGGTTTTCGGTTTTCCGTTTCCAGGTTGCGGTTGAAACGAATCACACAATTGCCCGAGGATTTTCACGCAGACGCAGGAAAGCACTTTAAATCCTCAGGGTCGTACAGATCAGCGATAAGTCAGCTGCTCCAGCTTTTCCGGATACCGAGCTCCTTGCACCGCAATTTTTGAAGCAGCGCTATCGATTTCATGGAGATCCTCGGAAGTGAGCTCGAGCGCAACAGCGCCGAGATTCTCCTCCAAGCGATGCAGCTTCGTGGTCCCTGGGATTGGAACGATCCATGGCTTCTGTGCGAGCAGCCAGGCAAGCGCGATCTGAGCAGGTGTCGCATTCTTCGATTTTGCGATCTGACCGAGCAGATCGACTAGCGCCTGATTCGCTTTGCGGGCTTCCGGTGTAAAGCGAGGGAGCGTGTTACGAAAGTCAGAGCTATCGAACTTTGTGTTTTCGTCCACCTTCCCGGTAAGGAATCCCTTGCCGAGAGGACTATATGGAACGAAGCCGATGCTAAGCTCCTCTAAGGTCGGCAGCACCTCTGCTTCAGGACGCCTCCACCACAGCGAGTATTCGCTTTGCACGGCGGTTACCGGCTGAACGGTGTGTGCTCGACGAATCGTCTGTGCGCTTGCTTCAGAAAGACCGAAGTGTTTGACCTTGCCCTGCTGGGCCAAGTCCTTCACTGCGCCGGCGACATCTTCGATTGGCACCTCTGGGTCAACCCGATGCTGATAAAGCAAGTCAATAACATCGGTCTTGAGTCGTTTGAGCGAGCCTTCAACTGCCTCCTTGATATGCTGGGGACGGCTATCCAGGCC
>Ga0070706_100003712_pt1 | contig 14930 bp, 14 predicted proteins | sample KBSK5501metaG_FD_65476 | JGI IMG/M metagenome (GOLD analysis project Ga0070706, IMG submission 65476) | Corn, switchgrass and miscanthus rhizosphere microbial communities from Kellogg Biological Station, Michigan, USA - KBS K5-50-1 metaG | ecosystem: Host-associated > Plants > Roots >...
ACCAAAAGGCTCGCCGGAACGCCGCGCGCTCGGGGTTGCCGGCGACGATCCACGCGCGGTGGACGTGGTGGCGGAACTCATCGAGCGCATCGGGTACGACGCCGTGCGGTTCGACCGCCTGAGCGCGGGCCACCTGCTCGAACCAGGGGGCCCTGTCTTCGGTGTGTCGTTGCACCAAACCGAGTTTGAGCTGGCTGTTCGCGCCGAGGCAGCGTAGGCCAGCTCCGGCTCGCCCAGACCCATACCAGAAGGAGAGTATTGACATGACAGCAACACCGTCGGGTGCTGCACCCGTGCAGTTCCCACTTACCTTCGGCCTCGACACCTTCGGCGATGTCACGCACGACGAGGATGACCGCCCACTCTCGCACGCTCAGACCATCCGGAACATCGTCGAACAAGGGGTCCTTGCCGACCAGGTCGGCGTGGATTTCTTCGGGATTGGCGAACACCACACCGATGACTTCCCGCTGTCGGCCGGCGACGTGGTGCTCGGCGCAATCGCTGCGCGCACCTCCCGCATCCATCTCGGGTCGGCCGTCACGGTATTGAGCTCGGACGATCCGGTCCGGGTGTTTCAGCGCTACTCCACGCTCAACGCCATCTCCGGCGGGCGGGCAGAGGTCATCCTTGGACGAGGCTCCAGCATCGACTCGTTCCCTCTCTTCGGCTACGACCTTGCCGACTACGAGGAGCTCTTCGAGGAGAAGGCTAGCCTATTCGCTGAGCTCGTCAAGGGCGGGCCCGTCACCTGGGAGGGCAAAACCCGCGCGTCGCTCTACAACCAGGATGTTGTGCCGCACACCGAACCGTTTCCGGTGTGGATCGGTGTCGGCGGAAGCCCTCAGTCGGTCATCCGCGCCGCACGCCTTGGCTTCTCGCTGATGCTCGCTATCATCGGCGGATCCCCGGTGCGATTCGCGCCTTTCTCACAACTGTTCCTGAAGGCCCTGGAGCGTTTCGGGCGCCCTCCGTTGCCGGTGGGCGTGCACTCGCCGGGTCATGTCGACGTGACCGACGAGAAGGCACGCGAAGAGTTCTGGCCGCGCTACCGGGAGGTCATCCGCAGCGTCAGCAAGACCCGCGGATTCGCCATCCCGACCAAGGAATCCTTTCTTCATGAGGTTGGGCCGGGGGGAGCGCTCTACGTGGGGTCGCCAGAGACCGTCGCCCAGAAAATCGCTGCAAATCTCACCGCTCTCGGCGCGACCCGCTTCGACCTGAAATACGGTATGGGAGGTCTCTCGCATCAAGCCCTCATGACCAATATCGAGCTTTACGGCACACAAGTGGTCCCCCGCGTTCGCGAACTCCTGGTGTAAGCGCAAGGTCGCCGCTCCTCATCGTCGATTGCGGCATTACATTCATCTATCCATTTGTCTTGCCGCAATATCCCTTCTTCTTTGCGAAGGTGCTTGGGTATAGCGCGGCACAATTTGGTGTCATTGTCAGTGTCTACGGTCTGGCGCTGGCAGCTTCTCCCATGCTCCTGGGACGCATCAGCGAGGTTTTTTCTAAAAAGCTGCTCATCGTCCTCGGCAGCCTGCTATATTCTGCTCTGAATGTGGGCATGCTCTTTCTCCATCAGTATACACTGCTCATCGGAGCAGCAATGGTGACGGGAATAGGGAATGCGCTGCTCATTCCGGCTCTGAGCACCATCTATCTCGGCGTTACAGCAGAGCAAAATCGCTCTCAGGTGATGGGGATACGAGGAACAGCCATTTCTCTTGGCACATTACTCGGTCCGTTGGCGCAGGCCTTAGCCAGTCCCTGGATCACACCACAAATGACGTTCGCAATTGGTATCGCACTCTCATTCGTGATTACTCTTCTGGCCTTTGTCGTGTTGAAGCCCCGATTCACGCACGAGTCACTCTATAGAAGAGTAACCTGAGAGGTTACAGCACCACGTGCACCTGCTCACTGAGTGAGGGTTCGAATTGGTTACGCCTCCCTGCCAATCTCCTGGAGAACGGAAGAGCATAAAGCGTATAATAGAGTAGCAAATCAAGGTTGTATTCGGCGAGATGTAAGAAGAGTAAAAGGAGTGTTCTCAGGAAGGTGACCCCATGGCACAGCAACAGCATCTTGATCTCTTAAAGCAGGGAGTGCGCCTCTGGAATCGCCTGATGCATACGTATATAGACGTTGCCCCTGATCTCACCAACGCTGATTTAAGCGAGGCAAAGCTCAACAGAGTTGATTTCAGCAGAACAGATTTAAGAGGAGCCAATTTGCAAGGGGCCCATCTTCGTGGCGCCCAATTGAGTTATGCCTGGCTTGAGGGAGCGGATCTGCGCAAGGCGGATCTGCGTGGAGCCTTCTTGAGAGAGGTGACCCTGAACGGAGCCCGGTTGGGCGAGGCAAAACTGCAAGGTGCGTGCCTGGCGAAGGCGAATTTGAGCGAGATCGATTTGAGTCAGATGCATCTGTATGAAGTCGATTTGAGCGATGCGAACCTGAGTCATGCGAATCTCACTGCCAGTCTTCTGACCAGAGCCAATCTGGCCGGGGTGAATCTGCAAAGCGCCAACCTGACCAGAGCCTCGTTAAGTGAAAGCAATCTCAGCGGTGCGCATCTCAAAGCGGCGAACCTGAGCGGCGCTTTTCTGTCGAAGGTTGATCTGTGGGGAGCCGACCTGAGCGAGGCGGATGTGAGCGAAGCGCACTTCAAGCAGGTCAATCTGAAACATGCTCACCTCACGCGCGCGAATATGAGAAGGATTTCCCTGTCTGATGTGCATTTCATCCTCACGCACCTTGATGAAGCGGACCTGAGTGAAGCGACGCTATGGACGGTGGTTTTTGCTGATACCAATTTGAGTACCGTCAAAGGACTGGAGAGCGTACGGCCATTCGAGCTGTTTTTTGACGTTGCGACGCTCTTGCATTCTCAGGGGAAGCTTCCAGAGAAGCTTTTGAGTGGTGCGAATGTCCCTGCTTCTCTGATGCCGCTTCTGCTTTCACTACCGGATAATTCAGCTACACAATAGCTGCTACTCAACCCGGGGTGGCCCCTGCCTCATGCGCGTACGCACTACATCGCTACTCGCGGCGGACCACCTGGACTCCATCCACCAGGTAGCACCTGCATCAGCATACGCGCGCACGATTGCAACCGCTTGCTCATAGTTATCTCCAGGCGTTTCCCCCTCCATCACGATATCAAAAGGCGTGCTTTGCGTGCGCCGCTCAGTAATATACGCCTTCATCGCCTGGATATCCGCGGGCGTGATGTCTGCGAAGGACCCGTCCGCGTTCAATTTGGCAGGAAGCAATCCATCGTAGCGCAGGACGCGCCGCATGGATTTCGTGCTCGGCCAGGCGCCCACCACCCAGATAGGGATTCTGGGCTTTTGCACAGGTGGTGGCAAGAAAGTCATCTCCTCCATGTGATAGTGTTTGCCATCAAAACTGAAAGGCTGTCCGCTCCATAACCCGCTGAGAATATCCAGGCTTTCATCCAGCAGCTCTGCCCGCACCTTGCGATCTGTCGCTTCTCTCACCTTTGCGAAACCGCCGTCATCGAGTGCTCCCAACCCGACCGGCAGGACGAGCCGCCCATTGGACAGGTGGTCAAGTGTCACGGTCTCGCGGGCAACTTTCCACGGACGCCTCCGTGACAGCGGCGTCAGTATAGCCCCGATGCGAACGCCTTGAGTGTGCAAGGCGATTGCTGCTAATACAACCCACGGATCATACATAAGCCCGGCATCTTTGATATAAATCCCATCCCAATAAAACACGCCATCCCATCCCACCGTTTCTGCCTCATGAGCAAGCTCAACGATAGTCTGTAGGTCGCCGCCTGGAATAATGAAGCCGTAACGCATAAGCAACTCCTCTTGCGAAGCTTTTTTAAGTTCAGTAAGAGGAGTATACGCAACGATTCTTGACACCTTATGTCATATTTCTAATCAAGTGAACTTCATCAATTGGTGCTTTTCCAGGATGTTACCGATTCCAGCACACATAACGTGCTAGTTGTATGAACCAGTACACAGCGCAAGACAACATATCAGGACTTCAACCAATCGATTTAGTCGCCCCTGTTATTACCATTGGGCGCCTTCCCAATAATACAGTTGTCCTGGATCATCCGCAGGTCTCCGGTTATCATGCCCGCCTGGAGCGCGTGCGCGGGGATGGCCACCGCATCGCTGATCCGGGCAGTACGAATCACGTTTATGTCAATGAACAGCCTGTCAGGGTCAGAGCACTCAATCCGGGTGATGTCATTCGTATCGGCCCATTTAGGCTTACATATACAGGCAATCAACTGGTCCCGCAGGACGAGAGTTACAGCATCCGCGTTGATGCAATTCATCTCAAGTCCACCGGGAGCAAGCATACCCTCCTGCTCAATGATATCTCCATCGACATTCCAGCGCGCGCCTTTGTGGCCATTGCAGGCAGTTCTGGAGTCGGCAAATCAAGCCTGTTGAATGCGCTAAGTGGTGTCCTGTCGGCGCAGAGGGGTGCTGTGCTCTACAACGGCCAGGATTACTATGAAAATCTTGATGCTTTCAGCACCCAACTCGGCTATGTCCCGCAGGATGATACCATCCATCAGGACCTGACCGTCCGGCAGGCCCTCTACTATACTGCCAGGATGCGCCTGCCCAAAGATTTCACTAAAGCCCAGATCAAACATCGTATTGACGAGGTACTTGACGAAGTGGAGATACAGCACCGGCGCAACTTCATGGTCAGAAGGCTTTCAGGGGGAGAACGCAAGCGCGTTTGTATCGCCCTGGAACTTCTAGCTAACCCTAGTATTTTCTTCCTGGACGAACCGACTGCTGGCCTGGACCCCGGCCTGGAACGCAAAATGATGCAACTCCTGCGTAAACTGGCGGATAAGGGTCATACCATTGTCCTGGTAACACATGCTACCAACAACATTTACTACTGTGATTCCGTGTGCTTCCTGGCACAGGGTGGTCGCCTTGCCTTTTATGGAACACCTGCTGAAGCTCTGGCCTATTTCGGTACGAAAGACTTCGCCGAAATCTACAATACCCTGGAGCCAACTGCTGAAAATAAAAAGCAGGTACAGCAAAACTTTGAAAGTTCCCCGTACTTCCAGCGCTATATACGCGAACCTATCGACCGCGAACTCGCGGGGCATGACCCGGCGCTTGAAAAAACAATGCCTGTTAAACGACACAGGCGCGGTCACTCTTGGAAGCAGTTCTCGCTTCTCACCAGGCGCTACCTGCATCTGCTTCTACATGATGTGGGCAACCTGCTGGTGTTACTCCTGCAGGCACCCGTCATAGGCCTGATCCTGTTCTACCTGGCTGGAGCTGGCACATTCAACTCAACCAGTATCACCATATGTCCCCTGAGAGCTAACCCGGTAGCCAACTCAGGTCCAATCGTGTCAATCGACTGCCAGCGCGTTGTGGACCTGCTCAACACACCGCGAGGGAAGCTTTTCGCTCAGCAGCAGGGTGAATCTCCACAGCAATTGCTGCAGAATGCCATTACTCCCAACTCTGGCATAGATGCACAAACGCTGCTGTTCATCATGGCTTTTGCTGCCGTACTCTTCGGTTGCCTCAATGGTGTACAGGCCATCGTCAGAGAAAAGCCTATTTACCGGCGTGAGCGCATGGTGAATCTAGGCATCGCGCCCTACATGTTCTCAAAAATCTTCGTCCTGGGCATATTCAGTCTCGTACAAAGCGCCATCCTGGTCTACATTGTGAACCTGAAGGCACCGTTTCACCAGGGTATTTTCCTGCCAATCCTGGTAGAGGTCTATATCACCTTGGCTCTCACGAATCTGGCTGGCCTCATGCTGGGGCTGGCAATCTCCGCGCTTGCACCCAATTCCGACCGCGCAATGAGCCTTGTGCCGCTCGTTCTCATTCCGCAGGTGATCTTCTCAGGCGTCATTTTCGAACTCAATACGCCGATCTTACAGGCGCTGGGTGCTTTGTTCGCCGCGCGTTGGGCGATGGCAGGGCTTGGGTCCTCGGTAGGTCTGCATGCCGATAAACTGGGTGTAGACAGCTTCTCGTATCAAGGTACTCACTTCGTCACCCTTAACCCTGCTGCGGCAGTTCCAGGCGCTACTATGCACCTCTTGGTGGTATGGGGCGCCTTGCTTGCAATCATCCTGGTCGAGGGTCTTGCTAGCGCCTATTTCCTGAAACGGAAGGATATAAAAGCATAACCCATCAAAGCGTAATCAAGCCCCGGCGTACGCCCCGGCTCACAGCATCGGTACGACTTGTCGCTCCAAGTTTAGCGTAAATTGAGGAGACATGAAACTTTACCGTGTGCTCGCTGATCTGGAGTCTGCGCGCGATCAGCTTATTCGGTAATCCCCGGCTTAACAACTCCAGGACTTCGCGCTCGCGCGTCGTGAGCGCTTCATCCGGTAAAGCCGTATCGATATCGCTTAACGCGACCACCCCACGATGTTCGAGCAGTTGTTCGGCCAGCAGCGTGGGAAGCGCGATCAAGCCCTGGGCCGCCGCCGCCACGGCTGCTTGAAGCTGTGCCGTGGAAGCATCCGCGGGCACAACTGCCCAGCCGTGAGGCGCGAGCGCGTTCAGCATCGTCATCAGGCGGTTGTTGTTGCTAGAGAGTACAACGAGCGCCGGCGTCCTGTTCCCACCAACTGCACGTTGCAACTCTTCTAGCAACTCTTCCTCCGCCAGCACGACCACGTCAATGTCAGGTAGTTCGCCGGCAAACTCGGCGGGCCTTGCTGCCTCGCCAACCACCTGCATCTCCCCCGTTGTGAGTATCGTGCGCAGGCCTACCCGCATCATCGGTGCCGGCGCAACGATGAACACACGCGTCATGCTGCATTGCGCTCCTGTGCTTTTAACGCTACATCAACATGTACCAGCACACCACCACGCAGCACTTGCAATCGTACTGTGTCCTGAGAGCTATTCTCGGCCAGCGCTGCACGCAGCGTTGCCACGTCATTGAGCGGCTTACCGGCTATCTCAACGAGTATGTCACCTACAAACAGGTCTGCCTGCTCTGCAAGACTGCCCTGAACGATACCAACCACCAGCAGACCCAGGCTTTGCCCACTCGCCAGCTTTTGACGTATACTGACTGGCAACTCGGCTGGCTGTATCTGCACCCCCAGGCTGATGCGAGTCTGAGTCAACTGTGCCGCCCAGGCGCTTACGACATTACTCGGGATGGCTACAGAAAGGTCGCCTCCCATAATCATCGCGTTGATGCCGACTACTCCGCCCTGTGCATTGAGCAGCGGCCCGCCTGAGTTGCCTGGTGCTAGCCGGACATCGGACTTGATATACTCCATTGTCTGGTTGCTGTTGCGAGCCTTCACCTTGCTCAAAGCGCTGACGATGCCCGCGGTAACAACCCCGCGCTGTCCCCAGGGGTTGCCTATGGCGAAGACCAGCTCGCCGACGCGCAGCTTCGCTGAATCGCCAGCAGGTGCAGCCTTTAGATTGTTCGCTGTGACCTTCAGCATGGCCACGTCGAACGCCGGGTCACTGTCAACTACGTAAGCGTCTAACACCCGGCCATCCTGTAGCTCGACCTGGAGCTTCGTACCGGCGCTGGCAATGACATGGTGGTTCGTGATGATGCTGCCGTTCTCATGCCAGATCACACCGGTACCGGCGCCGCGATCCCCGCGCCGTACCTGCACAACACTTGGCTGTATGCGCTCGATGATCTTCCCCAGGTCGGATGAGAATGCATCAAGCACCGGAAACGACTTATCGGTAGTAGGAAGTGCTTCTATTGTCATGGTATTTTATCCTCAACTGCGTTGGCCGATGGTTACCTGCAAGGTCTGGAGTTTGCCCCCGCGAATGACTTCAAGCGGGATTGTTTTGTCAACACGGTCGCCCGTAAGCAGCGCTCGCAGATCCTCCGCATCCTTGAGTGCAAGGCCATCCAGCGTGATCAGTATATCGCCAAGTATCAAGCCGCCTTTTTGCGCTGGACTGTTTTCATCGACCTGTACGATGAGCAGGCCATGCTCTTGCGTTTTGCCCGCGCGTTGAGCCTCGGGCAGTTGTACCAGCTGGCTGCTGATACCCAGGTAACCTCGCTTGATGAAGCCCTGCTGCGCCAGCGTCTCTGCAATGCCCCAGGCGATAGCTGTGGGGATAGCAATGGTTGCGCTATTTACCAGTCCTGTCGTCGTAATGCCTAGCACTTCTCCCTGCGTATTGATCAGTGGTCCGCCTGAGAAGCCCGGATAGGGTATGGCATCGGTGCGGATGTAGCGTTCGAGCGTTGCTCCACGTGCTATGCGCAGCGGCCCGCCGACGGCGCTGACAATGCCCACGCTCGCCATCGGTCCCTCGTTCTCCGAACGCCCTACTGCCAGTACAAGTTGACCCACCCTGGCGGGTTCGCTTGCCGCAGCAGCAGCCTGCAGTCCAAGATTCGCAACGCGCAGTACTGCCAGATCGGTTGCCAGGTCGCGGCCTGCAAATTGCGCGGGCAGTGTGCGATTATCGTGAGTCTGTATACTTAAATCTTCCTCGCGCTCGAGCACGTGATCCGCCGTTAATACCAGGTCTTGTGCGTAGACCACGCCGCTCGCCGGTCGCCCTTGACGCCCGCTGACAAGTACTAATGCCGGTGCAACGCGCTCAACCGCGTCGGCCATTTGATTTGAGAAAGTGCTCAGGAGATTGCTCTCCGTGGCTATCTGCTCCATAGTAAGTGCCTTCTTTTCTTCTAGGTACATAACCTTAGAGGTAAACTTCAACCTCTGCATGTACTATACGCCATAAGCACACGGTTGGCACCGTCTATTCGGCTAGTAAATCACCTAGATAAATGACCAGGATAATGCTGCAAAAGTGTTCTTGCTGTGCAAGCGAGAACCCACTTTTAGAACAAATTATCGTTCTCGTACGTATTACATATGTTCGACACTTTGTCGGGCGGTGGAGTAGCTTACCATAGCGCATCTGTGGATCGGTAACTTCCAGTTCCAGTTCGTTCTGGTTGAACCCGCCCCACGCCTTGCGGCCAGGTCATTTGCTCCACTCTCAGGTCAGCCCCCTCATCTTGTGGGCCGCTGATCTGCATCACTTCCAGGTCATCGACCTGGAAGTGCCTTTTTAAATGGATGGGTTTTATTTGCGCTCTCTTTGCCCTGGTGAGGTCTGTTATCAGGATGTGATTGGTATTGAAACTATAATATGTAATGCTATGGATGAAAACCCAGTATTTAACACATATCTGGATGACCTTCCCGGAGGAAGTTTAAATCGAGGGCTATCAAGGGTCACATTTGTTATACCCGCCTTGAATGAAGCAAACAATCTGTATGGCTTAAGAGAAACTCTTGGCAAACAAATAGTTCCACCGGGCATTGAACTTGAAGTTGTTATTTCTGATAATGGTAGTCATCAAGAAACACTTGATCAGGAGAGAGCATTAGAGATTGGAGGAAAACATGTCGAAGTTGTTACTGGATCAATCAAGGGTAGTGTAGGTTCAGCAAGAAAGTTCGGAGTTAACAGAGCAATACAGAGGTATCATCAAGAAAACCCCGGCGCCTCGTCGAGTGAACATATACTTGTCTGCTTTGACGCTGATACGCGTATTTTAAACAATGATTATATTACGACGATCAAAGAAATATTCTCAAATCCAAACATCATGGTTGCTTTTGGTCAAGTTGGTTATTTTACCTCAGCCGGTTCTTTGATAAAGGGGAACTTAAACACTTCAATTCAAATGTTCTACGATAGATTATTTATAAGATTAATATTTAGATTAAATAGAAGAAGCATAAAGGATTTTATTTATTCATCATTTGATGTTATTCGAACTTATAGTTTAGTATTGAGAGAATCTGCCTATAGAAGGTTTACTTCGGGATTTCGCGACGAAGACGCAACGGGTGAGGATATTCGAATATCGTTAGAGCTACGAAGAAAATTACAACCTTCTCAAATCCCATTTAACAAACGCCTGAGTGTTCTAAATTCCGCGCGGGAGGTAGAGGGGAAAAGTGGTCGTATTTCATTGATAAAGCTCATTAAGTATATTGTAAACACAAATATTTTTGCTGAACACATACCTTTTATATTGAGAAAAAACTTTCAATCACTAACCTCTGAAGAACAAGCTCAATTACAAAATTTAAGAACGAGAGATGTGGTTGCTTCATTCATCAAAGAGGTAGAAAAGGAGGTATATGGTCAGGATTTGGAAGATGGAGAAGAAATAGGTAATGTTGTAAGAGAGCGTCAAAGACGTAGATTGATTGATCTAGGAAAGAAGGTGATACAGGCCAAAAATTTGATAACAGGAGGAGATATACCTGGTAAATTTGCGGTAATTAAGGCAGTCCGCTAGCAACACCCCACAGAATACATAGCATCAAGAACCGCTAGCAAGACGAGCAACAAGCGCCCGCTCGTCCGGGCCAAACCAGGGAGGCTCTCCAGCCAAGGCATTTTCCGCCATGCGGTCGGGGCGCGAGGTGGCCGGAATCGTGATATGGCAGCGTGTATCGCTCAGGATCCATTTGAGGAGAGCTTGAGCCCACGTAGTCACCCCAAAGGGCCTCAATGGCGCTAAATCGACCTGAGATGGTATACGACTCATCAAGTCTTCCTCGGCAAATGGGTGCATGACCACAACGCCAAGGCCAAGATCGGCTGCCAGCGGCAATATCGCACGCTCGACCTCGCGTTCCCAGGGGTTATAGGGGACCTGGATAGCCGTGATACGGCCCGTCTGCATGACTTGCCGCAATACTCCAAAATAGGTGCGGTCGTAGTGCGTGGCACCAATAGCGCCCACCTGTCCCGCATCGCGTAACCGCTCCAGCATCTTCAGATATTCCTGCCACAGAACCAGGTTGTGTATTTGATAGAGGTCGATAGAGTGCTCGAAGTATGTGAGCGCGCGCTCCGCCTGTGCCCGGCCCTCACTGGCGGTCTGTGCCCACACCTTGGTAGCTATGATTGCCCTGTCTCGCCGGCCATGCAACGCTTCACCCAGCACACGCTCAGCCTGTCCATACATCGGTGAGGAATCGAAGAAGTTGGCACCCGCTGCCAGTGCAGCATCCACCACGGCACGAGCGTTCTTTTTAGCGACCTCACCGCGCACATCAAATGTTCGCCAGGTGCCCATGCCAATGACCGGTACCTGTAAGCCTGTTCGTCCCAGCATTCGCTTTTCCATATCTTCGATTATACCATCTCACACTTGACAACCGGGTAATGCTATGTTACTCTTGTTTCAGACCGTTCGGTCTTTTTGGCCCGGTGGCAAACATACGAACTGACCTTACTGTAAAACGGGAAAGTAAATTTTTTTGTACATAAAGCAGACCGTTCGGTCTCTTGAATACCGGTAAGTGAACCACAGACCCATTTTTTCGCGCGGTTTACCATACAATCGAAAGAGAGACAAATAAGATGATCGAGGAAAGACAGCTGGCTGCTGAGCAGCGAGGAGTTCTTCGTGAGAACAGCACCATCTCTCAGAGCACAACCATCGAGACACCTGCGGGGAGACTGGTATTGCGTAATTTCTGTTCGCCATCGTTTGTAGAGAGCCTGCGGGCGGATTGTGGACTGCGTGCCTTTGCTCGACTGCCGGAACGTGAACATCAACTGCTTGTGAGCATTGCGCGGCGCCCGGACTCTGCGCTGACGCTGGCACACACCTTATCAGGAGAGATCGTCGGTGAAGTAACCCTGGCCCCCGCTGACGCATGGTGGGCGGGGTTGGACCAGGTCTATGAGGGAGCGGTGCAAGTCAGTTCACGCTGGCGCAGGCTTGGCATTGCGCGACAAATGCTGGCCTTCGCGCTCCACGTGGATGTTCTGGAGGAGATCATCATCCTGGCGATGGGCCTCTCCTGGCATTGGGATATGGAGGGGCTTGGCCTCACACGGTATCGTTACCGCCAGCTCATCGCAGAGCTTTTCGCGAGCTATGGCTTCTCCGAATACCTCACCAGCGAGCCCAATATCCGCATGGACCCTGCAAACGTCATGCTTGCGCGTATTGGCAGCCACGTGGACCAGCAGCATATAAATCACTTTCTCAATCGCCTGCTGAGTTCTCAGACTCTTCCTGGCCTGTAGATCATCCTTGACATACCCCCGCCAGCATTGTTATACTTAAAATAAAAATCAGACCGATTGGTTTGAAAAAGGAGACAAAGGTGAGCAAGGGTGAACAAACACGGGAAATGATCCTCGCACGAGCAGCTGAACTCTTTAGTCGTCAGGGCTACTTCGGCTCGTCGCTCTCCGACATCATGCATGAGACAGGGCTGGAGAAAGGTGGCATCTATAACCATTTCTCGAGCAAGGAGCAACTCGCGCTCGAAGCATTTGACTACGCAGTTGAGCTGGTACAGCAGCGCGCAAAGCTCGCGTTGGCGGGCAAAGTGAACGCTATCGACCGCTTAAACGCCATCATCTCCGTCTTCCAGGGGCTTGTAGAAGACCCGCCGTTCGTTGGTGGTTGTCCCATACTCAGTACAGCCGTTGAAGCAGACGATGCCCAACCCGCGCTGCGCGAACGTGCCCGTGATGCGATGGACGCCTGGCGCACGACCATTCACCGCATTGTGAACAAGGGTATCGAAAGACAGGAAATTCGTCCCGGCGTGGATGCAGACGTTTTAGCAACTTTACTGATCTCTACCCTCGAAGGGGCGATCATGCTGAGCAAGCTCTACGGGGATAACATCCATATGCGCCGTGTCGTCGAACACCTGACCGGCTATATCGAAACTGCTATACGGGCGTGACCTGCTGCCCAATTTTTTAGCATCAAAAATAGACTAATTGGTCTTTTTTTTGACGATTGACGAAAGGAACTTCACCATGAGCGATCTTCAGGAAATGGTTCGCACGCGTACGATTACCTGGGAGGACCCGGTACCGGGAGCGCAAACCGGTCGGACCATGAGCGGCCTGGACTATCTCAAAGCGATACAGGAGGGCAGGGTCCCTCCTCCTCCCATCGCCATCCTGATGGATATGCGTATCGCCGAGGTCAGCGAGGGGCGCATCGTTTTCTCTGCGCTGCCCGCGGAGTATCACTACAATCCACTCGGCACAGTACACGGTGGCCTGGCGGCGACACTGCTTGATTCGGCGCTTGGTTGTGCTGTCCATTCCACTCTGCCGGCAGGAACAGGCTACACAACACTGGAGATCAAAGTGAACTACTTGCGCCCGATGACGCGCGAGACCGGTACCGTATACTGCGAAGCCAGCGTGATTCAGGTAGGCGGCCGCATCGCTACAGCCGAGGGCCGTATTACCGACTCTCATGGCAAACTCTATGCCCATGGCACAACGACTTGTATCATCTTACGTCCCTGACCACTGGCTTGACCGTAGAGACACGCCATCTTTGAGGGCAAGGCTTCCGTTGGCCCCAATAGGCATCACTCTAACAAAAAGCTCATCAACCTCCGTAGGGGCGAGGGTGGTGGAGTGGGGAAGGGAGGGCCTTTATGGTCGCCCGCGTCCTGTTCCTGTGCTGACATGGAGGGGGAACGCGATCACATCCCCCAGAGCCATCCCTAATGGAGTCAGGTTCCCCTGGCCTTCCAGGCTTCAATGACACAGTGGAGTGGAATCTCGGCAATCCAGGGCCCTTGCGGCGAGCTTGCCAGGAATTCCTCCGTTGGTTCAGGTTCCTCCAAAGCGGCAACGACCAGGCCAGAGGCTCGCAACATGCGGAAATACCAGGACAGCGGGCGGTGGTGGGCGTGCGTGTAGACGATCTGACCTGGTACCCGTTGCCAGGGCAAATCGGCAACGGCAATCTCGCGGTAGTGGCTCATTTTTCGCCAGATAGTGGTGTTGGGATAGATGTGCTCGATCTCCCACCCAGAAGTATTCACTTTATCGAAACAGGGATGGGACAGGCTCGCCACAAATCGTCCCTTTGGCCCAAGCACACGGGCGACCTCCTGGATGGCTCCAGCGGCGTTCTCAATGTCCATGAGTGCCATGTTGCAGACGACCAGGTCAAACGCGCCATCTTCCAGCATCTCCAGGCGGGCTGCGTCAGCTACATAGTAGGTGATACCCAGTGGCTCTTGCGCCTCTCGTGCACGAGCACGCTCAATGAGCGGCGCATTGGCATCCACACTGGTGATGATGGCTCCCTGCCGTGCAAAACGGCGACTCAGGTAGCCGTTGCCGCAAGCGAGGTCTAGCAGGTGCAACCCGCTCACCTCGCCAACAAGCTGAAGCAACGGGGGGTCAATCAAAGCTCGATGCCAGAGATCACCTTCATCGCCAAGCTGTTTGTCCCACCAATCAGTCATCTGGTCCCAACCAAAAGTACTCATTGACTCACTCTCCCTTCCTCTTCTGAAATTGTCCGTAAAAATTAGATGCGCTTGCCCTGCGAGGTTCTCGTGTTGTTATGATATATAATGACTGAGGATTCTATAGCGTTGTGCAGATACTTGCCAACAAGTGCCTGCACGTTGAGAAAGTAATTTGAAAGGCAGATTCAAACACTATGTGCTATGACGACAACGCCATACCTCCAACTCCACCAGGAGCGGCCGGCACCGCCCACGGAGAAGACATTGTTCTGGCAGCAGCAGACGGAAACCGTTTTGCCGCCTACATCGCTCGCCCCGGAAGCCCCACAGGGGCGCAGGTTCTCATCTATCCAGATGTACGGGGGGTGCACAAATTCTACAAAGAGCTAGCGTTGCGCTTTGCCGAGGTAGGTATCACGGCCCTGGCCATCGATTATTTTGGCCGCACCGCAGGCCTCGGCTCGCGAGACGACTCATTCGATTTCATGCCGCATGTGCAGCAATTACAACTCACCACATTCTTTGCCGATGTCACTGCTGCACTTGCCTATCTACATACCGGTGAAGACGCTCATCAGTCAACATTCACGCTTGGCTTTTGTATGGGTGGCTCCTTCTCTTTGATGAC
>Ga0070706_100003719_pt1 | contig 14917 bp, 13 predicted proteins | sample KBSK5501metaG_FD_65476 | JGI IMG/M metagenome (GOLD analysis project Ga0070706, IMG submission 65476) | Corn, switchgrass and miscanthus rhizosphere microbial communities from Kellogg Biological Station, Michigan, USA - KBS K5-50-1 metaG | ecosystem: Host-associated > Plants > Roots >...
AGAGCAGAGCCGGAGGGGGGATTCGAACCCCCGACCCTTCGATTACGAATCGAAAGCTCTGCCACTGAGCTACTCCGGCGCGAAACGGGGATTCTAGCAGGGCAACTTCCGCCCTCAGTGCGCCGGATCTTCCCCCGAATCAACCGCGAAACGCTGCGTTTCCATGTCCAGGATCCGCAGTGCGAGCCGCGGATTGCGAGCAAGCAGCGGGCGGAAGAACGACCGAAGGATGCCGATGCATGTGACACTGCCGTCGGCGATGACCGTGGCGTTCCGAACCGTTCCTTCGAGCAGCGAAACCTCCCCGAAGAACTCACCCGGCCCGAGCGCTGCGACCTCTTGCTCGTAACGCACGACACGGACGCGACCTTCAGTGATGAAATAGAAACCGAGACCTTCCTCGCCCTCCGGGACGATGACCTCGCCGTCGTCGAAAAGCAGAACGTGCGCCCTCGACGCGATCTGCTCGACCTCTGCAACAGGGCAACCCTCGAGCACCGGCATCTGCGTCAGCGCGCGCGCGCGCTCGGCCACACCGATGGAGATGTTTCGGGTCATGGCGGAGCGTTCGACGCGTGGAGCCCGCTTCCCTTCCCGCCTTCTAGCGCGCGCCGGCCCTGGCGCGAGGCGTCCCAAGCTCCATGAATATGGCTTCGAGAGCAAGGACGGCCTGAACGTTGCGAGCCAGTGACCGTCTCGTCTCCTCGATGCGTTCCAGCGCGCTCACGAGCCATGCCGGGTCGGCGACGGCGGCGGCTCGGCGAAGCCGCTCGGCCATCTCAACATTGACGAGTGTCTCGTCGGGTACGCCCGCTCCCGCCAACAGCACGTCGCGGTAGAAAGACGCGACGTCGCGCAGAGCCGAGTCGTATACCTCGGTCTCGATCCGTCGCGCCTCACGTTTGTGGCGGTCCTCCATGCGTTTCCGCGCGGCACCGGTTGCGCGCGCGTCTCCGAACGCGTCGAGGTGGCGCGCAAGCTCCTCCTTGTGTCCTTTCGCGAGCGCCGCAACGGCGGTCGACGCTTCCTCCGCGAGCTCGGCCGCGATGTGGACGGCCTCCGACGGGCCGCCACGAACCAATCGGCCGGGTATGTCCAAGTGCGCGCGCCGGCGTTCGGGGGCACCAGGATCTTTGACGAATCGAAGCGCCGTCGACAGGTCCCCGCCGGTGCGCGCGGCCCACGACGCCAGTTCCGCGCCGGCGGCGTGCTGGGTGACGAGCACGCGCTCGATCTCTGCGGGACCCAGCGGGAAGAAGTCGACGCGGCGGCACCGCGAAACCACCGTCGGAAGCAGATCCTCCGGCGACTCGGTAACGAGGACGAACACCACGTCGGCCGGCGGCTCTTCGAGAACCTTCAGCAAAGCATTCGAGGCAGCCGGATTAAGGCGATGCGCATCCTCGAATATGAATGTCTTGACGCGGCCCTCGTACGGTGAGAGGTACGCGTTCTCACGAACCGCGCGCACTTGGTCGACGAGGATCTGCGCGCCTTCCGGCGCTATCGTGTACACGTCTGGATGTGAACGCCGTAGGACGCGCGCGCACACGTCGCACGCGCCGCATCCTCCATCGGGACAGTTCAGAGACGCAGCGAGTGCGAGCGCGGCCAGCTCTCGGCCGACACCCTGCGGCCCGACGAACAGATACGCGTGGCCCGGTGCGCCGCTCGAGACGGCGTCTTTGAGGATGCGAACGGCCGTTTCCTGGCCGACCAGTCTCGACCACATCGCCGGCTCTTTCTGGTCGCTCAATGCTCCACCCGCTCCGACGTCAGGAACGGGAGTATCGCAGCGCGCACCTGGGTGTGCACCTGCTCCTTGGTTCCCGACGCGTCGACGACCGCGAACCGGCTCGGGTACTCGCGCGCGAGATGAAGATATGCCTCGCCGACCTTGCGGTGGAACGAAACATCTTCGGATTCCATGCGGTCCGGGTCGCCCTCCAAACGCTCGAGCCCACGTTCCGCGTCCAGATGCAACAGGATCACGAGATCGGGGAGCAGCTCGTCCGTCGCCCACTCATTCAGATGCAGCACGTCGTCTTCTCCGAGACCTCTCGCCAGCCCTTGATACGCGAGGGACGAGTCAATGTACCGGTCGCACAAGACAACCGCGTCTCGCTCGAGCGATGGGCGCACGGTGTCCGAGACGTGTTGCGCGCGTCCGGCCGCATATAGCAACGCTTCCGTTTTCGGATCCATGCCCTTGTTCGTTGTGTCCAGCAGGATGTGCCTGATCCTCTCGGCGATCGGTGCGCCCCCCGGCTCACGAGTGACGACGACGTCTTTGCCTTGCTCCTTCAGCCAGTCGTAGAGAAGCTTCATCTGCGTGGACTTCCCCGCGCCCTCGACGCCCTCGAAGGAGATGAAGAGGCCTTTGCGCGCGCCGCCGGCCACAGCTGGCATCGCGAAGCGTAAACCACGCTTGCGCGCGCGCTGCTTGCGCTGCCCGCGTGCCGTCGCGATCCCGCGAGCAGCCTCGACGCCGGAGAAGAAGAGGAAACCTCCGCCGCCCAGCATGGCGATGCGCGTACCTGACAGGTCGAACACGTACCGCCCCGCGGTCAACGTATGGTCTCCGATGAGACCCGCGAGAAGCGGCCAGCCGGCAAGGCCGATGAACAGCGAAAGCTGGATCCCCGTGTAAAGCGTTGCGAACGTGCGGCCGCGAAGCCGGTCCTCCGTCATCACCTGCAACTGCGTAAAGGCAGTTACCCATGCTGTTCCAGAGCCGAATCCCGCAAGGAATGTGAGCGGCAGGGCGGCTGGGAGCGATGTCATGATCGATACGCCGACCGCGGCCAGCCCGCCGACCATCAAACCGATCGGGAACAGCTTCTCCCGGGAAATGAATTTGGACAGCCAGCCGGCTGCACTCATCCCACCCACGAGGCCGAGGCCGACCGCGAAGATCAGCGTCCCCCAGGCTGCAGTTCCTCCCTGGGCGCTTCGGACGAGCTTGCCCGCGAAGATCGGCCCCAGGGAGATGATCGCGCTGCCGCCGGAAAACGCCGTCCAAGCGCCCATCACGAGTGTCCGCACGATCGGTTGCTTGCGGATGAATCGGAATCCCTCGAGGAGATCGGCGAATGGATTCCATCCCGCGCCCGCAACTCGAGCACGCTTCGTCTGCATCAACTCGCGCGGGAACGTTGCAACTCGTGAAGCTGAATACAAGAACGTCGCCGCATCAAAGAAGAATGCGAGGGCGATCGGGTGTGTTCCTAGATACGGGAAGACGCCCTTTAGGAAATGCGCGGGGATGACTATCAAGGTCACGAGCGCCCCGGCAAACGGGAAGGATGCGTAAGTCGACACCAATGACAGTTGATTGGCCATCATCAACTGGTCTCGTTCGACGAGATTCGGGAGCGTTGCGTCCTTGGCCGGAACCCACGCCTGACCGAGCATTTCCATCGCCGCGGAGACGAGATACAGCTCCCACAGGCTGTGCATCCACGGGATCGAAGCGATAAGCCCCGCTCGCATGAGATCCGCGGTGACCATGAGCCGGCGCCGGTCGAACCGGTCGGCAAGAACCCCGGCGAACGGTCCAAAGAAGAGCCCAGGGACGACTCGGAAAAGGAGCACTCCACCGACGGCGAATGCAGCCTTCCCGTTGGCTGCACGCGGCTGCAGCTGAACCACATACTGCACGAGGGCGAAAACGCCGAGCCAGTCGCCCAGACTGGAGAGTGTGGTCACCGTCCACATACGGCGGAAATATCGCCGCTTGAGAAGCACGAGGAGGCCGGAGGGTCGCTCAGAAGGGGCGACGATCTCCCGCTCGGACGGTTGCGAGGGCCGCGTACCCATCGGGTCGGACGAGCGTAGCACGCACCCTGAGCCGCTCCGGGGGTGCTGGTCGGTAGGATGCCGCCCGATGACACACCTGGTCGAGAGCTTCGCCAACCACTTCTACATAGGCCTTTACGTGCTGATGTTGATCGATACCATCGGCCTTCCCTTGCCGTCTGAGCTCCCCCTCTTGTACGGCGGCTACCTCATCTGGCAGCACAGGATCTCGATCGTTCCCGCAGGGTTCATCGCTGCTGCCGGGGCGTTAACCGGGTCACTGATCGCCTACGCGATCAGCAGGAAAGTGGGTCGAGCGGTCGTCCTCCGATGGGGGCGTCGGGTCCTCATCACCGAAGATCACGTGCACCACTCCGAGGTGTGGTTCGAACGCCACGGTCCGGCGGCGGTCTTCTTCTGCCGCATGATCCCGCTTGCCCGGACGCTGATATCGATCCCCGCCGGTATCGCCGAGATGGAGCCGGTCCGATTCGGGATCTACAGCTTCACGGGGTCTCTTCCGTGGGCCTTCGCTTTACTGGGAACCGGGTGGGCCCTGGGGAGCAGCTACAAGAAAGTGGTCCATTCATTCACGCTCGTAAGCGTCGTCGTCGGTGTGATCGTGGTCGCCGGCATCGTGTGGTGGCTTCTCCGCCGCCGGCGCGCCACCGCGTCGGGCTCCATCTAACGCGAGATCCGCATAGCCTGTCGCGAAACCGAGCGCCGGGTAGAGCAAGTAGATCCCCGCGGTAAGGAACCCAGAGTCTTCGACGACCAGCGCCGCCATGCCGGCGGCCGCAACACCGGCGACGCCGGCGCGAAGGAGCGGGGGGAGGCTGCTCGAACGGACCGCCCACACGAACAGCCACGCAAGGGCGAGCGCGACGAGCACGAAGGTGATGAAGCCTTTCGGGCCGAGGCTCGAGATCTCGCCGTAGTTCAGGCGCGCGCGCAGCCGGAAGAACTCCCACGCGGTGCGCCAGCCACCGGCGCGGATCGACTCGACGGCCGTTCCCCCGTGCGAGTACAAGCGGCCTGCGTCGGCGAACAGTGCACCCGCTGCGGCCCCGGACGCCACGACGACGGCGATCGGGATATGCCACGCGCGGACGCGCCGTTGGATCGCGCCGAGCAGCTCGAGCGCGGCGCCGAACGCAAGCGTCAGCACACCGATGAATTGGGCCCCAAGCGTGGGCGCGCCGACGACGATGCCCGCAGCAACAGCTCCCGGCAGCATCAGCCACACCGGCGCTTCCAATAGCGCAGTTCCCAACACGTAGCCGCCGGCGAGGAACGCAGCGAGGTGGTTGCGGATGCCGAAGAATCGCCACGAGTTGAGGGGGTCACCCCAGAGCGACAGCGCCGGCTCGCCGCCGGGGTTCCGCGATGCAACGACCGTCAGCACACCGATCGCGATCGCGGTCAGCAGTACGACAACGCCGCAGAAGCGTTTCGCCGAGCGAGAGGGCCAGACCAGGCCGACAAGGAACGCGGCGGCGAGCACGGTCGCGCGCACGTACCAGTGGCTGCTCGGCACGAAGAGGCCACCCACGTAGCCGGCGGGGACCATCGCGGCCGCGCGCGCGAACGCAGCGGCGATCTTCGGGCGCTTCAGGATCGCAAAGAGGACGCCCAACACAGCGCCGAAGATCGCGAAGCCGGACGTCGCGCCGGTGAGTCCGAGGCCGAACCCACGGTCGCGCAAGAAGCGCGCGCGCAGAAGGTCCAGCTCCGCAAGCGGGTTCGAGGACCCGCGCACTTGAAGAACTCGGCCACCCGGAACCGGCGTCGCACCGGCCGCGCGCGCGATCGTTGCGGCGACGTCGTAGGGCGTGACGACGCCGGGCCGCTCGGCGACGCCATGATCGAGCAGCCCTGGGTTACCCAACACGCCGATCAAGAGCGGGGTCTGCGCTCCGGCGCCGACGACGATCACGGTTCGATCGCTTCCGGCGGTTCGAACGACGGCCTCGGCGTCGTCGGCAAGCTGGAGCACGACGACGGCCACGTCCGCAGCCATTGCCTCACGAACGGGAACCCGCTCCGTTCCGAACGCTGAAGCGAGCGCCGTTGCAGGCGTTCCCTGGGCGGAGGAGAGCACGGCCACGCCGACCGTCTTACCGCCGCCGTCGAGCGCGGCTCGCAGCTTCCCGGGTGATCCCCCGAGCGGTCCCGGTGTACCGGTGAGTCCCCGCGGAGCCGCGACGCCGACTTCCGCGAGGAAGTCAACGGACGACCTGGAGTCGGGGAAGACGCCGAGGCCCAGTGCGCCCGGATGCTCGGCGAGGAACCGGCGAGCCTCGCTCTCGGGCATCCCGATGACGAGGACCCGGCCCGGCTGCGCCGCATCTTGGGCGGCGCGCGCGGGTGAGGCACCGGCGACGAGAGCCCCGATGCACGCCGCGATGACGCAGATCCGGCGCACCCAGGAACTGTACGGCCGCCGGAGGATGGGGATGGTCAGGCCAGCCCGATCTCTGGCGCGACGAGCTGCAGCCCTTCGATCCCGAGCTCGATGAACTGGTCGAGCTCCAAGCCGATCTCCGTGCACGCGTGGATCTCGTCTCGATTCACGCCCGGCGCGAAGGACTTCTCTTTGAGCTTCTTCTTCACCGAGGAGACCTTCATCCCGACCGCTTTCTCAGGCCGCGGCAGGGCGGCGGCCACCAGCAGGCCGGCCACCGCGTCGGCGGCCACGATCGAGCGAGACATCAGGTCTGTCTGGAACTGGGGATGGGCGTGTGCGAGCACGCCGTTCACCACCACGTCCTCTTCGCCGGCTTCTCGGAGCCACTCGGCGGCGAGGTAGGCGTGACGCTCGGCGTCTCCGGCCGTTTGATCTTGGTCTAGGTCGTGGAACAAGCCGGTACGACCCCATGTCTCTTCATCCTCACCGAAGTGCTGGGCGAGGCGTCGCATCACGCCCTCGACGGAAACGAGGTGACGGACGGTGATGTCCTTGTCGGTCTTGTCGCGCACGAGTGCGATCGCAGCGTCTCTTTCCATCTCATTCTCCGATGATCTTGATGATCACTCGCTTGGGGCGGCGTCCGTCGAACTCGGCATAGAAGACCTGCTGCCAGGGCCCTAGATCGAGTTCTCCGTTCGTTATCGGGAGGACCACTTGGTGGCCGACCAGGATGTTCTTCAGGTGGGCGTCACCGTTGTCCTCTCCCGTCTTGTGGTGCTCGTAGTCAGCGCCCGACGGAGCGACCTCTTCGAGCATCGCCATCAGGTCCGAGCGGAACCCCGGCTCGTCGTCGTTCACGTAGACCCCGGCCGTGATGTGCATCGCAGAGACGAGGCAGAGGCCCTCTTGCACCTCGCTCGCGCCGACCGCGCGCGCGACGTCCTCCGTGATGCGGACGATCTCGCGCTCTTTGCGGGTGTTCATGGTCAGGTAGTCGGTGTGCGCGCGCATAACCCTCCGCAATCTCGTACGACCCGGCGATGATAGCCCTCTGGATGATTCGCAGCCCGGGGTCTGCTCGGGCGATGATGGCGTCATGAGGACGGCGGCCGTACGCAGCACATGGGTGCACTAAAGCGCTTGATCCTCGGCCGCCCGTTGGCGAGCGAGGAAGCCCACCACCAGCTCCTGCCGAAGATCCTCGCTCTTCCCGTCTTTGCCTCGGATGCATTGTCTTCGGTCGCGTACGCGACAGAAGAGATCATGCGCGTCCTGATCCTCGCGGGCGTGGGCGCACTCTTTAAGTCCATCCCGATCTCTATCGCCGTCGGGATATTGATGACGATCGTTGTTATCTCGTATCGGCAGACGGTGCGCGCATATCCGAACGGCGGCGGCGCATACATCGTGACCCATGAGAACCTGGGCGTGCTGCCCGGCTTGATCGCAGCCGCCGCGCTCCTGACCGACTACATCCTCACCGTCGCAGTGAGCATCGCAGCCGGCGCCTTCGCAGTCGCCTCGCTCTTGCCGCACGTCCAGATAAGCCGCGTGGCACTCTCGATGGGATTCATCGCTCTCATCGCGATCGCGAATCTGCGAGGAACGAAAGAGTCCGGGGCTCTCTTCGCGATTCCAACGTATGCATTCGTTCTTTCGATCATGGTCATGCTGGCGATCGGTGTAAGCCGGTGCGCGTTTGCAACCTGTCCGCTCGCTGTCGCACCCAACCCCATCCCAACCGGCGTCCAGGCGGTGGGCTTGTTCTTGATCTTGCGCGCTTTCGCGTCCGGTTCGACTGCGTTGACCGGCGTCGAGGCGATCGCAAACGGCGTGCCGGCCTTCCGAGGACGCAGACCGAGCGAACAAGCGCATAACGCGGCGACGACGCTTGGATTCCTCGGCGTGATCGCGGTGACGATGTTCATCGGCATCACTTACCTCGCCCATGCGACGCACGCTCGCCCATCAGAGGCGAAGTCGATCGTCGCGCAAGTCGCCGACGCCGTGTTCCACGGCGGATTCGGTTTCGTGTTCGTTCAGATCGCCACAGCCCTCGTCCTCGTCCTCGCGGCGAACACTGCGTACCAGGACTTCCCGAGACTCGCGTCGATCCTGGCAAAGGATCGCTTCATGCCCCGCCAGTTCATCAACCGCGGAGACCGATTGGTCTTCTCGAATGGGATCTTCGTCCTGACGGCCATCGCCGCCGCCCTCATCCTCATCTATCGGGCCGACGTCACCAAGCTGATCCAGTTGTATGTCCTCGGTGTGTTCACCAGCTTCACCCTGTCGCAAACCGGCATGGTCCGTCGATGGCGACGGCTGAAGCCGCCCGGCTGGAAAAAGAACGCGATCCTGAACGGCGTCGGTGCCGTCGCAACGTTCATCGTTCTGATCGTCGTCGCGATCACGAAGTTCGCCCACGGCGCTTACATCGTGATCATCGCGGTGCCGATCATCGTCCTTCTATTCAAGTCGATCAACCGACACTACGTGTCGGTGGCCGGGCAGCTTCGCCTCCCGGAGGGACGGCCGCGCCAGCTCCGCGGCACGCGCGCGCTCGTGCTCGTCAAGGCCGTCGACGAGGTGACGATGCGCGCGCTCGGCTATGCAAAGTCACTGCGGCCGAGCGAGATGCGCGCCATCCATGTTGGTAGCGGCGAGGAAGCGCGATTGGTGGCGGCGGCGTGGGAAGAGCGCCATCTGACGACCCCGCTGGAGGTCCTTCCTGGGAACTCGCGCGACCTCGTGGATCCGATCCGTGCATACGTCCGCGGCATGAACGTCGCCGAGGACGAAGTCATCACCGTTGTGATGCCCGAGGTGTACGAAGGGACGGGAAGACGCGAGATGGTGCGCCGGCGGCGCGCGCTCCTTCTCAAAGCGGCCCTGCTCTTCGAGCGACGAGTCGTGGTTACCGACGTTCCTTTTCTCGCGACCGAGAGCACGCCTGCACCGCGGGGACCCATCATCCCAACTCGCGTTATCGCCCTCGTGATGGTGTCGGCGGTCCACAATGCGACGTTGCGCGCGCTCGAGTACGCGCGTTCCCTGAGCCCGACCGACCTGCGCGCGGTGGTGTTCAACGTCGATACCGACGAGACGATGCGGGTCCTCAACGATTGGGCGACGGCCGTGGACGACGTGCCGCTCGAAGCGGTCGACTCTCCCTACCGCGAGGTGACGAGGCCGCTCGTCAAGTACGCGCGCCAGCTCCGCGCTGCGTCCCCCGACTCGGTCGTATCGGTGATCGTCCCCGAGTTCGTCGTGCGGCGCTGGTGGCACCAGTTCTTGCACAACCAGACGGCGCTCGGCATCAAGTACGCGCTCATCTTCGAGCCCGGCATCGTCGTGACCAGCGTGCCTTACCACCTGGACTAGCCGACTTTGCCGATTTGCAGGCAGCAAGCGCGGCTGTAGTCTTGACCTTCATGCACGTCGTCATCGGAGGTTGTGGGCGCGTCGGCAGCCAGCTGACCGTGAACCTCGCGCGCCACGGCCACACGATCTCGATCATCGACAAGAAGCCCAACGCGTTCGAGCGGCTTCCCCCAGGGTTCGAAGGTCAGACCCTGGTCGGGATGGTCTTCGACCGGGAGACGCTCGAACAGGCCGGGATCCGCGACGCCGGCGCGTTCATCGCCGTCACGAACGGAGACAACTCCAACATCGTGTCGGCGCGGATCGCCAAAGAGCACTACAACATCGAGCGCGTGGTCGCGCGCATCTACGACCCCCGGCGGGCCGAGATCTACCAGCGGCTTGGGATCAAGACGGTGGCGACGGTCCGGTGGGCATCCGCCGAGATCTACGACGTCTTGTTCCACGGCATCGAGCACACCGAGCTCGCGATCGGATCCGGCGACATCGTCCTGTTGCGGATCGAGGTCGCCGCGCACATGGCGGGCCAGATGGTCGCCTCGCTCAACGAGGGCGGCAAGTCGCTGGTCGTCGCCGTCGACCGGATGGGAACGCCGGTGATCCCGGGCCCCGATGCGTGCTTCCAGGAAGGCGACGTTGCGCACATCGTCGTCGCGCGCGATGCGATCGACCAGCTCCGAGCCAAGCTCGAGGAGCAGCACTGATGCGGGTCGTCATCGCGGGCGCCGGAAACGTCGGGAGCTACCTCGCCGAGGACCTCACCAACCGGCATCACCAAGTCGTTGTGATCGAGCAGCTTTCGGAGCTCGCCGCGCGCGCGAAGAGCGCGATCAGCGGCGCGACCGTGATCCATGGAGACGCGTGCGAGCCGTGGGTACTCGAGCGCGCGGAGGCTGCGCGCGCAGACGTGGTCGTGGCTGCAACCGGTGACGACGAAGACAACCTCGTGATCTCGTTGCTCGCCAAGCAAGAATTCGCCGTGCCTCGTGTGATCGCGCGCGTCAACCACCCGAAGAACCAGTGGCTCTTCACCGAAAGCTGGGGCGTCGACGTCGCGATGAGCCCGCCGCACATCCTGGGCGCGCTCATCGAAGAGGCGGTATCGGTCGGAGACCTGGTCAAGCTATTCCGGCTCGAGCACGGACGCGTCGCACTGGTTGAAGTGACCTTGCCGGGCGACTCGCCCGTTGTCGGCAAACACATCTTCGACCTTCGCCTCCCGCACGACTGCGCGCTGGTCGCGGTGATACGCGACGGTCACGTGATCATCCCGGAGCCCGAGACGCCGCTGGTGGCTGGGGACGAGGTCCTCGCGATCGCGACGACGGAGACCGAGGAGCTGTTCCGCACGACGATCACCGGCGGGTAGCTATCTAACGATTGTCTTGCGGGGCGAACTCCGTCTTCGGGTTCATCATCTGCAAGCGCATCTGGTCTCCCGCGAGTCGCCCTTCGACCACTACGCGCGCGCCCAGCGTTAGCCCAGAGATCTGCCTTCGTCCGAGCCAGACCGCGGTTACTTGACCGGTACCGTCTTGGATGACGGCTTCGATCGCGGGAACCCCCTCGCGCGGCCGAACGCGCAGACCTTCGACGACGCCGGCGACGCGCGCAACGTCACGGGTCTTCGCTTCAGCGATCGGCGTTGTGCCGGGCACCGTGGACGCCCACGCGCGGATGTTCTCTGCACGCCGTTCCGACTCGTCCTGGCGTAACCGCTTGAAGAACCTGGCCATCCATCCCCCGCAGCAGCGCGCGTTCCGCGCGCCGCGTCACCGCTTCGTCGTCGATCTGCTCTTTGCCGTTGATTTCGTCGACGAGGGCTTCGGAGCAGCGATCGGCGGCGCTGCCTCCATCGGCACGGGTGGAAGCTCGGCGACCATATCGTCCTCGGGTCGTTGTTTCTTCGAGTATGCGATCGAAAGCGCAAGGATCGTGATACCGACGAGGACGATCGCGGTTCGCGCGCCGATGTTGTGTTCCAGCTGCACAACCAGCGGAACCATCAACAGCGAGACCAGGTTCATGACCTTGATGAGCGGGTTCAGCGCCGGTCCCGCCGTGTCTTTGAACGGGTCCCCGACGGTGTCGCCGATGACGGTTGCCTTGTGGGCGTCCGACCCCTTGCCGCCGTAGTTCCCTTCCTCAACGAACTTCTTGGCGTTGTCCCACGCACCGCCGGCATTCGAGAGCATGACAGCGAGGAGCTGCCCGGTCAGGATGACGCCGGCAAGGTAGGCCCCGAGCGCCTCCGCCTTCAGCGCGAAACCGACGATGACGGGCGTCGAGATCGCGAGCAGCCCGGGCGTCAGCAGCTCACGAAGCGACCGCTTCGTGCAGATGTCCACGACCTGCGCGTAATCCGGCTTCACGGTGCCTTCCATAACGCCCGGGATACGGAACTGTTGCCGCACGACCTGCACGATCTGTCCTGCTGCTCGCCCGACGGCGCGGATCGCAAGCGAAGCGAACAGGAAGGAGACCGCACCACCGATCAAAAGGCCGACGAGCACATCGGGGTGGTCGATCCTGATCGGGAAGTCCAAGACCGCCTTCCCGGCCTTACTGAGCTCTCCGATCACGATCTCGCGGAACGATCCGAACAGAGACGTGGCGGCGATGACAGCGGTCGCGATCGCCATACCCTTCGTGATCGCCTTCGTCGTGTTCCCTACGGCATCGAGACCGGCCATGATCTCGTCGGCCCGCTCGCCGAGCCCGCCGGACATCTCGGCGATCCCGTGTGCGTTGTCTGAGATCGGGCCGTATGTGTCCATCGACACGATGACGCCGACGGTTGTCAGCATGCCCATGCCGCTCAATGCTATGTAGTAGAGCTTCTCGTCGATATTGTGGCCGAGGAGGAAGGCTCCCATGATGGCCGCTGCGACTGCGAGGAGCGCCCACACCGTCGACTCCATCCCGACAGAGAACCCGGAGAGGATCGTGGTTGCGGCACCGGTGTTCGACGATTTCGCGATCTCTTGCACGGGCGCGCGCGTCGTGTCCGTGAAGTGCTGCGTGAGTACCTGGATGACGGCCGACAGCGCCAACCCGATAAGTACCGCGTAGAACATGCGGACGTTGTGCGCGTACCACTGCGCAACGACGTAAACGGCGACGGCCGAAAGCGCAGCCGACACGAAGAACCCGCGGTTGATCGCGCGCATCCCGTGCTCGGTCTCCGACCGAGGCGAAACCATGTAGATGCCGATGATCGACGTGATGACGCCGATCGCGCGGACGAAGAGCGGGAAGGTAACACCGATGATCGCCGCTGTCGGACCCTTCGCGATGAACGCGGCAGCGCCCAGGATGATCGCGGCGACCAGCGTTACCTCATACGACTCGAACAGGTCTGCGGCCATCCCCGCGCAGTCACCGACGTTGTCGCCGACGTTGTCCGCGATCGTCGCTGCGTTCCGTGGATCGTCCTCAGGGATGTCTTGCTCGACCTTGCCGACGAGGTCGGCGCCGACGTCGGCGGCCTTCGTAAAGATGCCTCCTCCGACGCGCATGAACATCGCGAGTAACGCGCCGCCGAACCCGAACCCGACGAGGACGTCCGGCGCGTCCTCCTTGAACAGCAGCAAGATCGCAACGGCACCGAGCAGACCGAGACCGACGGTGAACATCCCGGCGACGCCGCCGGCGCGGAACGCGATCGTGAGCGCACGGCGTAGGCCGGACTCGCGAGCGGCGTTGGCGACGCGCACATTCGCGCGCACCGCGAGCGACATGCCGGCGAAGCCGGTCAACGCGCTGAATCCGGCGCCCAGAACGAACGCAAGCGAGCGGCCGAGACGAATGATCCAGGCCGCGTGCAAGATCGTTCCTCCGACGCATTTTCCGCCGACCAGTGGGATCAACTTCGCTGCGGCTCCCGTACCTTGGATACACGCGAGCGGCGCAGGAAGGATGAAGAACAGCAAGATCCCGAGCGCGACGACGAACGCGCCCACCGTCATGAACTGGCGCCGGAGGTACGCCGCGCTGCCTTCCTGGATCGCCTTTGCGATCTCGATCATCTTGGGCGTGCCTTGCGGTGCGCTCATCACCTGCTTGGCGAGGAAGTACGCCACGACGAGAGCTACGAGGGATATCCCGAGGATGATCCACAGCGCATTGGTCTCTAGGCTGCGGAAAGCAACGGGGATCTTCCCGCCCTCGGCCGCAAGAATGCCGCTCATCGAACCTCCTGTTGGGACGCCGTTGACATAAGTGGGGTGCCGCGCGCACGGGATGCTATCTTGACCCCTCTAGCCCTGCAAAGCGCGTGGAACATCTCGCCGGAATGTTCGGATCGGCCTCTCGGAGCTGTACGACTAGGCCGTGATGCCGCCGCAGGAGGGGGTCAGGGGCCCCATCCGCATGACGACGCGGGCATCACAGGTCTCGTTCCTCCCGACGAAGCTCGATCACCCCGACGACGGCGGCAACGCAAGCGACGCAAAGCGCAGCGACAGGGTCGATCCATTTCGGGGTGGACCCTGAGCTCAGGGCGGCTCCTGTCACTGCGATAACTGCGAGGGCGGCGCCTGTTCCGGACAGCCAGCCATCTGCTCGCAATGCATTACTCGACAACGTCCGAGCGATGCGCCATTTCGCCACCGCAAGCAAGGCGAGAACTACCGCCGACGCACCTGCGAGTCCGACCCCAACGGGCGAGCCGTGCCCAACATGGTTCGTGATCAGCCTGCGTGTGCTCTCGGCGATCGTGGAGACCCCGATCGCGATGAGCCCGACGCTTACAACTCGTAGCGCGATCCGCTCACGACGGGACGATACGAGGTTGCTCACTATCGCATGACGGAAGTGCAAAACGAGTGTGAGCGACCCTGCGCCGTCCAGTAGTCCCGTCACGCCAAAAGCGATCAGGACAAGGCTTCCGTCGACCGCTCCGGCAACGACCGCGGCCGAACACACGGTGACGCTCCAGATGACGGAGACGAGCGAAACGCGCAGCCCGGCGCGGAGGTCTGTTCGGATTGGAGTGCTCACGGATCCTCCGAGGGTCGGCTTAATGGTCGCCGACCAGTCTTCCCGGCACTCCGAAAGGAACCCTACCAGAGTGAATCCACGTAAGAGACACCCCGGTGCTGCATAACCATGCTCGTTGCGCAGGGGTAGGGCGGTTAGTACCCTCTCGACGTCCATGCGGCAACCAACTTTTTCCCGGCGTCGAACCCGCCAGCAAAGACTCCTTCGAACGGGGATAGGAGTCGTTGTCATCGTCGTACTCGCCGCTTTGATCGCGAATCTTGCCGGCGGTAAGAAGAAGCCGGGCACCACCCCGCCGCCCGGCGTCGCTCAAGTGGCCTTCGT